>Ga0210402_10005194_pt1 | contig 11716 bp, 9 predicted proteins | sample IncBWC7MmetaG_FD_161055 | JGI IMG/M metagenome (GOLD analysis project Ga0210402, IMG submission 161055) | Forest soil microbial communities from Barre Woods Harvard Forest LTER site, Petersham, Massachusetts, United States - Inc-BW-C-7-M | ecosystem: Environmental > Terrestrial > Soil >... | reverse complement strand
ACCGGCATCCGTTCCCCCCGCCCCCTCTGCTAAACTATGATTTACCCAACTACCCACGGAAGGAACAGCCTGAATTGAATCCTGCCACCCTCGCCCTGGAAGACGGTTCGGTCTTCAGGGGCCAGAGTTTTGGTGCGCCCGCCGAACGGTCCGGAGAAGTCGTCTTCAACACTTCCCTCACCGGCTATCAGGAGGTGTTCACCGACCCGTCCTACGCCGGCCAGATCGTTATCCTCACCAATCCCCAGATCGGCAACTACGGCACCAGCATGGAGGACAACGAATCGGCGCGCCCGTACATCGAAGGGCTGGCCGTCCGCGAGTTTTCCCCCATGGCCAGCAACTGGCGCTCCGATGCCCAGGCCGATGCCTTCCTCAGCCGTGCCGGTATCCCCGTCATCTCCGATCTCGATACCCGCGCCCTGGTCCGCCACCTGCGCTCCCGCGGCGTCATGCGCGGCGTGCTCTCCGCCATCGAAACCGACGCTCCCAAGCTGGTCGAAAAAGCGCGCAGCATCCCCACCATGGCCGGTCTCGACCTGGCCACCCGTGTCTCCACTACCGAGCGTTATGAATGGTCGAAGCCCGTCGATGCCTGCTCGCCTTCCGAACTCGTCGGCCGCCCGCCCCAAGCCAGCTATCACGTAGTGGCGTACGACTACGGCATCAAGCACAACATCCTGCGTCGCCTGGTGCAGGTGGGTTGCCGCGTGACCGTGGTGCCCTCGCTCACTTCCGCCGAAGACGTACTTGCGCTCCAGCCCGACGGCATCTTCCTCTCCAACGGGCCCGGCGATCCCGAGCCGCTGCAGCCGCAGGTGGCCAACATTCGCAAACTGATCGGCAAGAAGCCCATCTTCGGCATCTGCCTCGGCAACCAGTTACTCGGCCTGGCGGTTGGTGGCAAGACTTACAAACTGAAATTCGGCCACCGCGGTGGAAACCATCCGGTGCGCAACGAAATCACGCAGCGGGTGGAGATCACTTCGCACAACCACGGCTTTGCGGTCGATCCCGACTCGCTCAATCCCGCCGAAGTCGAAATCACCCACGTCAACCTCAACGATCAGACGCTCGAAGGCTTCCGCCTGCGCAATCATCCGGTTTTCTGTGTCCAATACCACCCGGAAGCCGCGCCCGGCCCGCACGATTCGCGCTATCTCTTCGATGACTTCGTGAGCCTGATGCGAACCGCGACCCATCCAATCGGAGCCGCGACCGTAAGGGAGCGTTTTTAAGAAGATGCCGAGACGCAACGATCTCCATCGCATCCTGATCATCGGCTCCGGCCCCATCGTCATCGGCCAGGCCTGCGAGTTCGATTACTCCGGCACCCAGGCCGCCAAGGCCCTGCGCGCCGATGGCTACGAAGTCATCCTCGTCAACTCCAATCCGGCCACCATCATGACCGACCCGGATTTGGCCAACAAGACCTACGTCGAACCGCTCACGCTGCCCTATCTCGAAGAGATCATCCGCCGCGAACGGCCGGATGCGCTGCTCTCCACCGTCGGCGGCCAGACCGCCCTCAATCTCTCTGTCGAACTTGCCGATTCCGGCATCCTCCATAAGTACGGAGTCGAACTGATCGGCGCCAAGATCGACGCCATCAAGAAGGCCGAAGACCGGCTGCTCTTCAAAGACGCCATGCGGAAGATCGGCCTGGAGACGCCGCAATCGCAGCTCATCAACACCATCTCCGGCGGCGCGGCCTTCGCCGAGAAAATAGGCTACCCCTGCATCCTGCGCCCCAGCTTCACCCTTGGCGGCACCGGCGGCGGCATCGCGTATAACAAGGAAGAGCTGGTCGAAATCCTGGAGCGCGGGTTGGCCCTGTCGCCGGTGCATGAGGTTCTCATTGAAGAGAGCGCGCTCGGCTGGAAAGAGTTTGAGCTGGAGGTGATGCGCGACCTCGCCGATAACTGCATCATCGTCTGCTCCATCGAAAATTTCGACCCCATGGGCGTGCACACCGGCGATTCCATCACGGTGGCCCCGGCCCAGACCCTCACCGACCGGGAATACCAGATGATGCGCGATGGCGCCTTGGCCTGCCTGCGCGAGATCGGCGTCGATACCGGCGGCTCCAACGTGCAGTTCGCCATCAACCCGGTCAACGGGCGCATGGTGATCATCGAAATGAACCCGCGCGTGTCGCGCAGTTCCGCGCTGGCTTCCAAGGCCACCGGCTTCCCCATCGCCAAGATCGCGGCCAAACTGGCCGTGGGCTACCGGCTGGACGAGATTCCCAACGACATCACACGCAAGACGCCGGCCTGCTTCGAGCCCACCATCGACTACGTGGTGGTCAAGATCCCCAAGTGGGCCTTCGAAAAATTCCCCGGCGCAGACCCCACGCTGGGCACGCAGATGAAGTCCGTGGGCGAAGTGATGGCCATCGGCCGCACCTTCAAACAAGCGCTCTGGAAAGGCATCCGCAGCCTGGAAACCGGCAAGGCCTTCGGCAGCGAAAAGTTCGACCCGGCCCTCATCGCCAAGAGGCTGATCACCCCCACGCCCGACCGGCTCAGCTACATCCGCTTCGCCATGGCCAACGGCTACACCGTCGCCGAAATCCAGGAGCTCACTTCCATCGATCCCTGGTTCCTCAGCCAGATGAAAGAGGTCGTCGATTTCGAAATGGCACTGCCATCCTTGGCCGTATCTCTGGCAGATGTTTCCAAAGAAACCTTCCGCCAGGCCAAGCGCTATGGCATCTCCGACGCCCAGCTCGCCAAGACCTGGGGCGCCGCCGAAATCGAAGTTCGCAATCGCCGCAAGGAGTTGGGCGTTACCGCCGTTTTCAGCCGAGTTGACACCTGCGCCGCCGAATTCGAAAGCTTCACCCCCTACCTCTATTCCAACTACGAAACCTCGTGCGAGGCCGACCCCGTGGATCGCCCGAAGGTCATGATCCTCGGCAGCGGCCCCAACCGCATCGGCCAGGGCATCGAGTTCGATTACTGCTGCTGCCATGCCTCCTTCGCGCTCCAGGAAATGGGGGTCGAATCGATCATGGTCAACTGCAACCCGGAGACCGTCTCCACCGATTACGATACCAGCGACCGCCTCTACTTCGAGCCGCTCACGCTGGAAAACGTCCTCAACATCTGCGACACCGAAAAGCCCGATGGCATCATCGTCCAGTTCGGGGGCCAGACGCCGCTCAACCTGGCCCTGCCCCTGAAGCGCCTCGGCATGCCGATCATCGGCACCGACCCTTCGAACATCGACCTCGCCGAAGACCGCAAGCTGTTCGGCAAGCTGCTTGACGAACTACGGATTCCCTGCCCGCCGAACGGTACCGCCACCAGTGTGGAGGAAGCCTGCGAGGTGGCCCGCCGAATCGGCTATCCGGTGCTGGTGCGGCCGAGTTACGTGTTGGGCGGCCGCGCCATGGTGATCGCTTACGACGAGGAAATGGTCCGCCAGTACATGCACGACGCCGTTACGTTCTCGCAGGACCGGCCGGTCCTGGTGGACCGCTTCCTGGAAGACGCCACCGAAGTCGACGTGGATGCTCTTTGCGATGGCGACGACGTGCTGATCGCCGGCATCATGGAGCATATCGAAGAGGCCGGCGTTCATTCGGGCGACAGCTCCTGTGTGCTGCCGCCCCAATCGCTGACGGCCGAATCGCTCGCCACCATCGAAGACTATACCGTGCGGCTCGCCAAAGCGCTCCAGGTGATCGGCCTGATGAACGTGCAGTACGCCATTCAGAGCGGCACGGTTTACGTGCTGGAAGTGAACCCGCGCGCATCGCGCACAGTGCCGTATGTGAGCAAAGCCACCGGCGTGCCGCTGCCCAAAATTGCCGCGGGCCTGATGTGGGGCCGCAAGCTCAAGGATTACGGCTATTCGTCCGGCAAGCTCACGGTGCCGCAGAACTTCGTCAAGTCGCCCGTCTTCCCTTTCAACAAATTCCTGGGCGTGGACCCGGCGCTCGGCCCCGAAATGCGCTCCACCGGCGAGGTGATGGGCGTGGGGATAAACTTCGGCGAGGCCTTTCTGAAGGCCCAGATCAGCGCCGGCAGCCCGCTGCCCGAAAAGGGCACAGTCTTCATCAGCGTCAACGCCAACCACAAGCCCGAAGCCGTCGCCGTGGCCAGGCGATTCGCCGAGCTTGGCTTCCAGTTTGTCGCCACCCGCGGAACCGCCGCCGCGCTGCGCCACGCCGGCCTGCAATGCAAGACCGTATTCAAGGTGAACGAGGGCCGTCCTAATGCCGTGGACCTGTTGAAGGGCGGGACAATTCAACTCGCCATCTACACCACCACGGGTGCTCCAGCGTTCCTCGACGAGAAGGCCATCCGCCGCAGCGCGGTGCTCTACCGCGTCCCCTGCATCACCACCATGAGCGGCGCCCGCGCCGCCGCCGACGCCATCGCCGCCCGCCTGCGCGACCCCATCCGCGTCTGGAGCCTCCAGGAAATTCACGAAGCCAAACATGTGGGACAGGGTTAGAATGTAACCATGGCGACGGCGACGACCGGCTTGACTATCGACGATTTTGAGCAGCTTCCCGATGTGCTCGCCCATAACCGGGAGTTGGTAAACGGAGAACTGGTAGACGTCTCTGGAAACATTGGCAACCATATTTCATTGCGCGATGGTCTGGTTGAACTGCTGCGTCCTTACGTGCGCCAACATCGGCTCGGACGCATCCTCTCCGAGCAGGAATTCGAATTCGGCGAAAACGCGCACGGGCCGGATATTAGCTTCTTTGGGACGGCGAAGGCCGAGTTGTTCGACGGCCGGCTGCGCGTGCAGCGGTTCGTTCCGGACCTGGCCATTGAGATCGTTTCGAAAGGCGACCGGTTCGACGCGCTCTTTGCCAAGGCCCTCCATTACCGCCGCTGCGGCACGGCCGAAGTCTGGATCTTCTCTATTCTGACCTGGCAGGCGTTCGTATTCTCCGAGCATCCGACCGTGGTCCTGGTTGAAAGCCAGCACTTCCAGTCGCCGCTGATTCCGGGCTTTTCGATTCGCCTCAGCGACCTCTTTGGGATGATTTGAGCATGCAGGGGGACGATTTGAGCCCTGCCGGGCTCCTGGCGCACGCCAAAAAACCCGGCGGAGTTTAAATCCGCCGGGCCGCGTCGTTCAGGTTTGACCCTGTATTGGTAACTTCCTGGTCCCCTTCGCATCGGGGAGGGTCCCCTACACTATATCACTGAATCGTAGCCTTCTTGACATAATCCAGCCGGGGAAAATGGCTCTCCAGGTATTGATTTCCCTGAGTCTGAATTTTTGTCGAATCCGGGCCCTGGCCCCGCGGCGGCATGTCGCCGTATGAGCTGTACAGGCGCTCCACTACCTCCATTCCGGCGATCACTTTGCCGACCGGCGCGAAGCCGCCCTTGTCCAGATCCTTGTTATCCTTGAGGTTGAAGAACAATTGCGTGGTCCGGTTATTGGGTCCCAGATGCGCGAACGCCACGCTGCCTTTGACGTTGCTTTGCTTCACCGGATCGTCGGGCAGAAACCCGTTCGACCACACGCCGTTAATCTGGGGGTCGCCGTTGATCCCGAACTGCGCGTACCGCTGGGTGACGCGGAAGAACCGGTTGCCGTCGTAGTAGCCGGTCTTCACCAACGCAAACAGGTGGTCCACGCCGATGGGCGCCCAGTCCTTATGCACCTCCACTACGATGGCGCCCTTCGACGTGTCCAGGTTCAGCTTGAAGACATCGGGCGCCTTCTCCGCTTTGGGCGGCGCGGACGCTTCCTTCTTCGCCGCGTTGTCGCCACCGGTGTCGCCCGACGGCGAACAGCCCGACAGCCACAGCAGAACCGCCGCAACCGCCGCAATCGCCGTACTCCAGCCGATTCTCCGCATGGTTCACATAGTATGCCATGCTGAAAGCGCTGTTGAAAACGACCGCGACCGCCACCAACCGCATGGCCACCTACGACGACTTCGCCTGGTTCTACAATCGCTACTGGAACGAGGAATTTCACAGCCTGGCCTGGGCCATTCTGGAACGCATCTGGCTACCTGGCGTGCCGCCGAAGGCTCGCATCCTGGATGTCTGTTGCGGCACCGGCTATCTCGCCGGCCTGCTCACGGAACGCGGTTATCAGGTCACGGGTATCGACGCCTCATCCGCCATGATCGAACACGCCCGCAACCATGTGCCCGCCGCCCGGTTCCATGTCGCCGACGCCACCCGGTTCCGGCTTCACGGCAAGTTCGCCGCGGCGGTCTGCACCTTTGACAGCCTCAACCACATCCTCAGCGCCGAAGGACTGGAGGCGGCATTCCGCAACACTGCCGCCGCGCTCAAACCCGGCGCGCCGTTCGTCTTCGACATGCTGCTGGAGGGCGGTTACCAGACCGGATGGGCGGAAGGTTTTACCATCGTGCGCGACGATCACGTGCTGTTGATTTCGGACTCCGGCTACGATTTCCGCCGCCGCGTGGCGCAATGTACCATCACCATGTTTCGCCTGGCCGGCAACGCATGGCGCCGTTCCGACGTGCAGGTGCAGGAGCGCTGCTACTCGCACGAAGAGATCGATGCCGCGCTGGCCCGCGCCAACTTCACCGGAACCGCCTGCTACGACGCCCGCGATCTGGGTATGGGCGGCCAACTGGGCGAGGGGCGCGTCTTCTTCGTGACTAGAAAAGAGTAGGCTCCGGGGCGGCGTGCGCTGGTTCCCCGGCGGATGGGCTCAGAGCTTCTTGCGAAGACCCGGATCTGAAGCAGCGGGGGCGGGAGCCTCGCCGTGGCTGAAATCGAATTCGGCGGTGACGGCAACCGGCAGACCGGCCTTCTCGGCGGCATGAAAACGCCACTCCCGGATGAGGCTGATGACTTCATCGTCCAGGGCAGGGTCGGATGAAGAGAGGATCTTCACCTCTCCGGGAACACCGCGTTCGTCGATTTGCACTGCAATTCGGAAGGTGGCGTAGCGTGGACCCTCCGTCATCGCCGGATACGGGGCCCGGATGACGGTGGGCATGGAAACACCGGGCTCGGTCCGGAAGGCGGCCCGGTTAAGGTGCCAGTCGGAGTTGGCATACAGATGGAACGAGACTTCGATGGTGGACTCCACGGCAACCGCTTGCGAACCCTTCATGGCGGGTTTGAACCGCCAGGCGCTGACGGCCGCCACCGCGTTTTCGTCTAGGCCCATGCCCACGGATTTGCGGACGCGTATGTCTGACGGATGACCGTTGGCGCCCACTACCAGGGACAGCGCCACGGATCCCTCCAACTGGGCGTTGCGCGCCTCCGCGGAGTACTCGGGCTGGCTCTGGTGGATCAGCACCGGAGCGCTGACGCCGTTGCCCACGCGATAGATGGCGGCGTGATCGGGAGTCTGAGCAGCCGCCGCGGCCGCCAGCAGCAGGATGGGCCAGAATCGCATGGACGTGAGGATACCATTGGGAAGCCGGGATTGGAAGCGGCCGCGAACCCCCGCCAACCCCGAGGAGCACCCGAAATGGCTGGCGCCTCACTCTACTGAATCTTCACCACCCCCGCCTGCACTTCCCGGAAACGCGTCATCACCGCCGGATCGTGCCCCGGAACGATCAGCTTCACGTCTGCCGCCAATTGCTTCATCCGGTCCTGCGCCCGCAGGTTCGACACGGCATCGAGCGTGGCGGCGATGGGCACGTGCTTCTCCAGATTCTCGTACAGGTACATATTGTCGCTAGCCAGCACCACCGTCCCCGCCGCCGTATTCACCCCCACGTATTGCGACGCATAGGTGTGCTTGCCGCCGGTGTAGCACGTCACGCCGGGCAGAATCTCCTGCGCATCGCCGTTCACCAGCCCCATCTTGCCCTGCAGGTTCAGTTTCACCGCCGCCATCACGTCGTCCGGATCGATTCCGCCGTGCGTCCGGCGCGATTGCCAGGCGGTGCCGGCGTAGTATTCCAACTCCGCGTTCTGTAGCCACACGCGCGCATTCGGAAACAGGTCCATGCCGTCGGCGTGGTCCCAGTGCATGTGCGTGATCACCACGTCCGTGATGTCCTCCGGCTGCAACCCCACCCGCTTCACCGCGTCCGATGGCTTGACGAACCCCGTCACGTGCCACTGTTTGAAGAATTGCTCGCGGTAGAATCCGGAGTCCACCAGGATGTTCTTTCCGTTTGCCCGCAGCAGCCAGACCATCATCGCAATGTCCATCTTCCGGGCTGGGTCAGCGCCCGCCACCAGGCCGGACACGGCGAAGTCCGGTATGGTGGCGTAGCGAATCGCATACACCTCGTACTGCGGTTTCGGCTGGGCCATCAGCGCGCCTGCGATCACCGCCAACCACGCCAACCGGGTCACTCGCATCAAGACAGCCCTCCTGCCAGCGACTGTCCCAGCACGCGGGCTACAACCTGGCGGTCCACGTTGCCGCCGGATATTACGGTGGCCACGCGCTTGCCGCGCAGTCGATCCTTCTCCTTCAGGATGGCCGCCACACCGGCCGCGCCCGCGCCTTCGGCCACGTTGCTGGTGTCGTCGAAAATCGCCCGCATCGCCGCCTCCACTTCGCTATCGGTCACCATCACCACCCGTGCCACGTGCCGCCAGATCAGTTCCAGCGCATCCGGGTCGGGCACCGGCACCGCCATGCCATCGGCGATCTTAGTGTCCGCCGGCCGCGAAACTGGCCGCCGCTGCGCGAACGATTCGTAGTACGCCGCGGCATGCGCCGACACCACACCGACGATCTCCGTGTTCCGCCCCAACGCCTGCCGCGCCGCGCACATGCCGCAGATTCCCGAACCCAGCCCAATCGGCACGTAAGCGACGTCGATCCCGTCCACCGCCTGGAACAATTCGTACGAGTAGGTCGAATTGCCGGCTACCAGCCACTGGTGGAAAGACGGAACGTAGTGCAGTCCTTCCACTGCCGCACGGCGGCGAGCTTCCTGCCGGGCTTCTTCGAAATCCTGACCGTGCTCCACCAGGGTCACGCCCAGGCTCCGCATGGCCCGGTTCTTGGAGGCGCTGTTGCCGAACGGTACGCAGACCGTTGCCGGGATTCCTTCGCGCCGCGCCGCGAACCCGACCGCCTGCCCATGGTTGCCGCGGGTCGCCGCGATCACGCCCGCCGGCTGGTTCTGTTCAAGCCGGCCCTGTTCACGCAGGTGGCGAAAGTACACCAGCCCGCCCCGGATCTTGAAGGCGCCCACCGGACCGTGATTCTCGTGCTTGATCCAGACCTCCGTTCCCACGCGCTCATTCAGCAACGGCCAGGAATATTGCGCGGTGGGCTGCATTGCCTCATAGACAATCCGGCACGCCTGTTGGATCTGTTCGTTCGTAGGTAGTGTGGGTGGATTCATTGGGCCAAGCAACTATTGAAGCACCTTTATGGAAACCCCTGCCCGTGGCGGCCCTTGTTAAGATGGTCTTCGTGCTGCATCGTTTTGTTCTTCACAATGACCGCGTCCAGGAAGCCACCGACCTCGCGCTTTCTCCGGGCCAGGTCGGCCTCCTTTCCGGATGGGGTGTCTTCAGTACCCTACGGGTCGCCGATGGCGTGCTTTTCGCGTGGGAACGCCACTGGGCGCGAATCACGCGCGACGCCAAGGCGCTCCACGTGCCGCTTCCCGAAGACCCGGAGCGTGTGCGCCACAACCTGCTGGAACTGGTGGAGGCCAACGGCGCGCACCATTGTACCCTGCGCCTGGTGATTGTGCGCAACGGCGGCGGCATGTGGGCCGGACCTTCCAACGGGCGCGCCTGCGACGTGATTGCTCTCACCGCGGACTCCAAGGAATGGGGCGACAGCGTCAGACTCGCCTATCAGCGCGACGCCCGCCACGCCGCCAGCCAGTTCGCCGGCGCCAAGATCCTCTCCTGGGCCATGAATCTCACCTGGCTGGAATCCGCGCAGGCCCGTGGCTTCGATGAGGTCATCCTGCTGAACGAGCGCGGCGAAGTGGCCGAGTGCACTTCCGCCAACATCTTCATCGCCGATGGCAATCAGGTTTGGACGCCGCCGCTCAGTTCCGGCTGTCTTCCCGGAATCACGCGCGAGGTGCTGCTGGGCGAGGTCCGCGTGCCCGGTATCCGCATCGGCGAAAGGGCGCTCATGCCCACCGACCTGGAACTGGCCGATGAGGTCTTCATCACCTCCACCACGCGCGATCTGCTGCCAGCCATGCAGATTGAGGACAAGAAGGTTGGCCGCTCCGAGCGCGCCCGCCAGGCGCTGACCGCGGCCTTTTCCGGCTTTGTAGAGAAGTATGTGGCTAACCACAAGACCGCGCCGGCAACGCGCTAGCGGCAATGACGCGGGACTCTTAACGAAGCGCAGCCGCGGCGTCGGAGAAGCCGGCGAGATCAGGCGCAACTTAAACTCGCCTCCTTCAAGCCGGCTCAGATCCGGCGGATCAGGATCTGCTTGTATTCGGTCCAGCGGCCGGCGTCGTGCGCCTGCAGTTCGATCGGCCCTTCTTCGAGGTTATCCAGGCGGTCGTACTGCAGCACGGTTTCGCCATTGATCCGAACCAGGCACTCCGTATCCTTCACGCGCAGTTGCAGAAGCCACCACGGGCCGGCTTCGATCCGCGGATACAGGCCGCGCTGGATGGAATACAACGACCCCGTGGGGTAGTGCGCGCCTTCCACGTCGTGGAGTTGAATCTCGTAATGGCGGGCCCGCGACCCCTGGCCGGCGGTGCGGAACAGGACGCCGCCGTTGTGATGCCAGGCGTGGCGGACGTACATCTGCAGTTCGAAATCCCGGAACTTCTCGTTAGTGGCGAAGTGACCGAGGCCGTCGCTGTGGAGCACGCCGCCAAGCCCTTCGAAAACCGGCTTGCCGTCCGAGATGTGCCATTTGGCGAGATCCGGCGAGCTCTGATAAAGCGGGGTCCATCCCGAGGTAGAGGTCACTTTCGACGGCAGTTCGCGGACACGAAGATTGCGGAAGCGGATGGGATAAGAAAGCGACTCCAGGCCCAGATACCCGCTGCGCAGCCGGTGACGCAACTCCGGCACGGTCTCCACGTCCAGATCCTGAATCGGTTCGCCGTTCGTCCACACCTGCAGCTTCGGCCAGTCCATAAGGATGCGGAACGTATTCCACTCCCCCTTGTTCTTGACGTTGACCTTGAGCGGCGGCACGATGGGGAAGACGGAGCCCATGGATTCCGCCGCAGGGTGCTCGTCCACCTGGTGAAAGATGTTGATCTTCATCCCACACCACATGTTTCGTCCATGCTCGGGCGCGTGCAGATAGATGCCGGAGTTGGTCCAACCCTTGACGAAGAATTCGCCGCGCAAGTCGAAGTTCTCGTACTGCCGCGCAGAGCGCAGCCACGTGGGATATCCGGCGCTCTCGTGAACCACGATGGCGCCGCCGTTGACGTAGAAAGCCGACTCGGGTCCGTCGCGCACGGACCAGCCTGCGAGTGATTGGCCGTCGAAGAGATCGGCAAATCCGGATTCGCCCGGACTTTGTGGCGCGGCCAAGATCGCCTGTGGCGCGGCCAAGGCTGCCGGGACCGCGGATGCGGCAGTGAGGAAAGCGCGTCGATTCATACAGAGTGATTCTACTCCCGCGGTAGGACAGACCATCGTTTTCCAGTGGTCTGTCGTTTCCGCGCCGGTTCGACAGACGAACTAAAACCGCTAGTCGACAGACGACGAAAACCGCCGGTTCGACAGACGACGAAAACCGATCGTCTGTCCTACATCACTTCTTCTTCCCCTGCGCGGCCACGGCCTCCATGGCTGCTTTGACTTTCTCG
>Ga0210402_10005193_pt1 | contig 11717 bp, 16 predicted proteins | sample IncBWC7MmetaG_FD_161055 | JGI IMG/M metagenome (GOLD analysis project Ga0210402, IMG submission 161055) | Forest soil microbial communities from Barre Woods Harvard Forest LTER site, Petersham, Massachusetts, United States - Inc-BW-C-7-M | ecosystem: Environmental > Terrestrial > Soil >... | reverse complement strand
GTACTTCAGTCATTGGAGGCTACCGGATAGGCCTTGCGGCGCTACTCCAGCCAAGACGATCATGCGCATTCTTATTGCAGACGATAACGACGGGGTTCGACGTGGGGTGACAGCACTGTTGTCGTCTGAGGCGGGTTGGAAAGTCTGCGGGGAGGCCCGAGATGGTTCAGAAGCCCTTCGAAAAGCGCGGGAACTCCTGCCCGATCTGATTCTCCTCGATGTTAGTATGCCGGGAATGAACGGGCTGGAGGTAGCTCGTCTTCTCCGGCAAGAACTGCCTGAAGCGAAGATTCTGGTGATTAGCCAGCATGATCCGATTCACTTGTTGCCGCGCGTTCTTGAAGTAGGCGGGAACGCATGCGTGGACAAGAGTCGCCTCGGTACAGATTTGTTGGCGGGTATCAAGAGCATAGAGGTTTTTCCGGCGCTATCCCGTAAAACCTGTTGAAAATCGGGTCGCATGATTGCTAGGCGCAACGCACCAGCCCCCGCTAATTTGTAGTACCCCATCCTGGAAACATACCCTCGACGATATAGTTACGGCGTGGACGGTCGAAGTCAGCGACGAATTTGCCGAGTGGTATCGCGAACTCACCGACGATGAGCACGAAAGCGTCAACTTCTCGAGGGATCTGCTCGAAGAGCTCGGCCCAATCCTAGGTCGTCCGCATGTCGATACGGTTCGCGATTCCCGTCATCGCTGCGAATGCATCAAACCCGCCAGCGCTGGTAGCAATACTTGGCGCTGGCCTGACGAGGCCAGAGCCTTATTGGTGGCTTTTGATTACTGCCGCACTCTCCCCCGCGTTCACTGGTTTATACTGACTCCATGTCGGAGCCTGCCAACAAGACGTTTTACCTTGAAACCTTCGGCTGCCAGATGAATGCGCACGACTCCGAGAAGGTGGTCGGGACGCTTTTGCAGCAGGGGTATCGGCAGGTTCCTACGGTGGAAGAGGCGGGGCTGGTGCTTTATAACACCTGCTCGATTCGCGACAAGGCGGAGCAGAAGGTCTTTAACCGGCTGGCGGATTATAAGAAGTATCGGGCGCAGGGGAAACAGTTTGGCGTCCTCGGGTGCGTGGCGCAGCAGGAGGGGGAAAAGATTTTTGAGCGCGCTCCTTATGTGTCGCTGGTGTGCGGGTCGGCTTCTTATCGCAAGCTTCCGCAGATGCTGGTGCAGTTGGAGGCTGGCGGGCAGCGGGTCACGGGGCTTGACGATCGCTTAACGGACGAGTGCTTCGAGACCGAGTTCACGGCTCGCACTAATCCACATCGCGGGTACATCACGATTATCGAGGGATGCGACAAGTTCTGCGCCTACTGTGTGGTTCCTCATACGCGCGGGAAGGAGCGGAGCCGGACTTCGCAGTCTGTGTTCCAAGAAGCGCGGCAACTCGCGGACCTTGGGTATACGGAGATTCAACTCCTCGGGCAAAACGTGAATTCTTACCGCGATCCTGATGGAAAAAAAAACTTTGCCGAGTTGCTTGCGGCCCTCGCGTCGGTCGCGGGAATTCGGCGAGTGCGGTTTACTACTTCTCATCCTCGGGATTTTGGACGCGACATTGTTGAGGTGATCGACGCGGTGCCGGCGCTTTGCGACCATGTGCATCTGCCGGTCCAGACCGGATCTACGCGCGTGCTCGATGCCATGCAGCGGCTTTATACTCGGGACCAGTATCTGGAGCGTGTCTCCTGGATTCAGGGGGCGCGGCGCGACATATCTCTGACCAGCGATCTGATTGTTGGATTTCCGGGCGAGACGGAAGCGGAGTTTGAGGAGACGCTTTCGTTGATGGATGTGGTGGGATATGACAGCGTGTTCACGTTTAAGTATTCTCCGCGGCCTAACACTCCGGCGTTGGGGTTGGAGGATGCGATTCCGGATGCGGAGAAGGCTCGGCGGCTGGCGGTGGTCAACGACAAGCAGAAGGAGATTGGGGCGCGGCGCAATCAGCGGCACTTAGGGCAGGTGCTGGAGGTGATGGTGGAAGGGAAGAACCCAGCGCGGGGACAGTGGATTGGGCGGACCTCGCAGATCAAGGTGATGAATTTTACTGTGCCTGAAGGCGTTGAGCTGGCGACCGGGAGCTATGTGCCGGTGCGGGTTACGGGAAGCTTTCCGAATAGTCTGGTGGGAGAGATGGCGGGCTAGTGAGGCCGGGAGTCTGCCGCGAGCCGGGCGGCGACGCCCGGCGCTCCACCGACAAGCTTTGAGGTTTTTATGGAAGTTGAAATGAAAATTCGCGGACTGATGATGGATCCGGTTTCGAACATGCCGATTGTGTTGCTGAAGGACGTCGGCAGCGACACGGTGCTTCCCATCTGGGTGGGCGTGTATGAAGCGAATGCTATCGCGCTCGAAATCGAAAAAGTCAGCACACCTCGGCCGATGACCCATGACTTGATCAAGAGCGTTCTCACCGGGCTCGATGCGCTGGTTCACAAAGTTGTGGTCACCGAACTGAAGGACGATACTTTCTACGCCGTGATCTGGTTGGAAAGGGAAGGGCACGTGGTGAGCATTGACTCTCGTCCGTCGGACGCGCTGGCGCTGGCGCTGCGCGTGGATTGCCCCATCTTCGTCGAGGACGAGGTTTTGAAGAACTCGAAGCAGGCAGCGAATAATCCTGTTCCGGCGGTTAGTAGCGAGGAGCTCCGCAAGTGGCTGGAAGACCTTGGCGATGATGATCTCGGCAAATACAAGATGTAGGCGAGGCAGGTGTCAGCTTTCAGCCGTCGGCTCTCAGTTCGTTTCTGGGCTCTGTGGAAATTTAGGCGCTCGATGAGATCGTTCTCTGGTGGGTTGTTCGCGCCCCTCTTTCTGTTCTGGGCTACATTTTCGGCTGCGCAAGGACGTTCGGCTGCGCCTTCCGCTGTTTCCAACATTCCGCCATCAGGATCGACCATTGCGCTGCACGCCTCCTCTACCATGAACGTGGCTTCGGAGACGGGGGGAGCGTTCATGAGTTCCTCGAGGTGTGACGCCGACGGCAATCTTTACGTTCGCAAGTTGGCGGTGGACCGGCCGCTGCTTGGTCCGGTGGTCAAGATTGATCCAGATGGCAAGCGCACCGCGCTCTTTGACCCCACCGCATTTTCGCAGTTGGCGCTCGACCGTGCCGATGCTTTTTTGCCCGCGTCCGACGGCGGCCTGTATCAGATCGCCCAGAGCGGCATCGTGAAGCCACGCATCTACGTGCTGCATTTTTCTTCCGACGGATCGCCTTCATCATCGACGCTTCTCGATGCCGATTTCGAGGTGTATACATTCGCAGCGTTTGCCGACGGAAATTTCCTGGTCTCGGGCGTGAAGCGGGATCTGCAGAATAAGAACGATCGCGGCCGCAACTTTACCGCGGTCCTTTCGGCCGACGGAAGGGAATTGGCGCAACTTTCATTCGAGGCACCGCAGGAATCCGCGATGGCATCAGCAAAAAACACGAACGACGCCGCGAAGGCGCCCGGGCTCGATCTGGCGGAGGCCGAAGCTGGAAGCGACGGTAACCTCTACGTCATGCGTTTTTCTTCCCCGGCGCTGGTCTATGTAATCGGGCCGAGTGGCAAGATTATGAAAACGATCAAGGTATCTTCGCCGCTGCCGGGCGCATTGCCGAGCGCGTTTCATCTCTCCGGAAATCGGTTGGCGCTTTCGTTCTGGAATAACGAAAACCAGCGCCAGACCGTCGTGGTCGCGGACGCGCAGACCGGCCGGAAGATTGCCAGCTACGCCGATCCCACAGGCCTGGGACCATCGTTTGCATGCTATTCGGCGAACGAGGGAGTCTTCACCTTTCTGAGGCTGGGAGAGGGAAATGAGCTGGAAGTCATTCGCGCGGAGTCGCAGTAGGCGCGGAAGGTGCTCTAAGTTTCGCGAATTCTCTCCATGCCTGATTCCGCCGAACAGCTCCAACGTATTTACCTTGCGGGATTCGAGCTCCAGACTTTTGAGCGCTATCCCAAATGCATTGGCGTGGTGCGCGACGGCTGCGTCGCACTTCTTGTACCGGGCGTGGATGGTTTGCAGATCCTTGGCACTCCGGGCTGGCGGATGGGCGAAGTGATGGGCGTGCTTACGGAAAGGGAAGGGCGCAAAGTCTTTCAGGCGAAGACCGAGATTGTGGAGGCTACGCCGGAGCGGCTTAGTCTCCTACAGAGGTTCCGCCAAGACCTCGCCCAATCAATGAGGGGGGAGGCGCCGTAGAATGGCATCATTCGCCATAGCGCGTAGGCGGCCTCAGTGCGCCGCGGGTGGTTAATGGCCTTATAGTCTTTGATGTTCCGGAAGGCAGCGAGCCGGTTACGTCCGAGCTGGCGAAGCAAGCGGAGAGATCATCTACCTGTTGCCAGCTGTTCCTTCATCCAGGTCAGGGTGGTAGGGATCAGTTCCTCGTGGAACTTGCCATCAACGGTGAACCCGTGGGTCATATCGTCGATCTGGAGATAGCGGGCGTGTCCGGGATGGACCTGGTTGACGATTCGCGCGATGGCTTCGCTGTCAGCGCGGCTCATGATGTTGTCAGCGGTGCCGCGAATGACGAGTACGGGCTCGTTCACCTTCTGCCAGATTTCGCCGAGGTTCAGGGCTTGCAACTGCTGACAAAACGCTGCGGGACGGCCGTATTGACCGTCCGGGGAGTCGTACCAAAGACTTTTCCATTCGGGATGCTGAGCGATGATTTGGCCTGGGGTCATTCCTTTCATCAGGTAGAGAATGTAGAACTCGACAAACTCTTTGACTGTAGTGTTGACTTCGGCTGGCGGTTTGCCCTCTTCCATCAAGCGTCGACGTTCCAAGTCGAGCATGTGTTCGTACCAGGTGCGACCCCAGGAACTGGCCGCAATGTATCCGCGCACCGGATGCTGGCGGGGAATTAACGCCGAGGTGCCGCCGCCGTTGCTCAGGCCGATTACGAGGATCTTTGCGGGATCGATAAAGTCATACTTGAGCATTTCGTCGAAAGCGGATTGATATCCTGAGAGTTCTTCGATGAAATCGGCCTTAGCGCAATCGCCCTCGCTCTCGCCCACGCCGGGCTTATCCACACGCACGGTGGCGTAGCCGGATTGTTCGATCAGGCGGCGCAGGAGAATGCCGAAACCGTCTTTAGTGTCGGCGTCGGGATATTCCATGGTGTCGCAACTTAGCCATCCCACGAAAAATATTGCAGGAACCTTCCTCGTGGCATGGTTCGGACGGGTGATGAAGGTTCGCAGGCGGTGGCCGCGGATGTCTGGCGCCCATCCATAGAGTACCTCGGCATTCTGAAAATGCTCGCGCTTGGGCTCGGGGCGCGCCGTTTGGCCCGGAGCGACGGCGGTAAGGGCGAGCAGGAGAAGAGTAAGGACGCTATTTCGGACCATGAGTAGAACCGTGAGGCGACGGCTTCGCTGCGATTAGACGTCTGCGGAAGCTTACGGTGATCAGGAGGAGCAAATTGGGGTAAGGTTTATGGCAGGCGCCAAGGCGCAGCTCGTTAAGTGGGAAATAGTCAGGCCGTCCGCATCCCCACGACAATACTCGAACAGTGCAATCTGCGGGGGGGGTGAAGAGCTCGAAATTCGGGTGGAAAATGGACACATTTGGCTCGAGCCATTGAGCGAAAAGCCAACCCTATAGGCGCTGGTCGAGAAAATCACTCCCGAAAATCGCCTTGGCGAGCAGGATTGGGGCAAGCCGGTTGGTCACGAGGTATGGTAGACCCTGCATACGTTCCGGATAAGGGTCACATCATCAAAGTCGATTTCGATCCTCACGCGGGACACGAGCGGGCTGGCTGGCCGGCCGGCTTTGGTTTTGTCTCCCACAGCGTATAACAGGTATGGCCTCGCCATCGCGGTACCCATTACAAACCAGTTCCGGCAGGATTCGCGACCACGGGAGTGATTCTCTCCGATGCCATCAAGAGTGTGGACTGGAAGGCGAGGCGGGCCCGTTTCATCGAGATCATGCCAGCCGGGCCTCGGCGGGGAAATGATAGCCTTCCTTCATCAACTTTACATAATACCTGTTATCGGACATTGCATATGATGCGATCGGTATCGCCCAAGAATGCCGGCGGCAAAGGACTGAAGGCCCCCCAGCAAGTCCCTCTTCGTTCTTTTCTCGCGGTGCGGCCACTATGAACGCCCGGACGCCAGAAATCCATGCGCAGGTTGCGTTGACTCAGTCTGCGGATTCCGTGAACACGATTCGGGGGTGGAAAAGCGTGCCCGCGATTCGGGTTGCGATGGCAATCAGATCGCTTTGTCCGCAGAAGACCTTGACCTGTGGCGCACGAGACATTTCCGGAAGATTCACGGCGCGGCCGCTGCGGATGAGGGCCGCGCTTTCCTCGTTGGCGGTGACGCTTGGCAATTGCGGCACCAACTCTCTGGGATGGACAAATAAAGACTCAGCACTTCCCTGCCGCATCGCGGCTTCCAATGCTGGCAACGAGTGGGCATCTTCGATTGCGAACTCCGCGACGGAGGTGCGGCGAAGAGCCGCCAGATGAGCGCCGCAGCCGAGCTTCTGGCCCATTTCGTGGGCCACTGACCTTATGTACGTGCCCGAGGCGACGCGTGCCCGAAAGGTGGCTTGATCGGCCGTAGTCGCCAGAATCTCGAATTCCTTAATTTCTACTTGTACCGGCTTGAGCGCGACCTCTTGCTTCTTGCGAGCCAGTTTGTAGGCGGGAACGCCAGCAATTTTTTTGGCGGAAAACGGCGGCGGCATTTGCTCGATAGAGCCCTGAAACTGAGCAGCCACGTTGCGCAGTTCGTCGCTATTCAGGCGCACGTGTCGCAGCGGCGTGGTGGGTTCGCCATCCGCGTCATAGGTGTCGGTGGCGAAGCCGAAGCGAATCACGCCTTCGTACGTCTTCTCCGAATGGACGTAGAACTGCGCCAGACGCGTGAGGTTGCCGAGGACAACCGGCAGGACTCCGGTGGCCGAGGGGTCAAGGGTTCCGAGATGACCGACTGAGCGCTGTCCGAGAATTCGGCGCACGCGGTTGACCACGTCGTGCGATGTTAGCCCCGGCGGTTTATCGATGACTATGACACCGTTCATAAAAACTTGTAATCTGGTAATTTGTAATGGGTAATTTGAATCCCTAGTCGTTCCGGTATCAGCGATCTTGCTCCAAATTACCCATTACAAATTACAAATTGCCAATTAAATGATTCCTCTTCGTGACGATCAGCCCACTTTCTCGACGCCGTTCGTCAACTATTTTCTGATCGTTCTGAATGTGGTGGTCTTTTTTTGGGAGCTTTCGGTCAGCCATCGGGCGCTGAATTCGGTGATGTTCGAGTTTGGGGTCGTCCCTCACCACACGCTGGCTGTGCTCGCCGGACAATCCCCAGACGGGCTGGCGACGGCCGTTTTGCCCTTGTTTACCTCGCTGTTTCTGCACGCTTCATTCTTACACGTGGCTGGGAACATGCTCTTCCTGTGGATCTTCGGCGACAACGTCGAAGATTACATCGGACATTTCCAGTATCTCGTGTTCTACCTGGTCAGCGGAGTGGCGGCCGGCGCTACCCACATCCTGCTCAATCAGGCCTCACCCATACCCAGTGTGGGCGCGAGCGGCGCGATTGCGGGAGTGATGGGAGCGTACTTCATTTTGTATCCGCGGGCGCGAGTACTGGTCTGGTTTCCGCCAATATTTCTGTTTCACGTTCCGGCCTGGCTGATGCTCGGATACTGGTTCCTCGGAAACTTCCTGAGCGGCTTCGCGACCGCGATCGCCGAAACTAGCCAGACTTCGGGTGGGATTGCTTTCTGGGCGCATGTTGGAGGCTTCGTTGCGGGCGTGATCATGATTAATTTATTCGGCGAACGACCGCAACGATACCGCTATGGGACGTGGTAGGGGCAGTCAGTTGTCAGTAAGGGCAAGCCATCTGACGGCTGAACGCCGCTCGGGGCAGTCTCCGGATTTTTTAGCGGCGCGGTTCTGGCGCGGGGCCAGGGGGCAGAATCTCTGGATCCTTAGAACCGGAGCTGGAACTGGAATTGGGGTCGTCGTTATTGGCCTTCACCTGCTGGCGGGTGACGAACCATACGGCGGCGGTCCAAGTGGGAAAAAGATCGGCGGCGGGAATTAGTTTTGCCGCCGCTGTCGGCAGGAAAGCCCAGTGCCATCCGAGCAGACGGATCATGACGAACGCGACAATCAGATCGAGCAGTGAATCGGCTGGAGAGATTGCTCCCTCAACAAAGAGCGGAAAGGCGGCGATCTGGATGGCGTCGGCGGCGATGGCTACGGCCCATGCCAGGCGCTGCTCGGGCTCTTTCAGCGAGTTGAAGTACGTCAGGAATGACATAGGCTTTTCTCGGTTGTTGGGGTCCAGTCGTTGTTCGTTAGTCGTTGGTCGATTGCGAACCGCTGACCACCGCATCCACTTCTTATTGGATGCTCACGCACGGGCCCGCGTCAACAATCACCTTCCCTACAGTGTGCCGCTTGAGGGCATCACTACGATTTTTTCTAGGGTCGTGTTTTCGGGCAGTCGCAGTGCGCCGACCACTACACGGGCGACGGCTTCCGCCGACAGCATTTTGCGCCTTGGCGCTTTTGGCCAGAGCGTGTTCCAGATTGCAGTATCGGTTGCGCCGGGCATTAGGGCGATCACGCGAATGCCCTTCGGCCTCAACTCTTCCCGCAATGTGTTGGTAAAACCGAGGGCACCATGTTTCGACGCATTGTAGGCTGCCGACCCCGGGAAGACACGCTCGGCAGCGATCGAGAGATTGTTCACGATCGTGCTGCCGCGCTTCATTACAGCGAGCGCCGCCTGCGTCATAAGGAACAAGCCGTTGAGGTTGGTGTCGATGACTTCGTTCCACGTGGGGTAAGGCAACTCGTTGACGGCGCGATTGGGATGTCCGATGCCAGCGTTGTTGATGAGGATATCGAGGGGCATGTGCAATCCGCGGACGAGCGCGAAGAGGTAGTCGACCGAGTCGGGGCTGCGGACGTCGCCGGACTGCGCTAGCACCTGCAAGTTCAGCTTAGCCGGCTGGAGCTTCTCCAGTTCAGTGCGTGCCTTGGCCAAGGCACGCTCGTCGCGGCCGGTGATGATGAGATTGCATCCTTCGTGCGCCAACGCGCGGGCGATGGCGAGACCGATGCCGCGGTTGGCGCCGGTGATTAGGGCGAGGCGGCCGCAGAGCGCGGGTTCGCGCGGCGTCGTTTTGCGAAATCTGAGTTTGCGTTTCGGCATGTGGCGTTTTTCAGCTTATGCCAACCGCCGCCAGGTTACGAGCAGGGAGTGCACAATTTGGCAATAACAGCCATCGCGAGCCCAGAGTTGCAGTGACCGCAGGCAGCTGCCGAGCTTCGCGCGGCTTGGACCGGCGGGTGCCCGTCCCCACACGAGCCTGCAAATTACACGCCGTTCGTTCTTTGGCGGATCAGCGACAGGAATTCGGTTCGCGTTTCTTCTTCGTTGCGGAAGCAGCCGAGCATGGACGACGTCACCGCCGATGAATGTTGTTTCTCGACGCCGCGCATCATCATGCATAGATGCCGGGCCTCGATCACAACGCCAACGCCTTGGGGTTCGATGGTGTTCTGGATCGCCTCCGCAATTTGCGTGGTCAGCCGCTCCTGGATCTGCAAGCGGCGCGAGAAGGCTTCGATGAGGCGCGGTATTTTGCTCAGGCCGATGACTTTTCCGTTTGGGATATAAGCCACATGCACCTTGCCAAAAAACGGCAGGAGGTGGTGTTCGCACAGGCTGAACATTTCGACGTCTTTCACGATCACCATCTCGTCGTAATTGACCGTGAACAGCGCCTTGCGCAAAAGCGCTTCGGGATCGTCCTTGTAGCCTTTGACGAGAAATTGCATGGCCTTGTGGACGCGTGCTGGCGTACGCGAAAGGCCTTCGCGATCGGGGTCTTCGCCGAGGCGGACGATCATTTCGCGCACCAGATCTTCGTAGGTGGCGCTGGTCAGGGTGTTTGGTTCGGTGGTTGATTTCATAGTTCTTGGTCGTCTGTCGATAGTCGTTGGTCGTTAGCAAACCTTTATCCGCGAACGACTAGCGACCATCGACTAACGACTTTTTTCTCCCGCATATTCAAACGAATTCATCATCGTCTCTTCTATTCGTATCTTTTCTAGATGAGCTGTGCGGAATCCGAGCTTCACAATTTCATAGATGGCTATGCATAGGTTTTCCGTGGTCGGAACCTGCTGCGCGAACTCCGGCAGCAGGTTCAGATTCTGGTGGTCGTAGCGTTCCAGGATGTGGCTGTGCACGAAGCCATCCAGATCGACCAGATTGCAAACCATACCCGTCTGGTCATCGACCGGCCCACAGACTGTGACTTCCACCGTGTAATTGTGCCCATGTCCGTAGGGATTATTGCACTTGCCGTAGGTCGCGCGGTTTTCTGCCTCCGACATTGCGTCGCTATGCAAGCGGTGCGACGCCGAAAACATGTAGCGCCGGGTAAGGTGAGCCTTCATGCTTCTCCGTCATCTTCGCCAAAGAAATCAACAAACAGATCCGGCGTTTCGTAGACGCGCACGCGGTGTAACTGCGCCGCATTGAGCTTTGGCGCGAGGCGCTGCCAGATCGCGATGGCGAGATTCTCGGTCGTTGGGATCTTGGTGAAGAATTCAGGCACTTCCTTATTCAGGAAGCGGTGGTCGAGCGCGTCGAGCACTTCCCTGCTCATGACGTCCTTCAATTGCTTCAGGTCGACGACGAATCCCGACTTCGGATCGATAGCGCCCTTCACGGTGACTTCCAGGGTGTAGTTGTGCCCGTGCCCGTTGGGATTATTGCATTTCCCGAATATACGCGCGTTCTCTTCGGGGGTAAATGCCGGGTTGTGGTAGAAGTGCGATGCGGAAAATTCCGCTTTGCGTGTTAGATAGACCATAAAGGCAGCTCTTAGCAATTAGCTTTTCGCTCTCACTCCTTGATTCTCAATTCTCGGAATCGGTTTTTCGGCTTGCATTTTCGCGGGCATACTGTCAGTTCGAATGCCGGTTCTGTAGGCCCGGCCCTTCCAACTTACCTGGCCACCCGCGTGGGCTTTCTTCGAGCGCAGCAGCAAGCAGGTGAACATCGGTAAACCGAAGGCAATGGCGATCAGGTTGTTCACAGGAGAGAAGTGTGCGGCGCGGATTCGCCGGTACAGGAGCAGCCAGACGAGCGCGAACGCAATCCTGGCGAGGTGCTGGCTGACTGCGCCGGATACGGCTACGCCAATCGCCGACCATGCCACTAACCACAAGAACAAAATCCGGGCGGCAAGCTGTCCGGGTTGGGTAAACAACAACGCCAGATTCTTTGTCCAGCCTTCGCGAAGCTGCGCCCAGTTGCGGTACATGCGCGTGCGTACCGCGTCTCCGCCATAACGGAAGTAGACGTGCTCGCCGTCTTTGCGGAACAATCGGGCGAGCGCCACGTCCTCCAATATCTCGGTGGCCACCGCCGTGTGCCCGCCCACGGAATCGTAGGCCGCGCGGCGGACGAGAAGATACTGCCCATTTGCAGCTAGGATTCCCGAATTCTGCTCGCGCACTCTCTGGGGCGGGTACTTTGCCGCCAGTTCCGCGAAGACTACGGGCATCACGGCCCGCTCGGCGAAGGTGACCGCCACCTGCTCGGGCGAGTACGACAACAAATCTGCTCCCTCCGTTTTCGCTTCGGCCAAAGCCCGCGCCAGCGAACCCGGCAGATGGACGGTGTCCGCGTCGGTG
>Ga0210402_10005192_pt1 | contig 11717 bp, 3 predicted proteins | sample IncBWC7MmetaG_FD_161055 | JGI IMG/M metagenome (GOLD analysis project Ga0210402, IMG submission 161055) | Forest soil microbial communities from Barre Woods Harvard Forest LTER site, Petersham, Massachusetts, United States - Inc-BW-C-7-M | ecosystem: Environmental > Terrestrial > Soil >... | reverse complement strand
TGTTCTTCAAGCTGGCGATACAGTGCTTGTAACCTCGGCTGCGTATAACTCGCCGGCAGACTGTTGATATCGACCTCCACTCGTCCTTGCAGCTGATACCCGAAATCCTGATGTTCGAGCTTGTTTAGGCTTCGCGCCAGCATGGTCGCGCCGGCGACCAACACAACGGACAAGGTGGCCTGTACAACCAGCAGCGCTTTACGAGCGAAGGAAGAACGGTCGCGCGTGCCGCGGCCTGAACCTCGCAATGCTTCCGCAGGATCGGTGCGCGTCGCGATCCACGCAGGAGCCGCCCCGAAAATGATTCCCGTCACTAGCGCCAACCCGAAGGCGAACGCCAACACGATGAGCGACGGCGTGGTGCTGATGGGAAGGAAATGTGAGCTGTGGAACGCCAGCGCCAACAGCAGCCGCGCAGCTGCCGTTGCCACCAGAAGTCCAGCCAGAGCGCCGCCAATGGCAAGCAGTATGCTTTCCGTGAGCGCCTGGCCAACGATCTGCCCCGGGGTGGCCCCCACGGCCAGCCGAATGGCCGTTTGCCCGCGACGCGCTACTCCTCGCGCCAGCAGCAGGTTCGCCACATTGGCGCATGCGATGAGCAGCACCAGCCCGCACACCGACAGCAGAATCTGCAGGCTACGCCCGTATTCCTCCTTCATTACTGCTACACCTGCTCCCGCTGGAACGACGTTAACCACCTGCTTGGGAAGCATCCTGATCACGTCAGGCATCCAGTTGGCGGGATACCCGGAATCATTCTGCATCCACTGCCGCAACACACCGGTGAGGCGCGGAGCCATTGCCGCCGTCGAAGCTCCCGGTCGCAATCGCCCGATCATGCGCAGCCATGCAGATACAGACTGATGCAGTAGCCCGCCTTCACCGTCCATCATGGGTTCCTGTTGCAGCGGGAGCCAAATGTCCGGAGGGTCGCTTTGCAGCGTCTCGCCGAAAAATCCGGGAGGCGCAACTCCGATAACCGTAAACGGATGGCCCTCCACCACGAGTGTGGAACCCACCATCGACGGATCGGCCCCATACGTTGTCTGCCAGACGCGGTGACTCAATACGATGACGGGAGAGGCGGCGGGAGTGTCATCCTCCGGAGTAAACACTCGGCCGCCGAAGGCCCCCACTCCAAGCGTGGAGAAATAACTGCCGCTGACATACTCCGAGCGCAAAGGCCTGGAAGCCGACTCGAGCCCTTGACGCCGCACGCTCATTCGCCAGCGACCAGCCTGGAAAGCCGCAACGTCTTCAAATTCCGGTGTTTCTGTCTTCAGCCGCTCGTACAAAGAGAACGAAAACATTCCCCACTGGTCTTGCGGACCCCCTTCTACGCAGCAATCGTCGCCGTCGCCGATCCGGTACAGTCTGCCGGGATCAGTCACCGGCAACGAGCGGAGCATAACGGCGTGGATCAACGTAAATATTGCCGTGGTCCCGCCAATTCCCAGGGCCAGCGTTAGTACAGCCGCCGCAGTAAAAACAGGCGACATGCGGAACTGCCGAAGGGCGTACCGAAAACTGCCGGAAAGGCTTGGCATGCAACACCTCTTTGGTGGTTACGTAACTCGACGGCTGAGGGTTCCCAAATCCAACAAACTTCTTTCGAAATGAAGCCCTCAGCCGGCGCAATTCCCATGGGTGCTGTTCTATTGACGTTTCAGGCAGTCGTTTGTCACGGAACGGCAACGGCTAAAGCAATCTTGTGCGGGCGGAAACTAGTAAGTGTGTACGCCGGATTCTTCGGAGGGCGCGTTCTGGGAAACGGTTTATTCTTTCAAACCTAGGCACTCGCGCTTTCTGAGGTAGTGGGTCAGATTCCGGTAATCGCGTTAATCGTCCAAGTGGACTGGCGGCGCGTGGCCCAACTTCCTATAACCGTTTATCAGGCATTGGCTGCTGCGCCCTTGCCAAGGGGAACGCTAGCGCGAATGGCGGTGCCACGTTGGGGTTCCGAGTCGATCGAAATCCGTCCTCCCACGAGCTTCATCCGCTCCGTCATGCTTATGAGGCCAAGACCACGTGTTTTCAGCGCGTCGTCGCGGTCAAAACCGGATCCCGAATCGCGCACGGAGAGATTGATTGCATCGGACGCGTAACGCAGCTCCACATCGAATCGCCTCACGCCGCTGTGCTTGACTGCGTTTTGCAGGGCCTCCTGTAAGACGCGGAAAAGGCAAAGTGCAATGTCTTTTGGCACCGTTGATGGAATGTCATCATGGGAAAAGACAATCTCTACTTTGTGTTGCCTGGACAGATCATGGCAGAGTGCTCTCATAGCCGGCGCCATTCCCAGATATTCCAGTTTTGACGAATGCAATTCGTGGGACAAGGATTGAACATCAGAGGCTATCTCGGCAGATCGGTTTTTTAGTTCGCCGAGAAGCCTGCGGGCTTCAGGAGGCAAATCAGGTGAGGTCTCTCGGAGCCGCTCCAACTCGATGGTCAGTAGTGCGAGACGTTGACTGATGTCATCGTGAAGCTCCCGGGCGATCCGGGAGCGCTCCTGCTCCTGTGCCTCGATCAACCTCCGACTCACGCACGCAAGAGCCGCTTCCGCCGCCTTTCGCTCCGTGATGTCCATGCCGACAGCAAGCACGCACTGCTCGCCGTCTAGCTCGATCAGTTCTGCACCAATCAAGCCCGTGCGAATAGTGCCGTCTCGCGTGCGAAAACGGCCCTCGAAGAGACGGAGACTGTCTTCGTTCTGAACAAACGCGATGAGATCATCCCTATCCTGCGGATCCAGCCAAAGGCCGATTTCGAAGGGCGTGCGACCGATGAGGTCTTCGCGACGCCATCCGGCAAACCGTTCAAAGGATTTGTTCACGTCGATGTAGCGATGGTCTTTGGCGCTCGTTATAGCGAGTGCCATGGGGCTTTGCCGGAATGCCTTCGAAAATTTCTCCTCTGACTTCCGCAGCGATTCTTCCGCCCGCTTGCGCTCCGTTATTTCACTCACCATCGCCAGCGCCCCGTCAAACTCTCCGTTGTCCTTGAAGACCGGGATTGCTGCCATTTGTACCCACAATTCCGAACCGTCCCTTCGCCGAAGCCGCTCCTCAAACCGCTCGCGCACCCCTTGCTGTCTGCGCTCTAGGAGTCTCTTTTTGCGCTCAACATCGGTGGAAAAGTAAGAATCGTATACACTCCGCCCAAACATCTCAGCCGGTTCGTATCCCAGCATCTCCGCCATCTGCCGATTCACATAGGAAGTGTTGAGATTCGAATCGAGGAGCCAGACTCCTTCGTTTGCTGTCTCTACGATTCTGCGATACCGCTTTTCGGTTTCCCTGACTGCGTCTTCCGCCTGCCTGCGCTCGGTGATATCCGCCACCATCCCTACGATTCTTACCAACTTGCCCCGTTCGTCAAAGTGCCCTCGACTATTCCACTCCACCCAGATCATAGTACCGTCGGGACGTACGATGCGATGGTTGATCCTAAGTTCCGGCTCTTCAGGACTAAGTTCAGCAGCCGCGGCCGTAAATTGCTCTCGATCCTCCGGGTGGACTAAACCTAACATTTGATGACCAGTGAGGGCAGTAGCGTGATCAATCCCAAGAATCTCAGAGCTTTCTGGTGAGTCTACGAACACATCGGTGGTCGCATCCCAGTCGCACGCGAACATCCTTCCGGCCTCGACAGCGAGATGTAACCGCTCTTCGCTTTTCCGAAGTTCCTCCTGCCTGAGCTTTCGGTCGGTGATGTCCACCGCCATGCCCAGCATGCGCTCGGGCTCGCCCTTCGGTGAATAATCAAATTTCCCCTTTGCTGAGACCCAGCGCAGCGTGCCATCAGGCCAAACCACCCGGAACTCTGCGGCGTACGGCGTATGAGTTTTCCTCGCATCGGCTACGGCATTCGTGACTTGCTGGCGGTCCCCCGGGTGAACGTAACGATGAAAGTCTTCTGGGCGGCCGACATACGATTCCGCAGGGATTCCGAACATCGATTTTAAGTCGCCGAACCAAGCATCTCGTCCGGTCTTGAGGTTCCACTCCCATCCCACGGCTTTGCCAGATTCCATCGCCGCGCGCAAACGCTCTTCGCTTTTGCGGAGCTCGGCTTGCCCAAATTTGCGTTCTTCCACGAGGACCGCCAGGACCATAAAAGGCATGGAAGTGAAGAACAAGAAGAGCTGTAGGAACAAGACTCTGCTGATGAGGTCCGTTTCGGTAAACGGACCGCGTCCGTGGACGGCACCCCAAATGGACGTCAATGCAACTATGGTGGCCGAAGTGCCGACCCCGGCAGACCCAAAACGCAAAGCGGACCAGATTAGGAATGGCACTAGAGAATAAAGCAGTGCCGGCGGATCGCTCCTCCCGGGGGCTACGAACAGGAAATAACTTAAGGAAATCAACGCAGTGATCAACACGGCTGCTTCCAGATAATACGATCGAGAGATTCGTAACGACGGCAGGCCTCGGCCGGACAGACCGAGAATAGCGGGGGCTACGGTTAGGAAGGCCAGTGCTTCGGAGAGAAAACTGATCCTCCAGTTGACCCAATCGTCTCCTTGCAAGCCATTGATTCCGATGGAAGCGACGATAATAGACGCGAGAAATACAGTAAAGAATGAATACTTTGCAAGAGCCTTCAGGCTGTTCAAACGGGGCAGGCCCTTGAGGACATTGCTAACACCCCAAGCAGCGACGAGAATTTCAATCGTATCGGCCAGGATGAGCCAAGCGATGTCGGGTAAGGACACTCCCGCTTGGACGTCATAGATAACAAAACCTGCCAGGCCCGCGGTGAGCAGAACAGGCCATATCTTTCGAGGTACGAGCAGCAGGACGGCGGTTAAGACCGCACACCCGGGCCAAAGGGGCCAAACCATTTGGGGGATCCTCATAACTAAAACCCCACCCAGTTTCGCAGACAGGTAGGACAGAATAGCCACCACGAAGGCCAGGATGGGTGCGTTGAATGGAGAATTCAGATTCCCCAGATCCAGTGAGCGGTTGCGACCTGTTTCCATAGGCGACCTCCCGAGCTACGGGAACAACAAGGACCGGACCCACTTGTGGACTGAGCTGGCGACACAGCCATAGCAGCATGTGCGGACGGGGTAAGTATAGTACAACCCGTTTGGAGACGTTTTGGCAAGGCGGTGGAGAGAGCCAGGAGGCAGGGATGTTGGCCTTTATCTGAGAGTTTTCACGCTATTGCCCCCTAAGTCGGATTCTTCGGAGGGCGCGTTCTGGGAAACGGCTTACTCTTTCAAACCCAGGCACTATGGCTATTCGACATTTGGGTGGTGGATCAGTTTCCGATAACGACCTTGCCCGCGGCTGCAAGGGTCGTCTACTATTTCAATGTGCCATTCGTTCTCAAGTTCTTATTGACGGAGAGAATTATGCTGAGTATTATATCGGCAGATCGTGTCTCAGTTCTAATGTCGGGTTGGCTAGGAAAGGCAGCTCATTGCCAATGCGATTTCTCAGAAGATTCTGCATCCTCCTGGTCTTCTCGCTTGCCTTCGGTCTAATTTGTAGCGAAATCCCTGAATCGCTCAGTCTGTACGATGATACTTCCAACGATTTTCTCGTATCCCATCCTGCGCCCAAGATTGGAAGAGTGCAGACGGCCCGCCGAGAGGCAAATCTTCGGCAAGATGCGGCCTCAACAGCCGTGCTAGTCACGCTCCCAAGCCTTCTCCCCATTCATGGTGCCCAGCCCGCACTCCCTTCCGGGCCGAATCTTCTGCGGTTGCTCTCCGTTCAGCGGAAATAATCACTCCTCACATTTAGCGCCGTTCGCCTGAGAAGGTCGGGGCTGTGCATGCCTTGGGGACTGTTTCATGAGCACTTCTCCAACGCAGTGACGCCGATGCCACTGAGTTCCGACTCCTTCGGCCCAGCCGTGCTTCACCTCGAATTGGCCGAGTAACAAAAATCCTTTGGAAAGTTTGAGTTCCCGTCAGAAATAGGAATACCTGTAGGTAAGTAGCTCTGTTCCGCCGCAGTTCAAATAAGGAGAAAAAAATGATTCTCAAGAAACAAACATTAGTCCTCGCATTGGCAGTGATTACGTCTTTGAGCATCACCGTTTCTATCGTTTCCAGTCACAACATTTCAGGTAAACACTCGTCGGCTTTGTCAGACGGCCAAGAAAGGACAATCATAGGCGTGTGGCAAATGGCACTAACGACGGTTAACTGTCAAACGGGCGACGTGGTCCGCACTATTCCAGGGCTATGGACTTTTCACGAAGGCGGGACAATGTCGGAATTTTCCAGCGCTCCCGGTCTGAGTCCGGCTATGCGTGGCTCCGGCCACGGAGTTTGGCAGCGCGAACCCGGCTGGCAAGATTACTCGGCCACTTTCATCTTCTATCGCTATGACGCAAGCGGCGTTTTCACCGGATCACAGAGAGCTAAGATTGCCTTGAAACTCGGAGCAAGCGGCGATGAGTTTACAGCGACCTCAGCAATCGAGATTCGCGATGCCAACGGCAACGTAATCTTCACCGCCTGTGGCACGCCCACCGGTACGCGGTTCGGTGAGTGAGAGAGCAAACCGAAAACTGAATCCATTAAGCGCAATCCCACTACCGTCAGCCCCTTCGCTACCGGTGCCTGATAAACGCGGTAGCGGACAATTCAAATTGACCCAAAACCCCGCCAAGGAAAGCTCTTGACTTTCGCTTTTTGTTCGCCTATAGTGCGGGGCGGTAGAGGAAACGGGAAACGGGTGGCGTTCGGCTCCATTGCCTTTTTTGGCTCTCACGAACTGGGCGCCGCCCGTTGAAAATTCCGAGCCCTAAGCGGGGTGAGGGATCGACTCGCAAGAGAGATCCCTCGTTCCCGAAGAAATTGTACTCGGTCCGCTTCCCTGTGTTCACCGCTGTGCGGTGACAGTTACGTTGACCGCTGTGCGGTCACAGTTGCGTTGGCCGCTTCGCGGCCACCATTCATAGGAGCCGTTATGGACGTCTGTATCGAAAACGTATTCCCCGCAGTAGCGATGCCCTTCAATCCTTTCCACGAAGACGCGCGCGAAGAGAAAGGCCGCGGAGCCGAGGCGCCGCGCTACAACTCGTGTAACGGGGCCATTCCGAACATTGTGCATGTGGATGTGGACGCGTTTTTTGCTTCGGTCGAGCAAGTGCTCAACCCCAAGCTGCGCGGAAAGCCGGTGCTGGTGGGACGCGGCGTGGTGGCGTCGGCGAGCTACGAAGCGAAAATATGCGGCGTGAAGACGGCGATGACGTTTCGCGACGCGCTGCGGATTTGCCCGAAGGCCGTGGTGGTGCCCGGGCAGTACGAGCACTACGCGGATTATGCGGAACGCGTGCGGCGCATTCTCGAAACGTACACGCCCGCCGTCGAAACGGCGGCGCTGGATGATTTTTATCTGGATTTTGCGGGGACGGAGCGGCTGTATCCGAATTACGAGACGGCGCTGCGGCACGTGCAGACGGAAGTGCTGGAACAAACCGGATTAAGTGTAAGCGTAGGCGCGGCGCGCACGAAAGTGGTGGCCTCGATTGCCTCGCGGCTCGAGCGGCCGCGCGGCTTCCGCATGATTGCGCCGGGAACCGAAGAGGATTTTTTGACGCCGCTGCCGGTGGAAAAACTCCACGGCATTGGGCATGTCCACGCGGGAATGCTCGCGGAGCGCGGGATTGCCACGATCGGAGAGCTGCGGCTGGTGCCGCGCGCGGCTCTGGAAGCCGCGTTTGGCGAAGTGATTGGAGGACAAATCTGGGAGCGAGCGCGCGGGCTCGATGGACGCGAAGTGATGTTGCCCTCGACGCCGAAATCGGTCTCGCGCGAAACCACCATCGAAGGCGGAACGATCGACACGGAGTTTCTCGGCGGGCTCATCGAATATTTGAGCGAGCGAATCGGCTCGACGCTGCGCGAGTACGGACGCCAGGCGCGAACGATCGGGCTGCGAATTCGCTACGTGGACCATTTTTCAGCGCACCAGACGATTCGAATCGCGCGTCCGACAAATGACGAGCGCGAACTCCTCGCGGAAGCAAAAGAACTTTTTGCAAAACTATTTACGCGGCGCGTCGCCGTGCGCCTGGTAGGCGTAAACGTGACCAATCTAGAAGTCGACCGCCGCCAACACGACCTATTCGACACCGACGCCAACCGCCGCTGGTACCTGAACCGCGGCCTCGATTCCGTCCGCGGCCGCTACGGCTGGAACGCCGTCTTCTACGGCAACGGCCTCGAACTCCGCGAACACTACGCCACCAAGCCCGGCGGCCTGGTGCTATCGACGCCTTGTTTATCACGGTAGTTTGCTGAAGTTTTTCCTCCCAATTCCCTACCCTGTTTTGTTCTGAATACAAGGGGCACGTCCTCGCACGACGTGACTCGTGATTTGCATTTCGCGACTCGTGGAAAAACCACCCTCGCGGCTTGCGTTTCACGAGTCACCCGTCACGAGTCACGAATCACGTGTTTGTCCACCTCCATTGTCACAGCCATTATTCGTTTTTGCGGGGTGTGGCGCCGCCGGAAGAGATCATTGCGGCGGCCGTCGCGCAGAAGATGCCCGCCGTGGCGCTGACGGATACGAATGGGTTGTATGCGGCGGTGCCGTTTTATCAGGCGGCGAAAGCGGCGGGCGTGAAGCCGATTGTGGGAGTCGTAATTGACGTCAAGTTTCGCGAATCGCAATGCGAAACACGCCATTCGAAAAACGGCAATCGAAATTCGCAGAGTGTGGCGATGGTGCTGTTGGCGGCGGATATGGAGGGGTACAGCAATTTGTGCCAGTTGGTGACACTGCGGCATTTGGGGACGATGGAGTTGGCGAAAAGCAAAGATTTCGGCGAGGGCGACAGGCAGCCGATAGAGGATGAAGACCGGCCGGTGACGTTGGATGAGTTGGCGGAACATTCGAGAGGCGTGATTGCGCTGTGTCCATTGCCAACGCGAATGCACGACGCAGGCGACCGCACGATATATCGTGCCCCTACAAAGACAGGACCGCACCTTGCCAATCGGCAGGGACAAGGATTGTCTGGCACGAATCACAAGTCACCAATTACGAGTCACGAGTCACTAGTCACTAGTCACCAGTCACCAATCACCAGTCACTTCGCGCGGCTGAAGGACATTTTTGCCGACCGGCTATGGATCGAGGTGCAGCATTTGTCTCCGGGCGACGGGCGCATGCTTCGCGAGGCGGAGCGGATCGGGCGTGAGCTCGGCGTGCCACTGGTGGCGACGAACAATGTTTATTTTTTGCGGCCAGAGGAGCATTTGCATCACCGCGCAGTGAACGCCATTCGCATTGGTGGATTACTGACAACCGTGGCTTCGCCGGAAATCACCACTAGCGAAGCGTGGTTCAAGCCGGCGGCGGATATGCAAAAACTCTTCCCGGATCATCCAGAACTGCTGCGCGCAACTCTCGAGATCGCGGAGCGATGCAATTTGGAGCTCACGCTGAACAAAACAATTTTTCCCGAATTCCCTGTACCGGAAGGTGAATCCGCGTTTTCGTATCTGTGGAAGCTGTGCTTTGCCGGCACGCAGCGGCGTTACCGCCCGCTGCGGCCCGAAGTGCTCTCTCGGCTGACGCACGAATTGGGAGTGATCGAAAAACTTCATCTTGCGCCGTATTTTTTGCTGGTGTGGGAGATCGTGGAAGAGGCCAAGCGGCGCGGGATTCCCGCGGTGGCGCGCGGCTCGGCGGCAAGTTCGATGGTCACGTACTGCCTGGGAATATCCTGTGTGTGCCCGCTGCGCTGGGGATTGTACTTTGAAAGATTTTTGAACGAGCAGCGCGGCGATTGCCCGGATATTGATATCGACATTTGCGGCGCGCGGCGCGATGAACTGCTCGACTACGTGTACGAGCGCTGGGGCGAAGAGCACGTGGCGATGATCGGAAGCTTTGTGACCATGCACGCGCGCCTGGCCATCCGCGAAATCGCGAAAGTGTTTGGCGTACCGCCGGGCGAAGTGAACCATTTTACGAAGCGGTTGCCACACCGGCCGGTGCGCGAGATTTTGCAGGCGATTCGCGATTTGCCGGAGTGCCGCGACCTTCCTGTTAACAACGAGCCGTGGAAAACGATTCTGCAGGTGGCCTTGCGGCTCGATGACGCGCCGCGGCACATGGGGATTCATCCGTGCGGCACGGTGATTTCCGCGCGTCCGCTAACCTGGCTCACGCCGCTCGAGCGCGCGACGAAAGGAATTGTCGTGACGCAGTACGACATGAATGCCATCGAAACGCTCGGGCTGATCAAGATGGACCTGCTGGGGCAGCGCGGATTCACGACGATGTCGCTGGCGTTGGACAACATTGAAAAGGAGGTAGAGGAGATAAAAGAAGTAAAGGAGGTAAAGGAAAAAAACAACGTTGCACCGGATGGAGTGACGCCATGCCCAAAGCCACGCGAGATTGATTTTGACGCGATACCGGAAAACGATCCGGCGACGTGCGACGTGATTGCCGCGGGAAAAACGATGGGCATATTTCAGATCGAGTCGCCGGCCATGCGCGGATTGCTGCGAATGATGAAGGCACGAACACTGGAAGAAGTGGCGCAAGCGTTGGCGCTGATCCGGCCAGGAGCGGCGGAATACGGATCGAAAGAATTGTTTATAAAAAGATTGCGCAAAGAAGAACCAATTGAATATCCGCATCCGGCGCTCGAACAAATCCTCGGCGACACGCTTGGTGTGTGCGTTTTCCAGGAACAGGTGATGCAGATTTCGCAAGTGGCTGGGGAGATGTCGCTGGCCGAAGCTGACATCATGCGGAGATCATCCGCGAAATTTTCCGGCCGGCGCGACCTCGACCGATTGCGGGGAAAGTTCCTCCTGGCCTCGGGAATGATGGGGCTGACCGCGCAACAGCGTGAAGAGACCTGGATGATGGTGGAGAAATTCGCGGGATTCGGATTTTGCAAGGCGCATGCGGCGACGTACGCGGATATTTCGTACCGCATGGCGTATTTGAAAACGCATCACCCGGCGGAGTTTCTGGCCGCGATGTGCAGCGCGGGCGCTGGTTTTTATCACGTGTCGGCATACGTGGAAGAGGCGAAGAGGTGGGGGATTGAAGTGCGGCTGCCGTCGGTAAATCATTCGCGGATGGAGTACACGGCGGAGGCGAAGTATCCGATGGAGCCGGAATACGCGGCGGCGAAAAACCGACAGACGGGAATGTCTGTCCCACGTTTGTTTGCGAATGGGAAGCGCGCGCTGCGCGTTGGGCTGATGCAAGTGAAGGGTTTGCGCGTGGAGACGATCACGGCGGTTGTGCGAGCGCGGGAAGAAAGCGGCGCGTTTCGTTCGCTCGAGAATTTTCTGCAGCGCGTACCGGTCGAGCGAGATGAGATCGAGGCGCTGATCAAGTGCGGAGCGTTTGATGAAGTGAGCAATCAAGTAAGTGGTGAGGCGCATGGAATGACGCGGCCGGAGATGCTATGGCGATGGAATTTTCTGCAAGCAAAAGCAGGGAGCGCACAGTCCTTTCGAGGCTCTGGGCAAGCAAGAAGTAAAGGAGCACGGCCTCTTCGGGGCAAGGATGCACAGCCAAGGTTGGCTGTGCTACCAGGGGGGCCGGAAACATTGTTTGCTGATGCGAGCGCCGGTGATGCGATCGACGCGGCGCTGGCAGGGATGCCGGCGGCGGAGTACACGCGGGAACAGAAGCTGCGGTATGAGCGGGAGATTCTGGAGGTGTGCGTGAGCGGGCACCCACTGGATTTTTTGCCGCGGAACG
>Ga0210402_10005190_pt1 | contig 11720 bp, 4 predicted proteins | sample IncBWC7MmetaG_FD_161055 | JGI IMG/M metagenome (GOLD analysis project Ga0210402, IMG submission 161055) | Forest soil microbial communities from Barre Woods Harvard Forest LTER site, Petersham, Massachusetts, United States - Inc-BW-C-7-M | ecosystem: Environmental > Terrestrial > Soil >... | reverse complement strand
CGGGTTGCCGAGTGGCGCGGCGCTGCAGCCGATTGAAACGCCGCTGGTGTTTTCGGGATTTCAGCCTTCGGCGCTGCAACCCTTTGCGACTCAATTGCAAAGTTATGGATTTGTGGCCGCGCAGGGAGGGACCGCGGCGGCGCGACCGGACGATAGGAAACTGGCGGCCGGGGACATGGCCGGGATGGTGCTGGTGCAGGGCGACGCTTCGATCAACTCGGCTTGCACGGTGACGGCGGTGCGCGGGGACAACGTTTACTTGTGCGGGCATCCGTTTCTGAATTTTGGCGACGTGCAGATGCCGATGGCGCGGAGCCGCGTGGTGACGACGCTCTCCTCGGAGCTTGCTTCGACGAAAATTGTGAACATGGGCGGGTCGATCGGGACGATTACCGGCGACCATTTGACGGCGGTGACCGGAAAGCTGGGAGCGCCGCCGGCGATGATTCCGCTGGACCTGACGTTTGCGACTGGCAGCGCGGAGAGGAAACTGCACTTTGAAGTGGTGAATCATCCGAAGCTGACTCCGCTGCTGGTGGCGCTGACGACGTTCAACGGCGTGAACCAGAACTATTTGTATGGTGAGGGCACTACGCTGCACTTGACCGGCGAGATCCGGTTGAAAGGGCACGTGCCGGTGCAGATTGAAAATACGGTTGCGCCGACGGACACGATGGCGCCGGACAGCTTGCCGATTGCGCTGGTGGTACAGAACGTTTTCGGGCGGCTGTTCACGAACAATTTTGAAATTCCAAGCGTGGAGCACATCACGCTGCGGGTGGAAAGTTTGCCGGGACGGCAGTCGTTCACGGTGGACAGCGCCTGGCTGGAAAAGGGCGAGGCTGCGCCGGGAGAGACGCTGAATGTGCGTGTGCTGCTGCGCCCGTATCGCGGCGCGGCGCGGATTGAGGAGACGACCGTGCACGTACCAGATCAGATGGCGCGGGGAACGACGCTGCGCGTGCTGGTCAGCGATGCGGACTGGATGAATCGCGCGTCGAGGGGATTTGTGTTTGGCGGCATGGCGGGCGGCGGCGGGTCGGACGGACTCGATCAGTTGATCGCGCTGATGAATCGCGAGCGGCACAACGATCGATTGTATGTGGGACTTTTTGTGCCCGCGCCGACGCTGGTTTGGGACGACAAGGAATTGCCCAACGTGCCGCTCTCGCAGATTAATGTGGTGGATGGGCGGCCGGGACCGGGCAGCGTGCAGGTGCTGCGCGAATCGCTGGCCAGTGAGTCGTCCATCATGCTGGGCGGCCCGGTAAGCGGGCTGATCTCATTGAATTTGCAAATCCGGTGAAAAATTCTATGGCAAAGCGCTTTTATCGCGTCATCGTGCCGTGCGTCCTCGCGGGCATTGCGGCCACCGCCCTTCTGGCGGAGCATACGCGGCGGTGGCGGCAATCCACGTATGAAGAGTTTCAGAAGGGCAAGGCACAGGGAGTGGCGGTGCGCAGCGATGGACATTTGGAGCTGGCGCCGAAATTTTCGCTGCTGGCGGATGCGGATGCTTCGTATCTGTGGTCGTTGAAGACGGACGCGAACGGCGTGTTGTACGCGGGGGGCGGATCGCCGGCGAAAGTTTTCCGGTTTGAAGGTACCGGGAAGACGAAGATCGTTTTCGAGTCGACGGATTTGCTGGTGCAGTCGATTGTGTTTGACGCGAAGGGGGCGCTGTACGTGGCGACTTCGCCGGATGGAAAGGTTTACAAGGTTTCGGGGTCGGGCGAGAAGAGCGTGTTTTTTGATCCGAAGGCGAAATACATCTGGGATTTGGCGTTCGGGAAAGACGGAACGCTGTTTGTGGCCGCGGGCGACAAAGGGCGGATTTACAGCGTTGCGCCGGACGGAAAGGGCGAGTTGTTTTACGCGAGCGATGAAGCGCACATCAAGGTGCTGGGCTTCGACGGCAAAGGCAATTTGCTGGCGGGGACGGAGCCGAACGGGCGGATTTTGCGTATCACGCGAAATGCGGAGCGGGCCGCGAAGAGGAAAACGGCGGACGACAGCGTGGCGGACGGATTTGTGATTTATGAAACGTCGAAGCGCGAAGTGACTTCGATTGCGGTGGCGCCGGATGGCTCGATTTATGTGTCGGCGATTGGAGACAAAAGCCGGCCGGGGATGGGAGCGCCGTCGGCCTTGATTACGACTTCGCAAGGAACGACGACAATTACGAATGTGGCGCCCAGCGGGGTGCAGGGCGGGGTGCCGTTTCTGGCGTTTCCGCAGGCGATTTCGAGCAGCATCTACCGGATTGCCGGGGATGGCGCGCCGGAGGAGATCTGGAGTTCGCGCGATGAGATTGTTTATGCGCTGGGATTGAATTCAGATGGGCGGTTGCTTGCAGGGACGGGTAACAGCGGAGCGCTGCTGGTGATTGACGGGCGCGGCGTGTATGCGCAGTTGGCGAAATCGGGATCGTCGCAGATTACGGGGATTTCGCGGACGAGCGGCGGGAAGGTGTATCTGTGCACGGCGAATCCGGGGAAAGTTTTTTCGCTGGGGCCGGAGTATGAAGCGGAAGGGACATTTGAGTCGCGATCGTTTGACGCGAAACTTTTTTCGCAGTGGGGACACATTGAATGGTGGGGCCCGCCAGCGATGAGCGGCTCTGCAAAAGGCGGCAAGGAAAGCAAGGAGCCGCGGCTGGAATTTTTTGTGCGCAGCGGGAACACCGAGGATCCGGGGAAAGAGTGGTCGCGGTGGTTCGGACCGTACGCCACGCCGGGTGCGCAGATTGAGGCGCCGGCAGCGCGATTCCTGCAGTGGAAAGCAGTGATCCATGATGGGCGGCCGGGCGATGGGATCGATTGGGTGAGCGCGGCATACTTGCCGAAAAATGTGGCGCCAGTGCTTGATGGGATTGCGTTGCAGGAGCCGGGGACGCGGGCACAGATGGCGGTGGTGATTACGGGGCAGGCGGCGAATGTGAATTTGAAGCAGCCGGCAACTCCGAACCCGTCGGGGACCGTGATTACGACGACGACCACGAAGTTTGATCAGCCGCCACAGGGCGTCTATCAAAAGGGGTATGCGACGGTTCTGTGGACGGCGCATGACGACAATGACGATGAGCTGCGGTACGCCTTATATTTTCGCGGAGAGAACCAACGCGACTGGCTGCTGCTGAAAGACAACCTGGACCAGAAATTTTATTCGTGGGACGCGACGGCGATGCCGGACGGTGCGTACTACCTGAAGATTGTGGCCAGCGATTCGCCTTCGAATCCGCCGAATGAGGCTTTGAAGACGGAACGCGAGAGCGAACGATTTGAGATTGATAATACGCCGCCGGTGATTCAGAAGCTGGAAGGCAACGCGGCGGGGATGAATGCGGACCGGTCGATGGGCGTTTCGTATGATTTCCAATTTACGGCTGCGGATGCGACCAGCGGAATTGAGAAAGCGCAATATAGCGTGGATGGCGGAGAGTGGATTATGTTGGCACCGGTCGAGGGGATCAGCGATAGCAGGACGGAGAGTTATAGTTTTGTCGTCCGTGGGCTGGCGCCGGGGGAGCATACGATTGCGGTGCGGGCGTATGACCGGTTTGACAATGTGGGCGCGGGAAAGACGACGATTAATATTGCGCGGTGAGGAAGTAACAGGAATTGGATCTCGATGGCTGGCCCTTCCCTTGCGGGATAGGGTCATCGCGATTACAGGCTGAAGCCTGTGCTACCAAAAAGCGCCCGCCTCTGGAGGCGTCCGCTCGAGAACTGTTAGGTTTTTTTGGGGGCGTGGGGCTTGACGAGTTCTGGACCGGGGATTTTGGGCTTTTCGGAATCGAGGTAAGCTTCGATTTCGGCGCCGAAGCCCATGCGGCCGTCACTGTAGGAATCCGCTTTCGCATGGACGACTCTGGCCTTGCAGTGAGTTTCATCCGCTTTTCCGCCTGTAACTTCGGCGGGCATTTTGATGGTGGCCTCGATGGGCATACCTACCTGAAGTGGCGCCGAAGTCACGAAGAAAAATCCACCGCGGGAAACGTTTAGGGCTTCCGTAAAGTGTTCGCTTTTATCGCCAGCCAGATTAATCGTGCGGAAGCGCAAGGGGATGCGCAGGCGGTAGCGTTCGAGATGTCGGCGTTCAGAAGGTGCCATGTTGTCTTGTGCGCGTACAGCGGGGGAGGAGGCACGCGCCGAGCAAGTCGCTGAACCTTAAGAGTATCACTGGTGGCGAGGGGGTCAAGGGGTTACGGGGCGTACGACTGCCCCTGACCAGCAGGACGCGATTGATGCAACTGGTTGCGGGAATTGGGTTTGTGAGGCGTGAGCGACTCCGCAAAAGCGAGAGCTTCGCTCTCGCACTCAAAAGGGGCTACCTTCTCGCGTCGGGGTTGCTTCTCCGGGGACATTTTGCACTACACTGGGGGGTATGGCTAGCACCAACCTTAGCCCGGACTTAAGCGGCACTTCGATCGAATGGAAGACGATCGAGGAGGCGCACGAGCGGATTCGCGCGCGGATCCACCGGACGCCGGTGATGACCAGTGAATCGCTGAATGCGATGAGCGGCGCAGAACTATTTTTCAAGTGTGAGAACTTGCAGAAGACCGGGTCGTTCAAGATACGCGGGGCGACCAACGCGATTTTTTCCCTGACGGATGAAGAGGCTGCACACGGCGTGGTGACCCACTCGAGCGGTAATCACGCGGCGGCGGTGGCGCGGGCGGCGGCGTGGCGCGGAATTCCGGCTTGGATTGTGATGCCGAAGAACGCGCCGGCAGTGAAATGCCGGGCTGTGGAATCGTATGGCGGGAAAATTACATTTTGCGAGCCGAAGGTTTCGGCACGCGCGGAGACGGCCAAACGAATCCAATCCGAGACCGGTGCGGCGATGATTCACCCGTATGACGATGATCGGATTATCGCGGGGCAGGCGACGGCGGCGAAGGAACTGCTCGAGGAGATTTCTGACCTGGATGCGGTGCTGGCGCCGGTGAGCGGCGGCGGATTGCTGAGCGGAACGTGCCTCGGCGCGCATGGGTTGAATCCGGAGATTCGGATTTATGGCTGCGAGCCGGAGCTTGCCGACGATGCTTACCGTTCGCTGAAGACCGGGACGCTGCAATCGATGGAATCGAGCGATACGATTGCGGATGGATTGCGGGCTTCCCTGGCGGCGCGAACGTTTGCGATTCTACGGAAACAGTTGGCGGGGATTTTACTGGTGGGCGAAAAAGAGATTGTGGAGGCGATGCAGCTGGTGGGGCAGCGGATGAAGTTGGTGATTGAGCCATCGAGCGCTGTGGCGTTGGCACCGCTGTTGAAGGCGGGGGGAGCACCGGGGTTGAATCAGAGAGTACGGAAGGGAAAACCGGCGTCGAAGATTGGAATTATTTTTTCGGGCGGGAATGTTTAGGGGCGCTGTGCTTTTTCAACGTTGCGCAGAATGGTTCGCGCACAAATTTCTGAAAACATTCTAAGTTGAGGTCCTTCGGCGACCCTCGCCGGGTCGCCTCTGGATGACACCGTTGGGTTGTAGGCAAACTCAGTGCTTGGGGGTTTTTACCGGGTCGGGTGGACGCGACGGCAGCATCTTCGGATTCGCCTGAAGGGCTTTCAGGATTTCGGAGATACCGCGTTCGAGTTGCGGGTCGCGGCCGTCGATTACGGAGGCTGCATCGTTTTCTACGACGATATCTGGGTCGACGCCATGACCTTCGATTACGAATTGGCCGGCGGCGGAAGCTGTGGCGGCTTCAGGCACGAAAACCTGGCCGCCATCGAGTAGCGGGCCGCGGCCGCTGATGCCCACGACTCCACCCCAGGTACGTTTGCCAATCAGCGGGCCAAGCCCTGCCTGGCGGAACATGTAAGGGAAAATGTCGCCGTCGGAGGCGGAAGTTTCGTTGATCAGGCAAACCTTTGGGCCGAGGAAGACGGCGTCAGGATAGGTTTGGGGCTGCTTGTCGATGCGATCGAAGTCAACGCCGAGCAATTCGCGGCGGAGCCGCTCGATCAGCATTTGGGAAATGTTGCCGCCGCCGTTGCCGCGGACGTCCACAATCAAGGCCTGTTTGCGGATTTGGGGGTAGTAGGTTTTGATGAATTCGCGGATGCCGTCGTCGCCCATGTCGGGAATGTGGATGTAGCCGACCTTGCCGGCGGTGGCTTTGTCCACGGCTTCGCGGTTGTGGTTGACCCACTCGAGATAAATGAGGTTGGTTTCGCTGGTGATGGGGCGATAAGTGATTTTGTGCGAGCCTTCGAGCGTGGGCTTGGAGTTCACGGTCCACTGCACCGGGCGATTGGCCTTGTTGCGAAGGAACTCATAGGGATTGTCTTTCGAAGTGAGGTCCTGGCTGTCGATGGCGAGGATGTAGTCGCCTTCTTTCACGTCGACGCCGACTTCGGTGAGCGGCGAGCGATAGATTTCTTCCTGATTCTGGCCGCGGAAGATTTTGGCGATGCGGTAACGGCCAGCGGCGGCATCGAGTTCGATACGCGCGCCGGGGAGAGCGACTTGCGGCCGCTTGGGCATGTCAATGTCGCCGCCGGCGATATAGGCGTGGGAGACGCTGAGTTCGGCGACGAGTTCGCCGAGGACGTAGTTCAGATCGGAGCGGTGGGCAACGTAGTCCACCAGCGGCCGGTATTGAGCCAGCAGGCCGTTCCAGTCGTAGCCGTGCATGTTTTGGACATAAAAGAAGTCGCGGTAGCGGCGGCCGACTTCATTGTACATCTCGACCCACTCCTCGTGGGGAACGCGATCGACCATGAGGTTGGCGCTGGAGATGGTTTTGGGATTGTTCTTCCCTTCTGGCTTGGCGTCCAAGAGTTTGAAGCCGGATTCCTCGCGGACAATCACTTTGCTGCCATCGTCTGAAATGTCGAATCCTTGAATTTTTTCCGCGAGCGTGGTTTCTTTGCGGTCTTTCAGGGAAAAGATGATCAGATCGGAATCCGGATAAGATTCGCGGCCGTAGAATGGGGCGCCGTCGCGGGAATAGAGGAGAAAGTTTTTCGTCGCAACGATTCGGGAGAAATCTTCTGCGTCAACGGGAACGCGAGTGACGCGGTCGGCGAGGCCATCGAAATCAATCTTGATGTATTCCTTCTTTTTCTCGGGCTTTTTCTCGTCCTTCTTTTCTTCTTTCTTGGCGTCTTTCTGGTCCTTGTCGGCGTCCTTGGCCTTGTCGGCTTCGCCTTCCTTGGTTACGGTGACTTCGTCGCTCTCGGGCGGAAATGGATTCTTGGTGTCCTTGCGCAGGGCGAGGGCGTAGAGGGAATTTCCGCGGTTGGTGGCGTAGTTGAATTCGATGAGGCTGAGTTGCGGATAGAACGTGCGAGTACTGACGTAGTAGAGATAGTTGCCCTCGGGGTCCCAGGTGGGAGAACCGGTGTCAAAAGATTCGTCGGTGACGCGGTGGGTTTGAGCGTCGGCGGCGCTCCAGATATAGATGGAGCTGAAATTATTGGGATTGTCGAGGAGGTAAGCGAGATGGCCGCCGTCGGCGGACCAGGAATAATCGTGGACGCGGCCGCGGGGATTTTCAGCGACAGCGGTAACTTTTTTGTCGTCGAGCGTGAGGACGTAGAGTTTGTTTTTCGCGTCGCTAAAGGCGATGCGCTTCCCGTCGGGCGCCCAGAGCGGTTGATAGAGCATGGCGCGAAAGCCGTGGGTCAGCTCTTCGGGTTTGCCGGAGCCGTCCTGGCTGATGGTGTAGAGCTCTTCTTCGCCGTCGGCATCGGAGATGAAGAGAATTTTGGAGCCGTCGGGGGACCACTGCGCCGCTTTTTCGTGGGCATTCGACGTATCGGTGAGATTGCGCGTCGGACCTTTTTCGATGGGGGCAGTGAAGACGTCGCCGCGAGCGACGAACAGAGCGCGCTCACCCTTGGGGCTCAAGCTGAACGATTCGATGTTGTGGGCAGCGGAAACTTGCGAGGGGCGCATGGCGAGGGCGTCGGTAGGAACGGTGATGGAGATCTGCTTTGACTGGCCGCTGGAGATGTCGTAGATGTTCAGCTCGCCGCCGGATTCATAGACGATCTGATTTTTGTGGTCGGTGCTGGGCCAGCGGACGTCCCACTTGGTGCTATGGGTGAGTTGATCGGTCTTCTTGGATTTTACGTCGTAGGCGTAGAGGTTGAGTGTGTCGTCCTTGTCGGATGAGTAGAAGATTTTTCCGCCAACCCACATCGGGTCGCGGTGGGCGCGCGGGTCGTCGGTGATTTTTTCCGCGGCGTGGGATTTCAAATCGAAAATATAGAGTTGCTGGGCCCAGCCGCCGGAATAGCGTTTCCAGGTGCGGAAATCGCGGAAGAGTGGCGAGTAGACTACTTCGGAGCCATCGGGAGAGAAATCGCCGGCGCCAGACTTAGGCATGGGAAGAGCTTGCGGAAGGCCGCCGTCGACGGAGACGGTGTAAAGGCGATTGTCGCCGAGATCGAAGTGTTCGCGGAGCGAGCGGAAGACGATGGACTTGCCGTCGGGAGTCCAGCCGTAGACCTGATTGTCGTAGCCCCAGCGAGGAGTGAGGGGGCCGCGCGCGGGATAAAAGGTGAGTTGCTTGGGAACTCCTCCGGTTACGGGGATGACGTAAACCTGCTCGTCGCCGTCATACTGGCCGGTGAAGGCGATCCATTTGCCGTCGGGAGAGAACTTGGCGAAGACTTCGATGCCGGGATGCGCCGTAAGGCGCGTCGCGAGGCCGCCAGATGTGGAGGCCAGCCAGAGATCGCCGGCGTACGTGAAAACAACCTTATCACCGTGGATATCGGGAAAGCGAAGAAGCTTTGTTTGCGCGTTGGAATTTTCGGCAAAGCCAAGAGCGAAGCACAGGCACAACAAGACAGCCAGGTTGCGAGGAGACATTAATTCCCTTTCCGATGCACGGTGGTTCAGGCGAGTGCGGAATAAAAGGAAGGTATTCAGCAGGCCCGCGTGACCCCAAGAGAGTGCAACGAATTGTACAACGAGTTGAGCAGCGGAGGGGGAGCGACGAGTCAATCCATGGCAGCCGAGTGGGGTGGGGTGTTAGTAAAATAGAAACGGAGTTATCTACTAGAAGATTGTAAGGAATTACGCGGGCAGATAAACTAACGAGTGTTCAGACCCTGGGTAATTCCGCGGCTCGCTGCATCGCCCTTCACAGCGCACTTTCTGCTTCCTCACCAGCGCGCAGGTTTCCCCGGGGCCTGAAAAGGGTGGACCCAGTTGCGCGCACTGCGTACGCCGAACCGCTGGATCCTTCTGGGGATCAGCTGCATGCTGCTTGGAAGATTCACCTTTTCCCAAGCGCCTGCCCCGGTTGAGAACATCACGGCCAATCGGAGTCTTGCGAGGATCGAGCGCAGCGCACCCCCGCTGGCTTCTTTTGGAAATGAAGTTGGACGCGTGGAGCCGAACCGGGCGCTGGCGCGGATGGTTTTACTACTCTCGCCCCCTCGCGAAAAACAGCAGGCGCTGGTGAAGTTCCTGGATGATCAGCAGAACCGGCGCTCGCCGGATTTTCATCACTGGCTTTCGGCCGTGGAATTTGGGGCGCGGTTTGGGACTGCGGATACGGACGCAGAGGCGGTGCGGCAATGGTTGCAGAAGAGTGGATTTCAGGTGGCGGCGGCTTCCGAAAGCAAGTTGTGGGTGGAGTTCAGCGGGACCGCGCAACAGGTCGAAAACGCGTTTCATACGGAATTGCACTATTACGAGTGGGGCGGAAAGAAATACCTGGCGAATGCGACGGACATCGCGATTCCGGCACAGTTCGCGGAGATTTCGCGCGGAGTGGTTTCACTGAACAGTTTTGGGAAGAGGCCGCCGCGGCTGTTGGCGAACGTGATGAACGCGCAGCCAAATCTTACGGCGAGCGGGCAACCGAATGTTTATTACCTGGCGCCGGGGGATTTCTCGACGATTTATAACACCAAGGGACTTTTGAGCGGCGGCGTTGACGGAACGGGAATCGCAATCGCGGTTACGGCGCAATCGCAGATTCAATTGCCGGACGTGCGGGCGTTTCGGCAGATTTTTGTTACCTCGCAACCGAATGATCCGAATTTTGTGGTGAGCGGGCCGGATCCCGGAGTTGTGGGGCCGGTGGACATGCAGGAAGCGGAGCTGGACGTCGAATGGGCCGGGGCGATTGCGCCGGGGGCGACGATTGACCTGGTAGTGGCGGGAAGCACGGAAACGACAAGCGGCGTGGACCTGGCGGCCGCGTATGCGATCGACAATCGCATCGCGCCAATATTGACGTACACATATGGAGCGTGCGAGGAGTTGTTGTCGCCTACGCAAAGCGAATTTTACAACTCGCTGTGGCAGCTGGCGGCGGCCGAAGGAATTACCGTGCTGGTGGCGAGCGGGGATAACGGCGCGGCAGGGTGCGACTCCGCGACGACGGGAGTTCCGGCTACGCATGGGCCGGCGGTGAACGGAGCGGCGGCAACGCCCTACAACGTGGCGGTGGGTGGAACACAATTCGCCGATGCGGCGAATCCTGCGGCGTATTGGGGTTCGAACAATGCGAACTTTTCTTCGGCGCTCGGCTACATTCCGGAGGCGGCGTGGAATGAGAGCTGCGATCCAGGCCGGTCGGTGTCGGACACGAACTGTGTGTTTGGCGCGGGAAATTTCAGCTTGCTCTCCGGCAGCGGTGGCGCGAGTGTGATTTACGTCAAGCCCGCGTGGCAGATGGGGCCGGGCGTTCCCGCGGACGGGATGCGGGATTTGCCGGATGTTTCGCTGGCCGCGGCGGCAAGCCACGACGATATTGTCTATTGCAACAGCACCGGCAGGGTGGCCTGCCAGATCAATAGCCGGGGCCAGGTGGTGGGAATGACGCTGGTTGGCGGAACTTCGGTTTCGACGCCGGCGATGGCGGGAATTCTTGCGCTGGTGGAAGGAAAAAACGGCGCGTATCAGGGACAGATTGATTACACGCTTTACAAGCTGGCGCAGACGCACAGTTGCAATTCCTCCACACAGACGAATCCTACGGGGCAGAATTCGTGCGTGTTTTACGACGTCACGGCGGGAAACAATTCGGTGCCGTGCGCGGGTGGTTCACCCGGATGTTCTTCGCAGCAGAGTGATGTGAACGGCGTGCTGGCGGGCGCAACAGCGGGCGGGGGATACGACCTGGCTACGGGGCTGGGGTCGGTGAACGCTACCAACCTGGCGAACTTTTGGAATACCGCGACACTTGCGGCGACCCAAACTTCGCTGCAACTACCTACGAACTTTACGCATGGGACGCCGGTGACGGTGTCGGGAACGGTTTCTTCGGGGACAACCGGAAGCGCACCGACGGGAAATCTTTCCTTGATGACAGGAGCCGCGCGGGCGGCTCCCGACATGCTATTGCTTTCGATTGGGGCGTTTTCTGCTTCGGTGAGCGATCTGCCCGGGGGGAGCTACAACCTTTCAGCGCACTATGTGGGCGACGCGACGTTTGCGCCGAGCGATTCGGCGGGCGTGGCGGTGAATATTTTGCCGGAGGTGAGCCACGTATCGGTGAGCATTGATGGTTTGCAAGGAGGCGCGGCGGCCTACGGTGCTCCGCTCAATGTGGTGGTGAGTCCGGCTGGCGCGTCCGGAATGGGGGTGGCGACGGGAAGCGTGACGTTGACGGACGGCGGGACGGTGATTGGGACGTATGAATTGACGCCGGATGGAAAAGTTTCGATTGCGACGGGCGGGGCGAGCGGCTTTTCGTTTGCGCCGGGAATGCATTCGCTGATCGCTTCGTATAGCGGGGACGC
>Ga0210402_10005188_pt1 | contig 11721 bp, 20 predicted proteins | sample IncBWC7MmetaG_FD_161055 | JGI IMG/M metagenome (GOLD analysis project Ga0210402, IMG submission 161055) | Forest soil microbial communities from Barre Woods Harvard Forest LTER site, Petersham, Massachusetts, United States - Inc-BW-C-7-M | ecosystem: Environmental > Terrestrial > Soil >... | reverse complement strand
CAAGGCACTGATCGATTTCAAGGGCGTCCCTCTCCGCGAGGCGCCGCCGCAGGGCGTAGCTCCCACTGGCGAGGAGCCGATCATCACGCTCGCCTCTATCCTGGCGAACCTCGTCGGCCGGAACCCCGTGAAGGCGCCGTACTCCGAGGAGGAGAACCGGCTGCGCTGGAACGTTGCGCGGCAGCTGATGCAGGTCCCGGAGTACGTCCCGTTCCAGTTCCCGGAGGCGCTCCTCGACGCCGTCAAGGCCGACGTGCGCGTTGCGTACGGCCCGATGATCGCCGGCCAGATACTCGAAGAGCTGGCCGTCGCGGACTTCGAGCTGCCGATGGCCAAGGCCATGGGCCAGCCTATTATCAAGCCGCCGGCCGACGGACCGGATCAAGACGTGATAGCCTAGGGCTGTCTCCAACAACGTGAAGGTATATCAATGACAGACCCCACTCTCCCTCCCAGCGTTGCTGCCGCCGCCCAGGCTGCGGCTCAGGCCGTAGCGCAGGCTCCGGCCGCCTCGAACGCCGTCGTCCAGGCCAAGGGCCCGGGCTTCGTGGCGTTTATCAAGAAGTACTGGTACGTCGGCGTCCTCGTTCTGGTCGCTCTCGTGCTGGGTTCTCTCACCGCGAAAGGTATCCTCTAGTATGTCGTTCTCTTCCATCCTTTCGTTCCTCGCGCCGTCGCCGGTAGCGCAGGGCCTCACCGGCCTTGTAGTCGGCCTCGTCGTGCATTTCGCACCGATCCTGTGGAACGCCGTCGTGGCAGGCAAGAACGCCGCCGTCGCGTCGGTTCAGTCACAGACCAACACGCCGCCGAAGGCGTAATGCCCTCGCTGGCAGAACTGTTCGGAGGGGCGGCGCTCATCGCCGCCCTCTTCGGCGGCATCGAGTACGTCCGCGTACTGCAGCTCAAGAACACGATCACCAACATGCAGCTCGCCGCGAAGCAGGCGCAGGTTGACGAGGACGCGAAGTCCGCGAAGCTGTCTGCTCAGATACTGACTACGGAGCAGTCCAAACTCTCCGCCATCCGGGCGGCCGTCGCGGCCGCGTTACAGAAGGTAGCCTCCGATGCTCCGACTAATACTTGCGGGCCTGCTGTCCGCGACGCTGTGCGCAGCCTGCAGCACGGTGGTGGCAACGCCGGTGCTCCCGCATCCGGACGCTAGCCTCCTACAGGACTGCACCGATCCCATCTATCAGGCGAACCCGGACGACAAGAGCCCGGACTTCGACAACAAGGCCGCCGGGGACCTGCTGCGCGCCGACGCCGCCTACCAGGAATGCAAGCAGCTGAACGCCGACAAGGCGAAGTTCCTACGAGGGGCGCCGTGACTGTCAGGATACCGTACCTGCTATGGGCCGCCATGTGCCTGCTGTCAGGCTTCGGCGTCGTCCATATAATTCAAACCTTCACTGGGGTGATGTTATGAACGCACTGCACCGCTACTACCTCGTGCTCGCGCTGATCGCTTTCATCCTGCTCGTGACCGGCAACGCCTTCGCCCAGGCGGCGCCAGAGCCGCAGATGCTTGAGGAGATGGGGCGCCTCCGGCAGGAGGGACACGCGGAGCACCACGACGTCTACAAGGACTGGAAGATGCCGCAGTCCTCGATATCCTGTTGCCAAGAACGCAGGGTCGAAGGCGGAGAAGTCCAAGGCGACTGCTACCCGACCGACGCCGAGATGCGGCCCGCCGGCAAGGAGAATCCCCTAGTCAAGGGCAACGTCTGGTGGGCTAAGAGATTCGATGGGCGATGGATCGAGATCCCGGAGTCGCGCATCATTCATGAGAAGAACCCGGACGACACCGGAAGCCGGGCTCACCTCTGCCAGGGCGACGAGTCTACATACGTATACTGCTTCGTGCCGCCGACCGGCACATTTTAAGTAAAGTCTGCTTTACTAGGGGCGTCCCTTAAGTAAAGTGCGGCCCCTAGTTTTTTAACATAGCAAAGCGAGGCTCCGGTGTTACCTCCCAAGATCCTAGACGATAACCTCCGCGAGTACGCGACGGAGCATCAGTGGAACACGTACGTGGCGTACTGCGGACTCGGTAGCGTAAAGGCGGCCGCCGACCGCCTGGGCTGCTCGCCTCAGAACGTAGGGCAGAACCTTCGGTGCATGCTGCACCGCGCCGCCGCCGCAGGTTACGCGCCGGAGGCCACCTTCGAGACCTTCGCGAAGTCCGTCTACACCAGCAGCTCCGGCAACGAGGCGATGTGGGACAAGCGGCGCCTCAAGGCGACCGACCCAGATGACGCGGAGCAGATGCCGCAGCCTAAGATCCTGACGTCGCTCTCGACGATGCAGCGCGGCAACGGCGAGGTGATCGTACAGTGGAAGCGTGAGGACATCGAGAAGCAGGCGCAGCTCGCGCTCTTCGAGCAGCACGTACAGGGACTGATCGAGCGCGTGCCGACGCGGGCGCCGGTAGATCCCCCGATAGGTGTCAGCTACACGGACCTCCTGGCATGCTACCCCGTCGGCGACCAGCACCACGGGATGTCCGCCTGGGCCCGGGAGGCCGGTAAGAACTGGGACCTAAAGACATCTGACCGCACCATCCGGGCGGCCGCGAAGTACCTGATAGGTCAGTGCCCCCCGTGCGAGCAGGGCCTTATACCGTTCCTCGGTGACTTCCATCACTACGACAGCTACAAGCCGGTCACGCCCGAGCATCGTCACCTCCTTGATGCCGACAGCCGATTCCCCAAGATGATTGACACCGGCTGGATGATCATCGAGCACCTGATTACGGCAGCCCTGGAGAGGCACCAGCACGTCACCGTCAGCTTCATCGGTGGCAACCACGACGAGGCTACCGCCGCCATAACGCGCAAGTTCCTGTCACGCCTGTACCGCGACAACCCGCGCGTCACCATCATAGACAGCGACTCCTTCTGGCACTACTTCCAGTTCGGCAAGGTCATGCTGTGGATGAACCACGGCGACCGCGTCAAGCCTATGCAACAGGCCGGCGTAGCGGCGGCCGACCAGCCTGTCATGTGGGGAGAGACCACCTACAGGATGGGTATGCTTGGGCACCGCCATCACATCGAGCGGAAGGGCGTCCCGGGTGCCATCATCGAGACCTTCCCGGTGCTGCCGCCCGAGGATGCACATGCGCACCGCGGCGGGTACCGGTCGCTTCAGCAGATGGACGCCCTCGTGTTCCATCGTGAGGGGCGTCTGCAGTCTCGCCATCACTTCTACCCGGATCAGGTGGAGGCAAAATGAAGTACGCGGCCCTGATCGCATTATTGTTCCTCGGAGCCTGCGACGAGTGCAAGCCGCCCAAGAAGGAAGTCTTCACGTACTACATCACGACCTTCATCCTGGTTGGCAAGGTCATGGTGCCGCAGATGATACCTATATACGAGTGCCGTGACGTGGAGGCTAAGTGACAGAGGAAGACGAGAAGTTGGAGCGCGCTGCCTATAAGCTGTACGCATACGAGCACGAGGCGCCGTGGCGGGACACGGTGGCGTGGTGGCACGGCGAGATCGAGTACGTGCGCGAGTGGTACCGGCGAGAGATAACGCGCTTCGTGGGCTGGGGCGATGAAGACTGAGCACGAAGACCCCGCGATATTCCGTGCCGAGTGCGAGAGGTGGCAGCGCGACTTCGGGCTGCTGCACTGGACGCTGCAGTTCAAGGTGTCTAAGGCGACGCCGGAAGAACAGCACGAGGCCGAGACCGACTTCGATTGCGAGACACGTCATGCTGTGGTTGTTTATAACGTGGGCGTGGAGGACGCGCTACACCCATCTGATGTCGCTCTTCATGAGATGCTTCATCTTCTGCTGGCTGATACGATCCTTGCGGCGATCGAGGCGGGACGCGCGGCGGAGAGGCGTGGCGACAAGAACAGCGACGCCGCCGAGGCGGACCCGGTACTAGGTCGCGAGGAGCACAAGGCGATCGAGGTACTGATCAAGATCATTCCGAGGAAGGCACGAAAGTGAGTGACGCATCTGTCGAGTTGATATGTAGCACAGTCTTAATGATATTCATCCTATGGTGTCTGTTCAAATGATAGACTGGGTCCTGATGTTCCTGGCGATGGTGGTCGTCGACTTCATATACGCCCACTACACGAAGGCGGCCTCCGCGCACCGCGCCTACGCGGCAGCGAACTGGGCGGCCTCTATGCCGTTCGTCAATGGCCTCGTCGTGCTGCTGTACGTAGGAGATCCGTGGCTACTGATACCATGCGCCGCCGGCGCATGGGTCGGGACGTTCTTCTCGATGCGCCTGGACACGTACGTGTCTCACTGGCGTGTCTGGTGGGACGGCCTATCGTGAGCGATGACGACGTGGTCCGGTGGGCTGTTATAGTATTCGTGGTGGCGGAGCTGTCCGTAGCGGCATTCGCGTTCTACATGGCGGTGACGTCGTGAGGCTCATACTATTCGGGCTGCTCTTTGTGGCGATCGCCGCCGCTGCGACGGCCGCCCTCGACATCTCCATCTACGACACGATGAGCCGGCAGCAGACCGGCTTCGACTCCGTGACCGACATCCTATCCAAGCTTGCAGGAGACTACGAGCCATGACCGACAGAGAAATCCTAGTAGAGATCCTCGCCATCCAGCAGTACGAGCACGACCTCGGCGCCGACATCAAGGTGAACCCGTGGCGGGGCCTGTGCGAGGAAGACAGGCAGATATATCGCGACCTCGTCGAGGGCGCGGCAACCCCAGAGAGCATCTATGAAGAGGTAGACGCATGACTATGGAAATTAACGAGGCGCTACTCCGCGGGTTCTTCCCGCTCGCCGGCGACCGACTGACGCCGCACCTGCCGTTCATCGGGCCCGCGATGTCAGCCGGTAACATCAACACCCCGGACCGCGTCGCGGCCTTCTGCGCCGAGCTGGCGGAGGAGTCCGGCGAGTACCGCTTCATGGCGGAGATCGCGGACGGCTCGGAGTACGAGGGCCGCATCGACCTCGGCAACACGCAGCCAGGAGACGGACGCAAGTTCAAGGGCGAGGGCCCGATGCAGGTCACTGGCCGCACCGCCATTATCGCGGTCGGTAAGCACCTCGGTATCGACACCGAGAAGGACCCGACGCTGCTCCGGCAGCCGCAGTACGCGACGGCCTCGGCCGTGTGGTTCTGGAACTCCGCGAAGGACTGCTCGATGAGTCTGCTGGCGGACATGAACTGGTTCCACCTGATCAGCCGATGGATCAACGGCGGCAACAACGGCCTTGAGGCGCGCGTCAAGTACTGGGACACCAACCGCGCCCTGCTGAAGCTGCCGTTCGTCGACATCACGACGGAGACGGAGTCGATCGAGAAGTTCCAGGCCGCGATGGGACTTGAGGCCGACGGCGTCGTGGGTCCGCGCACGATCGCGGCGCTGATCAAGGCACAGGCCGCCGCGAGCACGACGTCGGGGGCGCGTCACTGGTGGAAGCTGTGACAAAGGAAGACGACCTGGACTTGGCTCGTCTGAGCGGGATCAGAGAGACTATGAAGAAGTTGTGGGAGTTCGTTCCGCATGGAATGAAGCTAGATAACGGACTAAGTGACCCCGCCTACTCGTACCTGCAATCTATGATGAATGTGGACAAGCTTGAGCAGTCCATCTACGAGCGTGAGATGGACGACATCCGGAAGAACGGAACCTAGCTGCAGAGAGACGTCGACGACAGCGGCAGCATGATCGAGAGCGTCGTGCCGCCCATTCGCCACGGCACCAGCTGCACGACTATCCCGACCACCGTGGGGCGGCCGGACTTCATCACGAATACGGCGCCGCCGGAGTTGCCCGGCAGCACAGTAAGGTCGAGCAGGACGCCTCCCTTCGGGGCCTCGTCGAAGTCCAGGGAGTGGTTGCTGGCGACGTGGCCGAAGGTGGCGACGTCTTTCAGGATCAGGGGGTTGCCGTACGTGAATACCTCAGTGCCGGCCTTGGGTACGTCGCAGGTGTAGGCCGCAGGCTTCAGCGAGCCGGTGTCGACATCGAGGATGGCGTAGTCTTCGCCGGCCTCCATGTCGCCAAGCTCGCCGTTCGTGACCGGCTTTCCGTTCACGTCCATCGCGCCGACCTCAAGTCCCGCGAGTGCGACGTGCCCCGCGGTGAGCACCTTGCCCTTCGCGATCACGACGCCCGAGCCGTGCGCGCCGCTGTCCGGTGGACCGATATGCACCATCACACTGCTGGCGGCTGCGCTGTCGACTGCGCCCCCGTCAAGTGTTGAACACGCGGCGACGAAGGCGAGGGCAGCTAGGGCCAGCAGCTTGTACAATCTAGTCTCCCATTGATTTGAGGGCGTCGTTCACTTCCGATAGTACGGGGTCGAAGTGGTAGTATCGTGTCTCCTTCGCGTGATGCATCGTGCGACGCAGCTCGACGAGGGCGGTGCTGATGTCTCTCGACATCTTCTCGTGGCGTTCGACTTTGTGCGGGTCGTCGGCCGGGGGCGGTAGCTTCCACCAACTCATTGTGGCCATCTCCTATACTTTGGATTTGAGCACGGCCATGGCCGTGTTCATGGTATTGACGCTGACCTCGATAGACGACTTCAGATTCCGGCACACCTCAAGCATGTCAGCCTGCTGCTTGTAGGTCGCGTCGAGATACTTCTCTGCCTGAGCGATGCGGTCCTGGTACGAGGCGCGTAGGTTAGTGGCGAGCCACACGACCGCGACCAGGAGGACCGCGATCACAATCCCGGGCAGGCCGTACGTGTTGATGAGTGCCTTGACTGCCTCGTCCACAGCTACACCGTCGAGTTGGTGGTCTGTGCGGCGGGGAGGGCTTTCCATGCGGCGGCGAAGGCGGCGCGAAGCTGCGACGCCGTCAGCGTCGGGTTAGCGGCCGCGACGGCGAGCATCAGGGCCTGGATGGCGGGGGCGTGGTTGTCGATCACGGACATATCGGCTTGCTGCTGAGTCACGACCACGACTGGAGGAGGGTTCGGATTTACCGGCGAGCCGTTGTTCCATGTCCAGCCGATTGAGCACGCGACGCCGTTCGTGGGAAACTGCGTCTGGCCCGTAGGTAGGCTGGACGCAGACACGCCGTCCCACTCGACGAGATTTACGATGACGTTGTTAGCGACGACTGCGTAGGTTGCCACGACTCATTCCTCTTAGAAGTTGTAATGCTCTTCGACGGTGATAAAGCCGGTACCGCCCGCTCCGCCCGTCTGAGCCGCCGTGCCGGTACCTACGCCGCCCGCTCCGGCGGCACCTATGGTGTATAGGTACGTCGCCGCCGGGCTGCCGATGATCAATTCGACGTACTCGCCCGAGCCGCCGCCGCCAGCCGAGCCTATGTTGCTGCCGCCTGTGCCGTTGGCTCCGCCGCCGCCTGCTCCGGAGTTGGCGGCGCCTGCCCCGCCTGCGGCCGCCGCCACAGTTGTTGTAATCGGAGCACCCCCGAAAAAACTAGGGGCGCCGTTGCCGTAAGAAGTTATGCCAGTCGATACAATGCCGCCGCCGCCGCCGCCGCCGTTACCGGCGCGGCGCAATGTAGCTGTCCCGGTGCCGCCTGTTCCGGCGGCGCCGCCGTTGCCGCCGACAACACCAGTCGTGCCCACGCCGCCACTGCCGCCGACGGCATTGATGCTATTGAATGTGGTCGTGCCGCCCGTGCCGCCTGTTGGGCCGGTCGTGCCACCCACGCCGCCGCCGCCGCCGCCGCCACCGACAAAGCGAACCTTGATCCATTTCACGTTCGCGGGCGTCGTGTAGGTGGCTCCGCTGCCGGAGGTCAGGTTCTGAGTCGTGGGTGCCGTGATAGACACCACACGATCGACGTACGCCGTCGTGGCGACGTTCGTGCTGTTGTCGTTCGCTGACTGCGTCGGCGCAGTGGGCGTTCCAGTGAGCGCCGGGGACGCAGACAGTACCATGCTGCCGGTGCCGACGACAGAGTTGGAGAGCGTGACGCCGCCGTACGTGAGTGCGTTCGAGAGCGTCAGGGAGCCCGTGATCGTCGTGACGGGCGTGATCGTGACGCGGCCGCTGGAGACGTTGCCGATCGCGATCGTGCCGGTCCCCTTCGCGTTCAGCGACAGGTTCGTGTTAGCGCCGGAGTCTATGGCCGAGATGGCCACCGTGCCACCGGTGGCGGCTCCGGCGACGTTGAGGCCCGCGGCCGCACCCGCCGTCGAGGCGTCGACATTGAATACCGGGAAGGTCACGCCGTTCGGTCCGACCGCCAGGGCCTGACTGGAGTTGCTCGTGGCGACGATCTGGCCAAACGCGAAGGAGCCGCCCGAGATGGTCGCGCCGTTGATCGTGCCGCCGTTGATCGTGGGGGACGTCAGCGTCTTGTTCGTCAGCGTCTGGGCGCTCGACAAGTCGACGAGCTGGACCCAGGTCGTGGAGTTGGAGTTGTTGTAGTACGGGAACGCCGTCGAGTCGTTCCGCATGTACAGCGACCCGAAGGGCGCCGTGATCGTCGGCGCGCCGGTGCCGGTGTAGAGGCCGGGGCCGTTAGTGCCGAGCGTCACGTTCGAGGCGGCGGCGTTGCCGCCCGCGAGGGGCGCTATGCCGGAGCCTACGGTGACGAGGCCGCCGAACTTGTTCAGGGCCAGGATGTGGACGCCGCCGACGGAGTCGGTCGACTGCACGCCGGCCTCGTTCGAGAAGTTAGAGAATAGGTTAAGGAACGAGCCGGACGTGAACGTGAAGGACGACACCGTCGGCTCGAAGCTGACGATGTTGGCGCCGTTCGCGGCGACCGATATGTCGCCCGACATCTTCGAATAGATGCCGCGGTCGGGGCTGCCGAGCGACAGAGCCGGCGCGGACACTAGGCCCGGCCCGAGCGCCGTAGGCGTCGGGATGACCTGACCGGTGATCTGGACGTTCGTGAGGACGGCGCCGTTCGCGAAGACGAGTGCACCGCTGCCGGTCGTCGGGTACGGCGCGCCGGTCTGGTCGGCGAGGCGAACCGGCGTGCCGCCGAAGCCTACGAGTGTGACGTACGTGGTAGCCATTACCCGACCTTCCTGATAGTCACGCCACGGATCGCGATGGTAGCGGCGGCCGAGACGGTTGAGTTGAACGCGAATACCACCTTCGGGAACACCTGCGTGCCCTTGACGATCGTGTAGATGGGAGTGCGGAACACGAGGCCGACGTACGTCTGGGGGTCCCAGAGGTTGAGGGAGGCGCTCGCGGTGCCGTACGGATCGTAGCCGTCCCAGCACGGCGTCGGGAACTGCGCGCCGTCGCTGTCCAGGAAGCCGAGCTGCGCGTACCACATGTTAGACATACCGGAGATGTCCATCTCGCACTCAGCGATGACCTTGTCGCCCGGCACGAAGGTCGTGATGGCCGAGGAGCCGATGACAGTGAAGGACTCGTTATTGCTGCGGGCGCCCATCGCGACGGTGATGTTGATCTGGTTGCTGCCCTTTGAGTTAACGCCCTGCGGGTTCGTGGCGACGGAGGCGGTGACCTCGGCGTTGACCCAAGATCCGGCGACCTTCTGTAGCGTCCATCCAGATGGCATAGTGCCGGTGCCGTTCGTGACGGTGCCGCCGGTCGTGGTGAAGAATGTGCCGTTCACGGCGCGGTTGCCGTTGATGTTGTTCGTGCCGTCGTAGGTGTCGCCGGCGCCGACAGTAACGTCGGGTCCCGGAGGCAGCATCACGTTCAGGGCGTTCGCGATCATCTGGCCGATGCGGTATGCGCCGCCCCCGGAGGGGTGCAGTCCGTCGCCGTGGTATAGGACGTTGAGGGCGGTGCTGGCTGCCGTCGTGGGGTCTATTAGGGGTCGCGACCAGTCCACCCAAGTCACGCACGGCTGCGTCTTCGCCCACTCACGGAGCGACGTGTTCAGGGATATCGTCTGCAGGAGCTGCGCCGAGCTGGCGCCGTTCGCGAGGGCGCGAGGAAGGACGCCGAGGAGGATGACCTGCTTGCCGGCATTCACGACCTGCGTCACCATGCTCTGCATATTCGCGACGGACTGAGCGAGCGTCGGGGAGCCGGCCGTGATGTCGTTCGTGCCGCCCTGCAGGATCATGATGTCGAATGAGTTGAGGTTAGCGATGACGTCGCTCTGGAAGCGGGCGAGCATCTGCGCCGTCGTGTTGCCCGATACGCCCTTGTTGAGGTTCGGGTCCATGAAGATGCGCTGACCGGTCAGGCGATTCGCCCAGGCCGCCCAGGAGTCGTTCTGCCACGCCACGACCTGATTGGGCCACGCGTTGCCGGCAAGGGATACGGTGCCGCAGTTCGCGGCGATCGAGTCGCCCATCAGGAGGACGCGGCGCTGTACTTCCTGTACCTGCGCGGTGTAGACGGGGTCGGTGCCGTTGCTGACGACGGCGAAGCCGACGGGACCGACCGGGAGGCGCGTGCTGCTGCCGGCCGAGAAGTAGTTGATGTCGCCCTCGGTCGTGAGCGGCGTCGGGAGAGGCGACAGCGTCCCGGTGTACGAGAGGTTGCCGGTGACGGCGACGTTGCCGATGAAGGAGGAGGCTCCCGTGACCGATAGCGGCCCCGCGACGGTGAGGCCGGTCGTCGGGAAGGTGGCGCCGTTGATCACGGTCGTGCCCGAGAAGGTGGCGTTCGTCAGGGCCGGCCCGTTCGCGAACACCAGGGCGCCGCTTCCGGTCGTGGCGAAGGGGGCGCCGGTCTGGTCGGCCAAGTGGACCGGGGTTCCGCCGAAGGGAACGAGAGTGACGTACGTGAAATTCGCCATGGTTTACTCTATCATTTCATCTTGCTGAAGAAGCCGCCGCGCTTCATGGCGTTCTGGGCGGTGACGGTTGGCTGGTTCGCGCTGTCGGTCGTATCAAGCTCAGGGAGCTGCCCGACGATCGAGGTCAGCTTGTCGGCGTAGTGAGGGTCGGTGGCGTAGCCGGAGGCGCCCATCGCGCCGATCTGGCCGGGCAGGTCCTTCGCGGCGAGAACCGGCGCGTATCGGCTGTTGTTCTGCAGGAGGTGCCCGTAGTCGTCGAAGGACTCGCCCGGGGTCTTGTAGGCCTTGAAGGTTGCGCTTGTCTGGTAGGGCTTGCCGTCTGCGCCGACTTCCCAGGTCTGCTGCGCCGGACCCGGGCCCTTGATCCCGAAGAGGTTGTTGTTGGGGGCGTGCTGACCCCAACCGGTCTCAAGAGCGGCCTGCGCCAGGACTAGCTTCGGGTCGACGCCGGTGGCGGCCGCGACGCGCAGCGCGTGCGGCGTCATCGCCTTGACGAAGGCGGCGCTGCTGGGGGCGATGGGGCCGGTGGGGGCGTTCGGGTTCGGGGCGCCGGTGTCGGGGCCCTGCGTCGGGGTCATGGCGGCCGCGCGCGGCCCCTGCGTCGAGTTGTCGCGGTCGGCCCGGTACTGCGCCTCGATGCGCGCGATGGCGGCGTCCCAGTCCTCGCCGGGCGGCTTCTTGGGCTTCTTCGAGGCGATGAAGTCGTCGATCGCCTTCTGCTGGTCGTCCGCTCCTGATGGCCCCTCCTGGTCCTGCGGAAGCTCCACAGAGGGGGCCTTCGGGACTGGGGTGTTCTGGGGCCCCCGCGCCTTAACGCGCCCAGCGGGCTGGAATGGGTCGCCTGGAGGGGCCGGGAGGCCCATCCCGGCGAATGGCCCCTTCGTGGGGTCCGCCGGCGCCTGCGCGGGCTTCCCGGCGCCCTGGGCGGGCTTCTGGCCGCCAGCTAGGCCGGCCTGCTGGAAGGTGCGCTGCAGCTGCGCGAGGCGCTGGCCCTGCTCGCTGCTGGTGGCGAACTCGATGCGGGGGTCCTCCAGGAGGTTCTGGTAGA
>Ga0210402_10005187_pt1 | contig 11721 bp, 6 predicted proteins | sample IncBWC7MmetaG_FD_161055 | JGI IMG/M metagenome (GOLD analysis project Ga0210402, IMG submission 161055) | Forest soil microbial communities from Barre Woods Harvard Forest LTER site, Petersham, Massachusetts, United States - Inc-BW-C-7-M | ecosystem: Environmental > Terrestrial > Soil >... | reverse complement strand
ACCAAAAGTTTCATTCATGGCAGCGGCCAGGTGATATGGAGCGATGACGCTGGCCGCGGAGGCATCCGGTTTTCCGGGCTTTCTGATAGTTCCCGCCAAATACTCAAAGAATGGCTTTTTTCCAACCTGCTGATCGCCTGCTCCAACCACGCTGCTCGAACTGAGCAACTAGCGCTGCGCGAACGCGAGGAAGAGAAATCGCCCGAACCGGCGCCGGTCGTTGTCGCAGAAGCCGCTGCAAAAGCCCTCAGTGTCATCCCCATCTCCGATGGAAGCGAACCACTCTCTGCGGTGAAAACAGTCCGCCGCGAGGTCCGCGAGATCGGCGACGACGTCGGTGCAGTTTTGCACCTCATCACCGAGCGCGCCTTGAGTCTCACGGGAGCCAGCGGCGCGGCCCTGGCGTTTCTCACGGACGACAGGATGATCTGCCGGGCGCGAGCCGGCGGACCAGCTCCGCCGCTCGGAGCCCCCGTGGACGCAAAACACGGGCTCTCTGGCGAATGCGTTCGCACCGGCCTCCTCGTCTTCTGCGAGGATACGGAAAACGATTCACGTGTCGATGCGGAAATCTGTCGCGCCCTGGGCATAGGCTCGCTCATGGCTGCTCCCATCGTGTCCGATTTCCGTGTGGTCGGCCTGCTGGAGATTTTCTCTCCGCATCCGCGCGCTTTCACCAAGGTCCACCAGACGGTTTTGGACCTGCTCGTCGAAATGATTCCCAAGACCCATCGTGAAAGAACGCAGACTGAAGAGGCTCAACCGGGAACGCCGATCCGGCCCGAAGCCGCGTCAAGCGTGTGGCGGCCTTCTGCTTCGGAGTCAGGTCCGATCCCCGCGACGCGCGAGGCTTTGCTAGAACCGAACACTGAAGTCCGCGAGCAAGTGTCCCAGCAGGTTTCCGGACCAATCGTCTACGCGCAAGTTCCGGAGCAGGTCCCCAAACCCGCGCCCACAGGTCCCTCTGGCTTGCTTGATCTCGGACTGCTCGGGCTGGCCATTGCAGTTGTGGCGATGGTCGTCGGCTATTTGGTCGGTCCCGTGATCGAGAAGCGCATCTCACCGGAAGCGTCGCAGCGATCGTCGGTCAATGCGGCCGAGGCGGCCTCGACGGTTTCCGGGCAAAGCGCGACTGATCGTGGCTCATCCGGTCAGCGCGTGCAAGGGAAGTCCCTGCCAGAATTGCGAAAACTCGCCGGCCAGGGAGACGCCGAAGCGCAATGGCAGATGGGCGTGCGCTTCCATAACGGAGAGGGCGTTCCGCACGATGACGCGCAGGCCATGCAGTGGTTCCAGCGTGCCGCCGAACGAGGGCACGTTACGGCGCAGGGTGCGCTCGGCGCCTACTATTTTGCGGCGCGCGGAGTTCCTAAAGATTTGTCCAAAGCCTACTTTTGGTCGCTGATCGCGATGGCGCAGGGTGACGAAATCAGCAAGGGTAGACTCGATTTGCTGGCTTCCCAAATGACCCGGGCACAAATCTACTCCGCCCGCCAGCAGGCCGAAGTCTGGATCCAACAGCACGACTCCGCCAAGGCCGCAGTCAACTGACCCCGCAACAGAGCCCGCGGGTTTGGTTCCCCCTGTCGATTTTCCCCCGTGAACCCCCTGTGTCCCCCGCGGTAAAGAACTCCCCGTCACAACGCAAGAGCCGTAAACAGCCGTAAAATAGACTCGTGTCCACGCTGCACGATATTTTGACCGCCGACGAGCGAGTCCGCGAAGGCGACCCTGCCCTTTGGGAGAAGCTGGATCGCGATCGAGTGCGCTGTTATGCCTGCGGCCACTGCTGCCCGATTCCCGAGGGACAACCCGGTGTCTGCAAGGTTCGCTTCAATCACGGTGGCACGCTCTATGTTCCCTACGGCTATGTCGCCGGAGTTCAGTGTGACCCAATTGAGAAGAAGCCGTTTTTCCACGCCCACCCCGGGGCACTCGCCTACAGTTTCGGAATGCTGGGCTGCGACTTGCACTGCTCCTATTGCCAGAACTGGGTTACTTCGCAGGCGCTGCGCGACCCGAACGCCGTCTCGGCGCCGCTCGAGGCCGATCCGGATCTGTTGGTCAAGGACGCGCTTGCCCAAGGCGCAACCGTCGTGGTCAGCACCTATAACGAGCCGCTGATCACCAGCGAGTGGGCAGTTGCAGTTTTCCGCCAGGCGCGGAAGGCGGGCCTGCTGACCGCATTTGTTTCGAATGGCAACGGGACTCCGCAGGTCCTCGAGTATCTCCATCCCTGGATCGATCTCTACAAAGTGGACCTCAAGAGCTTCGACGATCATCACTATCGCCAGCTCGGCGGACGCTTGCAGCCGATCCTCGACACGATCCGTAGTTTGCACCAGATGGGCGTGTGGCTGGAGATCGTCACCCTGCTCATCCCCGGCTTCAACGACGGCGACGACGAACTGCGGAGCCTTACGACCTTTCTGAGTGACGTCTCGCCCGACATCCCCTGGCACGTCACCGCCTTTCACCAGGACTACAAAATGACGTCGCCCGCCGATACGCGTCCCGAGGACCTGCTGCGCGCCGCCGCCATCGGCCGTGAAGCTGGGTTGCGCTACATCTACGCCGGCAACCTTCCCGGGCGGGTGGAGGATCTGGAGGATACTCATTGCCATCAGTGTGGCGAAATGCTGATCCGGCGCTATGGATATTCGATCAAGAAGTACAAGCTGACAGCGGAAGGAAATTGCCCGGCTTGCCGCACGCCGCTCCCGGGCCGCTGGTCGAAGAAATTTGATGGCCAGATTGCGGCTTCGCCTTTTGTGCCCCAGAGGCGCGCGCAATTGGTTAAAATCCTCTCGCAACCCTAATCGACATTCATGCGCGCGACAAAAGCGACAAAAACATTGCTGCTCTACGTCTTGTTGTGTCTGATCTTGTTGTGTCTTTGTATGGGCTGTTCTCCGCGAGATTTTCTGACGCGCCGCCTCGCCGCCGACCTGATCTCGACCTCCGACACATTCAAAGCGCCGCAATTGTTCTGGCTCAAGACCGGCATTGTTTCCAACCAGGATTTCAGTTCTCCCGACTTCGTGGTATTACAGCGCCGCGGATGGATCGTCGGTACCGAGCACAAGTGTCCCACCGGCGTCGAACCTCCGCCCTGCTGGGATGTGTTGCTCACGCCGCTCGGAGTCGATACGATACGGCCGCTGATTACCAGTGCGCTTCCCGGCGATGGTCGCGACAATGGCCCGATCGGGATTCAAATCGTGCGTCGCGAACTGCTGAGCATTGCCGGAATCAGCAAGGCGGGTAACTTCGCTGACGTCGAGTTTATCTGGCGTTGGGCGTCGATCAATCAGATCGGGGCGGCTCTCTACGACAGCGGAGTGCACTACCGGTCGACCGTCGGATTCCGTGACTACGACGACGGGTGGCACGTGGTCGACCAAACCGCGCGCAGCAACCAGCCGATGGATGAGGCGCTGCGCAATGCGGAACCGACGGCTCCATGAGACGCCGCACCCGTAGAGACGGGGCTTCCCCCCGTCTCCCGCCGCGAGCGGAGATGCGGCAGGCCGCGTCTCTACGGAAAGAATACGTATTTAGGGCTCGACCAATCTATGCGACGATCAATATTTGTTCTCTCCCTGGTGTCCGTGATTTCCGCTTCGCTCTTTACCCATTCAATCCTGGCCCACGCCCAAACCGCAAAGCCCAAGCTCACTCTCGACGAATTCTTCAACTCGGTTAGCTTCCCCTCGGTGAAAGTTTCGCCGGATGGCAACTCGGTCGTCATCGAAACGGAACGCGCTGACTGGGAGCAGCAGATCTTCCGCAAAGAGCTCTGGCTCTACCGGACCGCGAACGGGAGCCTGACGCAGCTGACTCAATCCGGCCACGACAGCACGCCGCAATGGTCGCCCGACGGACGGTGGATCGTGTTTCTTTCGGAACGAAAAGTCGCAGCGGCCAAAGATGCAGACGCGGGAGACGACAAAGACGCAGATAAAGATAAAGACGTCGCCCAGCTGTTCTTGATTTCGCCCGGCGGTGGCGAGGCTTTTGCCATCACCTCCGGCGCCGACGAAGTCCACGCCGTTGCCTGGTCCGGCGACTCGAAGGCAATTTATTTCGCTACCCGCCAACCCTGGACCAAGCAGCAGAACGACGATCACAAGAAAGAGTGGAAAGACGTAATCCGCTACCGCGGCGATGAGCGCGGCGACGTGATTTTCCGCATCCCGCTCGAGGAAGCCCTGCCACGCCACGCCGCGCTCGGCTCCAATTCAAAAGAGCTTTCCGATGCGGAAAAAGATTCGGGCGCCACGCCCGGCGCAGTCGCAATCGCGCGCTCGCCTCTGCGCGTGGGTCAAATCAGCATCTCGCATGACAGCACCCGCATGGCTTTCGTGACTTCGTCGGTGTCCGAGCGTCAGGAGAAAGTCGAAGACATCGATCTCTACCTGGTTGGCCTGACGGGCAGCGCAGAAGCCACGCCGATTCGCCTGACCCACAACGAAGCCGTGGAATTGAATCTGGAATGGGCTCCGGATAATCGTCATTTACTCTTTCAAGTCAACCTGGGGTCGCTCGAACGAAAGTATGAAGATCCGCAGCCGCGCCTCTACTGGGTCGACACCGCCGCCGCGCCCGGCGGCGCGTCCGACAGCGCGTCCAACAAAAGAGAAGTCCAGCGCTGGTTCGCCGACTATCCGGGCGAAGTCGTGCGTTACGCGCCGCTTCCCGACGGATCCGTCGTCTGCGCCTGCCGCATCGGGACCGAGGTGCAGCTGGCATCGCAAGCGAATCCGAAAGCCGCCATCGTGAAGCGTGAGGGATGGGCTGGGACCTATGAAATCCCCGCTGCCGCATCGCAATCCCAAAGCTCGCGCATTGCATTTGCGTACTCGGCAACCGAGCGGCCCACCGAAGTTTACATCGCCGACGGCCCCGGCAAACTGGCGCAGGCACGGCCCATCACTTCTTTCAACAAGCTGTTCACCGAGCGCGAATTGCCCAGGGCCAAGCCCTATCGCTGGACCTCCGACGACGGCACACCTGTCGAAGGAATGTTGATGTATCCGCCAGGAAAATTTGAGGCGAAGAACCTGCCGATGTTCGCTCTGATCCACGGTGGGCCGCAAGATGCCGATGGCAACCACTTTGCGGCAGATTGGTATCAGTGGGATCGCCTGGCCGCCACCGCGGGGTGGCTGGTGTTCGAGCCAAACTATCGCGGGTCGACCGGATACGGAGATAAGTTCGCGCTGCAGATCGTTCCGGAAATTGTTTCCCGTCCCGGCAAAGATATATTGACGGGCGTCGATGCGCTGGTGAAAGACGGAATCGCCGACGCAAACCAGCTGGCCGTAGGCGGGTACAGCTACGGCGGCTACATGACGAACTGGCTGATCACGCAGACCACTCGCTTTAAAGCCGCCGTCACCGGGGCGGGCGCCGTGGAGCATGTTGCCAACTGGGGCAACGATGACACGACTTTCGACGACGCTTATTTTCTTGGCGGGCTGCCCTGGGAAACCGCCGATCGCTATCGCAGTGAAGGCGCGATTTATCAGCTCAATAAGGTCCGCACGCCGACCCACATCGTCGCCGGAGCGGACGATATTCGGGTGGCAGTGCTTGAGGACTACTTGCTCGATCGCGCTCTGCACGAACTGAATGTTCCGAGTGAGCTGCTAATCTTCCCCGGCGAGGGACATTCGCTCGCGAAGAATCCGTGGCACGGAAAAGTCAAAGTGCGCGAAGAGTTGAAGTGGCTGGAAAAGTATGGCGGTGTGACGGGCACGAACTAGCCTGGACACCGTGTGGAGGCGGGGCTATGTCCCGCCTGGTCGGCGCGAAGCCCCGACCCCACACAGGCAAGCCCAGTTCCCGCAAGAATGACTTCCCCCGGCGTTCCCCCCAAGGTAGCCTGAGGCTGAGCACCGGCTGACCAAAGCCGCGCCCGCAGCTCCCGGGGCGGTAAGAGGTGCTAAAAGCTTCTACGGAGGTTCAACGTCATGATCGCTCGCCTCGTCTGCATTGTCGTTTGCATTTTTGTTTACTGCGGAAGTCTCCTCGCGCAATCGCCGCAACCGTCACTCACCATCTATAACCAGGATTTCGCCGTCGTGCGGCAGGAACTCCCGCTGGATCTGAAGTCCGGTGAAAACCAGGTCAACGTGAATGACATCACCATGCATCTGGAGCCCGACTCCGTCATTCTGCGCGATCCAACAGGCAAACACGCGGTGCATGTGCTGGAGCAGAACTATCGCGCCGACCCCATATCCGAGCCTCTACTCCTCTCGCTCTACGAAGGCAAGACGCTCGATTTCGAGGTCGGGACACCACAGGGAACGCAAGTCGTCAAAGGCAAAGTAATCCGCAGCGGATACACGCCGCACGATTATTTCGCCATGAACCGCTATGGCCAGCAGTACGACCAGGGCCAGATGGCGGCTGCCGCAGCACAGCCAATCATCGAACTCAACGGCCAGTTGCGTTTCAGTCTTCCCGGCACGCCTGTGTTCCCCAGCCTCACGGACGACACCATCCTAAAGCCGCGGCTGGAGTGGCTGCTAGCCACCGACAAAGCTGGAAAGTTTCCCGCCGAGTTTTCCTACGTCAGCGGCGGTATGAGTTGGCAGGCCGATTACAACATCGTTGCGCCCGACAAGGGCGACCTGGTCGACGTCGTCGGTTGGGTCACCATGGACAACCAGACCGGCAAGACGTTCGAGAACGCGCGTATAAAACTCATGGCCGGGGACGTGAACAAGATTCAGCCGGGAATGAATGGCCGGAATATCTCGGAGATGGGCATGGCAACCGCAGGGGCCGCGATGGCGGGACCTCCCGTCACAGAGAGAACTTTCGACGAGTACCACCTCTATACGCTCGAACGCTCCACTACTCTGCGCGACCGCGAAACCAAGCAAGTGGAATTCATTCGCGCGCCAGGGGTTGGCACGAAACAAGTCTATATTTACGACGGCGTCAAGATCGACGTCAGCCGCTACAACGGTTGGGGCTGGGACAACATTCGCAACGAGCACTCTTACGGCACCGAATCCAATCCCAAAGTTTGGGTGATGCGCGAGTTCGTCAACTCCGAAGCCAATCGCCTTGGCATGCCGCTGCCCAAGGGCCGCGTTCGTTTCTACCGCCGCAACGACGATGGCCAGATCGAATTCACCGGCGAAAACGTAATTGACCACACGCCTCGCGACGAGACCGTCCGCATCTACACCGGCAACGCGTTCGACCTGACCGGGGAGCGCACTCGCACCAACTACAATGTGGACGACGGCAAGAGGACAGCCACCGAATCATTCGAGATCAAAGTTCGCAACCACAAGAAGGAGCCGGTGGAGGTCAGGGTCGTCGAACACCTGTATCGCGCGCTGACCTGGGATATCGCTTTCACTTCCGCCAAGCACAGGAAGACCGATTCGCACACCATCGAATTTCCGGTGACCATCGCTGCGAACGGTGAGGCAAGGATCAACTATACGGCGCACTATACGTGGTGAGGATCGCACTCCGGTGAAGCGCGGCGCGGATTGGTTGAGTCGCAACTTTGAAGGCGGAGCAGCGCTTAGGCTCTCGACGAGGCAGGTGCGGTGAAAGGAAACGAGTGGAAAGTACTCAAGATCAAGATGAGATTCGACACCGTCCACCACGTAGAACCAAAACCACGACGCTCTGGGCCGTGTGATGAAAACACCCACAGCCCGGAACATACTTGGGTTCGGAACAAGGTGGCCGCCCGCCTCCATTCAGGATTCGAGGCCCAGAAACGCTCGCATGCGATCCAGATCCGCCTCGAGTTCGCGCTTGAAGGCGCGATCGCGCGGCGGTGATTCGACATAGCCGAACTCAGACTTAAGCTCACCGATCTTCACCGACAGGTTGCCCCAGCCAATCACACGATCGCGCCAAAGCAACGGCAGAGCGTAATAGCCTAGCTTGCGTTTGGGCGCCGGTGTGTAGGCTTCGAAACGATAGACCCAGCCCCACAACAGCTCAAAGCGGTCGCGGTCCCACACTACCGGGTCGAAGGGCGTAAGCAAGCGCACCGTGTTCTGCGGCGCACTGCGCACCGGATCCTCTTCGGCCGGCCAATACCACTCGACGCCATCGACGCGCGTATGCGAGAGCCGCTGTTTGGCCCGCTGCAAGGCACTGTTCAACTCGCCCTGCCACTGCGGTACGGCAAAGCGCAGCCGGCGCACCAGGTCCGACAGACACGCACCGGGCAACGGCGCGTAGATTCGGACGGCGACATCGACCAGCGCGTCGATACGAGCCCAGCGCTCAGCTTCGTCGGCCGGCTCGAGCCCGTGCTGGTGTGCAGTGTAGATGCGGATACCGCCCTCCCGCCGCACCACACGCAGCATCCCGCGATAATGCATGGCGGCCAGTAGGTGAGTTGTGGCGTTCGAAGAACCGCCCCAGTAGTTCGTTACCGTGCCGTGCGAGAAATGGTCATCGACTTCGCGCGGGTGCACTGCGCCGCGTTCACGCACGAACTCCAGCAGGAGCTGGGCTCGCCTCCTGCGTGCAGCAGGCCAAGGCTGACGGCTCTCGGCAGGTACCCCAGTATCAGAGCGGGGATGCATCAGCGCCTGTATGGACTTCGGGACGCAGCCGTAAACGACAAAGAAGTCTTCTTCGACGCCGAGTTTCTCGTAGCGGCGTTCGAGGTCGCCGGCACGGTAATCCTTGACTCGATGGCGCAGCATCAGGTCCTGAGCGCGGGCCGGCGAGCGGATCGGGTCGGCCTGCACAAAGCCCAGCCGATGGAGGGCGCGTTTCAACGTAGTAGGTGTGAAGAGGCTGTGGGCGACGGCGAAGCGCCGCAGGTCGTCGAGAGTGATCAGCATGGCTAAACGTTGCCCGAAGTTCGCAGCGTCATAACCTCAAAACGCCGACCTCGATACAACCATAGCCTAGTCTAAACTTGAGCCGGGTCCCTTACCGGCGCGCGGCAGCTGTTTGCAATTGGGCGATTTTCGCGCGTGGGGCAGATTGCTGGTAGCCAGCGATGCCCTTGTAAAGCGCTTCCGCGATCTGCTGGCGGTAAGTCGCGCTCTGCAGATTGCGTTCGTCCGCCGGACTGCTCACGAAAGAAATCTCGGTAAGAATGGCCGGCATCGTCGTCCCGGTGAGCACGGCAAAAGCTGAGTCCTTGATTCCACGGTTGCGAATGTCCGGGCTACTCGCTGCCAGGGTAGCGTAGAGAGATCGCTGGACACTTGCGGCGAGACGGCGCGACTCCTCGATTTTTTCATGCAACCCTCTGGCCGATAACGATACCGGAGTCAACCTGGCGAAGGTTCCATCCTCATGCTTTTCGACTTCCCGGGCCCCCGGAGCCGAAAACAGATTCGTGTAGTAGGTCTCAACGCCGCGCGACGCCGCCGAGCTGCTGTAGTTGGCGTGAATGGAAACGAACAGATCGGCTTGTGTCTGGTTGGCGAAATCAGCGCGCTGATCGAGCGGCAGGTAGGTGTCGCCGCTCCGCGTGAACATCACTTCTGACCCCAATCGCGCTTGCAGCAACCTGCCCAGACGCTGGGTTACATCGAGGACAAGATCTTTTTCCAGCAAGCCTTGCCGTCCAACCGTACCCAGGTCCCAGCCGCCGTGCCCGGCGTCGAGCACGATGCGAAATTTCCCGGTTCGCGCCGGCACGGGTTGGTCGGATGCCTTCGCCGCTGATACTGCTACAGGAGCCGCTTTCGCCGAAGTCGGAGCTGCGTGCAGGGACGCAGCGGTCCGGTTCGAGGTCATGCTCTTCGTAGCCATGCTGCTCGAAGCCAGGGTTTTTTCGCGGCCGCGCAGCTCAACCACCAGGCGATACGGGCTCGATTCCATGCTGACGGAAAAATTCGATCCGTCTTTCGTGTCGAGAACGATTCGCGTTACGCCGGCAACGGGCTGAGCCACCCGCACACGGGTCAGCGAAACATCGCCGACGTCCATCGTCTTTCCGTCCAACTCAGGCGACAGAACCGTGTCGTGCAGATCGAAGTAGATCCGCTCCGGTGACATCAAACGATGCACTTCGTAGGGAACCTGGTCTTCCATGTCAATAACCACCGTGCTTCCCATGGACGAAGACCAGTGACGCACACCGGTGATTTTCGGCAGCGCCGCCAACTTGTTTCCCGCAACGGCGGCGAGTGGCGCTGCATCGGAACCGAGTTTCGACGGATCCATCAGATTGTCCGAAATCGCGGGAGAGAGAACCTCCGCCGGGGGCGCTGGCGGTGTCGTCACCGATTGCGGCGAGATCGCCGTATTGGTAGCTTCGACCTTGGCGTCCGCCGTCTTCCCACGAACCTGCATGCCCCACCAGGCTCCGGCTGAAAATAACGCGGCCACTGCCACCAGGCCCATCGCTATGCTCAATCCCGGCCGCGAACTGCCGGGAAGCGAAAGGCGGTGCAGAAATGGTAAGACGCGGGGCGGTTGCGCGGAGGTCGTCGACTCTTCGATCTCGGATAGGATCTCGGATGGAATCTCAAATGGGACCGCAAGAGGCTCGTCCGCGACGCCACCCTCAGTCAACTCGATCAACGGCTCAGGTAACTCGACCATGGCCGCGGCAATGACAACCGGCTGTTCCAGCATTGCCAATTCCGGAGCTTGGTCCGGAATTGAGGGCGCTACAGGCGGAGCCGGCTCCCTGGCGGAAAAGATTGCGGCCGCGGGGAATGGGGCAAGCCCGGTCTCTACCACGGTTCTAGTGGATTTGATTTCAGGAAGCTCGATCGCGGCCGCGTCTGCAACAACTGGCACTTCCGCATCCGGTTTCGCCTGCAGGACTTCGCCAGCCACATCCGACAGCCAGTGGATGCGCCGATCCTGGTCCTCAGGTTTGAGCGCGGAAAGAACCAGCTCGGCGAACAGGTCGAAACAACGAACGTCGTGATCCGTGAAAGCCCGAGCCGTTGTTGAAAATGCCTGCAGCACGCCCAATTGCTCGCGCCGGCCACGTAACGGAACGAGCACCGTGGAGCGAGCTCCTATCTGGCGCGCAAAGTCCAGTTCGAAGCGAGAGTCGGCTTCACAGTCATCGCAACGAAGAATGCGCCCCGATTCCAGGCAGTCCTGCAGAAACTCGGACTCGCCCGCCAGGCGAGCGCCGCGCCCGATGGCGCGCGGTCCGGCGGCGGCGCGGCACACGATCCGCGATTTCTCGGCCGCGGATCCTTCCGCAAGCGCGACCACAATGCCGTCGGCCTGAGTAATGGCCTGAATGCGGTCGCAAATTAATTGCAGTACTTCGTCCAGGATGAAGCGTTCAGTCTCGAACAAGTCGCGATCGGAAGCGCATCCTGTGGCCATGCGCCGGTTCCGTATCTGCTCGTGGAGGTCGGAGAAAGCGAGCAGCGCGCGCAAGGTCTCCTGCCGCGCAATCGATTCGAGGACGCGGTTGCCCTCCTGCAGCGGAGAGCCGGGGTCGGCCGTCGCCGCTTCCCAGTCAACTCGGGTTGGATTCGCACTCATGCTTGCGCGGTCAGTACCACGAAAAACCTGCGTTCCTCGTATCCGGGGCCCGTCAGAAGCTCATCGCCGCTTTTGGCTCAACCGGGTTCAACCAGCCAAGCTTCACCGTTATACGCTCAGCTGGCGTAGTTTGGCCCGAACCTTGGCCCCGAACCTCGGCCTATGATAGGCCAGAACTTCCAATTTCGAGCGTAATAGTCTTTGGGGGGGTACCGCAATGTCCGTTAGTACACGTCCTTTCGGAGG
>Ga0210402_10005186_pt1 | contig 11723 bp, 10 predicted proteins | sample IncBWC7MmetaG_FD_161055 | JGI IMG/M metagenome (GOLD analysis project Ga0210402, IMG submission 161055) | Forest soil microbial communities from Barre Woods Harvard Forest LTER site, Petersham, Massachusetts, United States - Inc-BW-C-7-M | ecosystem: Environmental > Terrestrial > Soil >... | reverse complement strand
GCTCATCCTCTCTCGAGCATCAGGAGTATAGAACCTTGGGCCGCGTCGATTAAGGCAGTTTTAACTATCTTGAAGTCAGCCGTGGGGCGCCAGCGTAACGCGATTATCATTTGGGCACCGCGCGCACCGGCACTCACCTTCTCAACGGCCTCCCTCATCGGCGCGGCGCTCCCGCAGTTCGGCGAGCCGGTTACCCGTCCAATCATAGCCGCCGCATCCTTGTGAGACAGTTGACCGCCGGACAATTCGCTGTATCCTGTCTAGGAGGATAGGACGCCGGCAATTGAAAGAGACCCTCGTTCATCAGAGCCACCCGGAGATCGTCAAGCGGCTGAAGCGCGCCGAGGGTCACTTGCGACGCGTCATTGCCATGGTCGATGAGGGTCGGCCTTGCGTCGATCTGGCGCAGCAGCTCCACGCGGTCGAAAAGGCGGTTGGCGAGGCGAAAAAGGCGTTGATCCACGATCACCTCGATCACTGCCTCGATGAGGCAGCCAACGGGCGGGGCGGACCGACGCGTGCGATCGTCAGCGAATTCAAGGCCATCTCGAAATACCTTTAGCCGGCCGAGCTTGAAAAGAGCGAATGCGATGCGCTGGAACACGGGAGCCCTTTGCGTGGTTGCGTTGGCCGTCGGCGTGTCCGTGGCGAGCTTCGTGCCCGGATTGTCGCAGTCGTTGCGCAGCGTAGTCGGCCTGGCACCTAGCCCGGGCGCCGTGCAGCCCCGTGAAACTGCCGCAAGCGACCCAGAAACACGATCGCCACGCGCGAAACCGGCGGACGACGAACCAGGAATTCTAAGGTTGACGCAGGAGCAGCTCACCGCTGCTGGCGTCGAGTTGACGACCGTGCGCGGGGGCACGCTGGCCCGTCATATCACCGTGCCTGGGACTGTTGTTCCGCATGCCGACCGGATCGCCCGTGTATCGGTAAGACTGTCGGCCACCGTGGCCGAGCTCCGGAAGAGGATTGGAGATCCGGTCGCCAAGGACGAGATCCTGGCTATCCTCGAAAGCCGCGAGGTCGCCGATGCGAAGAGCGAGTACCTCGCCGCTCGACTCACCGATGAATTGCAGCAAGATCTCTTCGTGCGCGACAGGATGCTGTGGGACAAACGCGTCTCGAATGAACAGCAGTTTCTGAGGTCTCGCAACGCGGCCGCCCAAACCCGAATGAAACTCGACATCGCGCGGCAGAAGCTGTTGGCGCTCGGCATTGCGCAGCAGGAAATCGCCGCTCTTCCCGAAGAACCCGAGGGATCCCTGCGCCGGCAAGCCATTCGTTCGCCGATAGCGGGAAGAGTCGTCGAGCGCAAAGTCGATCTGGGCACAGCGGTCGGCCGGGATAGCCTGGAGACCGAACTCTTTGTAATTGTCGACCTTGACCGGGTCTGGGTCGAACTCGCTATCAGTCCGGCTGATCTGCCAGCCATCAAGGAGGGGCAACCGGTTTCGATCAGCGCCCGCGCCGTGACGGACAAGGTTGACGGCAAGATCGTGTTTATCAGCCCTCTCCTCGACAAGGAGACGCGTTCCGCGCGGGTCGTGGCCGAGATCGCCAACGGCGATGGCGTGTGGCGGCCCGGCTCATTTGTCACTGCCGCAATCGCGGTCGAAGAGCAGGCAGTCCCGCTTGTCATTCCGGCAAGCGCCGTTCAGACGATCGATAATGAGAAGGTAGTTTTTGTTCGCACCCCGGAAGGCTTCGAGAAGCGGCAAGTCGGCTTGGGACGGAACGATGACCGGTTCGTGGAGGTCGTGACTGGGCTTCGATCCGGCGAAGTGATTGCCGGGAGCAATACGTTTCCGCTCAAGGCGCAGCTGATGAAGGCCCTGGCTGAGGACTGAGGGATGCTCGAGCGCGTTCTCGCTTTCTCGGTCCGCCAGCGCTGGCTTGTCTTACTCGCAGCGGTGGCTGCGGCGGTGGCCGGTGCCTTGTCCTTAACCAAACTGCCGAGCGACGCCGTCCCCGACGTGACCAACGTCCAAGTGCAAGTCAACGCAATAGCGCCGGCACTGACACCCATTGAAATCGAGAAGCAAGTCACATTTCCGATTGAGACGGCGCTTGCCGGCACGCCCGGGCTCGAAACCACGCGCTCTTTCTCGCGCAACGGCTTCGCCCAGGTCACGGTGGTTTTCACCGATCGAACCGACATCTACTTCGCGCGCCAGCAGGTTGCCGAGCGTCTGAACGAAGCAAAGACAAATCTCCCGCCGGGCGTCGAGCTCAGGATGGGCCCGATCTCGACCGGCCTCGGCGAAGTCTATTGGTGGTCGGTGGAATATTCGCCGCCCGGCGAAGGTGCGCCGGTGCGCGATGGTGAGCCCGGGTGGCAGAAGGATGGCTCGTACCTAACGCCCGAAGGCGAACGCCTTACTGACGAATTCCAGCGCACCGTTTATCTCCGTACGGTTCAGGACTGGGTCATCCGACCGCAGATGCGGACGGTGCCGGGCATCGCCGGCGCTGACGCTATTGGCGGTTACGTGAAGCAGTATCACGTCCAACCCGATCCGGCGCGTTTGATTGCCTACGGGCTCTCCTTTAGCCAGCTGGCCGCCGCAATCGAAGCGAACAACCTCAGCCGTGGTGCGGGCTATATCGAGCGCAACGGCGAAGGCTACGTGGTTCGCGCCAGTGGGCGTGTCGAGAATCTCAACGAGATCGAGGACATCGTCGTTGCGACACGCGGGGCGGTGCCCGTGCGGATCAAGGACGTCGCGCAGGTCGCGCTTGGGCACGAGCTGAGAACCGGCAGCGCGAGTGTGAACGGGCGGGAGGTGGTCCTCGGCACCGCGCTGATGCTGATCGGGGGCAACAGTCGAACCGTGGCGGCGGCGGCTGGCGCCAAGATCAACGAGATCAACCAGACCTTGCCTCCGGGCATCCACGCGCGGACGGTTCTGAACCGCACCCAGCTGGTCGACGCCACGATCCATACCGTGGCGACGAACCTCGCGGAAGGCGCTTTGCTGGTCATTCTCGTGTTGTTCGTGCTGCTCGGCAACTTCCGCGCCGCTGTGGTCACGGCGATGGTCATCCCGATCACGATGCTGCTGACCGCGACGGGCATGCTGCAGGGCAGGCTTAGCGCGAACCTGATGTCGGCGCGCTGGACTTCGGATTGATCGTGGACGGAGCCGTCATCATAGCGGAGAACAGCCTGCGTCATCTGGCGGAACGCCAACGCCAGCTCGGCCGCGTGCTTTCGACCAGCGAGCGCCTGGACACGGTGACGGCCTCGGCGAAGGAGATGATCCAACCGACGGTCTATGGCCAGGCAATCATCATTCTCGTATACGTTCCGCTCCTCTCCTTCACCGGCGTCGAAGGCAAGACATTCGCGCCGATGGCGTTCACGGTGATCATCGCGCTGGCGAGCGCCTTTGCGCTGTCGCTGACCTTCGTTCCGGCCATGATCGCCATCGCGGTCACGGGGCGGGTGAAGGAAAAAGAGAACCTGCTCATTCGCGGCTTAAAGGTGCCCTATCGGCCCGCCCTCGCCGCCGCCATCCGGGCGCCGTGGCCAGTGATCGCCGCTGCTGTCCTTCTGTTTGCCGGCGCCGCCCTGCTGTTCACAACTCTTGGTCAGGAGTTCACGCCGACTCTCGACGAAAAAAAACATCGTGATGGAGGTGAAGCGGATCCCCAGCACATCGCTCTCGCAATCGCAATCGATGCAGTTGGCCAATGAGAATATGCTCAGCCATTTCCCGCAAGTGGCCTTCGTGTTCTCCCGGACAGGGACGCCCGATTTGGCGGCGGACCCGATGCCGCCGAGCGCTTCCGACACCTACATCATCTTAAAGCCTCGGGAGGAGTGGCCTGATCCCGACCTCCCCAAAGACGATCTGATCCGCCAGTTCGACACCGAGGCCTCAAAACTGCCAGGTAACAAGTTCGGTTTCTCTCAGCCGATCGAAATGCGTTTCAACGAGCTGATCGCCGATGTGCGGGAGGATCTGGCGGTCAAGGTATTCGGCGACGAGTTCGCGCTGATGGTGCGCGCAGCCAACCAGATCGCCGCCGTGCTCAGAGAGGTCGAAGGTGCGAACAGCGTCAAGGTCGAACAAGTCTCGGGACTGCCGTTTCTGGAGATCAAGATCGACAAGGGCGAAATCGCACGCCGCGGTCTGAGCATGTCCGACGTGCAGGATGCGATCGGCATAGCGATCGGCGGTCGCGGGGCCGGCCTGGTGTTCGAGGGCGATCGCCGCTTCCGGATCATGGTGCGGCTCTCTGATGATTTGCGCAATGATATTGAGACGCTGGAACGTCTCCCCGTGGCGTTGCCGCAACCAAATCCTGGCGCCCCGGCTATGACGATCCCGTTGCGAGAGCTCGCCAGTTTCAATTTTGCGGAAGGACCGAACCAGGTTAGCCGCGAAAACGGCAAGCGTCTGGTCGCTGTGACCGCAGAAGTTCGCGGACGCGATATCGGCTCGCTGGTCGACGAGGCGCAAGCCAAAGTCGCGGAGCGGATAAAGCTGCCCCCGAGTTATTGGTTGGCCTGGGGTGGGCAATTCGAGAATTTCGTGGCTGCCCGCCAACGGCTGATGATCGTGGTGCCGCTGTGCTTCGCATTGATCTTCCTGCTTCTGTTGAGTGCGATGGGTTCCGCGCGCGATGCGCTTCTCGCATTCAGCGCCGTGCCGCTGGCGTTGACGGGCGGCGTCGCCGCCTTGTGGCTGCGCGATATGACGTTTTCGATCTCGGCGGCGGTCGGGTTCATTGCATTGTCCGGGATTGCCGTCCTCAATGGACTGGTCATGCTGAGCTTGATCAACCAACTGATTGCGGAGGGCGTGTCAAAGCGCGACGCGATCCGTCGAGGCGCGCTCACCCGCCTGCGACCTGTGGTCATCACGGCGCTTGTTGCTTCACTGGGCTTCATTCCGATGGCTATTGCGACGGGCACCGGGGCAGAGGTCCAGAAACCGCTTGCGACGGTCGTCATTGGCGGCCTGATCAGTGCGACATTGCTTACGCTCTTTGTCTTGCCGGCTCTTTATGCGCGTTTCTCTGACAAGGAGGCGCGGCACGCGGGCCCAGCCGAACGCGAGTTGTCGAAGCTCGATTTCAGCCGAGTCGAAAAAGTTGTTGGGGTGAGAGAAAAGGCGGGCGTTGAAGAAAGCTGACGGCGAGCATAGCGGCGGACGTGAACGGACCGGGAGTCGCCGTTTTTAGAAATTGCTGGTACAGCGCGCTCCACCCGTCCGGCGGCGCCAGTGGGGCACCATCAGGGTTCAGAATACGGCCATGGCCGAGCGCTCTTCCAAACTCGTTATTTATGCAGCACTCGCCGGAAATGCGGCGATCGCCGCGACCAAGTTCGCCGCCGCCTGGTTTACCGGCAGCGCTGCCATGATGAGTGAAGCGATACACTCGACCGTGGACACGGGCAATCAGCTGCTTTTGCTTTATGGTCTCAAGCGGGCTGCGCGGCCCGCCACGCCCGATCATCCGTTCGGCCATGGACTGCAGCTATATTTCTGGGCCTTCGTCGTCGCAATCTTGATATTTGGCGTCGGCGCCGGCCTCTCCATCCTGGAGGGCCTAGATAAGATCGAGACCCCCCATCCGGTCGAGAACGCCTACATCAATTATGCTGTGCTCGGTTGCAGTATCATCTTCGAGGGCGGTGTCTGGATTGTCGCTTTCCGTGAATTCCGCCAAACCAAGGGGTCGCGCAATTGGTTCCGAGCAATTCACCGCAGCAAAGATCCCACCGTCTTTACCGTCCTGTTCGAGGACACTGCGGCCCTGCTTGGCCTCGTGGTAGCCATGCTCGGCATAGCTCTCGGCCAAGCCCTGGATTTGCCGGTACTTGATGGCGTAGCCTCGCTCGTCATTGGACTCGTCCTCGCGGTTACAGCGGCATTCCTCGCTTATGAATGCCAGAGCTTGCTGACGGGCGAAGGTGTCGATCCGGAAGTGCGTGCCAGCATCCGCGCAGCCGCAATAGCCGAACCGGGGGTAATACGGCTCAACGAGCTGTTGACAATGCACTTTGGCCCCCAGGATGTGCTCGTCGCACTCAGCCTGGACTTTGACGACCGAATCCCGGCCGGGCGAGTCGAGAGCGCCGTGACAAGCATCGAACGGCGAATCAAGGCGGCGCATCCCGAGGTCTCACGCGTGTTCCTCGAGGCACAGAATTTCGACGCCCATAGGCGCACGCGGCGGCCAGACGACCCCGACAGCGGCAGCGTCACTGCATCGTGATGCTCTACCGGCGGGCGCCAGAAGAGTAGGTAACGGATATCAGTCTCGAATCAACCTTGAGGCGTCGGTATCGCGCGGTAATCGTCAAAGTAAACGACGCTGTCCGCCTTGGACCACACGCCGATCTTTCCCGATACCGGCGCCGGCAGGGTGTGCTCCAGGTAGAGCTTGCCGTTCAGATAAGCCTCGACTTTCGCTCCGCTGATCCGGACTTTTAGATCCTGCCATTGCCCGCTCGGGGTTGGCGTATTGCGTATCCACTTCACGCTCGAGCGGTTGCCCCTCTCGTATTTGAACAGCACGAGATTGTTTTCGAGGGCGTTGACTCGGACGAGGAGGTAGTCGCCGTTCGGCTTCAGGTTGAACAGAATGCCAGCACCCTGATCGATGCGTCCGGCGACCGGCTTGAAGCGGAAGCTGATCTCACCACCGCGGAAATCGTCAATCCCCTGCGCTACGGCATAGGGGAAGTAGGCATAGGCCTGCACGTTGTCGAGAAACTCGGCGTAGCGCTCGCCATAGATGGCACGCGCTTTGTCGGCCAAATTGGCGGCGGGCTGGCCCTGCTTCCAGCGACGGCCATCAACGACCAGGAACTTGTTGTCGCCTTCCGCGCCGATGCTCCAGTAACCGACAACCGCGAGAAAGCTCTTGGGTTCGGCACCTACCGTCTCGTCCGAGAAGTCGAACTGCATTCCGCCATCAGGTGTCTCAGCCGGCCGTGCTTGCGCCAGTTGGGCGACGGGTCTCACGATGCCGGCGGGCAGGTACTCGAGCCTCTCCGGGATACCGGCGGGTGTGAACCACAGCCATTCCATGCCGATCGCCACGGCAATCCCGATCGCGCCAGCAGTGCCAATCATCATGATCCATCTCCTCCTCATCTGGAACGCCGCTTTGATATTCGCCGGGATATTCGCCGGTTCGAGGCGAGCCACCACAGACCTACAAACATCGCCGGTAGCGCGCCGTAGAACCAGAACGCGGCGCCGGACGCATCCGCGACAAGCGGATAGCCGGGTTCGTCCGGACCGGCGGGACCAGGCGCCGGCAATCCGATCCCGGCAAGCTCGTAAAGGATTGGCAGGATCTCGCCTGCTCCGGTCGACCGGGTCGTGGCGCTCTTACCGTGATAGGTAAAAACGATCTGCCCATAATCGTCTCCACCCCCGGTCCCGAACGGACCTGCATTGCCCTCCTCGGCGATCCGGACCGTCACTCGCGGCATGGCCCGTTTGAGCCGCGCAAGCACTTTTCGATCGAGATCTGCGACCCGCGGATCCGAAGAAGCCATGTGAACCGTCACAAGCAACCGCTCCGGAAGCTGCCCGAGCAGCTGCTCATCGGCCAGCGCAAACGAGTTGCGTCGATCCGGCGTGACGTCGAGGACGGTCGTTGCCTGGCTCGCCACGGCGATGAAGATAACCGCCGCAACGACGATGAACGCCGACCTTTTGACCCGGCGCGCGAACAAAACGCCGGGTGGCAGCCAGATCGCGGTAAGGGCGAGAAGCCCCACGATGGCAATCAGCATGCATAGAACTGCCGGGACTGACAGCAGCCCTTGCTCAAAAGGTTTGAGCAGAGATGTCAGCGAGAGCGCAGCCAGGAGGCTCGAGACGCTACCGCGATCAAGCGCGGCAAAATCCAGCACCCAGGATCCGATGGTCACCGCGAGTGCGAGAATGGCGGCGGTGGCCCCGCCTTCCGTAAGCGCGGCGGCCAGGAGGGAAATGGCGCCGATCAGCAGCGCATAGAGCAGATGGCCTAACATCAACGTGGCGGTCTCGCGCGCATCGAGATGACCGCCGAGCAGCCCCCACCAAACCAGCGCCGAGATCAGGGGGATCAGCGCGATTAGCCAGGCGGCGATGACCGCGGCGAACTTAGCGGCAACGAGATCGGTCAGCCGATACGGCAGCTGCACCAGTAGTTTGAGGCCGCCGCTTGCCTTCTCGGCCGCGATGAGCCGGATCGCAATGAACGGATACAGCAGCGTGATCGCCAGATAAAACCCGCCCAGGGTCGGGACCAGGACGCCGTCGAACGGCGAAAGCTGGCGCGCAAGCTCCGGGACGGTGAGCGCCGGGCGGCTTGCCTCGGCATAGAGGGAGACTGCCTGAATGAAACTGTATCCGACGAGCGGGGACATTAACAGCAGCAGGACCCACAGGGAGCTACCGGTGGCCAGCTCACGCAGCTCTTTGCACAGCACCGGGGCGACGGGCGCGCGCGGCTCATGCGAGGGCAAGGAAGACCTCTTCGAGACCGCTGCCGATTGGCAGCCGGGCCGCGATGGTCAGCTCGGCCAGCGTGCCGGTACCTTTTACGAGGCCGCCGCTGAGGAGGACGAGCCGATCGCATATGCGCTGGGCGTCGCCGAGCTGGTGGATCGAGAGCACCAGAGTGCGCCCATCCGCCGCCTCGTCGCGCAATAGGTTCATGACTTCGCGGGTTTGACGCAGGTCGAAGCCATCGAAAGGTTCATCCATCAGAAGCACCGGCCGCGGCGCGAGAAGCCCGAGCGCCAGCAGAAATCGCCGGCGGTATCCCTTGGATAAAGCACCCACGGGTTTGGCGAGGACCGGCTCCATACCCAGCGCTCCCACCAGGTGCTCAAGGCGAGACGGCGGCTGGCGATGTGCTTGCCGGAAGAATGTGAGCACCTCCGCCGCCCTCTGATCCGGGTAGGGCGAAATCGCCTCCGGTACATAGAACAGTCGCTCTTTGCGTCGCGTTGCCGGCAGTGACGAGCCCCGCCATCGCACCTCACCGGCATCGGTCGGAAGCAGACCCGCGATGCATTCAAGTAGTGTCGTCTTACCTGCGCCGTTCGGCCCAATCAGCCCAAGGATCTCGCCCGACACGATCTCGAAGGATACGTCGGCGAGCACCTGCTGATCACCAAACACCTTGCCGATGCCACGCACCGTCATCAGAACGTCGGTGGTCGATGCCGGGTGTTCGGTGGAGGCGCTCGGGGTCATTTCCGGATCCACCGGCAGATTAACCTCTGTAATTGTTCGGGCGAGCAGCGTGTGCCGCCTAGTTTAAGGCTGTTTTAGCGGACGCAGGCGGCAGGCGGAGACCGGAGCCGCCGTCGATTAATTTGCCCCTCGGCCGCACGCGTTAGCGGGTTCCGCGCCCTAGCCGCGACCATCATTGCTCAAGAAGGCTGGCCTTGCGCAGGCCGTCGGCCATATGCTCACGGGCCGCTGGGTCGGAATAGCGGTCCAAATACCAGCGGGTCGTTTTTGCGCTGCCACCCGGCAAGGCGCGTATTTCGGCCAATGCGCTTCTGGCATCTTCATCACGCCCGAGTTGGGCATAGCTTGCGACCAGGACGAGAGCGCCGTAGACGTGAGGCTGGATGCGGCGAGCGGACAACGCGGTCTCGATCGCCTCCTCGTAACGTTTCAGGTGATAAAGCGCCCGGGCCTTGTTGGCCAGCCAGGTGGAGGCCCGGGGATCGCGAGGACTAAGGCGCCACCCCGTCTCGATCGCTTCGAGAGCTTCCTCGTGGCGGCCGTCGAGGTTCAACCCAATTCCAAGGTAAAAATGACCGAGAGCGAAGTTCCCGTTCAGCTCGATCGCGCGGCTCGCATACGCGATGGCCGCCCGGACGTCGCCAGCCCAATGGCTTGTCTGGGCGAGCACATATTGGGCCTGCGGGTTTTCGCTATCGAGCGCCACAGCCTGAAGAGCGGCTTCCCGTGCCTCGCGCACAAATGGCGCGAAGTCCTCGACCGAGCCGTAATTCCATTGCACGATCAGCGCGCGGGCGAGCCCGAGGTGGGCGTCCGCGAGGTTGGGATCGAGCGCGAGCGCCTGTTTGAACAAGCCGTAGGCTGTGATGCCATCGGTCCGAGTGCCCTTGTGCACATGCCAGAAGCCGCGCTGGCAATAATCCCAGGCGCCCATGTGCTCGGGCCGCTTCGCGATTACGCGCTGGCTTTCGGCGCGGGACAGCGCTGGCTCGATCGCGGTGACGACACGCGATGTGATGTCGTCCTGCACCGAGAAGATGTCGGTCAGATCTCGGTCGTAGCGCTCGGCCCAGAGATGGGTACCGGTGGATGTATCGATCAGCTGGCTGGTGATGCGCACGCGCTGCCCGGCCCTGCGCATGCTCCCCTGGAGGATGTAGCGGGCGCCAAGGTCGCGGCCGACCTCCTTGAGGTCGACGGATTTTCCTTTGTAGGCGAATGTGGAATTGCGGGCGATGACGAGAAACCAGCGCCATTTGGACAATGCAGTGATGATGTCCTCGGTAATCCCGTCGACGAAATATTCCTGCTCGGGATCGCCACCCACGTTGTTAAACGGGAGGACGGCGATCGAGGGCCGGTCGGGCAATGCCCGCGGCGCCGCCGTCGCCGACGGGATCGAAGGCCTGTCGGCCCGCTCTGCGAGAAGGGCGCGATAGGCGCGCACCGGTCGGGCGATGTTCTTGACCTGCTGCTCGCCCATATCCTCGAACGGGATGGCGAGCTTGTCGCGCACCTGATCTCGCACCACCCGGCTGACGCAGATGCCGCCCGGTTCGGCCAAGGCCTCGAGGCGCGCCGCGATGTTGACGCCGTCGCCGAAGATGTCGTTTTCGTCGATCATAATGTCGCCGAGATTGACGCCGATGCGGAAATCGAGGCGCCGCTCGGCTGGCACGCCGGCGTTGCGCGCAGCCATCTCGCGTTGCACCTCGACCGCGCAACGAACCGCGTCGACCACGCTCGCAAACTCGCTGAGGAGACCGTCGCCCGTCGTGTTGACAATGCGGCCGCGGTGCTCCTTGATCTTGGGGTCGGTAACCTCTCGCCGCAGCATCTTCAGCGCAGCAAGCGTGCCTTCCTCATCCGCCCCCATAAGGCGCGAGTAGCCCGCGACATCGGCCGCCAGAATCGCCGTCAGGCGCCGCTCGACCCGTTCCTCTGCCATGGCCGCCGCCCATACGAGTAGCAAGAAGCTACTTTTGCGGCGCCGAGTTTAACACAGTTTTTCGCGGGCACGTCGGTCGCCGGCCTCAGACCGAAGTGCGACCGCGTGTGCCTTCTCCTGTCGGCTTGCTATTCGCCCCCGGCCGTTATTCACTGAGGCCTGCGTCCCGCTCGCACAGGCGCCGGGATTTGGGAAAATGAGCCAGGAGGGATCGCCATGAACTCCATTCGATCGCGTTCACGCAGCCTGTTGTTCGGGGCCGTGGCCGCGGGAATCGTCGCCGCCGCAGCGCCAGCTTGGGCGCAACAATCAGCGGTCAATCCGTCGTCGCCTAGCCAACCGCCGGCACCGCCCTCGGCCCAGCCCGGAGCGGGGCCAGGATCGCAGCCATTGACCAGTCCGGCACCCGCCCCTTCCGCACAGGCTCCGGCGGCACCGCCTGGCTGGATGCAGGGCGCCCCGAGCACCGCCGCGGAAGCGAAATTGGCGCCGGTGCCGGCGCTGCCGATCGCGACCGCGGTCGATAAGCTGCCGACCGCCAAGCTGAAATTGCCTGAAGG
>Ga0210402_10005181_pt1 | contig 11726 bp, 14 predicted proteins | sample IncBWC7MmetaG_FD_161055 | JGI IMG/M metagenome (GOLD analysis project Ga0210402, IMG submission 161055) | Forest soil microbial communities from Barre Woods Harvard Forest LTER site, Petersham, Massachusetts, United States - Inc-BW-C-7-M | ecosystem: Environmental > Terrestrial > Soil >... | reverse complement strand
GCATCAAATCGTACGGCGGAATCGAGTTATTCCTGGGCGGGATTGGAGAGGATGGACACATTGCTTTCAACGAGCCTGGTAGGCATCGACATTTTAATCGCTGATCCTATTGCCTATGGGCGGTAGTTCTTAACTGACATTTCGCACTGTCCCGACTCTGATCTGCTACCATGCAGGCTCCTCCCTTGCTTCCCGCACACGCATCAAGACTCTGGCTTACGATACTGTTCTTGCGAACGCTCGTTTCTTCAACAATGACATTTCTGCTGTTCCGAGAATGGCTCTGACCGTCGGCGTGGCTACAGTGCTGGAAAGCAGAGAGGTTGTTGTGGTTGTGACCGGCCTGAGGAAGAGCTTGGCATTGAGCAAAGCTATTGGTGCGTCTTATATATCGTTCCTCGTCGTTGATTGACCATTGAATATTTGCGACGTTTTGACTGTTCGCTGCGGATCAGAGGAGGGTGTAAATCACCTTGTACGTTTTTCAGCATCAGTTCCCTTTTCTCACTGTAACTAACGCCTTGGAAATCAGTGGACGCTGTCTGCGCTTCAACTCCACCCTTGGGCCCTGATCGTCATTGACGAAGATGCCACTGCAGGTATGCAATTTATTGTGCTATTTTCAACTTACCGAGCTCGATTCTCCCTGAAGAACTCCACGTGAAGACTGTCAAATATTTCCGGTCAATCGAACGTGTGCAAGACGACGTGGAGCACCAGCAAGCTGAGCTCAAAGCCAAGGGTCTTGTGAAAACGCAACAGATTGGGAGTATGGAATAAAACGGCATCGATTTCCTGTTCGAAACAAGGGTCATATCTGTATATGAAATATGCCTTGGCTTCACGCTATGGCATAAAACTACTCAAACATAATTCGCACTCAATGAACATGTACTGTATATGTCGGTGGACACGTTGGACAATAAATTTGATTTTATGTCGAGCTGTGCGTGGTCAGTATATGGGACATACGACTTGGAATGTGAGCACCTCGATCTTTAGCTTCCCTTGTGTGTTCGTTGTTTTGATTGTGGTCAATTATTCTAGTAGTATTTCCTGTATCGATGGCACTGGCGCAACACTGGCGGCTAAATTATTCAGCAGCAAGAAGGTCGAGGAAACCGATCGGTGACGAGTTGGATAGAGACGACAATAATTTCTACAGGGGTTAGTGGCATGAACGTGACCTGGGGTTGCACGCGTGTCACGTGTTCACTATCAGATCGATCTCATGGATCGGATTCTCGTACGTGTTGGTCGTTTACCATTCAGGTTCTATACCTGAACCGCTTGATATTTTCCCCTCCAACCCTCACACACAGTCTCTTGCACAACCATTGCAGTACTGTCTGCCGCCCGTGTTATTCAGTACCAGGTTTGCTGTGTTCTATTTTTGTCAAATTTTTGTAATATTGACATTACATAACAAAGTACCACTCACATTGTTCACAAATCAAACTACGTGGCGTATGGCGGCCCAACAATACTACCAGCTTGGGGGGTTCCGGCCAACCCTTCCTTGGTATTGAATGCTTCCGCATACCGTCAACAATTAACTGCCGCTGAGGTTCTCATCCAGGTTTCCTTACGACGACAACAAACTGGCACAAGTTATTGCTGGAGACAGCTCTCCATTGAGGTCCCGTAGTCAAGATTACAAGGAACCCATTGAATTAGTCCTTGGTGCGATTTAATTCAACTAAACATAATCATATCTAAATATGCCTTAGGAATCAAATACTCTGGCGCGTCGTATATACTTCTCACTCGCGACCAAGCTTGGTGCTTTGTACGAAACATGGGCCTACCTCATCCAAAAGGAGCACCAGCACTTTCAACGGACTTTGAATCACTCTCCCCCATCCAATTTTGCAACGCGTTAGAGCTATCCAAGAAACTGTCGTTCCACAAGCCTAAGAGCAAGAAAGGTCGTGATCCTACTGACAATAGTCAGGCAAACAAACAGTTCGTTATTGGGGAAGATGGGGTTCATCGTGGTGCGTTTGAGCATGGCCGGTGAGTTGTTGTCATGCTGCAAGCAAAGCAATTGGCCAATTGGCCATCCTTACGCCTTTATTACATAGTGTATTTTACCGCATTGTGAAGAACAACCTTGATGTAGAGAAATACAGTGTCAAGGACGCCTCTTGGACCCACTCATTTCGAATTTGTTCGTTGACATTCAATACTTGGTTCATAGACCAACGAAATAGACAAGAAAAGCAGCAAAATCCAACGTTAATGGACATTGGCTTCACAGAGGTGTCGATACCAGATCTATGTGCCAAACCGGGGTCATCCATACATTTCCTCCTGCATGAAAATAAGTACTTGGGTCAACACTCGGTAAATCTTCCTGTTTCTTTTTCATTCCTTAGTTTCATAGTGTTGCACAGGATTTCAAATTTGGAGTGACAGAAATTTTAGATCGGCTATCCATCTCTTCGCGATTGCAGCACATTTTCAAGGATAATGTTCAACCTACTGATAGGCCCATTATCCTCTTAGTCAACGGGGATGAAATAACTCGTAACGTCGTTCGAAACTATGGTGTTGATGTGTCAATGTGGGAATCTGGTATCAAGAACCTTCTTGGACATGCTAAGGTGAAGGTGAGTGAATTTCCCTTGTCTTTGAATGTTACATCAATAGCTCAGTCCTGAAAGCAGGTCAAGGATGAACCTGGCTTGTCTCGTTTGAGCGACTCAAGACTGCGACCGTCACACACATACAATCCAATGAACCAATCTAGCTACTCACGCCACGGTCGGCATGGTGATTCGGACTGGTACCAACGTCGTCCCCGATCTCGTTCGCGATCGCCTCGTCGTGAACAGTATTATGACTCATACAGACCACCGGGCGCAGATAAATCAAGATATTCACAACTGTCATCCGGGCCCCTGCCTCGACATCATTCGGGTTTCCTTGACCCCCAGTATTCCGAGCGTAACCCTGGCACCATCTCCAAATATGCGCCTGTTTATGTCGTTGATATACAGCAAATGTATATTAAGCTCTTCCAAACAAGAGAGCAAGCTGGAAGTGTTGCTGATGTCGCCCGTCATCTCAAGTTATCAAGTGATGTAGTTGGACGGTGTGCCGGCAATGATGCCCAGTAAGTTGAAGCAATATTCCTTGAAAATTTTCCTGATGATTTTTCTTTTTAATTCAAAGCCAGATAATTGACATTTGGCGTTCCATGGTAGAGGGTCCCGCGATTGACGAGCAGCGCGCGCTTCGGTCGGCTGCACAACTTCAACCTTCCACAGGCCCATCTCAGATACCGTCAGCCCCCAGGGATTCAGACGATGAGAGAGATCCTAATGAGATCATCCAGATTCCTTCTACGGCACAGACTCGGGAGTATGACGACGAATCAGACTACGGTGATTCGGATGACTAGGGCGCTCTTGGGGCGCCGTTGTGTTCGCCATTGGTTCGCCACAGTAGCCTCGACTCAGTTACTGCTTCCACATTTGCTTCGCCAGTGAAGTAAACGTTTCAAGTCCAATAATGATATATTGTAGTTTCAGCTACTTTCACCTTTGCTAAAAGGTACTTACTAGTACATTAGTAATATATATTACCGAGGTGCCCGGGTTTCGAACTCGGGGTTTCCAAACAGACACGTGCGGCAGCTGTGCATTTTATGATGAGTATCCGAGCAACTCTCGTGGCTGTCCTGCTTATTACTGTACTCTCGTTTCTTGATATTAACCTGCACTAGCACTCTACGCCAATATATGGTGACAACTTGATCCGCTGGACTACACCATTCGACCTGTAACTATGGAATACGAAAACAGATCCAGTCAAGGATTACGTCAATTCCGGGAGTCGACACACCTCATTCCAACTCCAGGTTCTGAAAAGCAACGTCCTAAACGCTATGTGCGTGCCCAGTTATCTGATTTTGGCAGTTTCTTATGCGTCGATAGGATCCGCTCATCATGAGACTCTGGGTGGTTGTGGGTATTCCTTTGCTAATGATTGGGGTGGCTATCGGTCTGGAAGCCGCCCTTGCAGTATCTGGGAAGACTGGAGGTGAGTTGCACATTTCATGACAAGACAGCAATGTCCGTATACGTTTGCCCTAGGCTTTGGCGTTCCACCTCCACTAGTTTTCGGAATTGCATCCACACAGTTTTTCATAGTGCGCATTTTAATATTCCAAACAAACGCCATGACTTACTAATTTTTGACAACTTCAGTCTTTCGTCCCTACTATGTTAGTAACTCAATCAAAACTCAATACTCCACAATTCCGTTTGCTGACCTCAAACGTCTCTTGAACCTGTGCTGTACACCATAGCCTCCTGGTTCCCGTGGCTTTGATGTGGCGGGAGCTGGACTGGCACCTCCGATGGTACCAAGTACGAAAATACCGCCATGATTGGCAAATGGCTTACTAACCTTGTTCCAACATCAGCCATATGTCGTTTTGTCGAATGGAAATGCTTCAGCGGAAGAAAGTTTACTTCTGGACTATGTAAGTAATCAACTCTACCAGCATTACCCATTTGCCAACACTTTCTGTAATGCAGATAGCTTTGGGGTAAGGCTGTCTGATCCAACGTTGTACGTCTCTCTTGACGCATGCTTCTTACCAGCCCATTCTTCACTCTGTTCCATTCTCTCAAGTACAAACATCGTGTCATATTTTGGTCGGCAATGACAGCATTGGCGACATACATGCTGCAACCCTTGGTTGCGTCAATCTTTCAGATCAGACTACTCCAGCAAACCAATGGTAGTTCGAATCAGACATGACTTCCATTCTTCCATTGACATTTTCTCTAGACACGACGGCAATCAGTGTAAAGGACATAGGACTCGTCCAGGACGTCGATCAGTTGAATGCTTTCGTTGCAGCGGCCGGCGTGCGTGAACCTCTTTGCTGTATCAAGGCAGGAGTTTTGATTATTTGATATAGTTCGCTGAGGCCGCGGTTTTCAACGACTTACCTGACCCACCCTTTATCCAAGGTGGATGGGCAGCGGCAGAGTTTGTTGTGAGTGCCCTCCCTTTTCGTGCATTTCCTCTGCTGACAACGTACGTTTTGACAGTTCCCCACAGACCCTGTGGTCAATGGAATGATGACTGTTAACACCACTGGCATCCAAACTACTGTGAACTGTGCTAACCCTGCGGAAAACCCTATTATAGGTGGGGGAGGCTCGAACATGACAATTACTTCCAGTTCTGTCGATGGATGTAACCAAACAGTCAACTTTGATCCCACAGTATGTTCACGGGGTCTGATTCTTTTGAAATGAAACTAAGCGGCTGTCAGGCTGCCAATCAACAATATGGTGTAACCAACGCGCAATGCCCAGGGAACTCGGAGGACATCAGGTTCCAGCCCGTGATGTTTTGGTATGATATCTCCCTCTTCGAAGTTGGCAACTAATCCGAACCTCGCTCCTTCCCATAGGTACTTCCATCTCAGAGCGGATAACAATGCCACAGAGGCCAAGACTGTATTCTGCGCTCCAAAGATCAAGGCATTTAATATCATGGCAACCGCAAATCTAAATAATGGCTCTCTTGCCAGTGTTCAACCGCTCAATAACTACACAACAGCCAATAACGTTACTGGAGTTCCCCTATCTGGCCAGGCCTATAATTCGTATGTCATCGTTGTCTGCATTATTTGTGAATGATCCTAACCCAATTATCTTCTCGTCCAGTGTCATTTTCCCGCCCAGCAACAACCCTTTCATTCAGGCCCGTGCCACGGCGACAAACTCCGGTGTTCCCGGCGCTATCTTCCGCTTTGCTTCGCAACTTCCTAACGGACCTCAATCCACATTCGATCTGCCCAATGGGTTTTTAGATATTACCAGAACCGTTTATGTATGTTGTTATAATACTTAATATTCATGTCCTTGTTCTAATGTACTGAATCACTTTCCATAGACCCAGCATCTCTCAATAACTGCTAAATCGATCTACTTCGTCAATACCAACACCACCCTTACGTCACAGATGTCTTTTCTCGCATCGAGACTCTGGATGGAGTATGTACTTCGCTAGATGTATTCCCACCCGACACTCATTCCTCCTTCTCCACAGCCCGCTACCTGGTCACCTCCTTGCTATCGTTCTTTTCTTCATAGGCTTCATGGGCATATTCCTACAGCTCATCAGCCGCCGCCAGAGACAGAACCTCGCCTTAACCGCTCCACCCGGTAGCATCGCCGCCGTCGTTTCGTTGACCTCGCGCTCCGGATTTGGCGAGCTCCTCTTACCCTATGACGATGAGGAAACTCTGGAGAAGAAGCTATATGGCCTCCGGTTCAAACTAGACAGAAGGACAGGTGCCATTCTCGCTGACACTCACCGGACTTCAAGAATAATGGGGCCAGATGATACCATGGCCTCTCTATTAGGCCAAGGGCATGAGCGATCATCTTCTCAGTCTCAGTCATCCCATTCGTCACATTATGCATATCAGGCTGCCACTGGATACCCACCCTGGGAACAGCCTCTAAGATCGCCATACAATCCTTGATTTTTCTCGGACATAGCTTCTCGCATTGCCATTCCATACATGTACCATTGTTTTGCATTGATAGTAATTTATATCAAATGGCGTCGTACACATATTTTTTTGTGAGAGCAGAGCATGCTTCAATGCAAATGTGGTTACAGGCGAGTTAGCACTGCCTGGGCAACTCTGAGATCTAGACTGATCAACGACTGAGTGTCATGAAGGTGATCGAGGTCCGAAGATGACACTCTGGTGTAATTCAGAACTATTGGAAGGTGACCATGGGGAACGACTTGCGAATAATGGCCTGAAAACATGATAGATGCGGTCAAACACCACAGAACAAACTTCGTAAATGGTTTGCACAGCAAGGCCTAGACCTGGAAAAACGCCTAATGTAGCAAATTTAGTTAAAACGTCAAAATGAGATTAGCCTAAAGTGAGAGCTTGTAATCCATGATTGAATTGACAAAGTTCAAAAGGTAAGTTACAGAAGATTTGGAATTTGGAAGGAGTCGGCGTGGGCGATGACGGCGGCAGGATCGGCAGCCTCTTTCGGAGAGTGAAGCTATTGTATTTGTATTAGTAACGGCGCCGTCACATCGATATATATCGTGCTACGTGACAATGACATTGATGCGACAACCGTTCCGCCCAAGCTTCCTCAGTTAAAACTATATATGCTGTCGCATCTCGATAACTATCAGAATGCCTGTCCAGGTTGCGGAACCCACTTATTTGTCAAACAGCCAACAAGTGGAACACACACATTGGGGAGCACTAACCGGTCAATGGCCGGGGACAGGACCGGCCAGTGGGACTCTGCATATTAGCTCAATACAAGCAGCCTCCCACATTTTTGTGCCTCAGGGTTGTTGGTCCACTGCTACACACTATTTATGGCCTGTAATACCACCTGTTTGTTCAAAATATATGGAATGGGAGGTGTTACAACTTGATGTCGGAGTTTGAATTGACCATCCCTGTCAGTGGGACACTCATTTCGATTGCAGAACAATAACCTCAATGTGTAAAATCATGAGAAAAATTCTGAACGATCTTGAGTTATGGATCAATACTTCTGTCTCCTAAGAATTTTGACAAATGTGATGTGATGTTCAATGGCGGGCGAATTTCAATTTAGTGTCCCACTGACCGGTACATGACCGTACCTCAAATGTTGTGTTCATGTCAGTTGCTCTGCCTCACCATTGCTGATAGCTCTCCTGGGCCACTTCAGTGCTTTAATTCGGCATCTCCGTATTGGTTTTTTTCCCCCGGGGCAACATTGTCCCCCTCAGCAAGCCAAACGGTATAAATTCCCCAGCAACAATACACGGTGCGGGTGTTTGTGCACAACCTGGACGAAAATACATATTGAGCAAGCAAGAAGGACGTGCACCGCTGGTGAGAGTATACACAACAACGTGATGGCTTTCTTCTAAGACTTCTTCCCTTCTTAAAAAGTGGTTTACTGCATACATACGCGCTCTTGTTCACGTGATCGACAGATTTAACACAATTAATATTGACTTCAGAAAGTGTTAGCTTATCTGCGAATTCACGAAGGAGTTCTGAGAGTTGTTGACTGACGTTGGACTGATGGCTACAATTTATGTAAACGCTTAATAGGCAGTCGAAAACTTATCATTGGTACATTGAGTGACTGTCATGATTGATACTGCAGAATTACATCTGGGGCCAGCTTGAAGATCAAAGATATGTCGCTAAATTTGCACACGCACGATATATATACCAGACACGCCCCAATAGGCTTGACGATGATGTTAGAAGATGAGTACTCGATGAGGAACTAAAGTCATTTCAAGCCACTACTGACGCCAGGCGGCCAGGGACCAAGTCCAGTCGGAGTTTAAATATTTTCACCCTCAACCCAACTTCGTTTCTTCATTTTCATTTGCCCTTGTCATCACCCATCGCTGTTGACCAACATATCCCTCCCGTATCCCAATAATTCCTAATGTGCGTTTCCAGTATCCTGTCTCCTTTATTTGTTCGCGTACTATCACCCGTTGCGCGGTGTCAATCTAATACAACGCGCCATTTTTATCGCGTTTCTTTCTCGCACCATTTTCAAGCAACATCGCCAATCTGACCGATTTCTTTTTACAGCATGCGTGAAATCGTCCACCTCCAAACCGGCCAGGTATATTGACCCTTTCCCTGCCAATTTGCATGCTGCTGATCACATCTTGCTCTCGTGACAGTGCGGTAACCAGATCGGTTCGCATCAATAGCTCGCGCGTGCAGCCGGTTTCCTATACTGAATTCATTTACTGTCATCTGATTAGGTGCTAAATTCTGGGAAGTCGTTTCGGAGGAACACGGTATCGAGAGTGACGGTCTTTACAAAGGCACCAACGATCTCCAACTTGAGCGCATCTCTGTCTATTACAACGAGATTGGTGCAAACAAGTATGTCCCCCGAGCTGTGTTGGTCGATCTAGAGCCCGGGACTATGGATTCCGTCCGTTCCGGTCCTCTTGGTGGCCTCTTCCGACCGGACAATTTTGTCTTTGGCCAGAGCGGCGCGGGAAACAACTGGGCAAAAGGGCGTAAGTAAATCGTTTTCTTCGTGATCCGCTGTTTGGCCCATGTCCTTCTCCATGGGCCTTTCTCTATTCTACATTGATAGAATTGTACCGCTGACTCTTCTTTTCAGATTACACGGAAGGAGCTGAGCTCGTTGACTCTGTTCTCGATGTTGTGCGTAAGGAGGCTGAAGGAACGGATTGTCTCCAAGGTTTGTCACACATTTTTCCCTTTGGTGTATTGTTACTGACATCAATGTTTTCCAGGTTTCCAAATCACTCACTCCCTTGGGGGAGGAACTGGTGCCGGCATGGGCACCCTCTTGATTTCGAAAATCCGAGAGGAGTACCCCGACCGAATGATGTGTACATACTCTGTCGTTCCCAGTCCAAAAGTCTCCGACACCGTCGTTGAGGTGTGTTAACATCTTCGTTTCGAATTGTTGTGGATCCACATTAATTTTGTTTTCGCGATAGCCCTACAATGCCACCCTCTCCGTCCACCAACTTGTGGAGAACTCGGACGAGACTTTCTGCATCGACAACGAGGCGCTCTACGATATCTGCTTCAGGACCCTCAAACTCTCGACACCAACGTATGGCGATCTCAACCACCTCGTTTCCATCGTCATGTCGGGTATCACCACCTGCTTGCGCTTCCCTGGTCAGCTTAACTCTGATCTCAGGAAATTGGCGGTCAACATGGGTCAGTTTCTTATAAATCGCGTTCCTCTTATGGGCATTTTTTCTTCCCTAGTTACTGATGCATCGATCTGATTGTCTTTGAATTAGTTCCATTCCCCCGTCTACACTTCTTCATGACCGGTTTTGCGCCTCTGACGGCTCGCGGAAGCCAAAAGTACCGCGCTGTGACTGTCCCCGAGCTCACCCAGCAGATGTTTGACGCCAAAAACATGATGGCGGCCTCAGATCCCAGGCACGGACGTTATCTCACTGTGAGTCTTCAATTCCTCTTCTGGCCCGTACCGTTTCCGCTACCTCATGTCAATTTTTTATTTCTTCCCAGGTCGCCGCTGTCTTCCGCGGCAAAGTCTCCATGAAAGAAGTTGAAGAGCAGATGCAGAACGTCCAGAACAAGAATTCTGCGTACTTTGTGGAGTGGATTCCCAACAATGTACTCACTGCTCAGTGCGACATACCTCCAAGAGGCCTGAAAATGGCTGTGACATTCTTGGGCAACTCGACTGCCATCCAGGAGTTGTTCAAACGTGTAAGCGATCAGTTCACGGCCATGTTCAAGAGGAAGGCATTTTTGCATTGGTACACTCAGGAGGGCATGGATGAGATGGAGGTAAGTTTTTGTTGTATGTACCATCTGGGAACGTAGAGACTCAGATATGCCACAGTTCACGGAAGCCGAATCTAATATGCAGGATCTGGTGGCCGAGTACCAACAATACCAGGACGCGACGTATGTTTATGTTGCCTTCTATTGTTGCAATTACTGACCCATCTCCCTAGCGTCGAAGAGGAAGGCGAATACGAGGAGGAGCTACCTGTCGAGGAAGAGCAGTAGACATATATATACACGCGACGATGCCAGTAATGAGGAAAAAGGAATACCCCCTCTCTTATCTTCCTTCTCCCCCCCCCTTTACGAAAAGTCTTAGGTATTCCCCTATTTGTGTCTCGATCCCACCATTCCGTGTTCCAGTCACCGTTACCCTATTAGCATGCCTTTGTGAATCTCTTTACGCGTTTTCATTTCTTCTCTCTGCGGATGTCTAAATGAAATGACTTTTATTGGTCTTTCGGAGTCTACGAGAAAGGTCGATTACAAACGGGATCTTGTACAATTATGTCCCTTTCGAGGTACTTGCTTCACATCGACTCGACTAGCTCATGACGAATTCTCTTTAAATAAGCTCTTGTCTAGCTTGAGTCTTTGAATATCGAGAGTCTGAGACGGTCTGAAATTTGTCACGCCTTCCATTAATCTCGCAGATGGGAAGGCAGTGGTTATTATTAGTATTACAACCGAATTCGCAGTTAAGCCATACCAAATCAAGCATAGTATCATATCGATATCCCCGACCAGGCTCGATGTCAGAGGCTCTACTGTAGCGGAGTTGGATGCCCTTTGCATCTTCTCCTGTTCTCTGCACAAGATGGGGTATGTGCTTGTTCAAATTGTGATGACACTTTGACCAATTTTTTGTCTGGGCATAGCTGTATATGTTCTTGTTTCGCCGGTAATACCACTGTGACTGTTAAATCTCAACCACCTAGCTGATATGAACCTCAGCCACTTTTGAATGCATCAGGGACAGCATAATAGCGGTCGTTTCTATGTTAGCGGGCTGTATCGAGTGTATTGTCGCCAGTAGGTGTCAAATCCGACGCGGACCGCGCACATACCAATTTTGCTCATCACTGTTGAACAGCAATCACGAAGTGTCTCGTTGATTTTTGCAAATGCCTCAGTTGCCACTGTTGCCGGTCAGTTCTGACATCTAATTCTCCACCATTGAGATATAATTTTGATATTTTACCATAGCGGGGGGGATTCGGAATAACAGCTTCGGAGAACGATATCTAATCTACACTTTTATGAAACTGTCCACCACGATGGATGTTTCGAATTGTCCTGTATACCCTCATGCATCCAAATATTTATGCTTCAGATATGCTTCATCTGATCCGGTCTACCTCCATGG
>Ga0210402_10005180_pt1 | contig 11726 bp, 6 predicted proteins | sample IncBWC7MmetaG_FD_161055 | JGI IMG/M metagenome (GOLD analysis project Ga0210402, IMG submission 161055) | Forest soil microbial communities from Barre Woods Harvard Forest LTER site, Petersham, Massachusetts, United States - Inc-BW-C-7-M | ecosystem: Environmental > Terrestrial > Soil >... | reverse complement strand
ACGCAGACGCGGACCTTCGGAAGGCGGCCCCGCTAACACGTCTCCCGGTGCGCCGCCGGCTGCTCCGCCGCAAAAATAATTCTTTGCTGCTTCGGGAGCCGCGCTTGCGTCTGATGTTTCGCACCATCCTCTACTTCATTTCATTGGCCGCCATTCTTGCGTTCCAATTGCAAGCTCAGGACGTTACACCGCCTCCAGCGACTCCTACGTATCAAATCACCGGCTCTGTGCGCAGCGGAAAGACTCCTCTTCCCGGCGCGACCGTCACCGCAGCAAATACTCTTACAGGAAAGAAACTCTCCGCGGTTAGCACTACGGAAGGAAAATTCGAGATCGCAGGAATTCCTCGCGGCAGATACGTTATCCGCATAGAGTTCATGGGCTTCGCTCTATTCACGCAGGAAGTCGTGCTCAACCCGGAAAACCCCACCTCGAAAATCGATACCGAATTGCTGCTTGCCTCTCGCGTGCAGCAGCAAACAGAAAACGCAAACATTGCCGCAACCGCCGCGGGCCGTCGGTTTCAGAGCTTGGCAACGGATTCAACCCTATCTCTTTCCGCGGGCGAATCCGGTTCTGCCGCAAATGCCAACGGGAATGGAAGCGGCGATTTCGCAGCTCTTCCCCCTAACGGCGCCGGTCTAGAAGCGCCGACAGAATCCGTAAGCATCACCGGCACGCAAGGCCGCACGCAGGATTTCGGCAATGGCAGCGAAGAGGACATCCAGGGACGAATCGAGGAATTTCGTGAACGAATGCAGTCGAATGGCGGACCGGGCGGGTTCGGGGGCGGTTTGGTGGGGGGGGGGCCGGGGGGAGGCGGCGGTATTGGCATCGGCAGAATCGGCGGCCGCGGCCTCAATATCAATCAGCCCCATGGCGCTCTTTACTTTTCGGATGACAATGCTTCGCTCGACGCGACTCCCTATTCGATTACAGGAGTTCCCACCGCAAAGGCGGATTACAACCAGGCGCACTTCGGTGCAAACGTCGGTGGCCCGCTGAACATTCCCAAGGTTTTCAATGGCGGAAACAAATGGTTTTTCTTTACCGGTTGGAACGGCTCACGCGGCAGCTCGCCCTACGACACTTTCTCTACCGTTCCGACGGCGGATGAACGCAATGGCAATTTTTCTTCCGCAACATACAACAACGGCACGCCCGTTCAGATTTTCAATCCCGCAACCGGCCAGCAGTACCAATTCAACGGCGTGCCGAACGCTATCGATCCTTCGACGTTCAGTCCCGCCTCCGTCTCGCTTATGCAGTTCATTCCCTTGCCGAATATTGCGACCAATTCCTTCGGCCAGAATTTTCATTACCTCACCTCCGCCGACAGCAACAGTGACGCTGTCATCGTCCGGCTGATTCATAATCTCGGCTCGGCGCCAGCTCCCACGCCAGGTTCCGGCGGTCGCGGTGGAGGCAGGGGGCGACGCTCTCAGAACAACATTAATTTTGGATTGAACTGGTCGCGCAACTCCTCGAATCTCGTGAATCCCTTTCCTTCTCTCGCAGGGACATCGGGCACCCAGGGGCTGAACGCGACCGCCGGCTGGACCTACAGCAAGAATCGCCTCACAAATATCTTTCGCTTCGGCTACAACCACAACCACGTTGCCACGAACAATCTCTATTCAAACGTGATGGATGTTGCCGGCATCGGCGGCGCTGGAATCACCGGAATCTCGAACGATCCATTTGATTGGGGGCTCCCGGGAATCAGCTTCACCTCTTTCGGCGGCCTCAACGATCCCACCGCGCGACGCGAGCTCGATCAGACCTACACTGTCTCCGACACGATTTCGTGGAATCACAAAAAACACAATTTGCGTTTCGGCGGGGACTACCGCCGCATCCTGCAGAGTTTTCGCTCCGCTCGAAACTCCGAAGGCAGCTTTGTTTTCACAGGTTTCGCCACGTCTGACTACACGACTGGCAGTTCGCAGCCCCTTCCGGATACCGGATACGATTTCGCAGACTTCCTGCTTGGCTTCCCTCAGCAAACCTCGTTGCAATTCGGCGCAAACTCGTACAACTTTCGCTCCAATTCCTTCGATTTCTTTGCGCAGGATGACTGGCGCATTTTTGCGAATTTGTCCTTGAATCTCGGCATTCGCTACGAATACAACGGCCCATACACCGAAGCGCAGAACCGCATCGCCAACCTACAAGTCGGCTCGGAATTTACGACAGCCGTACCGGTCGTTCCAGCAGGCGCGGTTCTGCCGTCAAACACCGGTCCCTTTCTCACCTCTTCCAATCCGGCCTTGATTCAGCCGGACCGCAACGATTTTGCTCCACGTATCGGTATTGCCTGGAAGCCATTCAAGAAAACCGTTGTCCGTGCAGGTTATGGCATCAATTACAACCTCGCGCAGTATGGCGCCATCATTCAGAACTTCGCGTTCCAGCCGCCCTTTGCAAATACCGCCACGAACGCCACCACCGTTGCTGATCTGACCGGTGCAAATCCCCTCACGCTGGTAAATGGTTTCCCGTCCGCGGCGGCAAACACTGTCACCAACAATTTCGGCGTCAATCCAAATTACGCGCTCGCGTACGTGCAAATCTGGAATCTCGATATCCAACGGGAATTGCCGGGCAGTGTAATGCTGAATATCGGATACAACGGTTCAAAAGGCACTCGCCTCGACACCGAACGCGCACTCGTCGTTTCTGATGGCCAGCCGTTCATTTACGAATCGTCGGAAGGCAACTCCGTGCTCCACGCTGCATCGGTTCGCGTTCGGAAACGCATGTCAAAGGGTTTTGGTGTCGGCGCACAATACGTTTTTTCAAAATCTCTTGATGATGCTTCTTCCATCGGCGGTGGCGGCGTGATCGTGGCGCAGGATCCTTTCGACATTTCCGCCGACCGCGGACTTTCCAGTTTCAATCAAACGCACAAATTCACCGGAAACTGGACATATGACTTGCCCTTTGGAGAAAACCGTGCGTTCGCTCGCAAAGGCGCACTGTCTCACATCTTCGGCGAATGGCAATGGAGCGGGAGCTTCACTGCCGCCTCCGGCCTTTATTTCAGCCCACGGATCCTCGGAAGCTCCGTGGACATAAACCGCGGCCTGAGCGGTTCGCTGCGAGCCAACGTTGTGCCGGGCCAGCCAATCACCGTCAGCAATCCAACCGCGCAGGAATGGTTTAACACCGCGGCCTTCTGCACACCCGGACTCAATTGCGTCAACACAACTGGTTCGAGTTTCGGGGATGCGGGGCGCAATATCATCGAAGGCCCGGGCAGCGTCACATTCAACATGACGCTCAATCGAACCATCACAATCAAAGAAGCGCGAACGCTCGACTTGCGTATTTCCGCCAACAACGTTTTCAATCATGTGAATTATGCCGGTATCAATACGACCGTAAATTCTCTGACGTTTGGAGAAGTTATTTCAGCCGGCAGCATGCGTCGAGTAACGATGCAAGCGCGGTTTCGGTTCTGAAGGAATACTGATGCCACGGGCAAGAAAATTCGCTTCTGCTCTCCTGGCAAGCGCGCTCGTGATGTCCAGCGCATCCCTACTCGCGCAGCAATCGACCGAGCCTGCTCCACCGCAGGTCGTCATCCGCGCCACCACGGAGCTCGTGCTCGTCAACGTGGTCGCGCGCGACAAAAAGGGAAATCTTATTCGCGATTTGAAGCGGGAGGACTTCACGCTGCTTGAAGACGGTAAAAAGCAGCAAATCTCCTCCTTTGATTTTGAAGATGTGGATCAACTGCCTGCCACGACTGCCGCAGTCTCTGGAAACGCCCCGGGAAACCCGGGCGCTCTTTTGCGTTCGGGCAAGAAAGCTCCTCCCACGCTCGACGCGCGCGACCGCCGCCTGATTCTTCTCTTCTTCGATTTTTCCGCGATGCAACCGGAAGAAATTGACCGTGCCGTGGATGCCGCAAAGAAATTCGTAAATACGAAGATGCAGCAGGCGGACCTGATCGCTCTCGTCTCACTCGCCACGAACATGCACGTGGACCTAGACTTTACGGACGACAAGGAAAAACTGCTCGCTACTCTCACCGCGTACGGCACGTCGGAGGGCCAAGGCTTCGACAATGGCGCGGCCGGCAGTTCGGAAGGTGCTGCGGAAACCGGCGGGTCATTCACGGAAGACGACACGGACCTCAACACCTTCACCGCGGACCGCAAACTCCTCGCGCTGCAATCCCTGATGAATGCGTTGAACAAACTTCCGCAAAAGAAGAGCGTCATCTACTTCAGCAACGGCATCACGCAAAACGGCCTGGACAATCAATCCGCCTTGCGCGCCGCGACCGCTGCCGCCGTAAAGGCGAACGCTTCCATCTATTCACTCGACGTGCGCGGCCTCCAGGCGTTTCCTCCGGGCGGCGAAGCGCAAAACGCCAGCCTGCACGGCCAGTCCGCCTACACGGGAGCGTCTACTCTCAACGATCTTAATGGCAACGCCGCTTCGCAAGATACGCTTGCCACAATTTCTGCCGACACCGGCGGCAAAGCTTTCTTCGATTCCAATGATTTCAGCGGGGTTTTCTCCCAGGTTCAAAAAGATAGCTCTGTCTATTACGTTCTCGGCTTCACCAGCAACAACCCGCTCAAGGACGGCCGCTTCCGCCACCTCAAAGTTGTTGTCAATCGGCCTGACCTCAAGCTCGATTTCCGCTCCGGCTACTACGCCGGCCGCGATTTCGAACATCTGAATCGCGCCGACCGCGAACAACAGCTCGAAGACGAACTAGCCACGCAACTCCCGAGCGTGGATGTCCCGCTCTACGCAGGAGCCGCCTATTTTCGCAAAGACGACTCGCACTACTATCTCGCGGTCTCGCTCGTCATTCCCGGCTCGCAAATTCCGTTCGTCACAGAAAAGGAGAAGGACAACGCCACGATTGACGTCATTGGCGAAGCTTTGCAAGACGGAAAGCTGCCGGTCGGCCGTCAGCGCGAGACGGTGAAACTCGCCGTCGAAAGCACCCGACAAGTCCGCCGCAAGAATGTTCAGTACAACACTGGCTTTTTACTCGCTCCCGGCAACTATCATTTGAAATTTGTCATTCGCGAAAATCAGACCGGCCGCATGGGTTCGTTTGAAACCGACGTGCGTATCCCTGATTTGCGCAAGACTCCGTTGAAAATGAGTTCCGTGGTGCTAAGCAGTCTCCGCGCCCCTTCTACGGCGAAGAAATCCAACGCAAATCCGCTAGTGCAGGACCAGATGGAGCTTGTTCCGAACATCACTCACGTGTTTACCCCGGACCAGCATCTTTACTTGCTGTACGAAATCTACGACCCCGCCAAAGGGAAAGTCGCTGTGGCGGGAAGCCAACAAGAGGCGGAACCTGCGAAATCCACGCGCGAAGGCGTTCGTGTCCTCACGAATATTGAATTCTTACAGGGGAGCACAAAAGTCTACGAATCCAAACCGCTCGTCTCTAACGAATTGACTGCACCGGACCGCAAAGCCGTCATCTTCCAGATCGACTTCCCACTGCAAAATCTCAAACCCGGCCTCTATCAATGTCAGGTGAATGTCATCGACGACTTCGCAGGCAGTTTTTCTTTCCCGCGCTTTCCGGTCCTGATCCGCGCCCCCGCGCAAACTCCTCCCGCAGCAGTGCCAAGTACGAGCGGCGGAAACTAAACCCGTGAAGATTTCCTGTTACTTCGTCAAAAATTTGTAAATTGTCGTGCTGTGATACCGCTGTCCCGGGCTCAGCAGGGTAGAAGGAAAACTCGGGTGATTCGGCGAATCAGGAAAGTGCTGCGTCTCAAGGCAGAATGCCGTGCGCCGCTGATAAACCATCCCGCCCTTCCCCTTCGTATCGCCCAAAGAGTTTGACGTATAAAACTGAATGCCAGGCTCTGTCGTCCAGACTTCCAGAACGCGCCCCGTCGTCGGCTCTTCGACTCGCGCGGCCAGCGCCGGGCCGGACGGCTTCTCTTTGTTCAGCACAAAATTGTGGTCGTAACCGGGCCCAAGTTTCAGTTGGGCGTCGTCCTGATCGATTCTCGCGCCGATTTCCGTCGCCTTGCGAAAATCAAACGGCGTTCCCTGCACACTCTTCAATTCACCCGTAGGAATCAATCCAGAATCCACAGGAGTCAAACGATCCGCCTCTAGACGCAGCACATGTTTCAAAATATCTCCGCTACCGGCTCCCGCCAGATTGAAATAAGAATGATTCGTTAGATTGACTACGGTCTTCTTGTCCGTTGTCGCCGAGTACTCCATCTTCAATTCATTCTTGTTCGTCAGGGTGTACACGACGGTCACCATCAGATTCCCGGGAAATCCTTCGTCGCCATCGAGACTCGTGTACTTCAACTCCAGCGCCTCTTCTTCGCCCTTCGAAACGTCGCGTGCTTCCCAAATCTTTTTGTTGAACCCGACAATCCCGCCATGCAAGGTATTCTCGCCATTGTTTTTCGGGAGCGTGTAAGTCACGCCGTCAATGCTGAACTTCCCGCCTGCGATCCGGTTCCCATACCGCCCCACGATCGCTCCAAAATAACTCTTGTCGGCCACATAACCGTCAACTGCATCGTACCCCAGCACCACATCGCCCAGTTTTCCTTGCCGGTCCGGCACCTTCAGCGAAACCACAATCCCGCCATAGTTCGTGATGGAAACTTCCATGCCGTTCTTGTTCGTCAAAATGTAAAGATCCGCGCTCTTTCCATCCGGAGTCGTGCCAAATGCTTTCTTTTCCATCGCTTTCGCCATTCCCGCCGCATTCCCTTGTGTCACTGGCATCACCAGGCAACCGACCAACGCGATCCATGTCATCACTGCCCTCATCACTGGCCTCCACAAACGCAACAGTCGGCAAAACTCGCTCATTTCCCATCATGTGTCAAGCCGTTTGTTGGCTCGGCGCGGAATCGTACCCGAGAAACTTGAGTTAATTGGAAAACAAAGGGGAAGAATTTGACCGAAACGCAAATGGCGAGTGGCGTTCGGGTTTTCGGCTTGGCACGAGCGGTAAAAGGATGGCCAGCAATCGGCAAAGAAGTTCCACGGCCAAGTTACCCTAGCCTCCCAGCCGGTACCACGCGCGCCAGCAAATCTTCAGCATGCGCCAGCCATTGGCAAACACCCTGGTCATTTTCGTCACGCCGTGGATTCGCTCTTGGTAATGGACGGGCACTTCCACGATTTCCAGGTGCAGCTTGCTAGCGCCGAACAAAAGTTCGTAATCTCCCCAAAGATCTCTGATTCCCCAGCTTCCCAAGTTTCGTTCCATCCGTTGCCAGTCTTTTCTCCACAACACTTTCGTTCCGCAAAGCGTGTCCTTGATTCGTTGATCCAGCAAAAACGAAAAGACCAGCCCAAAAAACTTGTTCCCGATCATATTCGAAAACTTCATCGCCTTCTCTTGCATCGGATAGACCAGGCGGCTACCGTTCACAAATTCGCCCCGCGCACTCGTCAGCGCCCTCAGAAACATCGGTAGCTCTTCCGGCATCACCGTCAGGTCCGCGTCAAGAATCATCAATACGTCGCCCCTAGCGGCCCGGAACCCCGTCCAAACGTTTTCCGCCTTGCAAATTCCTGGGCCTTCAATCAGCCGGATGTCTCGGTCGCGGTGCAACTCTTGCATCCGGCGCACTTCGTCCGCGGTCCGGTCGGTGGACTTGTCGTCGCAAAACAAAATCTCCGTGTGCCTTCCCATTTGCGGGATGCGATTCACCGCTTGTTCCACATTGCCCTCTTCATTTCGGCAAGGGACGATGACAGACACCGAGACGTCTTCCGCCTTGATTGATTCACGCATCGTCCGCGCAACCATGATCTGCATCATGCAAAGCCGGCTTAGTGCGGGCAACCGTGCTACAAAACCATTCATGAAATTCGATAGCAGCGGGATCCACTTGGGAAAAAGAAATTGCCGGTATTTTCGCACTGGACGAAATCCAGCCAGCTTCAAAAACCCTCGTAGGTCGTTCTCGCTCACCCAATTGGGCTCAACGAATCGCGTTCGCAACCCAACTTTGCTGGCCCAGTTCAGTAACGGCTCCCATAGCTGGTTGTAATTGATGACAATTAGTTGTGTTTCCGAAGTGCAGTGCTGCCGGATTCGCTCAAAGGCGCGAAGGATATCCACCGTATCGAAAATGTGGCTAAAAATGATGTAGTCAAATGTCTCGTTCAAGGAGAGTTCTTCCAGCTCGCATTTCACAAAGCGCAATTCAGAGTTTTGCTTCCGTGCTACATCTACCATCGCGTCGCTGATTTCGACGCCGACTCCGTACGCAGGTTTCGTTGCTGCCAACAAATGTCCGGTCTCGCAGCGCAGTTCCAGAACCCGCTTGCCAGGCTCGATGATGTATTGAAGCGTGCGTTTCATCCGGTCATAAAAATATCGGTTGGCACGTATGTATTAGTCTCTGCGACCGGCAATTCCTTCTTGCTGCCGCCGCCGCGCCGCGCGCACTTCCAGGAGCGCATCCGGCCCCCAGCCCTGTGCGATCTTTTCTTGCTCCGCGGCAATCATTTCGGCGGTTCCTTGCCTGGTTGCAATGCGTCCAACCTTGTTTTCGCTTCTTGAAATCCTGGAGCCAGCCGCAAAGCGGCCGTGTACGCTCCGGTTGCGCCTTTCGTGTCGCCTTTTGCTTCCAATGCGCGGCCCAACCAATAATAAGTTTGCGGCGAGGGCACAAGCTGCGCGGCCCGGGCAAAGTCCAGCGCGGCATTCTCGTAGTCGAATTGCTGCATTTCAATACTTCCGCGCCCAACGTAGCTGTTGGACTCGTATTCGTTCAGCTTGATCGCGGCATTAAATTCCGGAAGTGCTGCCTGATAACTCCGCATCCCCAAGTACAGCATTCCCAGATTGTTGTGGGCTTGCGCCAGTTCGATCGGATCAACCATCAGCGTCAGTGCTGTTCGATACTCCTGCTCCGCTTCCGCGGCCCTGTTCGCGCGTTGCCGGCTTATGGCGAGATTGTAATGTGCCGAACCCAGGTCCGGGCTGTATTTGACCGCCGCTTCAAAATGTTGCGTAGCGGCTTCCACTTGCCCATGTTCCATGAGTTCAGAACCGAAACTGTTCTCTGCCATCCCGTTGCGGCTTGTGACTGCCAGCGTCTGGGCAAAAAGGGTGTAGCTGTCACGCCAGTAGCCGATTTGCACTTCCGTCAGGTACGCGCACGGCGCAATGACCAGCAACGCCAGCAAAGAAGCTACTGCCGGATTCCAACTCTTTTCCACCGACAAATCTGCGATGAGCCAGACGGCTCCAATAAACAGCCCGATCATCGGTATGTACATATAGCGGTCCGCCATGCCCTGCCGCCCAGACTGGATGAATCCCACCATGGGAAACATCGTCCCCAGATACCACAGCCATCCGACAATCAAATACTTCTTTGTCCGCTTTCTCCAAATCAGTGCAGTAATACCAAGCAAAACCAGCGCACAAAGAATCAATATGGGCCAACTCAACGAATTCTCCGGATGGGGATAGAACGCGCCCAGACGAACCGGCAAGATCGCTTTGCCCAAATAGGCGACGTAGGAATAGACTCCGTTTTTCAGCAGCCAAGTATGCGGTAATCCCGACGCCAACTCGTGTTCCCGGTGGTGTATGTACAGCGTCATCCCAGAAGCGCCCACGGACATCAGCAGCAGCGGCACTTTTTCCAAAATTAGCATCCACAGAGATTCTCCCTGCGCAGTTAGGTCGTTTTCTGCCTCTTTCCTCCCAATCCTGTTCAACGGCCAGTAGTCCAATAGCAAAAGCGCAAAAGGAAGCGTAACCACCATAACTTTGGAGAGTAATGCCAGCGCAAAACACGTGCCTACGACGAGATATCGCCCAACGCCAGGTCTTTTCGCGTACCAAACGTATGCTCCCATCGTCAGGAAGAAAAATAGGACGCAGAGCACGGACTTTCGCTCCGCCACCCAGGCCACCGCTTCCACATTCAAGGGATGTACGGCAAACAGCGCAGCTACGACTGCGCTTCGCATCGTTTCGCCAGTTGCCAGCGCGAGCAGTAGAAAAAGTGTCGCCACATCCAGCGCATGGAGAAAGATGTTCGTAAAGTGATGCCCGGCGGCATTTCCGCCGTACCAATCTACGTCCAGCATGTGTGAAATCCACGTCAGTGGATGCCAGTTTGGGCCTGAATTGCCCGCCCCGAACGCCCATTTCACATTGGCAAGGCTCAGTCCCTGCTGTACATGGATATTTTGGGTCACGTGGTCCGTATCATCCAGGCTTACAAATCCATTCCGCAGCGCCGGCGCATAGAGCAGGAGCGTGCCAATCGCAAGCGCCAGCGCTAGCAAGACCAGCTTGCGACGCTCTACACGATCCATCGAAGACGCCTCTGCCCTGCCTATTTCTTCGCTCATTTCCTCGCACTGTTTTTTCGGAAGAAACTGCCATTTTCATCATTGCGGCGATGCTTGCCTGCTGCAAGCGCCGCCCTCGCGAATGTGGCCATTGCGACAATGGAGAGATGGCTACTTTGCCGTTCTTAGGATTTCTGCCCTGTCCACTTGCCGTGGCCCCTTCAATCTGTGAAAGAATATGGTCCATGGTTGTCGAAACCACTTATGTGGACATCCCCACGGACGCAAATGCCATGCGCACGTTCGTCGCAGCACCTCATGCCGAGGGCCGCTTTCCTGCAATCTGGTGCTACTCCGATATTTTCCAGCTGACCGGCCCGATGCTCCGCTCCTGCGTTCGCCTCGCCGGTTACGGTTTCGTGGCTGCCGCGCCGGAAATCTATCACCGCATCGAACCACCCGGCCTCGCCATCCCTTTCGACGATGCCGGTCGCACGCGGGGTTTGGAAGACGCGACAAAAACTTCTGTCGCCGATTTCGATCGTAGTTGTCGCGCGGGTTTGAACTGGCTCTCCGCTCACCCGAAAGTCGCCCCTGGAAAGATGGGAGCAATGGGTTTTTGCATCGGCGGCCATCTCGCTTTTCGCGCCGCACTACAGCCGGACGTGCGCGCCACTGTATGTTTTTACGGAACAGGCATCCACAACGGCAAACTTGGCAAGGACACCGACTCCGGTTCTCTTGCTCAAGCCTCAAGAATCCATGGCGAACTTCTGATGATTTTCGGCGCGAACGATCCGCACGTGCCTAGCGAAGGCCGCGATGCCGTCGAGAGCGGTTTGCGTGCGGCCGGCGTCAACTACAGGACAAAACTTTATCCTGCCGAACACGCATTCATGCGCGATGAAGGTCCGCGCTTCGATCCCGAATCCACGGATCTCGCCTTTGCCGACATGATTCAGCTCTTTCGCAGAGTCTTCTCCGCATGAACCGCACCTTGTACATCTTGACGCTTTGCTGGGCGCTTTTGCCCGCATCGGCGCTTGCGCAAGAAAATACGAAAACCCTCCAGGAAAAACTAGGCTATCCCCGCGACGCCAAACTTCTCATCGTTCACGCGGATGATCTTGGCGCAACGCATTCCGTCAACGCCGCCTCCATCAAAGCCATCGAGTCCGGCAGCATCAATTCCGCAAGCTTGATGGTTCCTTGCCCCTGGTTTCCGGAAATTGCCGACTACGCAAAATCGCATCCCGATGCCGATTTCGGCCTTCATCTGACGCTTACAAGCGAACGCGTTTACTATCGCTGGGGCTCGGTCGCGCCGCGCGACAAGGTTCCTTCCCTAGTGGACACAAACGGCTACTTCCACCATGACTGGTCGCCCGATACCCGCATTGATCCAAAAGCGTCCAAACCGGAAATTCGGC
>Ga0210402_10005179_pt1 | contig 11729 bp, 13 predicted proteins | sample IncBWC7MmetaG_FD_161055 | JGI IMG/M metagenome (GOLD analysis project Ga0210402, IMG submission 161055) | Forest soil microbial communities from Barre Woods Harvard Forest LTER site, Petersham, Massachusetts, United States - Inc-BW-C-7-M | ecosystem: Environmental > Terrestrial > Soil >... | reverse complement strand
GTGTTCACTCTTTCCTGCTTGCGCACGGGCCTGCAAAATGCCTTGCAAAACATCGCTTGGGCGAGGGATCCCGCGTCATGGGAGTTGGCAACCAGCGGGCTGCCACCGGCGTCGGGGAGTTGCCGGATGCCAGTCGGGTTGGAGCGCTTGGCTTGCTTCCGGACAAGCGCGGCAACTATTGAGACCATCCTCTACGTCCAGCATCGGACGGCCGCCGATGACCCGGTGTTCATCGGCCTGCCGCGGCACGACCGTATCGTCGTTAGCGATGTGTTGCTCTACTTCGGCATGAACCGCCCACCGGCCACGAAGTGGTACGAGTTCGACCCCGGCTTGCAAACGTCGGCACCGATCCAGCAGGAAATGGTCGGCGAGTTGCAGCGTGCGAAACCTAAGCTGATCGTGATCGACGCTAGTTGGAGCGAGGTGCGCGAACCAAACGACAGCGTGCTCAGCAGCGGTGTAACGGTGCTCGACGACTATCTCAGGAACGCCTTCGAGCCGGTGGCGACATTCGGCTCGAACACAATCATGCGCGCCCGCAGTTGAGTCTTCTGACAAGCGAAACCGGGAAAGTAATAGTAGCGGTTCCGCATGGCCTTTCTTGCGTGTCGGCAATGAGGCGGATGCCTGGGCCAAGCCCCCAATGACGTGGCAATGGTGCCGTAATGGGGGCAGAAGACCGGGCATGCACGGTAACCGGTCTGGCCCGGTAGAGCGGCGAAGCATTGGAGCGGGATCGGTTCACATCCGAGTCAACAGGCTAGGAATCGGTTGACGCGGTAACGGGTGGCTCGACTCTAAAGCTGGGGTGACCCAGCCCTCAGACCCCAGCCAACGGTGGATCGCGGGGACGGAGGCGCCGAGCTTGGAGCCGACCGAGCCTGCTACGGCGGCACCGCCTCAGATCGCACTGTCAAAGGCGCAAGCCGGGAAACTCGATGAACCACCGAAGTTACCTGACCTTAGTGGTCTGCCGTCCGAGCTAAGAGAGTTCGTGTTGCAGGTGCTGGCCGAGAATGCCGAGCTGCGGCGGCTCACTGCGGTGTTGCGCGACGAGGTCGCGCGGCTGAAAGGACATAACGGCCGGCCTCACATCAAGCCCAGCGGGATGGATCCGGGAACCACACCGAAGCCGAGAGGCAGGCATGGCAAGCGGCGACGCGGCAAGGTGATGCCGAAAGTCAGGATCGAAGAGCAGACGGTCACGGCGGCGGTTCCGGCCGGTTCGCGGTTTAAGGGGTACGAAGATTACGTCGTGCAGGACCTGGTGCTGCAGGCGCGGGTAATCCGCTATCGGCGTGAACGCTGGATCACGCCGGATGGTCAAACGATCGTTGCGCCGTTGCCAGACGGAGTGGCCGGTCACTTTGGGCCCGAGCTACGGCGCTATATCCTGATGCAATATCATCAGGGGCAGGTCACCGTGCCACGGCTGGTGGCGCAGCTGCAGGCGATTGGCGTCAGCATCTCGAAGCGGCAGGTCATGCGGCTGTTGATCGACGGCCAAGAGGCATTCCTCACTGAGGCACGTGAGGTTCTGCGTGCCGGTTTGCAACAGGCGAGTTGGGTCACGGTGGATGATACTGGGGCGAGACATCGAGCCCGCAATGGCTACTGCACTCAGATCGGCAACGAGAACTTCGCCTGGTTCGGCACCACCCACAGCAAAAGCCGGCTGAACTTTCTCGAGTTGCTGCGTGCTGGGTACAGCGATTACATGGTCAACGACGCGGCGGTCGCATACATGAGACAGCGGGCGCTGGCCGGGCCCACCATCGCTCTGCTGGCCGAACACCCGGACAAGCAGTTTGCCGACACGACGGCCTGGACGGCGCACCTTGAGCGGCTTGGCATCACCAAGCTCACCATCACACCCGACCCGGTGCAGATCGCCACCGAAGGAGCGCTATGGGGCAGTGTTCAGTCGCATGAGTTCTTGCGTGACGCGGTGATTGTCAGTGACGACGCCGGCCAGTTCGCCATCGGGCAGCACGGATTGTGCTGGGTCCACTGCGAACGGCTCGTACACAAGCTCGAGACTTTCACGGACGAGCAGCGCACCGCACAGCAGCATGTCCGCTCGCTGATCTGGCAGTTCTATGCCGATCTCAAGGACTACCGCACCGGCCCGACGCCAAGGCAGCGCGATCATCTGCGGGAACGGTTCGACTATATCTTCCGCCGCCGCACCGGCTTCGTTACTCTGGATCGCTTGTTGAAACGGCTGCATGCCAACAAGGCAGAGTTGTTGGCAGTGCTGGATCATCCGGACATCCCGCTGCATACCAATGGTTCGGAGAATGACCTCCGTTGCCAGGTAACCAAGCGTAAAATTAGCGGTGGTACCCGCAGCGACGTTGGCCGTGACTGCCGCGATGCATTCCTTGGTTTGGCAAAGACATGCGCCAAGCTAGGGATCGCATTCTGGGACTATCTGGGCAGCCGGCTTGCCATTCCCCAGCACCCAGCCATCGACCGATTGGCCGACATTATTCGTTGCCGGGGCCAGCCAGCGTAACCGCTGCCCCCGATTGTGCCCCTCTTACCCCACCAAAGGCGAAGCCTTTGGAATCCTCACCTAAAGTGAATGGTTCCAAGCGCCCGGCGCTTGGCGGAGTCCAGAGGCGGAGCCTCTGGTGGGGCTCGGGGTGAAACCCCGAGCGCATCTGCTTTACTCGATTGCCTTGAGCGCCAGGAGCGGCCGACTCTGGCTTCATAGATCGATGCCATCCTCTCGGATTTCATGCATCAAAGGCGTGCGGTCTCTGTAGGACCCGGCACCATAGGGCAGCGCATGAACCAAACCGCCGATGTCATAGAGAATATCCGTCCCGATATCAGCCAGCCGATCCATCTCTTGCGCTCTGTCTGACAGATCACGAAGAAACACGGCAATATCGTAATCGGAGTCCGAATGGGCTTCGCCGCGAGCACGCGATCCGTACAGGATAACACGCTCCACCCGAGGACCGTACGCTTCGTCAACCGCAGAGCGGAAGCGCGACAGGACGGGATCCTTCGGCAGTCTCACTGGCATGGCGAACTCCAACAGTGCTTGTTAGCACACCAATGCATTGGGGCTGCTTCGGTCATAGCAGCACCAAATCATCGCGGTGGATGATCTCGTCGCGCCCGTGCCAACCCAATATGGTCTCGATCTTATCCGAGCGATGCCCGGCAATGCGTTCCGCATCGACGCTGGCATAGGCGGACAGGCCGCGTGCCAATGCCCGACCGTCCGGTCCTCGCACCACCACCGGATCGCCGCGTTCGAAGGTGCCTTCGACGCCGCGCACGCCGGCGGGCAGCAGGGAACGGCCCGCGGCGAGCGCGCGCGCTGCACCGGCATCCACCACCAGTGCGCCGAGCGGCGCCAGCGCGCCGGCGATCCAGCGCTTGCGCGCCGAACGACCTTCGGGGGCGGCCAGGAACCACGTGCAGCGCGCGCCGTTCTCCAATGCCGCGAGCGGATGGTCGGTGTGGCCATACGCAATCGCCATCGCACAGCCCGCCTGTGTGGCGATGCGCGCCGCCGCCAGCTTGGTGCGCATCCCGCCGGAGGAGTAACCGGGCGGCGGTTCGCCACCCATCGCCTCGATCTCCGGTGTGATGGCCGGCACGAGCGGGATGTGCGCGGCGGCGGGATGGCGTCGCGGATCGGCGGCGTAGAGGCCGTCGATGTCGGACAGCAGCAGAAGCTGGTCGGCCTGCGTCATCTCCGCCACCCGCGCCGCGAGACGGTCGTTGTCGCCGAAGCGGATTTCCGCGGTCGCCACCGTGTCGTTCTCGTTGATCACCGGAATGCAGCCAAGGCCGAGCAGCGTGTTGAGCGTCGCGCGTGCGTTGAGGTAGCGGCGGCGGTCCTCAGTGTCGTCGAGGGTCAGCAAAAGCTGCGCTGCGGTGAGGCCCTGTGCCGACAGTGCCTGGCTCCAGGCCTGCGCCAGCCGGATCTGCCCGACCGCGGCTGCGGCCTGCTGTTCCTCCAGCCGTAGCCGCCGCTGTTGCAGGCCGAGCGACCGGCGCGCCAGGGCGATGGCGCCGGAGGAAACCACGATCACGTCCACGCCGCGCGCGCGCAGTGCGGCAATGTCCGCCGCCACGCCGTCAAGCCACGCGGTGCGCGGCGCGGCCTCGTGGTGATCCACCACCAGCGCACTGCCGATCTTCACCACGATGCGTTGGGCGGAGGCGAGGGAGGGGATCATGGCAGGTCTGCGACTCCCTCTCCCCTTACGGGGAGAGGGTCGGGGTGAGGCGTTCCCGCCACTGGCTGTAGGGGCCCCATCCCCTCACCCCAACCCTCTCCCCCAAGGGGAGAGGGAGTTGACCGGATCATTCCCTGCAGCGCCCGCAGCACCTCGGGCACGCCCTGGCCGGTAACACCTGACAGCAACATCACCTTCTGGCCGGACGCCTTTGCCAGCGCCGCCCTCCGTGCCGCTGCCTGGCGCGGCGTCATCGCATCCACCTTGTTGAGCCCGATCAGCTCCGGCTTGTCCGCCAGCCCGCCGCCATAAGCGGCAAGCTCCTCGCGCACCGTCCGCCATGCCTGCACGACATCGCCGGCAGCACCGTCCACCAGGTGCAGCAGCACTGCACATCGCTCGACATGGCCGAGGAACCGATCGCCCAATCCGGCGCCTTCATGCGCGCCCTCGATCAGACCGGGGATGTCCGCCAGCACGAATTCTTCCCACGCCGACAGCCGCACCACGCCCAGTTGGGGATACAGCGTGGTGAACGGATAGTCGGCGATCTTCGGTTTCGCGGCCGATGCCGCGGCGAGCAAAGTGGACTTGCCGGCATTCGGCAGCCCGACCAGCCCGGCATCGGCGATCAGCTTCAGCCGCAGCCACACCCAGCGCTCCTCGCCTGGCCAGCCCTTGTCGGCCCGGCGTGGCGCCCGGTTGGTCGAGGACTTATAGTGCGCGTTGCCGAACCCGCCGTCGCCGCCGCGCAACATGACCACGCGCCTGCCCGGCACATCCATATCGGCCAGCAGCGTGGCACGGTCCTCGGCCATGATCTGCGTCCCGAGCGGCACCTTGATCACCACGTCTGAAGCGCCGGCGCCGGTGCGGTCCGCGCCCTCGCCGTTGCCGCCCTTCTTCGCGCGGAAATGCTGCGTGTAGCGGAAATCGATTAACGTGTTCAGGTTGGCGACCGCCTCGAAGACGATGTCGCCCCCCTTGCCGCCATTGCCGCCGTCAGGTCCCCCGAACGCGATGAACTTCTCGCGGCGGAATGCGCACACGCCGTTGCCGCCATCGCCGGAGCGCAGGTGGATCTTTGCCTGATCGAGAAACTTCATCGCCTGCTTCCAACGAAAACGGGGGCCGGCTGGCGCCGACCCCCGTTCGAAACGCAAAGGGTCCCGGCGCCTTACTCGGCGGCAGCCGGCAGCGGCGCGACGGACACATGCACTCGATCGCTCGACCGGCGCTTGAACTCCACCTTGCCATCGATCAGGGCGAAGATCGTGTGATCGCGTCCGAGGCCGACATTGTTGCCCGGCTTCCACTTCGTGCCGCGCTGGCGAAGGATGATGTTGCCGGCGATGACCGCCTCGCCGCCGAATTTCTTGATGCCGAGGCGTCGGCCTTCCGTGTCGCGGCCGTTGCGCGAGGAGCCGCCTGCCTTTTTGTGAGCCATGCGTGCTTACTCCTTCCGCTCGGCGTCGGGTGAGGCCAGGTTCTCGGGCGTCTCGCCTTCGACGATGCCCTCGCCTTCCGCTGCCTCCAGGCCCGCCGGCGCATCGGGCTCGGTGACGTGCATCGGCGGATGATGGGGATGGTGTTCCGCTGGCGGCGCCACGTCGGCGGACGGCGCCGCGTGATGGTGCTCGGGAAGGACGGCCGGCGTCTCGCCGTATACGATGCCGGTGTCTTCCGCCGCCTCGAGCGCGGTTCCCGACGGCTCGGACGCCGCAGCCACGAGCGCCTGACCATCCTTCGCGAATCCGGCGATGCGCAGCACAGTGACGTGCTGGCGATGGCCATTCCTGCGGCGGCTGTTCTGCCGGCGGCGCTTCTTGAAGATGATGATCTTGTCCAGCCGGTCCTGCGCAATCACCGTCGCGGTGACCGAGGCGCCGGCAACGGTCGGAGCGCCGAGCGTCAGGCTTCCCTCGTTGCCCACTGCCAGGACATCGGTGAAGGTGACGGTCGCGCCGGCCTCGGCTTCCAGTTTCTCGACCTTCAGCACCGCGTTCGGCGTTACCCGGTATTGCTTCCCGCCGGTGCGGATCACTGCGAACATCACACGAATTCCCACGCCATCGCGGGCCGTCAGGAACCCCTGCGGCCGGAGAGCGCGGGTTATAGCGGCCTGCCGCGGTGTGTCAACGCATTCGGCACCGACATGGCCCGGGCCGGTGGGCGGCACTTACATCCCCGGAGGCTTCGCAGTAGCGTGATTGATCAGTCAGAGTGAGGATGAGACGGACATGAATGCAGAGGCCGGTGGGCAGACCTGTCTGAAGGGCGTCAAGGTGCTGGACCTCACCCAGTTCGAGGCAGGGCCATCCTGCACCGAAGCGCTGGCCTGGCTTGGCGCCGAGGTGGTCAAGCTGGAGAACCCCAGAAGCGGCGATCCCGGCCGTGCCCTCGGCGGCAAGGCCGGCGTCGATGACCCGTATTTCCTGCTGTTCAACGCCAACAAGAAGTCGATCACGGTCAACCTGAAGGACCCCAAGGGCCTCGCGCTGGTCAAGGAACTCGCTTGCAAAGCCGATGTGATGGTGGAGAATTTTGCCCCAGGCGCGATCGAGCGGCTTGGGCTTGGTTACGACGTGATCAGCAAGCTCAACCCGTCGATCATCTACTGTCAGGTGAAGGGCTTCGGCGAAGGCAGCCCATACGAGAAGAACCTGGCGTTCGACATGATCGCGCAGGCCTGCGGCGGCACCATGAGCATCACCGGCGAGCGCGACGGCCGTCCGCTGAAGCCCGGCCCGTCGCTGGGCGACACCGGCACGGGGATGCTGCTGGCGGTCTCGATCCTCGGCGCGCTCTACCGGCGCAAGGAGACCGGTCAGGGCGATCATCTGCAGGTCGCGATGCAGGACGCGATGCTGCACTACATCCGTATCGCCTTCGCGGCCCAGCATCGCACCGGAGATACCAAGGCGGCGGGCCGCGCCGCCGACAGCAGCGTGTCGGGCGCCAATCCGCCGATGGGCACCTTCCCCTGCCAGGGCGGCGGACTGAACGACTACGTCTACGTTTTCACCAGCCGCGCCAATCCCGAACACTGGAAGCGTCTGCTCGGCGTGATCGGCCGCGAGGACCTGGTCGGCGATGAGCGATACGAAAGCCCGGCGGCGCGCTCGGAACGACCGGATGAGGTCAACGCGATGATCTCCGACTGGACCAAGAAACACACCAAATATGAGGCGATGGAGATCATCGGCGCGGCTGGCGTTCCGGCGGGAGCGGTGCTCGACACGCTGGAACTCTACAACGACAAGACCTTCGAGCAGCGCAACATCATGCAAACGATCCAGCATCCGACAGTCGGGGCTTTCAAGATGGTGGGCTGGCCGGTGCGCTTCTCAGGCAACCCGCCGCCGGTAAAGCCGTCGCCGCTGCTCGGCGCGAACAACGAGGACGTGCTGACCCATTGGCTCGGTCTGGACAAGGATGCAGTCGGCAGCCTGAAGAGCAACGGCGTGATCGGTTAGAGGAGACGGACCAATGGCAGAACTGACGGGCTCGGAAATCCTGGCGAAGTGCCTGAAGAAGGAAGGCATCGAGGACATCTTCTATATCATGGGCGGCCCGATGCTGCTGGCCGAGGCCACCTGCATCACCGAAGGCATCCGCATGATCGACGTCCGCCACGAGCAGGCGGCGGCGTTCGCGTGCCAGGCCTACAGCCGTCTGCGGCAGACGCCGAGCGTGTGTATGGCCGCGTCGGGGCCGGGCGTGACCAACCTGATCACCGGCATGGCCAACGCGCTGATCGACTGCTGCCCGGTGGTGGCGTTCGGCGGGTCCAGTCCCATCAGCCAGTTCGGGCGGCAGGTGTTCCAAGAGATCGACCAGGTCAAGCTGATGGAAGGCTGCTGCAAGCATGTCGATCGCGTGCACAACCTCAAGCGCATCCCGCAGCAGGTGAACTTCGCGCTGCAACGGGCGATGGCCGGGAAGCCGGGCCCGGTCTACGTCGATATGCCGGGTGACATCCTCTACCAGAAGATCGACGAGAACCTCGTGGACTGGAGTTTCGCGGGCCGCAAGATGGACAGCCGTCCGCTCGGCGATCCGCGCCAGGTGAACGCACTGGTGAAGGCGCTGGCGGAGGCGAAGCAGCCGCTGATCGTGTCGGGCTCCGGCGTCATCTGGTCGCGCGCCTGGGCCGAGATGCAGCAGTTCGTCGAGGCCGCCGGCATTCCGTTCTACACCACCCCGCAGGGCCGCGGCGTCGTGCCGGACGATCATCCGTGTTCGTTCCTGACGATGCGCAACACGGCGTTCGCCGATGCCGACCTGATCATCGTGCTCGGCACGCGGATGAACTACATCATCGGGCACGCCGCGCCGCCGCGCTTCGGCGGCAAGGCGAAGATCGCCCGCATCGACATCGATCCCGAGGAGATCGGCGCGGCGGCGCGCGGGGTCGATATCCCGATCGTCGGCGACTGCAAGATGGTGCTGGGCCAGTTGCTGGACGGCATCAAGGGCAAGGTGACGCAGGATAGCTACAAGGCCTGGCGGCAGAAGCTGGCGGATGGCGAGGCGCAGAAGCGTTCGGCTGCCGGCGCCAACAGGTACGCCGAGGATGGCGACATCCATCCGGTGCGCATGCTCGAGGAGGTGAAGAACTTCGCCAAGCGTGACGCGATCCTGTGTGTCGATGGACAGGAGACGCTGAACTTCGGGCGCCAGACGATGCCGACCTTCTCGCCTGGGCATCGGCTGAATTCCGGCCCGTTCGGCACGATGGGCGTCGGACTGCCGTTCGGCGTGGGCGCCAAGGTGGCGTGCCCGGACAAGCAGGTGATCGTGGTGCACGGCGACGGATCACTCGGCATGAACGCGATGGAGATGGACACCGCGATCCGCCACAAGATCCCGCTGCTGATCGTCGTCAGCCTGAACGGCGGCTGGACCGGCGATCCGAACCGCGAAAAGCCGGGTCGCGATCTGGGCTACATGCGCTACGACAAGATGTGCGAGGCGTTTGGCGGGTATGGCGAGTACGTCACCAAGCCGGAGGACATCCGCCCGGCGCTGGAGCGTGCGCAGGCGAAGGTGGACGAGGGCATGGTGGCGCTGGTCAACGTGCGCACCGACTATCGCGCGCGGTATGGCGGCGTGCGGTTCTCGGACTATTCGACCTGATCCGTCTCTTGTTCTCCCTCTCCCGCGCAAACGGGGGAGGGCGGGGAGAGGTGCCGCCCCACGGCCGACGCGGGCAGAATGCGACGTTGCGAAAGTACGAGGAGGTCATCGCATTTCGAATCGAGCGGTCAACTGGTCAAATCTGCGGAGGCCGGCATGCAAACCAGATCACTCGGACAGATCGTGCCAGCCGATGCGGTCGCCAGGTTGGTTGCGTTTCGAAACGCTGTTCAACTCGCCTTTCCGGGCGCCGTGCAAGACGTTGTCCTGTTCGGCAGCCGGGCACGCGGTGATGCGGATCCCGACTCCGATTATGACGTAGCGGTCGTACTCGCAAACAAGCTGCTCTTGGATCGCAATGTCCGTCGCCGACTGGCAGACGCGGCGTGGGAGCACGTTGTAGATGGATACGCCATCATTCCCATCGCCTTGGACGCAGATCAGCTTGTCGAAGGCTGCCCTGCCAGGACGGAGCTTTCTGCACGCATTGGCGAAGAGGGCATCAGTGTCGGATGACAGGACCAGAGCCGGCGATAGAAGCGCAGACCTGGCAGATGGCATTGGACTTTTTGCAGGAAGCCGAACGGGCGTCGCCTGCTATAATGCCGCGCATGGCGACACATGCGGCTTATTACGCCATGTACCATGCCGCCCGCGCTGTTCTCATTCGAGCATTTGGGCTGCGCGCGCCGACCAAGCATAGCGTCGTCGTCGGCCGGTTTGGCCAGTTGGCGAAGCAGGCAGGCAACGCCGATCTGATGGCGGCTGGTCGGCTGATCAACGAGATGCAGGAGGAGCGTCTGCTGTCCGACTATGCCGCCGGACGGCGACCGCCCGCCGCGGATGCCGCCGCCGCTGTCCGAGACGCACGAAGCTTCTTGGAAGCCTGCGCCCGTCACCACGGTTTCCAGCCGCCGAATGCTCCCTGATGGACGTCGCCACCTCCTCCGCGTTCGAGGAAAACACCTACCGCGCGCTATGCGCTACGACAAGATGTGCGAGGCGTTCGGTGGGTACGGCGAGAACGTCACCAAGCCGGAGGACATCCGCCCGGCGCTGGAGCGCGCGCAGGCGAAGGTGGACGAGGGCATGGTGGCGCTGGTCAACGTGCGCACCGACTACCGCGCGCGGTATGGCGGCGTGCGGTTCTCCGATTATTCGACCGGAGACAAATCCTTACCCTCCCCCGCTTCGTGCACACGAGCGGGGGAGGTTCGGGAGGGTGCGGTGCCGGCATGGAGAACGGATATCCGAGGCGCCAAAATCCAAGAAAACACAACGAGGGGCTTGTATGCCAATCCACCCAGTCACGAGGCTCAAGCTGGAAGCTGCGACCCTGGCGCGCCTGAGCCGCTTGGCGGATGCCCGTCAGCGTCCGGCCAATCAGCTTATGCAGGAGGTCATCGAGGAATACCTTGACCGCGAGGAACGCCGCGAAAAATTTCAGCGGGACGCATTCACCGCGTGGGCTCAGTTCCAGGCGACCGGCCTACACGTCACGGCAGCCGAGGCCGACGCGTGGCTCGCGCGTCTCGAAGCAGGCGAGGATGCAGAGCCGCCGCAGCCGCATCATTGACCTGTGGCGCGGGTGATCTGGACACCCGCGGCGCTGCACGAAATCACGCGACTGCAAGATTTCCTGGCGCCGAATAGCCGCGACGCCGCCCAGCGCATAGATTATAGCATTATTGTAATAGCGGTAGAGGGCTACATATCCGGCCTCGCCAAACCGGATGAACCACTCACGAAAGCCGGGCGGCATCGTCCTGGCTTGCCGGCCGAGTTCGGGATGTGCGCCCAGCAATTTCACACTCTGACGGATTGCTTGAACGGCGCGCAGCGGGTCTTGGATGCTCTGTTTGGTGGTCGAGATGTCAGAATGTCCGACGACGCGGATGCGGGTCGTGGCCCGGAGCGGCGTTCGTCTGGGTAGAAAGCCGGAGCGTTTCACTTTGCCATCGTCAAAGTGCGCGACGGCGGTCCTTCGCGACGTTCCCGGTCATCATTGCAACGGCTTCGCTAAAGACGGGCACCTCATCCTACAAGCCGACCATCTTATCACCCGCGCCAAACCCGCCACCTACGCCGATGCCCGCCTTTTGGTGTGCGTGTGTAAGGGAGCGCACGCATGGAAATCACTGAGGGGCAACCGCAACAAGGCGCAGTATGATGCACTGGTCAAAACCAACCTGTCACCCGAACGCGTGATATTGTGGGAGGCGTGAGAGAAAGAGAGCTGCCGCCCAGTGAGGACGTTGGCAATAGTTTGAAAGCCTGCGGAGGCGGCGTTGCGAGCCGAATTAGCATCGGGTATACGTGAAAGGCGGTATAATTCTGTCCTTTAGGAGGCATCGTTGGGTGACTCATGGGTCCATGAATACA
>Ga0210402_10005178_pt1 | contig 11732 bp, 14 predicted proteins | sample IncBWC7MmetaG_FD_161055 | JGI IMG/M metagenome (GOLD analysis project Ga0210402, IMG submission 161055) | Forest soil microbial communities from Barre Woods Harvard Forest LTER site, Petersham, Massachusetts, United States - Inc-BW-C-7-M | ecosystem: Environmental > Terrestrial > Soil >... | reverse complement strand
GTTGCCACACGCCTGGTAGTGAATTTCGCCGATCGTGATTACCATCGCCCTTAGCGATGCAGGAGTATCAGTCCTGAGGCTCTCGGCGAGGCGGGATAGAGCGAAGCGATCTGTGCCGAGTTGCGAAAACACACCCACGCTTGCCAAGGCCCGCATCAGGCGGAAAAGTGATGGAGCGTCCGATCCAGTCGCCGCAGCTAGTGCGACAGACGACTGGGGCCCGTCTTTCAATAGATCGGCGATGCCGAGCTTAGCAGCGACGTAGATCGCTTGGGATACCCAATAGCCGGTTGCCATTTGGAACAGTGCAGCAGAAGATGAATGCCATTTTTCCGTTGATGCGACTCTCCCTGGAAATAATCGATCTCGCAGCAGCGGTTTCATCTCGCCCCACAGGCCCATCCGCGTCGCCCGATGGAGAAGTCGAAGAAGCGGCCAGAATGGCAATCGGCGACCTACCATTTGAGGAGTGCAACCTCCGCAGCCATCCCTGGCCCTAATGCGACCATTACACCGAAGTCACCCCATCGCGGATCGCCATTACGAACGACTTCTTCCAAGACAAACATGACGGTGGGAGACGACATATTTCCGTAGTTCCGCAATACAGTTCTAGAGAAACGCAACTGATCATCGGCCATCCCGAAATGCTTTTGAACGTTGTCGATCACCTTGCGTCCGCCCGGATGAACAACCCAGAATCGGACATGAGACCGGGAGAGTCCGTGCCGCTGCAGCAATGGCTGCAGTGCCGTTTCAATCATGGGACCAGCCAGGTGTTGAATCGAGGCTCCTAAAACAATTCGCAGCTTGCCATCGCGATGTTGAAGTCCAACCTCCTCGATCTGCTCCGTGTCGATGAAGGTTTCGAAGTCGATAACCTTTGGATATTTGCGATTGGCTTGCGGCCCGCCGGCCAGCAGGAAGGCGGCGGCGCCATCGGCGCAAATCGCGTTACCGACAACAGTTTCGAGAGTGTTATCGAGGTAGTAGCAAGCGGAACAAATCTCGACGGCTAGCATCAATGCCTGGCGGCCCGGATTGGCGCGAACGAAATCCACTGCCCGCTGCAAGGTGGGAAGCGCGCCTGCGCATCCAAGCCCGATGATGGACGCCCGTTGCACCCGGTTACTGAAACCCATATGTGCGATGAGCCGACTGCCCACGTCAGGGCAGACGTAGCCCGTGCAGGTGCAGACTGCCAGGAAGTCCACATCCTGCACGGTGGTTCGTGCCGAATTCACGCAGTCCAGAATCGCCTGACAGCCTGTTTTCATGGCGCCGCGCAGATAGCGCTGGTTCAGGTGATCAGAGCTTTCCTTGCGATTCAGCGCGCCTTCCAGATAAAAATGGCGATAATCGATGTCGCTATTCAGGAAAATCTTCCGAATGCGCTCGCCCTGGTAGCCCGCCGCGTGAAAGCTTTGCTCCTGGGTGAGCCTGACCGGCGGGTTCGCGGTTCCGATACCGAGGATCCGAGGATGGTTCACTGGTCTGCAACCAGTTCATGCGGGGCATCGGTCTTACCCTCACGGCCCGCAGCATCGAGTTCCGCGCCGAGCTGGGACTTGATGCCACGTGTCGCATTCTCGAGTTCAGCTTTAGCCCGGGCCACGTGTCCCAACATGGCGTGCAGCCGCTTTGGTCCCAAAACCACGAGTCCGAGCATCAAGATGAACAGGATTTCCGTCCCAGAACCCATGACTCACCCCTTGGTTAGACCCTGGTCGTTGGCGGTTATGGTCGTGGTGGCCGGCTTCTCTTCTTCAGCTTTCATGGCTGACTTGAAGCCGCGGATGCCCTCTCCGATTCCTTTGCCTAGCTCGGGAAGTTTTTTGGGCCCGAACACGAGCAGGGCAATTCCGAAAATCACCAGCAGATGCATCGGTTGAAACAGTCCTTCAAACATACGGCCTCCTTAGGTCGAGTGAAAAACAGGTCGAGTGAAAAACAGTTTGAGTGAATAAATCTCCATACCATGTCTTCAAAAAATGCGGGCGCTGCAACCGTCGTGGATACAGCACCCGCCAGACAGCAGGGGGAGAGCGTGAAACAAATCAAAAGCCGCGTCGGACAGAATCAGCCTCGACAGCCAGCCGGTTTACCAGCGTAAAGAATGCCGGCGATTGACCCAGGAACAGGAGGTCATCCGTGAAAGCCTTGATAGTGGCGACTGCTCCTCCGTTCTGCGTTGAGGTTGGCCGGATCACGGAGCACTGAGGCAGGCTCTTGCTGATGAATTCGCATGGCTCAGGGAGGATCAGGTTGGTCTGGTCGAGCTCGGAGTGGAGGGCATTGAGATCCGGGAATGTCAGACCCGTTTCTGGATCCGTCACCCCGGCCAAAGGCTGAGCGACCGCGTTGCCCGCCTTGTCGTGCCAGAGTCCGAAGTGATCGATTTCGACTCCGCCAATACTCACCAGGATGCGCAGGACTTCAGGGTCGGTTGCCTTGAACGCCAGCGTGGGATACAGGCTCGCCCCACCCTGCTCGATGAAGGCAAAGTGAAAACCGGCGGTGTTTGCGATGGCTTGCATGCGGGCCTCTTGCGGGGTTGCAGGCGGAACCGGTTGCGGCTGGTTAGGAGGAGTGTCGTTATCGTTCAACGGAATGGCTGGCTCGTGCTTGATGCTAAACGGGCCTTTGAGGCGCGCGCCGAAATCAGGGTTCTGTCCGCTGCGATAGCGCGTGTACCAGCTAAGGTCAACGTTCAGCTTCATCAGGTTCGTGAGTCTGCCAATGTCCTTGGCGCCCGTCGCCTGGCTGCTGGGCAACGTCCGGAACACGTCGAGATCAACTGGCTCTACGCCCTTGGAGATCAAGTAGGCGTTCAGGAATGCCGCGTGGCTTATCTCATCGTCGGTGTTATCGGCAATGTATTGAGGCATGTCGCCATCAAGGTTGCTGAGCGCGGCCATGTAAGCGGGATTGCCTCCCTGGACGCCGCCCAGTTCGTTGTATTGCTGCCACAGATCAGCCTCGATAAGTTCGGCCGCCGCTGCAAACCGCAGTAGCGCAGCATCCCCTTTGGAAAGCTTGCCTGTGCTCCGCGTGTCTTGGGCATTGCCCTCCGTCGCCAACAAGGCACCAGCCGACAAGGTTGCACTGGCAATCCCCAGGCCCTTGAGAAACGAACGCCGCTTGACCACACCCTGCCAGTGACGCTGAACATCTTGTCCCGTCGAAGAAGGACTTGCTTCAGATGAGTTTGCCTCGGACACCACAGTAGATTGAGAATTCTGGTCTTTCATGCTTTACTCCAATTCCTTTCAGTTATGATTGTGTTCCAGCAATGTGTGAAACTCCGCGTGCCGAGCAATATTCCCCAATTCCAAAATATTTGTCCGACAATCAATCTTTCGACACTTCCGCACCGCGCGGTTGAACGTCAAGGATTGAACGCAAGAACGCTTACGCGGATTGTTAGATACAGAACTGATGATTGGATTTGAGCAATCGCATCTTTGTTGCAGAGAGCTTGTAAAGTTATTGTCAGATAATTGTCACGCTATCCGGCAGAGCGATTAATCGCGTAAGCTAGACGGCACCCACCCTGCGTTGTCGGGCCGAATTCACCAGCCAGGCCACTCCGATGCTGATCACGTAGAGCGCAATCATCGGAGCGGCAAAGAGGCACATGTTCAAGATGTCGGTGGTTGGTGTGATAATTGCCGCGACGACAAAAATGGCGAGTATGGAGTACCGCAGATTCCGCCACATCCAGCGAGCCGAAATCACCCGCATCAAGGCGAGGAAAAACACGAGAATCGGCATTTCGAAAATCAGGCCCAGGCCAACGATAATCGTCAGAAACAGTTTCGTGTATTCCCCAATCGTAATCATCGGCTGGAAGCGCTGGCCGTAGCCGATTAAGAAGTCCAGGGACGCCGGGTAGACCATCTTGTAACCAAACAAGCCTCCTGCGATGAACAAACCAACCGTACTGAGTAAGAACGGCAGAACGTAACGTTTTTCCCGGCGGTACAGTCCGGGGGCGATGAACAACCACAATTGATAGAACACGAATGGTGAAGCCGCGAATAGTCCAGCGACAAATCCAACTTCCAAATAGAGGTTGAAGGGCTCCGTGGGGTTCAAATACACCAACCCGCCGCCGAGTCCGTGACGACGCAGTGCCTGAATAATGGGTTGCTGCATCAAACCGAAAATACGGTCAGCATAAGACCAGCATGAGAAAAAACCGACGACTACTCCGATGATGGAAAAGAGGATTCGTTTCCTCAGTTCCTCCAAGTGAGCCACGAGCGGCATGGAGTCGGTGTCTTCTGCCAGCCGAAAAAGAGCTGCGTCAACCATGCGTACTAACCGTCCCCCGGTACCGTGAATCCGTTCCAGCCTCGATTATCTGAGAATCGTTCCAGTGTGCCTCTTTGATTCGGGACGATAAGAATTCGTCGGCGTATGCAAACCAACCCGCTATAAACAGCATTGCAGCCAACCCGATGAGTCCGTAAATAGCTAGCTCTGGCATTTATCACCTTTCTTTTCGCCACCACGAATTGTCGTTTCACTACCCGAACCGACATTGTGTCAAAGGGCGCCCGGCGCTACCGGAATGGCGCCACATACCATGCACAGTACGTTCCCACGCCACTGAGCAGAACAATCACCCAAAGCACCAGCTCCGTGCGCATCCACCACTTCCAATGTTTGAACCGCAGCCACTCCGGAAGAATGTCGGTACCGGCCACAGTGACGATGTAGAGCCCCATGAGCTCAGCCGTTATGCCCAGAACCGCATGTATTGCCGCGGCCTCGTAATACCATTTATGGAGAACCTTGGACAACGCTGGCCTCACTTGTTGATGAAACGACGGCCACATCACCAGTCCGATCATCAGCAAGTTCAAGAGGAGTACCGTCGTCTGGCATATACCATGAGCCTTGTAGCGCTTCTGCCTCGCGAGAATGGCTCCCGAAGCAAGCGCTACTCCCATGATGATTTGCACGACGAGGTTGAGATCCGCTCCGAAGGTAGCACCGGTACCGAGAAAGCCCTTCATTGAAGAGAAAGACAACACTCCTAATCAATTTGCTCCACCGACGGATTGCTGATTCTCAATAGCCGGCAAACTCTTCTGTCCGAATATCGTCTTCATCTACACGTGCCTCAATGAGCGTTCGGCGTGCTGCTTCGACCATCGTTGGCGGCCCAGCTATGTAATAGATCGGACCGTGCAGAGTTCCTACCTGTGTGACCAGCATTTCCGTGCTTAGGTGTCCGGTCTCGCCCTTCCAACCTCGGTAGTTCTTATCCCAGCGCGTGAGGATCGGAACAAAGCGGAACCTTGGATTTGCACGCTCCAGCTGCCAGAGCGGATTCATGAACGCGGCATCCTCCAGGTAGCGGTTCGCATAGAACAGAACAATAGGATGGCGAAGCTTCTCTCCTGCTGCGTAAGCGAGCATGCTGAGGAATGGCGCGATCCCGATCCCGCCGGCGAGGAAGACAGCTGGCCTGGCTGTGTTGTTGTGGAGTCTGAAAGAGCCCATTGGCCCTTCAATGCTCACGCCGCTACCGATAGGCAGGATGGACAAGGCTTGCTTGAAAACTGTATTTCGCATGCGGGTTGTGACTAGAAGCTCTTCGTCGAACGGGGAGCTTGCGATGGAGAAGGTGTGAGTTAGTCCGTTTGACGACCCATGCTGCGACCCCGAAAGAGTCAGGTCGATATACTGCCCCGCCTTGAACACAAAGTCAGGTGGCTTTTGAAACTGAAATGCCATCGTGCCTTCAGCAACTTCTGTTCGACCTAGTAGCGTGCTTTGATAAGCCCTCATCGTCCGTCCTTGTAGTGCTTTTTGCTCCATCCGCCCGGAGTCTCAATCGGCCTCGATTGGCACGTAGGAATCAGCCTCGTCTTCTATAACCGGGACGGTCGAGGTTTATTCCGCCGTCACGCTCACACGGGTGGAATTAACTGAAAGTTGCTGCGCCGGTCTCAAGCAACCACGGTCAACGATGCGGATCATTGGCGCATGCACGAGGATTACGCGGGAACACGACGAGAGTTGAGGCCTCCGGGCAAAGGGCGCACTGGAGTGCGCCCTCGCCAGAGTTCTTAGTTGATGGTAACGGTTAAAGGCGTGGTGTGGCTTAGTGCGCCGGATTTACCCGTGACCGTTAATGTAGCTTGAGACGCGGGCGTTTGAGCTTTTGAACTGCTTGAACTGCCGCCGCATCCAAGGGCAAACATTGAGATGACAAGCAGCAACCCCAGTGCGCTCGTCCACAGAATGCTCTTGCGTGCAAGCGGCTTCCGTTTGCCAGTCGTCAGAACGGTACCGAACAGCCCCAGACCAGGTAGCAGGGCCACCATCGCGTACGGGTAGCCGCCGCCACCCCCGCCGCCGCCGCTCGGCGGGGTCGAGGCGGCAGTGATGGTCAAGGTGGAGGATGACGCGCTCGAACCGGGAGAGATGGTCGCGGGACTGAAAGCACAAGTCAGACCAGCGGGCGCAGAGCAGGAAAGCGAAATCTGACCGCTGAATCCTCCAACTGCGCTAGCGCTAATCATGAGGTTGGTCGAACCGCCCTGCGCGACGGTTGCACTTTTCGCCGAGAGATTCAGCGAGAAATTTGGACTGCCGACCGCGGCTGCCGGAACAATGCTCGCAAAGACACTGGTGGTGCTGCCGCCAGAGGGGAAATTGGGTTGGTTGCTGCCTCCGGCGGTCACATAAAGAGTACCCGGATCACCAGAGATTCCGCCGCCACCAAACGTCATATCCCACAAGCCGGCGTTCACCAACACCTTGTCTGAAGAGTCGGTGAGCTGGCCGAGAAACTTTCCGGTTGTGTCGAACGCGTTGATGGTGCCGTCGCCAAAATTTCCCACCAGAATCGCGTTCGGAAACGTCCCGAAGGTAGCCGGCGTTTCCACCACGCCCCAGGGCGCATTGAGTTTGCCGCCAGCTGCGACGAAGGTACTCACGAAGTTTCCGTTGGAGTCGAAGATATCCACCTGACCGAGCCCGGCGCCGGGTTGAGCATCGTGCTTGGCGGCATCCTGCATGGCATATGCAACGTAGATCTGGTTGCCAATGACGTGGATGCCGTGTGGAGCAAGACCCACGGGTAGTTTTGGATCGGTGAACGAGCCGCCCAACGAAGTGGGGTTAAAGTTGCGATCATAGACGTCGACTTTGCCGCTATTGAAGTTCGCGGCCAGGAGGAACGTGCCATTCAGCAGGGCGAGACCCTTGTAAACCGCGCCGCTGGCGGAGTTGTCGAAGGCCACGATTGCGCTGGTACCGCTGGACCAGTTGGCAATGATGCCGTCTTCAGTGTCAAAAATGAACGATCCTCCCCCGAAGTAGCCGCCATTGACGCTTGCCACGGTTCCCGTAGGGCAGCCGGGGGTACAATTACCGTTTGGATTTTTGGTCGCTCCAGGTATGGTCACCACCAGAGTATTCTTGTTGCCCTGTGGGTCATAGAGCGTGGAAGTACCACCGTTGTTGTTGGCGATCCAGAAATCTTGCCCGGGGAAAATAGAGATCCCCCACGGGTTCGAAAGTTGAGTGTCTGTGGTGTTGCCTACGCCGGCCGTATTCGAGACCAGGTTGGTCTGGGAGTAGCCGGCCTGCTGGGCCCGCAGTCCCGAAGGAATTGCTAACGCCAGGAATATTCCGAATAAAAAGATTGTTCGTTTCAAGTTGTCCTCCGTAATTTTCCTTTCATGATTTGTACGACGCCAAACCCGGCTAATGTTCGTTTTCCATCGCCAGCCGTAGGTTTGTAGTGAAATTACCTGATTCAGTTGCTTCCAGAAGGAGACGGGCCGTGCTGTTCCATCTGGATAAGTTTGATGGCCGACGGGCGTATGTCTATGCTGTATGTCCCGGTCGCAGTCTCAATGGCGCTGAGAAAATATCCATTTCCGAGATGTTCGAAGGTAAACTGTGCTTTCTGGGATCGAACCTCATCGAAAGCAGTGGGAATCACAAACACACTTGCCCGCATTTCGTAGCTTCTCATCTCAAGTTCTCGCGACCCGGAGGCCGGAGCCACACGATTCACGGTGTACTTTCCCGCAGGAAGTACCTTGCCACCCGCCACGAACTCGAACGGCACGTTGGTAACAACTGCGCCTTGCTCCTGGGCGCGAGCACTCAGGCCCAACCCAAGAAGGCAGATCAATGTCAGTAGAACTGCTGGATGCTTCTTCATGATTTCTCCGTTTTGGAACATTTTGAATTTCGCTATTGATAACTGTGCACGTGAGGCTTTATTCCATAAGCGTCTCCCGAGGCGAAGTCATCAACTCTTCAGAACATGGCCATTGGACGCTGCGGAGATGTGACGAGGTGCGCCTGGGATGTCATTTGATTGTCAGTTCTTTGTCGAGATTCGTAGACACGCCGTAGCAGCGTCATTGCGATGTATTGAACGGAAAGCAGCGCGTCGTGTACTTCAGGCGTCAGTCTCAATCGTGCCTGGTTGAATCCATATTCCATATGGTTCGTGGCCGCTTTTCTCGGGGACGCACGCGGTGAGTTGGCAAAAGGAAATCAAGCTGAGAAATCGAGTGAGCTAGGCGCTCACTGATGGGCGAGAATTGTGAGGAGAGGCGGACAGGTTGTCAGCCAGTTCGATTCCATCCAGAATCGTCGCCTTTGCTGACGCCTGTCCGTTGCTGGGGGGAGAGACTTGAAAACTTCTACTCGAGAATACCGGTGCCCGCACATCTTAGAAATACGCGGAGCCTCCATCGAATCGAGACTCCGCGATAACTACGACCGCCACGCACTAGCTTACGGATTCACCTTGAATACAACGCCGCATCCGCCGGGGAGGTTGCCGGGACAATGGGCGTTGAAGTCGCCGCCTGCCGATGCCGAGCCAAAGATGTTGCCTTTGGCGTCGAGGGCGAGCCCATCGTCCCCAGGAATGGCTCCGTCCGCTCCACCCAGGAAGGCATACAGAATCGTCTCGTCCCAGGTACCGTTGGATTGTGGGACGAGCTTGTAGACAATGCCACAGCCTCCGCCCGAGTTTTCCTTGCACGTGAAAGCCGTGCCGCCACCGACCAAGGTCACGCCGTAGAGATTCCCCGCGGCATCCGGAGTCAGGCCAGTTTGTGGAAATGCTCCATCCGTTTCGCCGGCGAATTGGTGGATGAGGCTCTCCTCGACTTTCCCTTTGCCTGTGGGGGTGATCTTGAACACCGTGCCGTGCAGGGCGCTTCCTCCATTTTCTGTCGTACCGATTAAATCTCCCGCCTGGTCAAGAATCAGGCCGGAAAAAGAATTCCAGCCGGTACTGGCATCGACGAAGCTATACAACGTGCTCTCGGTCCAGGTTCCGTTCGCGTTGGGCGTCAGTTCGAACACCGTGCCGCAGAAACCTACGCCACCGTTTGGGTCGCCGCAGGTCGACGAGTCGCCGGCGCCGCCAAGAAACGTCGCACCCCAGAGGTTACCGGCCTTGTCGAACGCCAGACTGCCCGAAGGATTCCAGCCGTCTGTACCCTTCCCGATGAAGCGATGGAGAACGGTCTCCGTCCACTTTCCGTTCGCCAGGTGCAATTTGTAAGTCGTGCCGCAACCGTTGTGGCAGAAGAGGTTGTCCAACCCCCCGCCGCCGTTGAAGGTGCCGCCGAAAAGATCTCCCGCTTGGTCAAAGATTAAACGGCCACTGGGATTGCATCCATCCTTCCCATTGATGCCGAACTTGTGCAGGATGTTCTCGTTCCACTTTCCACTCTTGGTGGGCGACAGTTCATAAACGATGCCGCAGCCGTCACCGCCATTTGGCGTTGTTCCATAAAGGTTGCCCTCTGCGTCGAAGACTACTGCAGAACCTGGGTTAGCCCCGTCACCCGTTGGCTGCGAAAACGTGTGGATAGTCCGGAAGGTGAAGCTGCCACTGGCTTTCCGCGTCAATTCGAAAACAGTGCCGTCGATAGCTTCTCCGGTACCTGCTGAGGCGGTCGTGCCAAAAAGATTTCCTTTTGTGTCGAAGGTCAGCCCCCCACCAGGACCGCTCCCGTCAGCTTTGTTGATAAGAGTATGTAATACCGTCTCTTGACCTGCGCATAAGGAACTAGCCGCAAGTCCCATGGTTATTATCGCTACCGCCAAGCTCTTGCTCATGGCGGTTAAACACTTTCCGTAGTTCATTTCGTTATTTCTCCGGTTAGATTGAACTTAATTGTTGATGATTGCGCTCGTGACGTTTTAGTCTGCAACCTCGTCCGTGCCTCAATTGCTGAGATCTTCACGATGCATGCCAGTCAGACTGCCGCGAACAACGACGGGATGCGGATGGGATGTCACTTAATTGTCAATTTCTTGTCGTGCGGTGGCTACACGCGGTGGAAACAATCACGGTGGGCTGGTTCGAAGGCGACTCCTGGATCATCTGGCGTTTAGTTGATCTGCAACCAAACGATGAGAATGTGACGCTGCTTGTACCAGGCGCTTATAAAGGGTTGGCTCTACTCGCGTAGATTCCGGCTTGCCGAAGTATTTGTTCAGCCGCTCGCGAAGTTGCAACCGAGCGCGCCAGAGCCGCGACTTCACCGCCGACGGACTCAGGTTCAGAACTTCTGCTGTCTGATCCGTTGAAAGGCCTTCGAGGTCTTGCAGCACGAAGACCGCTCGCAGAATCGGCCGCAGCTCTTGTATGGTCTTGATTAGGATGTTTCGTAGTTCCGATACGCTGTAAAGTTGTTCGGGATTAGGCGCCCAATCGATGACCTCCCGTGGAAGCACGTCCTCATCGGCCTCAAAATCCTCATCCAGTGACATCTCTTTTGTTCTGCGTATCTTTCGCAGCTTCATGAGCGACTGGTTCAGAGTGATGCGAATGAGCCAGGTCGAGAATTGGGAATCCCCTCGGAACTCCTGCAGGTGTTGATAAGCTTTCAGGAAGGCTTCCTGAACCGCGTCCTGGGAATCTTCCCGGTTATGCGTGACGCTCTGGGCGATTCGGAAAAGCTTGCGATCGTATCGCTTTACCAGTTGTTCGAAAGCAGTAACGTCCCCATTCTTACTAGCCTGGACAAGGTTCAAGTCATCATCTATCTCTGCTTGTACTCCGAATTGTGCCAGCTCTGCAGTCATAATCGCTCAACGTCTTTGGAGAACAGCAGCTCTGTGGGAGCAATTAATGCTTCTGGAGATGTGAGCCCGTTCCCGTGCCATCATGAGTCCGTGTTTCACTGCACCACGACCTTGCCAGTCATCTTTGGGTGAATCGTGCAGTAGTAGGGATATGTTCCCGCCTTGGTAAACGTGTAGGAGAATTTTTCATCGGTATCCAGCACCTTGGACTTGAACACACCGTCGGTGCTGACCGATGTATGAGGAATGTCGTCACTGTTTGTCCAGGTAACTGTCGTTCCGACGGGTACGGTGAGCGTCTGCGGCCCAAAAACGAAATTGTCGATTTTGACCGCCGCGTTCGCCGCGGATGGCTGATTACTGGCCGTGACGCTCGGTGATCCCGCGAACAGGAGCAGCATCGCTATCATTACCGGCATAGCTAAACTCGAAACCCATACATTTTCCCTCATCATTGTTTTGTTTCCTCTCTAGATTTAATTTCTTGCTTGATCTTCATTGTTTGGACCAGGTCCTTCGCTGGTCTACCCAAGGTGCATATTAACTACTGCCAATCGCCGCCGCCGCTTCCCGAAGCCGAAGAGCCCTAACCTCCGAGTGGCGAATCGACGACCGCGAGGCTGCTGCCGCTGACGACGCAG
>Ga0210402_10005177_pt1 | contig 11732 bp, 7 predicted proteins | sample IncBWC7MmetaG_FD_161055 | JGI IMG/M metagenome (GOLD analysis project Ga0210402, IMG submission 161055) | Forest soil microbial communities from Barre Woods Harvard Forest LTER site, Petersham, Massachusetts, United States - Inc-BW-C-7-M | ecosystem: Environmental > Terrestrial > Soil >... | reverse complement strand
GGCGCTTGAAGTCGGCGTGCTTTTCTTGCTGGCTTCGGGGGCCTTTGCGGCGCCGCCACAGATGCGGCTTCAATCGCGCATGCAAGGTCAAGTTCAGGCGCCGGTCCAACTTTTGGACCTGCGTCTCCCTTCACATGCGATGGAGGCGCGCGGTATTGCGGAGAAATCGCCCGGCGCCTTCCCCTCGATGGCACACCGTCAAAATTCTGCGCAGGAACAGGTTCAACTTCCGAGTCTGGGTTCGGACGCCATGCATGCGCGTCCCACGATTCAGGACTTCGTACATAGAGTGCATCGAGAGGGCCTGCCGGTGGCGCGTCTGTTTGAAACCAAGTCCGCGTTGGTGCATCTGGGCCTGAGTCCCAAGGGCAAGCCCGGCCTCTGGCTGGTTCAAAAGACGCGCTGATGTCCGCGCGCCAAGCAGATTCAACGCAGGACTCGCGTAGCGCTCAATTGGTGACGCCCCTGAAAATTCTCTACGTTGAGGACAACGCACTCGTGCGCGAAGTGACGGCGGAGTTGCTGGCGGCGGACTCTCGCCAAATCGTAGCGTGCTCGAGCGCCGAGGAGGCGCTCGAGATCTTTCGCAAAAATGCCTTCGACGTTATCATCACCGATGTCAGTTTGCCGGTCATGTCGGGCATCGACCTTGCGCGCGCCATCCTGGCCTCGCAGCCCCAAATGTCCATCATCATTGCGTCCGGCTACTCGCTGGATTTCGGGCTGGAAAATTGGGGGGCCAATGTTCGGGCCATCATCAAACCGTTCGAGCAGACCGCGATCGAAGCGCTTATCAGCGAGCTGACCGAAGGCTAGCGTCCGCTCGCGGCAGTCGAACGTAAAAGGCGGTTTCGCCGGCCTCCTCAGCATCGCCGGTTTTCACCTCGACACTGCCGTTGTGCGCTTGCACTATCTGCGAGACGATATAGAGGCCTAGACCCAGCCCTTCACCGCGCCCGGATTGGCGTTGGCTGCCGCGGAACGGGTCAAATAAGTGCGGCAGGATATCCGCCGGTATGATGCCGCCGTTTCGCACGATCAGGGCCACATGATCGCGCTGCGTGCCGTCAAGGGACACCCGAACCGGCCGACCCGGGGTGCCGTGCTTCAAGGCATTGCCGATCAGATTGGATGCCACCTGCGCGATACGCTCAGGGTCGTAGCGACCCGCAAAATCCCCTTCATGGGTGGTTTCGATCGGCCGCTCCGGAGCCGCTGCCTGATGCTCCCGCAGTGCTCGCTCCACCAAAGCTTTGAAATCCGCCGCTACCGGCTTGACGACGATGCCTCCGCCCAGCCGTGCGCGCGCCAGGTCGAGCATATCTTCAATCATTCGCGCCATGCGGCTGCCGCTGGTGACGATGCGCGCGGCGGCTTCCAGCGCCGCCCGATCATCGGTATGGCGCTGCAGTAAGCGAGCCGATGCCAAAATTGCGCTCAGTGGGTTGCGCAAATCGTGGGCGAGCAAGGCGCTGAACATCTCATTGAGACGCAACGTCTCGGTCCTGTCAGAGAGCTCGACGGAGAGCGCCTGGCGCTGCCGGTACAGCTCAAAGAATATTTCGGCCTTGTTTTTGAGAATATGCGGCTCGATGGGCTTGTAGATGAAATCGACCGCGCCGGCTTCATATCCCTTGAATTGCCGGTGCGGCTCGCGCGCCCCCGCTGTGACGAATATCAGCGGTATGCGGCGGGTGCGTTCGCTGCCGCGCAACAGCTCGGCCAGTTCGAAGCCGTCCATGTCCGGCATCTGCACGTCCAAAATCGCAAGCGCCACATCGTGCACCAACAGTAATTCCAATGCCTCCGAGCCCGAGCGCGCCGTCAGTATCTCAACATCGTTGCGCGCCAGGAGAGCCGCCAGCGCAAGCAGATTCTCTTCGAGATCGTCGACCAGCAGGCACTTGATCGGAGCGAGGACCGATGAATCCATTTCAGTTGATCCGGGCGCGTACGGCACCGGCATCCAAGGTGCGCAGCATTCCCGCGATCTCATCCAACGGCAGCACGCAGTCCGCCTGCCGCAACTTTAGTGCCGACAGCGCCATGTGCGGTGCGCGCGCGGTCTGCGGCGACTGCACAACCGTGATGCCTCCTGCATCATGAATCGCGGCGAGACCGCAAGCTCCGTCCTCGTTTGCACCGCTGAGAATTATTCCCAGAAGGCGGTCGTTATAGATCTCCAAGGCCGATTCGAACAGCACGTCGATCGATGGCCGCGAATGATGCACAGGATCATCGGCGGAAAGAGCCAGCTGCGGGCCTTTGTCCACCAACAGATGATAATTATTCGGGGCAAAATACACCGTTCCCGGCATTACCGCTTCCTTGTCTTCGGCCTCGCGAATCGGCACGGCACATTTTCGCGTGAATATCTCGACGAGCACGCTGGGCCGGTCGCGCGGCAGATGCAGTACGATGAATACCGGCGGCCGCAAACCTGCGGGAAGCGCGGGCAACAGCACGCTCAGGGCCTCGATGCCCCCCGCGGACGCCCCAATCACGACCGCGTCGACGCGCCCCGCCAGATTCATAGCTCGGCACGCTTTTGGAAAATTCGTTCCGCCGGCACAAAATCCAGAAATGCGGCGGCATGGGAGGAAAAACGCAATGATTCCTTTGCACCAACGCCAAGAAATCCCTGACGGCACAGGGCATCGCGGAACAATCCGATCGCGCGATCCTGCAGAGCGCGGTTGAAATAAATCAAAACGTTGCGGCACGACACCAGCTGCACTTCTGCGAATACGCTGTCAGTCGCCAGGCTGTGGTCGGAAAAAACGATGCGATCCTTCAGCCCTTTGTTGAAAACCGCCCTGCCATACGCCGCCGTGTAGTAGTCGGATAGCGACGAACGGGCGCCGGACTTGCGGTGATTGACGGTAAAGCCCGCGATGCGCTGCACATCATAGACCCCCGCCGCCGCCTTCTGCAGCGTTCGCGGATTGATGTCGGTCGCATAGATGATGGTCTTCGCCAAAAGGCCTTCCTCTTCCAGCAGCACCGCGAGCGAGTATGCCTCCTCGCCGCTGCTGCAGCCGGCGACCCAGACCTTGAGAGAGGGATAGGTGCGAAGCAAAGGCACGACTTGTTCGCGCAGCGCCAGGAAATAGGCGGGATCGCGGAACATCTCGCTCACTTGCACCGTCAGGAAATCCAACAGCGCGGAAAATACGCCGGGATCGTGCATGACTTTGTCTTGAAGCCGCGACAGCGTATCGCAGTCAAATCGGGCCATTGCCGTTCTTAGGCGGCGCCGCAGCGACGCCGGCGCGTAACCGCGGAAGTCGTAGTGATACATGTGATAGATGGCATCGATCAAGAGCTTGAACTCAATGTCAAACTCGCGTCCGGCCTCCCGCGCGCGGCTTACTTCGGCATCCATACCCGCACCAGCGAAAGCAGCCTTTCGACATCCAAGGGCTTGGCGATATAGTCGTTTGCTCCCGCCGCAAGACTCTTATCATGATCGTCGGTCATGGCCTTGGCCGTGAGCGCGATGATCGGGAGATTTTTCCATTCGCTGCGCTTGCGAATCTCGCGCATGGCGGTCAAGCCGTCCATCTCCGGCATCATGATGTCCATCAGCACCAAGTCGATGCGCGGCGCCGCTTCCTGCCGGGATCGGGCCAAAACATCGAGCGCTTCGCGGCCGTTGCGCGCGATGCTCACCGCGATGCCCTTGGGCTCGAGTACGCTCGACAAGGCAAACACATTGCGCACGTCATCTTCCACGATCAGAACCCTGCGGCCTTCGAGCGCGCTCTCTCGATTGCGCGCGGCCTTGAGCATTTGCTGTTGCTCGGGCGGCAGCTTGGCCTCCACCTGATGCAGGAACAGCGTGACTTCGTCCAGCAACCGCTCCGGCGATCGCGCATCTTTGATGATGATCGACTTGGAATAGCGGCGCAGCCTCTGTTCCTCTTCGCGGTCCAGCGCACGCCCCGTATAGATGATGACCGGCGGAAAAGCTACATCCTCCTGCCCGGACATCTTTTCGAGAAGATCGTAGCCGCTCAAGTCCGGAAGGTTCAGGTCGACGACCATGCAATCGAAAGTCGTGTTCTTCAGTTGCTCCAACGCCTCGCCGGCACTCGCCACGGCCGTGATTTGCACATCTCCATTGCTCAACAGCTGCCGGATGCCCTCCCGCTGGCGCGCGTCGTCCTCGACGATCAGCACATGACGGACGCTTTGCGAGAATTTGGCTTCCAGGCGCCGCAGCGCCTCGATCAACTCTTCCCGCTTTGCCGGTTTCAGCGCATAACCGATTGCGCCCAGTTCCAATGCTTCCCGCTTGTAGTCGGAGATCGACACCATGTGAACCGGAATGTGCCGGGTTCGCGGATCGCGCTTCAGCCGGTCGAGCACGCCAAGTCCGGAATGATCGGGAAGGTTGACGTCCAGAAGAATCGCGCTGGGCAGATACTGGCTCGCGGCCACGAATCCTTCGTGGGCCGACGCGGCGGCAATGCATTGAAAGCCCATCTCGCGCACCAAGTCGCGCAAAATCATCGCGAACGCCGGATCGTCCTCCACCAGTAAGATGACCCGGCCGCCCGGCGTGATGGCATGACGGTCATCTTCGGCCGCCGCCACGGCCGGTGGCGGCGTTTCAGGCGCGACCTGTTTTGCCGTCGATTCGGACTTTGGCGGTGCGCTCGTCGCTTGCTTGGCTGCACCTGCGCTGAACGCGACGGGGAGAGTGAGTGTAAACACGCTGCCTGTACCCAGCGCGCTTTGCACCGTGATCGCACCGCCCAACAAGGCCGCCAGGTCGCGCGATATCGACAAACCGAGTCCGGTGCCGCCGAACTTGCGATGAATGCTGCCGTCCGCCTGGCGAAATGCTTCGAAAATTACATCCTGCTGATGCGGCGCGATGCCGACACCGGTGTCGCGCACGGCGAAAGCCACCGTGCCGCTCTGCGGGGAGAACACTCGCAGCGCGATTTCGCCCTTTTCGGTGAATTTAAAGGCATTGGACAGCAGGTTTCGGAGAATTTGCCCGAGTCGTTGTGGATCCGTTTGCAGCCGCTCCGGCACGCCCGGCTCTACGTCCCAGGAAAAGCCCAGTCGACTCTGTTCGGCGGTGGGCTGGAATGTCTTGATCAGCGATTCCATCACCGCAGTCAACGGGACCTGCTCGAGCGCAAGTTCCACCTTCCCCGCTTCGATCCGCGATAGATCCAGCACGTCATTGATGAGCGCCAGCAAATCGTTGCCCGCCGACGTGATGGTCTTGGCATATTTCACTTGAGCGGGGGTCAGATTGCCGTCCTTGTTGTCGGCCAGAAGCTTCGCCAGGATCAAGGTCGAATTCAGCGGGGTCCGCAACTCATGGCTCATGTTCGCGAGGAATTCGCTCTTGTATTCATTTGCCCGCTGTAGCTCATCGGATCTTGCGGTCAGAATCACCTGGGCCCTGGCGAGATCGTCCTTTTGATGCTCGAGTAGTTGAGCTTGTTCTTCCAGCTGCGAGTTGATCTGCTCGAGCTCCGACTGCTGCACTTCAAGGTGAGCCTGAGATTCTCTGAGCGCGCGCCCCTGTTCTTCGAGCTCTTCATTGCTGACGCGCAATTCCTCCGCTCCGGACTGGAGTTCTTCGGCCTGCTGCTGGGTCTCTTGCAGCAATTCCTCCAGGCGCTGCCGATCCTTGGCTGCGCGTACGGCAACGGCGATCGATTCGGAGGCGCGCGACAGCAGCTCGCGCTGCTGCGAATCGGTGGCGCCAAAAAACCCCAGCTCCACGACGGCGTGCACGACGCCGTCGATGCTCGCCGGGACCACGACCAATTCGCTGGGCGTGCCCGTGCCGATGCCTGAGGAAATCGGCAAATAACCTGGGGGCACATCGCGTACACGAAGGGCGTGTCTATCCTTGGCCGCTTGACCCACCAGGCCGTCGCCGGGACGCACGCTGCCCATCGTGTCGTCCGCCGCAATGGCATAGCCCGCTATTCGCCGATACTGACCCGCCTCGGCAATGTACACGGCGCCGACTTGCGCCTCGACGAACCTCGCCAAAAACCCGAGCAGATTGTTGCCCAATTTATCGAGCGACTGGTCGCCTTGCATTTGCTCGCTGAGGCCCATTTGGCCCGAACGGATCCAGGCCTGCGCTTGCCGAGTCCGGAAATCGCGAGACGCGACAACGGCGGCGCCGGCGACCAATATCAGCAGCACTCCTGCCCCCCCCAACGTGACCGCCAATGATACCGTCGCGGCATTTCTCGATTCCTGCCCGCGCTGCGCGATCAGCTGCCGTTCCGTCGCCTCCATTTCGGTCACTGCGGCGCGGATACGATCCATGTAGATCTTGCCCCGATCCGTGCGCACCGTGCCGAGCGCTGCTTCGGGCTTGCCGGCACGACGCGCGGCAACAGTCGATTCCATTTCCCCCATCTTGAGATTCGCCAGCGACTCGAACTCATCGAGCCGCCGCCGCTGGTCGGGACGATTGGCGAGCAACGCACGCGTCGCCATGATCTCGTTCGGCAGCGCTTCTTTCGCGTCGGTGTAGGGCGCCAGGTAGCTCTCCTCGCCGGTGAGCAAGTAGCCCCGTTGCCCGGTTTCGGCATCCTTGAGCGTGGATAACAAGGCTTCGAGACGCCCGAGCACTGCCAAGGTTTGCGTCAGGTTTGCCGCGGTGGCCGTCGTCGCCTGTAATGATTGATAGGAGAGCAGGGCAATAATCACCACCGCTATCACGGCCAGCAAAAATCCGATCAGGGTTTTTGGCGGCAGCGGCAAACTGCTGCGAACCGCGCCGATCGAGCTTCTTAAAGGGTGGGTGGAATCCATGGCAGTGCTCGAATGGCGGTCCGCAAAAGTTTACGCGAGAACATCGGGCCTGCCTGTAGGAAACGGCCGACAATCGCAGCCGCGCCTGAATCGCTTGATGGCGCTAGCCCGTTGCCCGGTGACGTTGCAGCGACAGCAATAGCAAGGCCGCTGCAAGCACGAAGTACGCCGCGCAGAATTGGGTGGCGACATTGCGCGCGATGCCCTGCAACTGCAAGAGCACATAGGCGCTGCCATCGGGACGGACCGAGTGAATAATCCCGAAAAAGCACAGCGTGCCGCCCACGGTTAAATAGAGCGCAGCGGATCGCAGCCGGCGTTCGCTCATCTCGACCACGAATGCCGCCCAGATGGTCGCCGTAATGATGAACCCGTTGCCCAATGCGACGATGACGCTCAAGACAGGCAGGCCCTGTTCGGGCGCGTTCATGAGCGCCGAGAACCTCTGCGGCGAAACGAATTTCGGATCGCTCAACTCAATCGTCAGAAGGCGCGCGATCGACGGAAAGAAACTGATGGCGACGGCGACCGCATGTCGCGCCGGCACGGCACTGAACGCCTGCGCGGTGATGTTGAGTGCAAGGAACACCAGTACCGGCGCCAGCACGGCGAGCGGCACCAACTCGATCAGGTTCGCCAAAAATCCCAACATCCCGCCCACGCCGACGAAAATCCCGGTCAACAAGGTGTAGCCGGAGCGCGCGCCCATTTCCTTGAACGCGGGGTGTCCAATGTAAGGCGTGGTCTGCGCCACGCCGCCCGCCAGTCCCGCGAGCAGTGTGGCTGCCGCTTCCGCCAGCAAGATGCTGCGCACGTCGTAGTCATCGCCTGCGACGCGTGCGCTCTCGGTGTTGTTCACGCCTCCCACCACCGTCAACAATGCGAAGGGAATGATCAATGGCAGGTAAGCGCCGAGGCCGGCGAAACCTTGGAAAATGCCGGAGTCGGGATGCGGAAAGGCCAATCGCAAGGTCGGCATTGCGGGCGCGGGAATCTGCATGCCGAGAAAGCCGGCATGCCCGGCGCCGTAGTAAACCAGGGTTCCGACGATGACCGCGAAAAGCACGCCCGGCATCCGAAACGGCGCCGCTCCTTTGGCAACCAAGGCGTAAAGAACGAGGCCCAAGGTAAGAAGCCCCACCATCGGAAACTGCAGCAGATCGACCATGGGGAAAAATCCGATCAATGTCAGCGCGATTCCGGCCAACGAACCGAGCAGGCCGGCCATGGGAATTGCCCGCCGCACGGCCCTGCCCCCAAAGGACAAGAGCAGTTTCAAGGCCCCCATCGCCGTCGTCGCGGCCATACCCAAATACCAGGTCTCGAGGCCGGCGGAGGCCGGATCAAGTCCGGCAGCACGAAACTTGGCAAAGGCCGGACCGAGTACCAGCAGCGCCATCCCAATGGTGGACGGCGTATCCAAACCAAAGGGCATGGCGGTGACTTCGCCGCGGCCGGTACGGCGCGCCAACCTGACGGCCAGCCAGGTGTAGACCAAGTCGCCCACCAGCACGCCCAGTGCCGTTCCGGGAAACATCTTTCCAAAGACAATGTCCGCAGGAACGCCGTAGCCGCCGATCAAAACGGCGGCCAGCAAGCCAAGAACCGACAAATTGTCGACGACCAGGCCTAGGAATCCATTGACGTCGCCGGGCACCAGCCGAAAGTAGGAGGGCGGGCTGGCGCTAGTTACCAAGATTGAGCAGCGCCGCGTTGCCGCCCGTGGCCGTGGTATTGACCGTCAGCGTGCGTTCATTCGCGAACCGCGTTAAATAGTGCGGGCCGCCCGCCTTAGGCCCGGTACCCGATAAGCCGTTGCCGCCGAAGGGCTGCACGCCCACCACCGCGCCGATCATATTGCGATTGACGTAGGTATTGCCGATCGATGTGTCCGCGAATACCTGCCGCCAAAAAGACTCCAATCGCGTTTGCACGCCCAGCGTCAGCCCGTAGTGGCTGTCGCGGATGGCCTGCAACACCTGCAGTATCTCGCTCGATCGATACCGAACGACGTGCAGTATGGGTCCGAATTCCTCGCGCGTCAGCTGGCTTGCCGCATCGAGCTCGATGAGATGCGGCGCGAAGAAGCTGCCGTGCGCGTGCGATTCACCCAGCGCGCAGGCCTTCACGACGCGCGCTTCCTGGCGCATTCGATCCACATGCTGCGCCAGGCCGTCCCGGGCGGTCGCGTTGATGACGGGACCCACGTCCGTTTCAAGATTGGACGGATCGCCGATGATCAGTTCATCCATGGCTCCCGCGATCATTTCCAGCACCGTATCGGCAATTTCCTCCTGCAGGAACAACAATCGCAGCGCGGAGCACCGTTGTCCGGCACTCATGAATGCGGAACTCAGCACATCGTCGACCACTTGCTCGGGCAGCGCTGTTGAATCCACAATCATGGCGTTCAAGCCGCCCGTTTCGGCGATCAACGGCACGATTACGCCGCCGCGCGCGGCCATCGCGCGGTTGATGGTCAGGGCAGTGGCGGTCGAACCGGTCATTGCCACGCCGGCAAGCGCCGGATGCGCCAGCGCGACTTCGCCGAACAAACGTCCTGGCGTGGGCACCAAGTGGACGGCTTGCGCCGGAACGCCCGCCGCGTGCAAGAGGCGAATAAAGCGTGCGGCGATCAACGGCGTCGGTTCCGCCGGCTTGGCGACCACGGCGTTTCCCGCCGCGAGAGCCGCGGTTACCTGGCCTGCAAAAATCGCGAGCGGAAAGTTCCACGGGCTGATGCAGGCAAAAACTCCGCGTCCCTGCAGCACCAGCTCGTTCAACTCGCCCGTGGGGCCCTCGAGCCGCTCCGGGTTTGCGAATTGCTTGCGGGCTCGCAGCGCGTAATATCGGCAAAAATCGACGGCCTCGCGCACCTCCGCGATGGCATCTGAAACGGTCTTACCCGCTTCGCGCACCAAAAGTTCGTGAAACGTTGCGCGGTCAGACTCCAGCATGTCAGCGGCTTTTTCAAGGCAGCCGGCGCGCGCATCTCCGCCGCTTGAATTCCACGCCGGTTGAGCGGCCGCGCCGGCATCGAACGCCATCGTTATCTCGTCCGGCCGCGCGTCGCGCGTCGTGCCGACCTGCTCGCGGCGATCCGCCGGATTGGTTACCGGGTGTGCGTCGCCCTTCAGCAATTCGCCGTTGATAATCGGGCCCGCGCTTGGGGAATCGCCGGATTTTTTGGAGCGCGGGATCGAAATCTCGGCGCGCAGCGCCGCAAGCTCTCGCGGATCGCCGAGATCGATGCCGCGGGAATTGCGCCTGTCCGAATACAACGCCGCCGGAATTGGCAGACGCGGATGCGCATGGAATTCCAAACGCTCGAGCTCCGAGATCGGATCGCGGACGATCTCGGCCACCGGGACCTGCTCATCCATGAAGCGGTTGACGAACGAGGTGTTGGCGCCATTCTCGAGCAGGCGCCGCACGAGATAGGCGAGTAAATCCTTGTGCTCGCCGACCGGGGCGTAGACCCGCACCCGCGGGAAGTCTGCGACCTGCCGCGCCGCCTCTGCGTAGAGCAGCCGGCCCATGCCGTGCAGCCGCTGAAATTCAAAATTCGCGTTCGCCGGCGCCAGCTCCAGCACTGCGGCGATGCTATGCGCGTTGTGCGTCGCGAATTGCGAATAGATCAAGTCATTGTGTTTGAAGAGGCGGCCTACGCACGCCAAATAGGAGACATCGGTGGTCACTTTGCGGGTGTACACGGGATAGCCGTCAAGGCCCCGCTCTTGGGCGCGCTTGATCTCCGAGTCCCAATACGCGCCTTTCACCAGCCGTACCGTCATGCGCCGGCCGTACTGCCGGGCCGCGGCCGCGGTCCAATCGATCACCTCCAACGCGCGCGTGCCATAGGCTTGCACGGCGAGCCCGAGCCCCGGCCATTCTTTGGTGGTGGGGTCCTTCGCGAGCGCCTCGATGATGTCCAGCGACAGATCAAGACGATCCGCCTCCTCGGCATCGATGGTCAGTTGAATGCCGAGGCGTGCCGATTGGCGCGCAAGATCCTGCACCTGCGGCACCAGCCGCTGCATGACGCGCTCGTGCTGCAGCAGTCCATAACGCGGCTCCAGGGCCGAGAGCTTGATTGAAATGCTGGATACATCCTGAACCGCGCGTCCCGCAGCCGTAGAGCCGATGACGTCAATGGCATGCTGATAGGACTTCAAGTAGCGCGCGGCATCTTGCAGCGTTCGCGCACCCTCCCCCAGCATGTCGAAGGAACACAGGCCCACTTCCGGTTCGCGCGCGCTGCGCGCCAATGCTTCCTCGATGCTGCGCCCGACGACGAACTCGCCGCCGATGATCTTCATGGCCCGGCGCACCGCGAGACGCACCAAGGGCTCGCCCGCCTTGCGCGTAAGCTTGCGCATCCATCCGCTCGCATCGGTCTTGATGGACGGATCCAAATCGAGAATGCCTCCCGTGAGCATCAGGCCCCAGGTCGAGGCATTGACAAACAGGGATTCCGATTGCCCGGAATGAGCAGACCAGTCGCCTGTGCTAAGTTTCTCCGCGATCAATCGATCCGCCGTAACATCATCGGGAATGCGCAGCAATGCCTCGGCAATGCACATGAGGGCAATACCCTCTTGATTCGACAGGCCGAATTCTTGCAGAAACGCATCGAGGAACGGGCGTTCGTCGCGCCGCGCGCGGGCGCCCTCGACCAGCTTCATCGCCACCGCGACGGCACGATGACGCGCGCCGCCGGTGAGTTCCAGGCTGTGCAAGAGCCGCTGCACGGCGCGATCCTCAGGCCACGTGCCGTGCTCTCTGATTGTTCGGCGCAGATCTTCCAGTCGAATGCCGGGCGGTGGTTGGGGGTTGGCGGCCATGGATCTGTAATTTTACCGACTTATCGTCGCGATAAATACTGCGCCCGCTGTAGAGCGTTGGTCCGGCGCCATACTGTCAAGGCG
>Ga0210402_10005175_pt1 | contig 11734 bp, 7 predicted proteins | sample IncBWC7MmetaG_FD_161055 | JGI IMG/M metagenome (GOLD analysis project Ga0210402, IMG submission 161055) | Forest soil microbial communities from Barre Woods Harvard Forest LTER site, Petersham, Massachusetts, United States - Inc-BW-C-7-M | ecosystem: Environmental > Terrestrial > Soil >... | reverse complement strand
TTATGCGCATCTGTATGGGGTGCAGGCGCGCCTCCTCCGACCCGACTCTAGCATCGATTGTTGTCCGTTCCGGACGAGTCACGGTTATTTTGGCAACAACGTATCGGGCACGACAGGTCAGTTGACGAGCCTCATCGACAATCTCGACACAAAACGTCAGCGCTTGGGCGCGCTTTTCCGTGTGCAAACGCGATCTCGCAACTATTCTTTTATCAGAGTCCTCTCATGCCGCCGCAAGCCTGCGCGGCAAGTCTTTTCGACGAATCAGGGCAACCGGCTTCTCTTGGAGCAACAATTCTGTCGCCTGCACACGTCGATCGCTATGGAACCACTGCTGCACGACGTCTTCTTTCAGAAAATTAGCCAGCGCAAGCAGGCTCATTCCCTGATGGTGGGCCATCCAGCATCGCACCAATTGATGAGGATGCCAGAATCTGCGCCGGGCAGAACCGTAATCTGCGGCTTCGTAGAACCCGTAACTTCCACGCCATCCCAACTCGGCCATTCTCCGCAAATTCCGGATCGCTCCTGAAGGGTCCGTGGCCAGCGCAAGAAAGGTGGAGTATGGCGAAACCACCACTGAGTTGACGTCGGTCTTGTTCAGCGCAAGTTGGGGAAGACCGAAGGCGTGGTATTGATAGTTGCCTGCTTCATCCAGTCGAAAGCAGGCCGACTCAGAAATGCCCCAGGGAATGCCTTTGCTTGAGGCATAGGCTTGTTGCGACCGGACAGCCGCAACTCGCGTGCGTTCCAGCAAAGTATTCGAATAAGACCGCATCCAGAGCGTCGGCATCAAGTACTCGAACAGCGTTCCCGTCCACGAGAGCAGTACCGGACGCCCTCGGTCGAGTGTGTGGGCCCGGCCCAGAAGAAACCAGCTCTGTTGAGGAATATCTTCCTTGGCGATAGCAACAAACACAGCCGTGCGGGACTCGGTAGCGAGCAGGTCGTAGCAAGCTGGATGAAGTTGTCCCGATTCCACATCGAATCCCACCGACATCAACTTGCGCCGGCGATTCAGGAGAAATCCGAAGTCCATCTCGTCTGCAAGCTTTGCTGTCTCGGAGGCTATGATTCGAATGTCCTTAACCAGTCGGGCCGCATTGGCGTGAGCTTCGGGGAGCATCTCCTTGAGCCGTTCACATTGCAGCCGGTGCTCTGATGAAACCAACAAACCCGCTGCTTGACTGATTCGCAGGTGAATCTGGTTGACATAGGCCGGCAATAGCTCTACCGGGATTTTGTCGGTCAGTGGTAGATTGAGCACCGGATCATTCTGCAAAGCCGCAAATTCAGGTAAGAACCATGGCGCGTAGCAACGTACGGTTTGCTTAATGGCCTGAAGCCGGCTACTAGCCTGCTCCACGAACCATCGCGCGCTGGGGACATCCTTGCACGTGCATGCGGCACTTCGAGCGTCGTCGAATACTGACTCGGGCAGATTCATCACCGACTGTAGCCACTCGTCCGTCACATGCTCCCAGTCCCGAATGCCTAGCTGCTTTCGCGAGCACACTCCCAACTCCTCGAGAACAAGGAGGTGATCCAAGAGCCCTTCGAGGAGGCAAGACTGCAAGAGTGGCTTCCGAAGATACGTCTGACATCCTTGTTGTAGCGTCCAGAGCGAAGCCAGCAAGTTACCGCTATCGACGGAGGAAACGAATACCGGGGCAAGCGGCTGCAGGGTACGTGTGTCGTACCAGTTAAAGAGGTGCCCACGATGTTTCTGCAGTTCCGATACGGCTGCCAGCGCACGGAGTGTCTGTTGTGCAAATTCTGGCGGCGTGAGATACCCGAACTCGCAGGCGACCTGTCTTGCGTTGAACAGAAGGCCGAGGTTGGTAGGAGAGATTCGGGCCGCAATCGCCGGAGGCTGCTCCTGCACATTATCGGGAATCAACCAGTTATGTTCTTCGGTGCTGAACTCGGCAAAGTAGCGCCAGGTGCTGAGAGCCGCTCTGCGAAGAAACAACAGGTCCTTCAGAGAGACTCTTTCCGGCAGTGGAGCCGAGGGCTGGTTCAACCATGTGGACACCAGCTTGCTGGAGCCCCACAGCAGCAGCACCGGCAGGGCGGCCGTGAGTGCCCGCGGACGCACGAGCCATACCAGGACGCCCAATCCAAGGGCGAGGAACGGCATCCAGTCCAGATACCGGTCGACGGGAGCGCGTCCCCGCTGACCCATTTCCGCTTCTGCCGCCGTTTCCCACTCCAAGAGCCGTCGATGCGTGATCAAACGCCTGACCAGAGCCCGGGTCACAGCGTCCAGGGAGAGTAGCGTCTGGTGTGCAACGAAAGTCAGGGTAAAGAACAGGCTCAGGTTAGCCGCGACGAGTGTAGTCAAGGTCTCACGTGCAGCAAGCACACTGCGGTCCCATAGAGCACGCGCCAGGCTGAGGACAAACTGACACCACGCAGGTAAGAACAGTATGCAGATGATGGCAACCGTCCACCGGGCTGGACTCCCGCCCAGTAAAACCCACCCAAGCACAAGCAGCAGGAGCGTCGCAGGCTCGACTAGGCTGCGGCGTAAATTGTCGAAAATTTTCCACGACGAGATGAGAGAAATTGGATTTGGAACTTGCGCTCCGGATTCGTTGGACACGCGGGCATAGAGCCAATCCGCGATCTGCCAGTCGCCACGCAACCAACGGTGTTTGCGGCGATTGTAAGCGCTGTAGTGTGACGGATAATCTTCAATCACCTCAATGTCGCTCACCAGTCCGGCCCGCGTGTAAGCGCCTTCGATCAAATCGTGGCTGAGCAGAGCATTGCGAGGGAACCTACGTTCGAGGACGCGGTACAAAGTGTCCACTTCGTAAATTCCCTTGCCGGTAAAGATGCCCTCGCTGTAGAGATCCTGATACGCGTCCGACACAGCCCTGGTGTAGATATCGAAGCCAGTCTCACCCGCGTAGATGGCCGCCAATCGCGACCGAGCAGTACTTTGCACGCTGATTCCCACCCGCGGCTGCAGAATGCCGTAGCCGGCGATAACGATGTTCTTCTCCGGGTCAACAATTGCCGCATTCAGGGGATGTGCCAGGGTCCCGACCATCCGGTTTGCCGCCCCGCGCGGGAGTTCCGTATCGGAATCAAGAGTGATCACGAAGCGAACACGCGGCAGTATGCCAAGGTTGCCGACCTTCACGGGGAAACGGTCGACTTGACCTCGCAGCAGCCTGTTGAAATCCAGCAACTTACCGCGCTTGCGCTCCCATCCCATCCATGACTGCTCACGTGCGTTGTAGTCCCGGTGGCGATGGAAGAGGAAGAACGAGCCCATCTGCTGGCCGGCATATTTCTCATTCAACTCGCGGATCAGTTCCGAGCAAAGATCAACTAACGGGCTGTCTTCAGTGGCAAGCTCGTCTGAGTCGGCGAGATCAGTCAAAAGCGCAAAGTGCATGTTCGGGTCGTGATTCCCGAGGAACCGTACCTCCAGGTCCTCTACCAGACGGCGCACCTGTTCTGGAGTCAGGAGCAGGCTCGGTACCGCGACCATGGTCATGCAATCGGCTGGGATGCCCTCACAGAAATCGAGCTTTGGCAGAATCTCCGGCGGCAGCAGCAAAGTGGTCAAGTAATTCATCAACTGCACCGCACTCTGAGAACTGGGCAACAACAAGGCCAACATGGAGAGTAGGACCAGGCCGAATGAACTCCTGACGTCACCAACCAGCAACACGATCGCGAGTGTTATGGCGTATGTCAGGATTCCTATCCCCAGCAGAAACCATTGATCCGGGTATTGCCGCAATTTGGCCTGGATCTTTTGGTCGAGCGGACACTTGAAACCTACCCTCGCGGCCAGCAGCGAAGCTCCCTGATCCACGAGATAGTACCCAATATGGCGCTCCCGTAAGGCCGCCCGCGAGTCAGCGTATGTCCTCCGAGCAGCGGTCTGTGCCAGATCTAGCGCCGCGTGGGCAACTTCCATCTCGGTTAAGCCGCAGTGCTCCGCGATATTTGAAAGTTTGTTCCGATAAAGGTCGCGGCTCTCAAAGTCCATTTGCGCATAACAACTGGCAGGATCCGCACGCAGAACATGATCGAAGAGGATGAGCGGTTCGATGGCTTCTTTCCACGGGGTATGCCCGATGTCGCGCAAGCTGCGCACGCAAATTCCCACGCTGCATGATTCACTTCGGACACCGTTAATACAGTATTGTCCGCCGGCCGCGATCTGTTCCATGAGGACTAGTTTCAGTGCTGAAACAAACGCCCAGAGTTCTCGTAGTTCCAGAACAGCGGTTTGCTGAACCACTTCGACAAAGAATGCGAACCTCTGCTCGCTGAATTGATATGAAGCGGCCTCAAGAAATCCTTCAGCGAGGGCTAAAGTTCGCGGAAGTATCTCGCCCTTTCTGGTACGGACATGGGGTATCTTCCGCTGCGGCTTGAGCTCCTCGATTATAGTCCGGAGCTCCGTGTGCAACAGGCGAGAGTTTTCATATAGCCAATGACTGTCATCCGAGACAGGTGATTTCGTCGTTGGCGACTCCAACGAGCTAAGCAGAGGATTGAACGCAGCCGCTAGAGTCCTGCAGCGTTCAACAGATGTCCTCGACGAGGTTATGTCGGGCAGGTCGGTAAAACTTCCCGTGAGCTGTTGTGCTTTTGCGCGCAGAAGCTCGAAACTGGATGCATCGCACGCCAGCTGCGGCAGATGCTGAGCTTCGCTGCCAACGGTCTCGAGATGGGTATTCTGTGGCATCCAAGTGTTCACAATCAGCGGTAATGGGCCGCTTGCATTTCGAACATTTCCGCATAGCGGCCGCCTAGATTGGCTAGTTGAGCGTGACTTCCGTCTTCGGAGATCTTGCCGTCATGAAGCACCACAACGCGATCCGCCATGCGTACCGTCGAGAACCGGTGTGAAATAAAGAGTGCAGTTTTCCCAGTGGTAAGTTCTGCAAAGCGCCGGAACACCTCAGACTCACTGCGCGCATCCAGGGCGGCAGTAGGTTCATCGAGGATGAGCAGTTGAGCATTGCGAAGATAAGCACGCGCCAATGCAACCTTCTGCCACTCACCACCAGAGAGGTCTACCCCACCTTCAAAGCGCCTCCCCAGCATTTGTTCATATTTATGAGGAAGCCTTTCTATGACATCGCTGGCCATGCTCTTTCGGGCGGCGACTTGGAGGCTTCCCAAGCGGACAAGCTCCTCGATCTGCCCGACCGCTATGTTTTCGCGCGCTGTCATCTCATACCGCATGAAGTCCTGAAAAATGACGCCGATTTCGCGATATAGATCTTCCAGGCTGTACTCACGAAGATCCACGCCGTCCAGCAGAACCTGGCCCTCCAGGGGGTCGTAGAGGCGGGTCATCAGCTTAACTATTGTGGTTTTGCCCTGGCCGTTGTCACCAACCAGCGCAACTCGTTCACCCGGCCTGAGCTTAAAATCTAGTCCGCTAAGAACCGCCCGGGTGCCGCCCGGGTAGCGGAATGAAACATTGCGAAATTCGAACCCGCGTACCATCGGCCTCGGCGCCGGCAGTGCGTTGGGTTTGGAGTGGATGGTCGGGCGCATTTCCAGGAAGGCAAGCAGGTCGGTGAGAAACAGCGCCTGGTCCGCAATACTTGCAAGTGTCGAAAAAATCTGCTGGATATTGCCGCTCGCTTGCACGATCGCACCAGAGAGAAAGGTTAATTCGCCGATCGTGAGTGCTCCGGTAATGGTTCGCCAGACAATGAAAACATAAGCAGAGTAGTACCCGGCTGTGCTGACCATCGACAAAAGCGCTCCCGCGATCAGCCGCCGGCGAGCTAACCCGACGTTCTCCAGGTAAATCTCATCGGACAAGCGAGAGAATCGCTTAATGAGAAATGCGCTTAGTCCAAAAAGCTTAAGTTCCTTTGCGGCTTCTTTGCTGCCACCCAAAACTCTCAGGTAATCGAGTTGGCGCCGGATTGGGGTCTGGCGAAAGTTTGTTGCATACCCGAGGAACGCGAAATGGCTCTCTCCAAGGAACGCCGGAATCAAGCCAAGCATCAGCAGAAACAGCAACCATGGTGAGAACAGGACTATGGACACAGATAGAGAGACGGCGGTAATTCCCTGCTGCACTAGCCTGCCAATCGACTGAATCATTCCTAAACGGTCGGTTGCCTGGACGCGAGCCCGTTCCATGCGATCGCAGAAAACCGGATCCTCGTATGTGGCCAAGTCCAATTCTGCGGCGTGTTTCAGGACCTCGATGCTGACGTAGCGGGTGTACTTGTCAGCCAGCAAAGCGTCGAGGTAGTCGATGGTGCGACCGAGAAGGCTGCCGCAGATGGCAAGTCCAAACTCCGCTGCAACCAGCCACCAAAAACCTGTTTGCACTGGTTGATGATTGGATACGGCATGCACGATACTGTCGATGATCAGCTTTGCAATCCAAAGCAGCGCGATTGGCAGCAACGAAGCCAGAAGACGGAACACGAGCCCAAGTCCAACCACCAGCGGGCCCGATCGCCATACGATTCCGAGCACGGGAGGTACATGTCGGAGAGCCGAGAGACGCTCTCCCCATCCGCTCCAGAAATTCTTCCGCTCGGTAATAGAGTCCATAGAATTCCCAAATCATGGCCAACATCGTCAAGATCGAAGCGGAGCGCTATTGAAAATCTAGCGCGCGTACCCCCGCCAAGACTGATCAAACTTGATCACGCACACGCTTACGCCCTTTACCCTTCACGTTGAATTCCATTGACGCCCGGCTATGTTAGGATTACAGCGTGGCGTGGGCTCGCGCCCGTCGTACACGTGGGTGTGTGTTCGCGGTGATTCTGGGTTAACTGTTTTCAATTAACTTAAAAGCAGGCGAACCTTCATGGCCGGAATTCCGTCAACTGCTGGAAGCAATCCTGTACTCGAATTGATGGCATATATCGAGAGCCAGGTCATTCGCCGTAAAGGTGTACAGATCACTCCGGAAACCCCGCTGGTTTCTTCCGGACTCATCGACTCGTTCGCACTGGTGGAAATCTTCTTGAAACTTGAGGAAATTACTCACCGCAAGATTCCCGCGGGCAAGGTGCAGGCAAAGGACATGAACACAGTCGAACTCATGGTCCGTACCGCGGAGAGAATCGGCAGGGTTCGACCCTAGAAACAGTTCCCGCGCTACGGCGCAAAGACCGTCAAGTCTACGGGTGTGCGCTCAAGTAGCGAATTCTTTCGCTTATTTGCGTGCGATCAACTTTGCCATTGACGTTTAACGGCAGGCTATCGAAGTGATAAATGCTGCTGGGGACCATATAACGTGGCAGCCGGTTGGCGCACAGTTCGATGACGTGATCATCGAGAGAAGCATCAGCGCCGCACAGCACAGCCACAATCCCGGCTGCAGTCCCCTCGGAAACTGGCCAGGGAATGGCAACCGCCAATTCTGTGCCGCTGGCTTCTCGAAGTGCGAGATCGATTTCCTGAAGTTCGACCCGATACCCGTTCACTTTGACCTGGTTATCTTTCCTTCCCAGGAAGTACAAACATTGGCGGTTATCCTGGCGGACCAAGTCACCTGTCCGATACCAGATTTTGTCCGGAGAACCATCCAGGCGCACGAACTGGGAGTGCGTCCGGCCTGGGTCATTAAAGTATCCGCCCGTTACTTGTGAGCCCGAGAGGCAGAGTTCTCCGACTTGGCCCATGGGTACGGGGGCGAGCTTTTCATCGACGACGCAGCACTCCTGCCCTTTGAAGATCCACCCGATCGGTACTATCCCATTCACGCACTCGGCAGAGGAATGAATCTGATCCCATGGATAGTGGGTGATGGCAACGGTAGCTTCGGTAGGCCCATAAATGTTCTCGATCCTGGAAAAAAGAGCAGCTCTCTGCCAGCGTTCGGCCAAGTTGCAGGAAAGAGCCTCTCCGCAAAAGAGGCTCAGGCGGAGGGTGGGAAAGGCTCCCGGCTCGAGAAGCCCAATCTTATTGGCAAACATCGCTAAGGACGGAACCGAGAACCAGACCGTTAACCTGGACTCTTCGATCATGGTTGCCGGCACGAGGACCTGCTCAGGGAAAGAACAAAGTGTGGCGCCGGCATCCCAACAGGAAAATAGGTCGTGGACGCTGAGGTCGAAGGTCAGGTCGAAGTTTTGCGAGCACCTGTCTTGATCGTGAACGCTATATCGTCGCCCGACATAGTCGAGGTAACGGCAGATGTTCGATTGGCTAACGGCAACTCCCTTGGGCACACCGGTGCTGCCTGATGTAAATAGAAGATACGCTGTCGCGTTGGCGGGGGAGCACGGCAAAGCGGCATCCAGCTGAGCCTTCATCTCCCGATCTGCGATCGCAAGGTGGGGTTTGGGAAACCGATCCTGCGGCATCGAGTCGCTCCCGGCCAGCAACCAAGTAAAACTCGCCTCGAGGTGCGGAAGCAGGGAAGTCACTGCGTTGGCACACTCAGGACCTGCCACGATGGTTGTGCAGTGTGAGGCGTTTAACATCGCGAGCGTGCGGTCGGTTGGAAATTTAGGATTCAACGGCACGTAACCGCGACCGGAGGCCAGAATTCCGAGTACGCCCGCATAGGCGATGACACTCCGGTATGCCAGAAGCGCAATCAAAGGATCGGAGGGTGCGCAATGCTCCTGTATCGCGGCCGCAATGCGCGAGGCCTGTTCCCAGAGTTGTCCATATGTCAGTTTTTCTTCGCCAAGTTCAAGAGCGAGACGATCTGGGTGTCGCTCAAGTGAGCTCAGGAAACCGCTAATAAGGGACCGGCCGGCCTTGTTCATGATGATTGTTAACCTTCGATCCTTGCAGGACTTGAAACATGTACTGAGCAACCAGGCGGTTGCCTTGGGGTGATAAGTGAGAGAAATCCAGATAGAGCTGCTGGGGATCAGCATCCAGAATGTCGCCCAAGTAGAGGAAGTTCGGGCGCTGCAGTTTCTCGCAAAGAGCATAGGTGGCTTGCGTCAGCTCGTACACCCGGGGAGCCTGCGCAGCCTCCCGGCTCACGAACATTTGCTCCTCGCGGGTGAGGGGTTTATGTCCGGCGGCACTCATCGGGTACCAAAAGTAGAACGATCTGAAGCCATAGGTTTGGGCAAGGGAATCCACGATTTGCAGGTTCCGCCGATAATTGTCTATCGATAGTTGCGCCGCCGTTTTGGCCTCCTGCGGCGGCAAGTTCGGCTTTGCTCCGGAATGTCGGCTCACACGGAGTTGGGCTGCGATTCGATTCAGAGCCCGAGCTGTGTTCGTCTGGTTTAGGTACCAGAAACCCGGCTTGTTTTGGTCTTGCGAGTCGTCCAGAAGCTGCCGGAACCGTTGATACCCTCTATCGGCACCTACGGGCACACCCTCAGACGGCATCAAAATTTCGTCTGTACCGTCGTAGAGGACTACGATGTCCGGTTTGCGATTGAGCTGCTTAAGTTGCAGAATCAGTTCGATCACTTCCTGTGTACTGACCCAGCCTGTCTCTCCGTAGTTCCTGACACATACTTTCTGTCCAGCATCCTCGTAAAGATTTGCCAACTGAGAAGGAATCGTTTCAGCGTCTGAGGAACCGGTTCCCCAGAGAGCAGAATCGCCGAATATCCAGACGACAAGGTTTTTTTCATTCCCACAATCGGAGTTCAGCGTTCGGCGCACGCCTTGGTTGTCTACCGAGATGAAACGGCCGTCGTAGCGCGACCGACGCCATCCGACGTATGGCAGGTACTGGGTTCTCCGCGAGGCTTCGAGCTCGCGAGCGTAGTCCGCAGGCAAATGCAATTTGGCATAGGGTGAGGGGTCCGGATCGTACCGTAGGTAAATTAAGGCTGCAAGTTCTCCCACTGACAATAGGAGCACTCCGAGCGTGACCGCCACGCTGAGCTTGAGCGCGAGGTCCTTGAGTCCCGGCATCAAATCATTCGCTCTAGGTGTGACCATTTCCTTAGACGCTATTGGAACCCTCAAAACAAGCCATACAGCATGGACTTTGCCGCCGTGACCTGCGGCCGGAGAAGGAGAAAGAGGTAGAGAGAGAGCACGGCTGAAAGTGGCAATATCCACACCCAGCGATTCAGAGCAAGAAGCCGCAGCGGACGTGCGAGTGCTGATCCAGCGGGCTCCGATGCCCAACGATTGAGTAGCCCTGATGCCGCCATGACCAGGAAGTATCCCATCGCCAGTATCAAGGTCACGGCGTAGAAGCTCGGAGAGAGGGCAATCCGCTGAAACCGTTCCGGTGAGAAAGCGGTTCTGAGCATGGTCGCGGCTTGGTGAGCATCCGCCGCCCGGAAAAAAATCCATCCAATGGATACCCCTGTGAAGGTTGCTGCCCACGATAAGGTTGTAGCTACGTAGCCCGGCAGATGCGCCTGAGTTCGGCCCTGCAATTGCTGCCACTGGCGATGTAGGACGAGCAGCACACCGTGATAGATTCCCCAGACCATGAACAAGACGGTTCCCTTATGCCAGAGACCGAAGACAAACATTGCGATCACCAGGCAGAGATTGCGCCACCAGGCTCCGCTACGCATCGTCGCCAGAGGGAAGAACATATAGTCACGGATCCAGAAAGACAGTGACATGTGCCAGCGGGTCCAGAACTCGGAAATTGACAAGGACAGATATGGGCGATTGAAGTTTTCCTGCAGTTCAAAGCCAAACAGGCGAGCAGCTCCGATTACGAGGTGGGAGTATCCGCAAAAGCTAAAAAAGAGCTGGAAGCCATAGGAGAGAATCATGATCCAAACGTCCAATCCACCGAGGCGCTCGGCGGGTAAAGCAAACGCAGAATCCACCCCTTCCCCAGGGTGAATCCCTGCACCCAACACCTGGCCTAGACCCATCATCAGCAAGCCAATACCAATTCGTTGCGTGCCGCTTGCCAGATCCTCCCAGACTGGACTCCATTCCTTGCGGAACTGCGCGAGCATGCGAGGCAGGCGACAAATTGGACCGGAGAGTACTGTGGGCCAAAAGGACATGTACACAAGGAACTCCAGCAACGACGGGTCCAAATCCTCCTCGCGGTACAGGTCAAATAAATAACTCAGAGCCTGAAAGGTCCAGAAGGAAATCCCGATGGGCAGGACGAACCGTCCGAGGACGGCGAGCGGCTGACTCTGAGCGCCCCGTCCCAAAATTGGCAAATATTTGAAGATACTGAGGACAAGAACGTTCAGAAGAATTCCGAGCCACAGTCGCCGAACGGATGGCTTCCGGCGCAGATAGTTGCCCAGGGCGTAGTTCATCAGCGAGCTGAAGATCAACACGCCTAAGAACCAAAGTCCCCAAGTAGCGTAGAAAACATAGTTGATGGCCAGGAATAGGAGCTGGCGGTCACGGACGGAGCTCAGTCGCCACATCAGGAACCAGGCAATAAGCAGTCCGATGATATAGATGCCGATCTGAGTGAAGAGCGTGAACACGGGTTGACTCTCAAAGTGCGCTGGACGCAATTAGACATCTGCGTCTAGCATGGTCGGGTTGGGGCTCCACATAGGAACCGTCTTACAGCTGTCTTGGAGAAACGCTCCACCCGCCGGCCAGAAATCAAAATGAAGCACCTCAATCGTCTCGATCACCCCTTCATTATTGACTCCTCCACTGCAGTGTCAAGGGACCTCAGTGCTATTGGAAGGGGCCAGTTGGCGTTGGTTTTAACGTTTTGGCCTGGGAGGTCGGTTGTTGAGGTGGTAGTGCTGCAAGTTTCAAATGCAGACAAGTTGTTGCCGAGCGTCTGTCGTGCGTTCTTAGGCTGCCAAGTCAAAAGGGCTGTCGATGAACTGAA
>Ga0210402_10005174_pt1 | contig 11734 bp, 9 predicted proteins | sample IncBWC7MmetaG_FD_161055 | JGI IMG/M metagenome (GOLD analysis project Ga0210402, IMG submission 161055) | Forest soil microbial communities from Barre Woods Harvard Forest LTER site, Petersham, Massachusetts, United States - Inc-BW-C-7-M | ecosystem: Environmental > Terrestrial > Soil >... | reverse complement strand
GCGCCAGATTGTCTCCCAGTGTGAACGAGTCGAACAGAGCCGCGCTCTGAAAAAGAAAGCCCATATGACGCCGAATGCGAGACAGATCTTCCTCGCCGGAATGAGCGATGTTCTCCGAGTCAATGCAAACCTTGCCGCTGTCTGGCTTGAGCAGTCCGATCATCAGTTTGAGGGTGACGCTTTTGCCCGTGCCACTGCGGCCCAGGATGCAAAGTGCTTCGCCTGCGTTGACCTTGAACGATACGTCGTCAAGAACCTTTCTATTTCCAAAGGCCTTAGACACGTGCTCGAATTCAACCGCGGACGGATCGTTCACAAGGCGTCCCTGGGAAAAAGGAAGAAGATACCTTTCACAAGAATTACATCCGCCAAGATAATCAGAAGGGAGGACAACACCACGCTGTTGGTAGCCGCGCGCTGCACTCCTTCGGACCCTTCGTCGGTCGTGTAGCCAAAAAAGCCCGACACGGTGCCGATGATGAAACCAAAAACGCTGGTCTTTAGCGTGGGCGGAATAAAGTTGGCCCATTCCACGGTCTTGAAAGCACGGTCGAGATAGAGTTGCAGGGAGATGTGCGAGACGAGGTACTCAGAGAGAAAACCTCCGGCCAGGCTGGCGAAGTCCATGAACAGGGTCAACATCGGCAAAATAAGAATGCAGGCGACGATCCTCGTCACTACCAGCATTTTGAAAGCATCGACCGACAAAGACTCAATTGCGTCGATCTGTTCAGTCACGCGCATATTGGCTATCCCGGCGCCAATGCCTGCGCCTACTCTTCCCGCCACCAGGAGTCCCGTGACCAGTGGGCCTAATTCATTGAAAAACGACGCCGATTGTAGCGTCGGGATCAGCGCTTCCGCACCGAACTGCACCAGCGTGCCCCGCGTGTGCATGGACAGTACAATTCCAAGTGCCAAACCAGCGGCTAAGATGAGGGGTAGTGACTGCCACCCAATCTCCTCGATCTGAATCAAGAAAAATTCCCATTCAAACGGAGGCCGAAATGCGTCCACCAATCCCTTCAGGCCAAAATGGCTTACCTCTCCGAGGAACGTGAAAAACTTCTTCATGACTTCCATCCACTAATTAAGGTCCCATCTCGCGCAGAAATTGTGTTTCTGCACAGTTTGCATTCCTGTGGGCGATCGTCCTTGGATTAGCGGCTCAAGCTGGGACCAAACATGCGGATCCCATGCGATGGGCCCTGTGTCCCTCGAAGAGAACATGGCCGTAACACGGAGAAGTGCGGTACTGAGCAGTGCACTTCCGAATGCTGAAGATCGTTGCTCTGAACGCCCTTCCCATAAAGCCGATAACCTGTGTAGAAGCCCGGGTCGGCTTATTGAAGCGGCAAACTGCAATGGCTCTGTCGGATGAACGACGTGGGAGTAGTCGGTCTCCGGAACACGCAGTTGTCCGGCGGCTTCCAAAGACAGGACTTTGCGATTCACACGACTCCTAGCTGATGCCTGCGACGTTTCCGGAGCTTGATCAACTAACTTGCGGACTGGCGCCGGTCGCCTTCTCGTGTCCTTTTCTCGCTATACCGCTACATTATTCGCATCCTGAGTTTCTGCACACCTCAGAAACCACAGAATTCCACCTAGATTTTTCTACAGGTTTGATAGCTGTACGTGAAAGGCCGTTTGACCTACATCAGTCCGACGCCGCGGAGCAGGCTTTGGCCGAAACGCTCCAAACCATTACAATGCCGATAACGAGACCAGGTCATGGTTCAGGCCAATCCGATTCGTATCCTAAGCGTTGAGGACCACCCGGTGTTCCGCGAGGGACTGGCGACCATCATCGGCTCTCAGCCGGACATGCTCCTCGTGGCCCAGGCGGCGAACGCCGTAGAGGCTGTTGCTGAGTTTCGCCGCCGCCGTCCCGACATCACCCTCATGGACCTTCGGCTTCCCGGTACCAACGGGACCGATGCGCTGATCGCAATTCGGGGCGAATTTCCCCGCGCGCGCATCATCATGCTGACAACCTCAGACAGCGACGGCGAGATCCAGCGGGCGATGCGCGCGGGAGCCTCAGCTTACATCCTCAAGAGCATGCCGAAAGATGAGTTGCTCAACGTCGTCCGATCGGTGCACACTGGCCAACGACACGTTCCACCGGAAGTGGCGGCCCGCCTCGCGGAACATATGGGGGAAGAAGATCTTACGACCCGGGAACTGGAGGTGCTCAGGCTCATTCGGGATGGCTATCGCAACAAGCAAATTGCGGATCAACTGGCGATTGCCGAAACTACTGTTAACTTCCACATTAAGAACCTGGTGGACAAACTTCAGGCCAACGATCGGACGCATGCAGTCACCATCGCGCTCCGGCGCGGACTGCTGCAAATCTGATCGAATTCGAGGCCTATAGAAAACCGCAGGACGCTGGCTATAGGTTTCGATATTCTGCGAAAGTTACCAATCCAGTATTGTCAAGACGCGGATTGTCGTAGTTCCTTGGCGGACTTGAGACCGGATCCAAAGATTGGAACCACGGCCGCACACGATGACAATTGCGGTTCGACGTGGGCTAGCTTAATTCAGGCCCTTGCCATCGAATATGTGGAAGGCCGTGATACGAGGACTCGGGGCTTTTATGGGGCCAAAATATTGGCGAACGGCCAGGCTCTTGAGAATGTCGATCGGTTTGTTTATTGCATCGACACTGGGTGCTTGCCACCAGTCCGCGCCAGAGCCGGTGACCCTCAACTACCTTCGCATTGGATGGATCACACCGAACGAGTTGCCCGCGACGGAGGCTTTATCACGAGAGTTTACCCGGGAAACAGGCGTAGGCCTTAGGCATCTTCGCGGAGTTCAGGAGGAGACTCTTGATCAGCTCACTCTAACGCGCAAACTCTTGCAGGAGGGTGGCTCTGGCCCCGATGTCTTGGAGGCCGACATAACCTGGCTTGGAGTACTGCAGGGCGACTTGATCGACCTGCGACCCTACTTGGCGGCTGAGACTTCGTCCTTGGCCCCGAGCGTAGCGTATAGCTATATAGTTGACGGCAAGATTTTGGCGGTTCCCTATCAGATTCACGCCGGCGTTCTGGAGTATCGAGCTGATCTTCTCGACGAGTACGGCTATGATCATCCTCCGAGGACGTGGGACGAGCTTGAGAGGATGGCTTCGCGAATCCAGGCAAGCGAACGCGCAAAAGGCGAGAAGGATTTTTGGGGTTACGTCTGGCCCGGAGCTGCTACTGAATCCTTGACTTGCAATGCCTTGGAATGGCAGGTCGGCGAAGGGGGAGGCCGGATTATTGAGACCGACGGGACAATCAGTGTGAACAACCCTTCTGCGATTCGGGCATGGCAACGAGCTAAACGTTGGATCGGCTCGATATCGCCACCCAGCACCGTGGAGTACAGAGAGGTCGATGCCACTAACGTTTTTGATTCGGGAAGAGCCGTATTTGCCCGCGACTGGGGTGGGGCGCTTGGAGGGTCTTCAACAAGCCGCGAGCAATTGCGACTCCGCCTTTGGGGACACCGGCTCCCAGCCGGTAAGGTCGGTTATACAACTCTTCCCAGTGGTTCAACGGCGAGCGCCACCACTCTAGGCGGATTGGGCTTGGCGGTTTCTAGATATTCACTTCACCCCCGAGAAGACGCGGCCCTTATCCGGTTTTTGCTCCGCCAACAAATTGATTCGATGGAGAAGGGCACTGTCCTCAATCTGTCTAGTCAGGCTGTGGTCTATGACGTCGCTCCGGCGGTTGACTTAAACCACAATGCGGAGAATTCAGACCCGCAAAAAGCCATTTTGATTGATCGGCCTACCAGGGTTGCCGCGGGTTCCTATGAAGAAGTCACCAGAGCTTATTTCGGAGCCGTGCATTCTGTATTAACTGGAGAAAAACCTGCCCCGGAAGCGACCGCGGACTTGGAAAAATATCTCGTCAAAATTACCGGGTTCCGCTCCGGTCTGCCCAGAAAGAACTAAATTGATGTTCGAACGGACGGGTGGCATTCCCGTGGGCCTGATTCTTACGCAAGAAGAGCGACCTCGAGATGAACTCATTCGACGCCAGATATTTCGATCTCGGTCCGCGTTTGAAGCTGACGTTTGCTCTGCTAGTCACATTGATCTTGGGTGGAAACGGTCTTCTTGTTTGGCAATTTCACATCGCCCGGCTTCAGGAGGATCGCCTCGCCTGCGTGAGCCGGCAAATGACTTCCGTTCTCCGTCTTCAAGGGACTCTTCTTTCATTTCATCAAAGGTTGGGTGAATTGGCAGGGTCCCGGAATGCATACGTCTTAAGAACGGAGTCTGACTCCTTGAAAAGCACTCTACTCGAGCAAATTCAGCAAACAAGAGGAGCTCTGACGCTTTTGCCGTCCGGAACTCACGTAGATCCACTCTTTCTGCCAACCCTCGAAGCAATTGAAATCAGTCTACCCGCTCAGCTCGGCACCATAACTGCGCTGGCTTCATCTGGAGACTGGGAGGCAGTTCAATTTCGAGTCGCCGACAGACTGAAGCCGATCGAGATTCAGGCTTCAGCACTAGTGACAATTGTTGATCAGGAGTTCGCCGGAGAGCTCTTACGATCTGAAGCCAATATGAGAACCGTGCAGGGCAGAATCCTTGTTCTCGTACCTGCGATGGCGATATCGACTTTTTCCATCGCCACGTTCTTTGCCTGGGCGATAGCGCGAAAAATCATTAGACTTCGCCTGGAGGAGCGGCTTAACGAACGAACACGACTTACTCGAGAACTTCACGACACGTTCCTCCAAACCATCCAGGGCAGCAAACTTGTTGCTGACGATGCGCTGGATCCCTCCGCGGATCCAATCCGAATGCGCCGAGCCATGGAAAAACTATCCCTCTGGCTCGGACAAGCTGCACAAGAAGGACGGGCGGCGCTGAACTCTCTACGCGCGACCACGACGCACACAAACGACCTAGCTGACGCTCTCAGGCGCGTGACCGAAGACGGCCTGATGCCCAAGTCCATGGCGGTCACATTTTCTGTAGTTGGCGATGCGAGAGAGATGCACCCGATCGTTCGTGATGAAATCTACCGCGTCGGTTACGAAGCCATCCACAACGCCTGTGCGCATTCGGGTGCAAGTCAATTGGAAGTGGAGTTGAGATATGCTCACGATCTTGCCCTGCGTGTTACCGACAACGGTACAGGCGTAGATCCCGCGATCGCGGATAGGGGGAAAGACGGACACTTCGGGCTGCAAGGAATGCGGGAGCGTGCCGCTCGCATCGGAGGTAAGCTTACGCTCGGGAGTTCCTCCAACACGGGAACCGAGATTAAACTAATAGTCCCCGGAGGCATTGTCTTCCGGAAAATGATCCGCGTTCGCCGCTCCTTGTTCACAATGGCAAGAGGGTTTTTTCGTTGAAGAGACCAGACCCCCAATCTGGAAGATTTGTGATTCTTTGACTGTTACTTAGCTCTCCATCCCACCTGTAGAAAAATCTAGGCATATTTCTGTGGTTTTTGAGGTGTTCAGGAATGATGGACACGAATAACGTGTCGACATAGCAATTGAACAGAACGAATGCACGCCTCACAGCAGTTGCTTTCCATAAAGTCTTGATAGCAGATGTCGCTACCTCTTGTGAAAAGACTTTAGTGCATCCACATACGGTACCCATGAGGTTGATGGCCATGCAAGAATCGCGGAACCTCCGAACGTCGGCCTGCACATTTCGAGACTCCTCTCTGCCGCCGGTGGCCGCGGGCGGGCAGGAAAGACGTACGGGAGTGAGTCTGGAGCGTCGCAAGGAATTCGAAGATGTTCTGTCGCGCAACTTGCCGGGCTTCCAGCGAGTGGCCATGCGCCGGCTACGCAATCCTGAGGATGCTGAGGATGCCGTGCAAGATGCTATGCTGTCCGCTTTCAAGCACATTACCCGTTTCGAGGGTCGAGCACAAATGTCGACTTGGATAACGGCGATTGTAATTAACGCGGTACGCGCGCAATTACGCCGTCGTCTTAGACAGACATTCCTTTCACTTGATCAGCCCGCGCAGGACGGCCAGCAGACTATTGGCGATCTCGTCGCCGACCAAAGACCCACGCCGGAGCAGACTCTCGCAGAATGCGAGCGGCTAAAACTTGCCGTTAAGCTAACCCGCAGTCTTCCGCCTTCCCAGAGGATGGCTATGCAACTCCGTCAGAGGGATGATGGCCTTTCCATAAAAGAAGCAGCCGAAGTGCTTGGAGTGCCGGTAGGAACTCTCAAAGCACAACTTGCTCGTGGTCGAGTCACACTCAGGCAACAACTGCGCTGGAGCAATTCAACGACGCGGGGATAAGGATTCGGATCAATATGACATCGCAGGGCAGGAGCAAGCAAAGTACAGCTTCGGAGGTCGGGGCAAGCCAGATTCAGTCTCACCCAGAGGCCACTTCCGCAAACCACGCGCCAAGTTTTGAAGAGATCAGGCTTCGCGCATATGAAATCTATCTCGAACGCGGCAGCCTTCCGGGCAATGAGCTTGACGATTGGCTGGAAGCCGAACATGAACTCGACGGTCGCGCGCCGCAAGAACAAGAGTCAACCGATCTAGAAGAACGTAAACCATGAGCACCCAGTTGACACCGTTTGATTCTGGGAAGGAATCTCGCATACTTTCTCTCACTTTGCCGATCGATCAGCAGCTATGAGCGACAAGCGGTCACAGGGAGCGGTGATGAGGCTATGGCTGTTAAGAATGGCCTGCGTATCCGTCACAACACTGTGCCTATTCCCTTGTGCTAACGCGCAAGGGAGCGATGGAGAGGTACTCACACTCGACGAAGCGCTCCTCCTGGCCAAATCCAATAATCGAGGCCTCAAGCAGTTTGGATTTGATGTAAGCAAAGAGCGAGAAGCATTGAGCGAGGCAAAGACGCACTTGTATCCTCGGCTCGACACATCCGTGCTTGCGGCCGAGTTGCTCGCGCCGCTCGATTTCACGATCAAGAAGGGCCAGTTCGGTACCTACGCAGGAACGGGGCCGATTCCAGGGTCTAACACCGATCTTCACACGCCTGCTCGTCCAATCGCGATTACATCGGTCACTGCCACCCAGCCGCTTACGCAGTTGCTTCGCATTCATCTCTCCATCGCGGGCGAGCGGCTCAAGGTCGATGCGGCACAGTTGTCCTTCGACCAACGCGAACAGAAACTAGCGGACGACGTTCGCCAATCGTATTACCAAGTTCTCCAGGAGCAGATCCAGAATGAATCCCAACAGACGGTGGTGAAGTATCTGGAGGAGCTGCTGCAACTCACGGATCGGCGCTTCAGGCAACACGCTGCGCTGGAAGCGGACCGATTGAGTGTCAAGGCAGAAGTCGCCAAGGCGACTTACCTGTTGACTACGATCGAGGACAGGCTTGCGGATAGCAAAGAGATCCTTAATCATCTCCTAGGGCGCAGTGTACAGACTGAGTTTTCCGTCGAGCCTGTTCCCGCGACGCTCCCCGAGCAAGGTGACCTTTCGGCAGCCAGAGCGACTGCCCTCGAACATCGTCCAGAAATCAAACTGGCGTCAAATCGCATGCGCCAGGCTGAACTGGCGACCAAGAGTGAAAAGACGCATTACATCCCGGATATCGCCATCCAAGCGAGCTACCTAAGTACGACAAATATCTATTTCTTGCCGCAAAACATAGGTTCTGTGGGCGCCTTGTTTACCTGGCAGCCGTGGGACTGGGGAGAGAAGCGCCACAAGGTTCGAGAAGCTGCCCTCACAGAGAAGCAGGCAGGACTTTCCGTTGAAGATACACGTGAACAGATTCTTTTGGACGTGGATTCGAACTTCAGGCGTCTCAGGGAGGCTCGCGCACACCTTGCGGTCGCAGAAGCACTGCGAGACGCTGAAACCGAGAAGATGCGGAATCAGAAGGAAGCGTATTCCCAGCAAGCGATCCTGCTCAGCGACTTGCTAAAGCAGCAGTCTTCGCTGGCAGACGCGGAGGGCCAATACGATCAGGCGGTTCTCGCCTATTGGAACGCGCGCGCTGATTTCCAGAAATCGCTGGGTGAGGAGTAGAGCCGTGAAGCCTTTCACGATCCCGCGTCACAGACTGAACACAGCACTAGCCCTCATTGTCCTATCGGTGACGGGAGTGTTGGGCGGATGTAGTCACGAGTCGCAGATACCCTCGCAGCCGCCGAGGGCCGTCCGGCTCGCGACCGTCGCGGCGCCCCAGACGAGCGCAGAGACACTGCGCTATTCAGCGTCCATTCTTCCGTACGCGCAGGTAGACCTCATGTTTAGATCCGCCGGCTATGTAACGAATGTAAGGCAGGTACGAGGAGCGGATGGGCGAACTCGCGACGTCGGGACCGGAGATTATGTGGAACAAGGCCTCACCCTTGCGCACATTCGGCGGGAAGACCTGCAGAATCAAGTGGCGCAAGCGCAAGCCCAATTCGATCAAACTACCGCGCAACACACCAAGGCCGATCAAGACTTCCAGCGCGCGAAAGCGCTCTATTCGACACAAAGCCTCACCAAGCCAGACTACGATCAGTCGGAGGCAGCGTTCAAGGGAACTCAGGCTACGATGGACAATGCAAAGGCCGCGCTCCTTCAATCCCAATTGACACTTGGAGACGCCGACCTGAAGGCGCCTTTCTCCGGGTACATCCTCAGCCGAAATATAGATTTAGGAAGCTTGGTGTCGCCGTCCACCACCGCTTTTACAATCGCGGATATCGGTCGCGTAAAGGTCGCCTTCGGCGCCCCGGACTACATACTCAGTCGAGTACGTTTAGGGCGGGAACTGACGATCCAAACAGAGAATGACGCCGTCCCTGTGAAGGGGCGTGTCACTAGCATCTCTCCAGCTGCTGACACACGAAATCGAATCTTTGCCATTGAAGTGACCGTAGGAAATCGCGACGGTCATTTGCGGCCAGGCATGATCGCGTCGATCGGTCTGGATGAAGTTCCGCATTCCTCCCTCTCAATTCCACTCAGCGCCATCGTGCCCTTTCCTTCGGAACCCGATCACTTTGCGGTGATGGTCGCACAGGATCGCGCTGGCAAGCTCGTTGCAAACTTGCGCAAGGTTCAGCTGGGGGCGACCCATGACAATTCAGTTGCGGTTGAAGGAGTCCAACCCGGGGAGAGAGTGGTCTCCGTAGGTGCACAACTTTTGAAGGATGGCGACCCTATCCAAGCGATTCCTTAAGCAGACCGACTCCATGGCATACAAAAACGACCAGGATCGAATCGAGAAAACCCACAATGCCCCGCGGTTCTTCGTGGAGCACCCGCAGGTCTCGTGGGTGCTGCTTGTGGGTGTCCTGATATGGGGTTGGTTTGGCTACCACAGCATGCCTCAGCGGAAGGATCCTGACATTCCGGTCCGAGTCGCAGTGGCCTTCTGTTCGTGGCCGGGCGCTACGGCGCAGCAGGTCGAGCAGTTTGTCACTCGTCCAATCGAGGATGCCGTCGCCGAGAACAAGACGATTCATCCCGGCACAGCTTCAGACTATGGAGTTCGCTCTGTGTCTCTCCCCGGCGCCGCTTACGTCTACGTCCAACTCGCCGAGAATGTCTCAGACGTCAAGCGGCAATTCAGCGATATCAATCTCAAGCTGAATGCGCTAAACAGCCAACTGCCGCAAGGCGCAGGCCCCCTCTCGTTCCAAAGCGATTTTGGAGATACTGCCGCACTCATGCTGACCATCGCCAGTCCTAAGGCAGACCAAGCAGAAATCAATATTCGAGCGCAAGAGATCCAATCCGCAATCGAATCGGTCCAGGCAAAAAGGAAACACTCAGAGCACGGTGTGCCAGTCGTGATCGTCTATTCTTTCCCGCGATCCATCTCTCCCGCGACGATGCTTAGCGCGGTACAGCTCTTCGAGCAACAGGCAGAAGAAGAAGGGTTGCTGCGCGCGCCACAGGTAATTTCAGGAAGTGGTTTTATCGCAGTAGATGGTGTTTCCAACAAAGATGATGCGAGCATTCATCGCTTCGTGGAAGCATTCTTTCAGAAACAATTGCAGCGGTCCGATTTGCATCCGGACGGTTGGACGCCAATCATCATCCGCGATCCTCGTGATGTTCGCGCCAAGCTGACTGATGTCGCGGGCGACAAATATAGTTACGCCGATCTCGATAACTTTTCTGATCTGATTGGGAGAACAGTGCAAGGGGCGCCAGAAACCTCAAAAGTCGAGAGGCGAGGCCTGTTGCCCCAAGTGGTCTACCTGGAATATTCGCAAGACCGACTAGCTGAGTACGGACTTCAGCCAGCCGCCCTGGGACAGGTGCTGCGCGCGCGCAACATTATTGCGCCGGGAGGCGCATTCGAGACGGGACAGCGACAGATCATTATCAATCCCTCCGGCCAGTTCGAAAGCAGAGACGCCATTGGGGAAGTCGCTGTCGCTAAAACCTCGACTGGAGCTCCGGTTTATCTGCGGGATTTGGTTAAGATTTTTCCCGGCTATCAAGCTCCTGCAACCTATCTGAACTATTACACGTGGCAGGACCCCACTGGACAATGGCAGCGTAGCCGTGCCGTCACCTTGGCAATCTACATGCGCGATCAGCAGCAGATCGCACAGTTTGGTCAGTCGGTCGATGGGAAACTGGCGCAGCTCAAACAAATTCTTCCGACTGATCTCATCATCGCGCATACCTCCGATCAGCCCCTCCAGGTCAAGGAGAACATTCACCTATTCCTACGTGCCTTAGTGGAAGCGATCATTCTGGTCGTCGGAGTGTCGCTGATTGGATTTTGGGAATGGCGTCTCGCGCTCATCATGGCTCTGGCAATTCCTATCACCCTGGCCATGACTTTCGGCGTTACATACATGCTAGGCATCGACCTGCAGCAAGTGTCGGTGGCGACCCTCATCATCGCTTTAGGTCTGCTGGTCGACGTTCCTGTAGTAGCTGGCGACGGAATCAAACGGGGTCTTGCTGAAGGATTGCCGCGCGGAGTAGCTGCGTGGCTAGGACCGACCAAGCTGGCTACGGCCATCTTTTACGCAACCTTGACGAACATCATTGCCTATCTTCCTTTTCTGATGCTCAGCGGCAACACCGGCGAATTTCTCAAGAGCCTCCCCATCGTCATGACTACGGCATTGCTTTGTGCTTTGGTGGTTGCCATGACGTTTGTTCCACTGCTGGGTTACTACATTCAGCGCCCGCCAGCCAGGAAAGAGTCCACTATTGAAGAGAAGCGCGAGCGGGGTTTTTATGGCTTCTATAACCGGCTGGTGGGCCGGGCAATTCGGCGTCGCTGGTCCGTCCTGCTTGGTTCTTTCGTGTTCTTGTTGATTGGTGCCTTCGCAGCTTCCCACCTTAAGTCACAATTCTTTCCTGAAGATGTCCAGTATTGGTTCTACCTCGACATCTGGCTGCCGAATGACGTGCCATTGAGCGCGACAAACGATACTGCCATGCGAGCGGAGGAAGTTGTACGCAAGGTTGTTGAAGCTGCTCCTGAACGAGGGACAAAAGAGAAGGGAGCTGAACACCTGCTCACCTCCGTGACGAGTTTTGTCGGTGGCGGCGGACCACGTTTCTGGTTTTCTATCGCTCCCGAAGCGACCCAGAGCAACTATGCGCAGGTCATTGTGCAGGTGCGCGATAAGGAGGCGACGCCAAATCTAATTGGACCGATTCAACAAGGGCTCAATAAAGAGGTCCCGGGAGCATGGATTACCGTGCGACAGTTGCAAACGAATCCGGTCGAGACTCCCGTTGAGGTCCTTATTACAGGCCATGCAGAT
>Ga0210402_10005173_pt1 | contig 11737 bp, 8 predicted proteins | sample IncBWC7MmetaG_FD_161055 | JGI IMG/M metagenome (GOLD analysis project Ga0210402, IMG submission 161055) | Forest soil microbial communities from Barre Woods Harvard Forest LTER site, Petersham, Massachusetts, United States - Inc-BW-C-7-M | ecosystem: Environmental > Terrestrial > Soil >... | reverse complement strand
GCGCTTCGGCCTTGCCGGTTGCCGACAGCGCCACATCGACGACCTGTTTCTGGTTCAGAAGTCTTGCGACGCCCTGTTGTTTTGCTTCGAGTTCGTCGGCGGTCGTCTTGAAACGATCCTCCGCCGAAACAAGTGCGTTGTTGAGTTCGTCATATGAGAGCTGCAGGTCAGCGACGCGATTCTCGTACGTGCCCTGCATCTGCTGAAAACGATGATCCTTGGCCGCGATGATGTGATCCTTGAAGATCACGTTCACGGAGGCGAATGCCATCCAGCCCAAAAGGATAAGGCTCAGCCCGGCGCAGGTGGCCTGAAGCGAAGAGCCGAATGTGAAGAACTGCACCCGGCCTTGGCTGCGGATGTAGATTTGTCGCTCGGGAAACGTTGCATGCAACCACGTCCATGCGCGTTCGATGAGCGTTCCCGCCATGCCGGATTTCCCTAGTTGTGGCGGGAGCGCCGCCAGCCCTGACTGTCTCTATTCCACCTTATTTGCGCAGACGGTTCAACCTCTTGACATTTCAGGATAATTCGAGTCGGAGCCGCATTCAACTCCTGCGTGCGGCCGCAATGCCGCGCAATGCCTCGAGAACCGCGGCGGCGTGCCCCGGCACTTTCACCTTGCGCCAGATGTGCCGGATGATTCCCTTTTCATCCACAAGAAAGGTGGCGCGCTCCATTCCCATGTAGCGCCGGCCATACATGCTTTTTTGCACCCACGTGCCCCAGGCCTGCGCGGTCTCGACCTCGGGGTCGGAGGCCAGCACGATGCCAAGATTGTGCTTGTCGCGGAATTTCTTGTGGGACGAAACGCTATCTTTGGAAACGCCGATCACTGTGGCGCCCATGGCATCGAATTTCTTCCTGTCCTCTGAAAAGGCGATGGCCTCTTTGGTGCAGCCCGAAGTGTCGTCCTTTGGATAAAAATAGAGGACGAAGGTTTTGCCTTTGAGCTTCGCACTGGATACCTCTCCGTCGTCCGTTTCGAGCCGGAACGCCGGCGCGCGATCGCCTGGCTCCAAGTCCTTTGTCATGGGTGCCTCCGCTTCCCCGCCCGCGGTTTACCAAAGCTGTTGCATAGGCGATAAGCTGGGATTCGGATCGTTGCAAGCCTGGTCTGAGAGGGGTGGACCGCCGGAAAAAAGGTCCAGGATTTGGCCTTAACGGAATTGCGAGCGTTCAACAGCTACGCCCCGCGCGTGTTGCGGTACACAGGCTGGTTTGCCGGCGCACTCGTTGCTCTCGCCGGTTTTTTTGCCCTCGGCATCCTTGTTCGCGTTCTGATGGGCCCGGTCTCGCTCGGCCCTTTCAGCGGGCAGATTCATTCTGCGCTGGCAACCGAATTGCCCGGGCTCGATGTCCGCTTCGACGATGCGGCGCTTGCCTGGACGCGCAGCGAGAGCCGCATCAATCTCGTGATCCTTGGCACGCGCGTCTATGACCGTGACGGCAGTATCATCGCCCAGGCGCCGCAGGCGGAAATCGGTCTTTCGACGATCCCGCTTCTCAATGGAAATATTGTCGTCAACCGCATTGCGCTGGTTGGCGTGCAGCTCACACTTGTACGTTCTACGTCGGGTGTGCTGCGGCTCGGGCTGCAATCGGGAACTGGCGGCGAGGACGTTCTCCAACGCATACGCGATGCCATCCAGCACAGCGGCACCGGCGGTGCGTCACCGCTCAAGAGTTTTGCCGTCCGTCAGGCGCGCCTTGCGTTTCGCGATGAAGCGAGCGGCGTATTCGTTGTTGCGCCGGATGCAGACCTGCGGATCAGTTCAGAAAACGAACCGCGTTCGCGGCATGCGACCGTGACGGCCAATCTCGACGCGCACATCGAGATCGCCGGCAGACCTGCGCGCATTTTCGCCGATGTCGCATTTCCGGGACGCGGCAATCTCGTCAAAGGCGACATCAGCGTCACCGGGCTCGATCTGGCGGCGCTTGCGCGCGACGGAACGGCGTTTTCTTTCCTCAAGCCTCTCGCACTGATCGCCGATGTCACCGGGTCCTGGGCGATCGAGGACGGCACAAAGTTGCGGTTTGCGGACGTCGGTATCGGCGCGACGGGCTACGTCAACGGCTTCGGCACGCCGCTGCATGTGAAGTCTTTACGGTTTGTCGGGCGCTTCGACGGCGCTACCGGAAAATTGCTCGTCGACGACGCGACGCTCGCGGGCGCACAGGCAAGCGCGCATCTCACCGGAAATGCCGATCTGAAATTCGACCCCAACGGCGCCTTGAGCGCGTCGCTTTTTTCCCTCGCCGTCGACAGGATCGGCCTCGATCTGCCCGGCACGATAGAACGCGCCGTTTCGCGTGGTCGTGCGCTCATAAGAGGAGCCTACACGCAAGCCGACAACACGATTGTTTTCGATCAGGTGCAACTCTCCGGCGGCCCGCTTTCCGCATCGCTTGCAGGACGTCTCGTGCTCGCGGCGAACCAGTCTCCCGAAATCGATCTCGACGGGAAAATGGACGCAGTCGCAATGCGCGACCTCCTCGCGTACTGGCCGTATCGGGTGGCTCCCGGTGCGCGCACCTGGATTGCCGAAAACGTCACGGCGGGCCGCATCGGGCCTGTGCTGATCCACACAAAGCTTCCCGCCGGCGCTGTCGACCTACCGGTCATTCCCGATAACGCTGTGCAGGTGAATTTCGCGCTCGCCGGCGGCACAATCACCTATCTGCACGGATTGACGCCGCTGACCAACGTCACCGGCAGCGCGGTTCTCAGCGGCGACACGTTCCAGGCGGCAGTCGCTTCGGCAAACGTCGGTCCGCTTCCGGTCTTGCAGGGCAAGGTGACGATTCCCGACCTGCACGTACACGGCACGCCGGTGGTGATTTCCGCGCACACCACCGGACAATTGCCGCAATACCTGTCGCTCATCGACATGAAACCGCTGCAATATCCGACGCGGTTTCACATCAACACGGCTTCTGCGGCGGGAAGCGCCGCATTCGATCTTCTCTTCCGCGTGCCGACAATCAAGAACGAGAGCGTTGATGCGATCGGCATCTCGGTGAAAGGTCCCGTCAATGGCCTGGCGCTTTCACTCGGTTCGCACATCCGCGTCTCCGACGGAACCGTAAGCCTCGACGTTGACAACAGGCAGTTGCACGCGGTGGGCACCGTCGCCGTGGGTACCGCGAAGCTGAACGTAGACTGGACCGAGGTTTTCCAACCCACAGGGCCCAACAGCACGCAGATGCACGTCCGCGGCACGCTCGACGATGCCGCGCGGGCCTCGCTCGGTCTTCCGGTTACATCGTTCCTGTCGGGGCCGGTTGACGCCGATGCGCAGCTTGCGGGCCGTCGTGGTGCCATTCGCGAAGCGGATCTCACGCTCGATCTGACCCGCGCCAATCTGGTGACGGGTTTTCTCGACTGGAAAAAAAGTTCGGGCGCGGCGTCGACCGCGCATGTGGTCGCGCGGCTCGACGACAGCGGCAGTCTGCGCGCTGCGGATTTGACGCTTGAGGGACCGACGCTCTCGGGAAATGGTACAGTGACGTTCGCGAGCGGTGGCGCACTCGAGAGTATCGTCATGCCTTCGGTTCACGCCGGCGCGCTGAACGACTTCGGCGTGACGATCCGCAGTCAGCCGGGCGGCGGCGGGCAGACCATCGCCATCAGCGGCCGCTCTCTCGACGCTTCGGGCTTCGGCCACAAGGAGAACGGCGCGAGCGTCCAGAAAACCGCGCCGGGCAATGAACCGTTTCATCTCACCGTCAAGGTCGATCGCCTGGCGCTCCGCGAGGGCGTCAGTCTCACACCATTTTCGCTCGATGCGAGCGGCGTCGGCAAGACGCCGCAATCGCTCTCCGTCTCGGGCAATCTCGCAAAGAACGAGAGTCTGTCGGCAACGATCGCTGCGGCGGAAGGCCGGCGCCGGCTCGCCATCTCGACCGCAGACGCGGGCCTCCTGTTCAAAGGCCTCCTCGGCTATTCGAGCATGAAAGGCGGGCAACTCGATGTACAGGCGAACATGCCGGCGGCGTCATCCGATCCGCGAAATCCATCCGGCGTTCCCGATTACGCCGGCGAGCTGACGATCAAGGACTGCACCATCCTCAATCAGCCGTTTCTGGCGCGGCTCTTCGCCGCCGGTTCTCCCGGCGGATTGTTCAATCTCATGAGCGGCAATGGCATTGTGCTCGACACGGTACGCGTTCCCTTCCGCATCACCGGCGACATCATCGACATTCATGACGCGCGCGCTTCGGGCCCCTCCGTCGGCATCACCGCGGAGGGCTATATCGATCGCCAGGGCAACCAGATCGCGCTGCAGGGCGCGGTGGCTCCGATGTACGGAATCAACGGGCTTTTGAGCGCCATTCCAATCATCGGCGACGTTCTGACCTCGAAGAAAGGGGAGGGGATTCTCGGGGTCACCTATTCGCTGCGCGGCAATCTCGACGAGCCGACGCTGAGCACCAATCCATTGTCCGTTCTTACGCCGGGGATCCTGCGCCGGATTTTCGAAGGCACGCCGAGACCGCCGCCCAGCGCCGCCAGCTCCCCGCCGCAGCAACACCAGTCGCTAACACCGCCCCCGCATTGAAAATAGACGTGTCAATCCCGCGGAAGCGCACGACGCGGAGCCTTTGACCGCCAAGACGCCAAGATCGCCAAGGAATGATTGCCTGGCTTCGCCGCGCAAAATGAACCTGCTCGGCGCGCGCAGCGCGCGCCAATTTCCTCCTTGGCGCCTTTGCGCCTTGGCGGTTAAATTCTTCTCTGCGTCTTCCGCGGCTCCGGGGGCCTTCTTCCCGTGGGCTAACCTGCGCGTGCGCGGGAATGACATGTTTGGGGTGAGAAGGGGACTACACCGGCTTGATCAGGGCGTGCTTCTTTCTGCCGATCGAAACTTTGAGAACGCCTTGCGCAGTGAGATTGGCGAGCGAAGCGCTCGCTTTTGGATCCGTCACGACCGCATCGTTGAGGCGGACGCCCCCCGATTGAATGAGGCGGCGGGCCTCGCCGGTAGATGCGGTGAGCCCGGCAAGCTGCACAAGATTGGCGACCAACATTCCGCCCGCGAGCTTGTCACGGGCAATTTCGACTGTCGGCAGATTGATATCGAATTCGCCTGTTTCAAAGGTGCGGCGCGCGGTTTCGGCCGCCTCCTCTGCCGCTTCGCGCCCGTGGCAGAGCGCGGTAGCCTCGGTCGCCAGTACCTTTTTGGTTTCGTTGAGTTCGCTGCCCTGCAGTGATTCCCGGCGCCGAATTTCATCTTCCGGCAAATCGGTGAACAGGCGCAGGAAACGCCCTATGTCATTGTCTTCGGTGTTTCGCCAATACTGCCAATATTGGTAGGGCGAACACATCTCGGGATTGAGCCACACCGCGCCCGCCGCGGTCTTGCCCATCTTGGCGCCGCTCGAGGTGGTAATGAGCGGCGACGTCAGGCCGTACAATTCGGCATTGTCGATGCGCCGTGCGAGGTCGATGCCCGAGACGATGTTTCCCCACTGGTCCGAGCCACCGCACTGCAGGACGCAGCCGTGGCGGCGATACAGTTCGAGAAAATCGTAGGCCTGAAGCACCATGTAATTGAATTCGAGAAAGGTGAGCGGCTGGTCGCGCTCGAGCCGCATCTTGACGCTGTCCATCGTCAGCATGCGGTTCACGGAAAAGTGCCGGCCCACGTCGCGCAGAAACGGAATGTACTCGAGCCTGTCGAGCCAATCGGCATTGTCGATCATGATGGCATCGGAAGCGCCGTTGCCGAAGGAGAGAAACCGTTCGAAGCTCTTCAGGATCGAATGCTTGTTGGCTTCGATCTGCTCGGGCGTGAGCAGCTGGCGCGTCTCTTCCTTGCCGGACGGATCGCCGACCTTGGTCGTGCCCCCGCCCATGAGCACGATCGGCTTGTGCCCCGCCTGCTGGAGGCGCCGGAGCGTCATGATCTGAACCAGACTGCCGACATGCAGGCTCGGCGCCGTGCAGTCGAAACCGATGTAGCCTGCCACGCGGCTCTCGCGCAGAAGCTTGTCGAGACCAGCGGGATTCGTGCAGTCGTAATACTGTCCCCGCGACTTTGAGGTCTTCAGGAAGTCCGACGTAAATTGATGCGCCGCGGCCGACATGGTGTGGCTTACCGCCCCTCGCGCGGCGAACTCATTAACCTGGAAACGTAAGCTTCGGCCGCCTCCAGCACGTCGGATTCGTGCCGATCGAAGAAATGATTGGCGCCCTCGATCTTCGTGTAGGTGATCTTGATGCCTTTTTGCGCCGAAAGGCGGTCCACGAGCTTCTGGACATCCGCTTCCGGCACGACCTGATCTTTCGTTCCATGCACCATCAGGCCGGATGCCGGGCAGGGCGCGAGGAAGGCGAAATCGTACATACTGGCGGGCGGCGCGATCGACACGAACCCGGTGATCTCGGGCCGTCGCATGAGAAGCTGCATGCCGATCCAGGCGCCGAACGAAATTCCTGCGACCCAGACGCAGGACGGGTTGGGGTAAAGCGTGTTCATCCAGTCGAGCACGGCGGCCGCATCGGACAATTCGCCCGCGCCATTGTCGAAGGTGCCCTGGCTGCGGCCCACGCCGCGAAAGTTGAAGCGGACCGAGGTGCAGCCGAGCCTGAGAAACATATGATAAAGGTCGTAGACCAACGGGTTGTTCATCGTGCCGCCGAACTGCGGGTGCGCGTGAAGCACCAGCGCCATAGGTGCATTCGGCGTTTTCTGGCGCTGGTAGCGGACCTCGATGCGTCCGGCAGGACCCGGAAGAATGATGTCAGGCATGAGCCGGGCTCCAAATCTGATGCGCGCCGACAGTAAACCCTAGCGCGAAACTCGGAATTGCTCGGCCGACGCTGTGCCTTGAGATTCCGGGAAAAATCGCCATTTCTTGGGAGAATGCCGTGCTATAGTTGACCGTTGTACTAGGAAATGTTACCCGCCGCGAAATCGTGCACCGTGCCGCTTGAGGCGTCGTTTCTACACCGAAGCGGCCCCCCAAGAGCAAGCAGAATGCGGCGGTGCGGAAGGAGGCGACCGTGAAACTGAGCACCAAGGGCCGCTATGCGGTGATGGCGATGGCAGATCTGGCGAGCCGCGAAACCACGGCCGGCCCCATATCCCTCGGCGAGATCGCCGAAAGCCAGGAAATCTCGCTCTCCTACCTGGAACAGCTGTTCGCGAAGCTTCGCAAAGGCGGATTGGTAGTCAGCGTGCGCGGGCCGGGCGGCGGCTACAGGTTGAGCCGCGCCGCAAGCGAGTTGCGGGTTGCCGACATTATTCTCGCGGTGGACGAGCCGATCAGCGCCACCCGGTGTCAGGCTGGAAGCCCCCTGGGCTGCACCGGCACGACCGCGCGTTGTCTCACCCACGATCTCTGGGAAGAACTGGGCCGCCAAATACACGTGTTCCTCGCATCGGTGTCGCTGGCCGATGTCGTGGAGAAGCGGGTGCTCGGGACAGCGCGCCTGCGAACCGCGGGCGAAGCGCGCGAAGCCGCATGAGGCCCATGACCTATCTCGATCACAACGCAACGTCGCCGCTTCGGCCCGAAGCAAAGGCCGCGATGCAGCGCGCGTTTGAGCTGGCCGGGAATGCATCCGCGATTCACGCATCGGGACGCGCGGCGCGCGCCGTGGTCGATGGCGCGCGCGAACAGGTTGCGAAGCTCGTAAACGCCAGAGTGAACGACGTGGTGTTCGCAAGCGGCGGCAGCGAGGCCAATGCGCTCGCGCTCTGGGCCGCCGTTTTCGGTTCTGCAGGGGGGATAACACGCTTGCTGGCTTCCGCGATCGAGCATGACTCTGTTTTGAACACCGCTGCTGCGATTGCGGAGCGGACGGGAGTCGAATGCACCCACATTCCGGTTACGCGCGATGGCGTTATCGATCTGGATACGCTCGAAAGAATACTTTCGGAAGGCAACGGCCGCGCGCTCGTCGCTGTCATGGCGGCGAATAACGAGACAGGCGTCATTCAGCCGATAGAAGAGGTCGCAACGCGCGCGCGCTTTGCGAATGCGTTCCTCCTTGTCGATGCCGTGCAGGCCTGTGGGAAGATCGCGTTCGATTTTGCCGCGCTTGGTGCCGACTATCTGACCTTGTCGGCACACAAATTCGGCGGTCCGCAGGGCACGGGCGCGCTTGTGATAAGGACGCGTGCACCCTTTGCACCGCTGGTTCCCGGCGGCCAGGAGAAGGGCCGCCGCGCCGGCACGGAAAACGTCATCGGCATCGCGGGATTCGGTGCCGCGGCCGAATGCGTTGTGCAAGACGACGTGTCGCAAACCGCGCGTTTGCGCGAAAAATTTGAAACGACGCTGCGCCGGCGCTTCCCGGAGGTTGTGATCTTCGGTGAAGCTGTGCCGCGTCTTGCCAATACGTCGAATTTCGCCATTCCCGGTGTCGCTGCGGAGACGGCCGTCGTTGCGCTCGATCTCGACGGCGTGATGGTCAGTTCGGGCGCTGCGTGCTCATCGGGCAAGGTGCAGCAGTCGCATGTGCTGAAGGCGATGGGCATGCCGCGCGAGCTCGCGTCCTGTGGCTTGCGCGTCAGTTTCGGCTGGAATTCCACCGATTCCGACATAGATGCGGCTCTCGCTGCGCTCGACACGCTTGTGTCGCGCATCCGCGAGCGAAAGGCGGCTTGAGCATGGCGGCGATCCAGGAAACCCGCGAACGCGTCGCTTCTCTTGGCGAGAAGTACAAATACGGCTTCGTTACCGACATCGAAATGGAGCGTGCACCGCGGGGTCTCAACGAAGACGTGGTGCGGCTCATTTCGGCGAAGAAGGGCGAGCCGGAATGGATGCTGGAGTGGCGCCTCGGCGCTTATCGCCGCTGGCGCGAGATGCGCGAGCCCAACTGGGCACGCGTGCACTATCCGAAGATCAACTACGAATCCGCTTACTACTATGCGGCGCCGAAGAGCTCCACGAAGCTCAACAGTCTCGACGAAGTCGATCCCAAGCTGCTCGAGACCTATGAGAAGCTCGGGATTCCGCTGCACGAGCAGAAGCTGCTCTCAAACGTCGCCGTCGATGCGGTGTTCGATTCCGTGTCCGTCGCCACGACCTTCAAGGCAAAGCTCGCCGAAGCCGGCGTGATCTTCTGTCCGATCTCGGAAGCAATTCGTGACCACGGCGATCTGGTGCGCAAATATCTCGGGTCCGTCGTTCCGGTCAGCGACAATTTCTTTGCGACGCTGAATTCGGCGGTTTTCTCGGACGGTTCGTTCGTCTACGTGCCGAAGGGCGTGCGCTGCCCGATGGAGCTTTCCACCTATTTCCGCATCAACGCCTCGGAAACCGGACAGTTCGAGCGCACGCTGATCATCGCCGACGAGGGCTCGCACGTGAGCTACCTCGAAGGCTGCACCGCGCCCAAGCGCGACGAAAACCAGTTGCACGCGGCCGTCGTCGAACTCGTCGCCCTCGAAGGGGCCGAGATCAAGTATTCGACGGTGCAGAACTGGTATCCCGGCGATGAAGAAGGCCGGGGCGGCATCTACAATTTCGTGACCAAGCGCGGCGACTGCCGGGGCCATCGGTCGAAGATTTCGTGGACACAGGTGGAAACGGGTTCGGCCATCACCTGGAAATATCCGAGCTGCATACTGCGCGGCGACGACACGGTCGGCGAGTTTTATTCGATCGCCATCGCCAACCATTACCAACAGGCGGATACCGGCACCAAGATGATGCATCTTGGCCGCAACACACGCTCGCGCATCGTCTCCAAGGGCATCAGCGCGGGAAAGGCACAAAACACCTATCGTGGACTTGTGAGCGTTCATCCGCGTGCCGCGAACGCGCGCAACCACACGCAATGCGACTCGCTTTTGATTGGCAAGGAGTGCGGCGCGCACACCGTGCCGTACATAGAAAGCCGCAACCCCACAGCGCGGATCGAGCACGAGGCAACGACCTCGAAGATCGCCGACGACCAGCTCTTCTACTGCAACTCGCGCGGCATCGGGCAGGAGGAGGCGGTGGCACTGATCGTCAACGGCTTCTGCCGCGAAGTGCTGCAGCAATTGCCGATGGAATTCGCCGTCGAGGCGCAGAAGCTCGTCGGTATCTCGCTGGAAGGCAGCGTCGGATGAGCATGCTGGAGATTCTCGACCTTCACGTCGCTGTCCAGGGGCGAGAGATCCTGAAAGGAATAAACCTTTCGATTGCCGCGGGCGAAGTGCACGCGGTGATGGGACCGAACGGCTCAGGCAAATCGACGCTTTCCTATACGCTTGCCGGTCGCGAGGGGTACGCGATTACCGGCGGCCGTATTCTGTACCGGGGCGACGACCTCGCCGCGCTGGCCCCGGAAGAACGCGCGGCCAAAGGGCTGTTCCTTGCGTTGCAGTATCCGGTCGAGATTCCCGGCGTCACGACAATGAATTTCCTCAAGGCTGCGCTGAATGCGCAGCGGCGCGCTCGCGGTGAAAAGGAACTCGACGCGATAAGCGTCCTCCGCCTGGTGCGTGCGACGGCGGAGACTCTGAAAGTGCCGGAGGAAATGCTGCGCCGCGCGTTGAACGTCGGCTTCTCGGGCGGTGAGAAGAAGCGCCTCGAAATCCTGCAGATGGCGCTTTTCAAACCTTTGCTCTCCATCCTCGACGAAACCGATTCCGGCCTCGATATCGACGCGCTGAAGCTTGTTGCTGACGGCGTCAATGCGCTGCGTGCGCCCGATCGCAGCATGCTGGTGATCACGCATTACCAGCGGCTCCTGAACCACATCGTGCCCGATCGCGTGCATGTGATGGCCGATGGCCGCTTTGTTGCTGAAGGCGGCAAGGAACTCGCGCACGAACTCGAGGCAAAGGGGTACGCCGGGCTCGCGAAGGATGCGGCATGAGTGCGGCCGCGGATATTCTGTTCCCTGCCGGCTTCGATTCCGAACCCGTACGTTCGGGCGTGGCATGGCTCGACCACCGCCGCGCCGACGCATGGCAACGCTTTCGCGCCGGGGGGATTCCGCACCGGCGTATCGAGGAATGGAAGTACTCCGACCTGCGCAACGCGCTCGAGGTGCCGCGCGCACCGGCGACAACGGCAGCAGAATTTGCCGACCCGTTCATTGAGATCCGTCGCGAACAGATACTGATCAGCAACGGCCGTCTGATTCCGACGGATTCCGGGGAAGCTCTGCTGCGCGGTGTTGAAGTTCTGGATTTGGCAGCACTGCGCGGCGACGCGCCCGATTGGGTGAAGGCGCACCTCGGGAAGGTTTTGAAGGGCGGTAGCTTGGGGCAGGCATCGCTTGCGCTGATGCAGGGCGGCGTTGCGCTCCGGGTCATCTCCGAGATTGCGACACCGCTTCATCTTTGTTTTCGGCAGCAGAAGGATGCGGTTCATGCCCGCGTGCTGGTCGTGGTGGAGGAGGGCGCTTCGCTGACGCTCCTCGAGTCGCATGCGTCGGGCGAAGGTTTGACCGATGTCGGTTTCGAATTCGTGCTCGCGCCGAATGCGCGCCTCACGCATGTGCGGCTCGCCGATACAGCCGACACCGTTCACATAGAGGAAATCGGCGTCAGGGCCGAACGCGACGCAAAATATCGCGGGCATTTCTCGCAAAGCGGCGGAAGGCTTGCGCGACTCGAACTGGCGATTGCCCTCGAGCAGGAAGGCGCGGAAGCGGAACTGACGGGTGCTGCAGCGCTCGGCGGCAAGCGGCACTCGGACGTCACCACGCACATCACCCACGCCGCCGCAAACACTACGAGCCGGCAACTGTTCAAGTATGTGGCCGCCGGCCATTCCCGCG
>Ga0210402_10005172_pt1 | contig 11738 bp, 12 predicted proteins | sample IncBWC7MmetaG_FD_161055 | JGI IMG/M metagenome (GOLD analysis project Ga0210402, IMG submission 161055) | Forest soil microbial communities from Barre Woods Harvard Forest LTER site, Petersham, Massachusetts, United States - Inc-BW-C-7-M | ecosystem: Environmental > Terrestrial > Soil >... | reverse complement strand
GGCCCTCGAGGCTTGCCTTCCGCGCCGAATGCGATGACATGCACGACGGCGGGACCGACCCGCTCGAAGGCATTCACGATCTGCGCGGAATAGGGATCGAGTTCGTCTGACGGCGGAGCGCCGATGGCATCGAGCGGCATGCAAACCCCCTTGGGGCGCACCAGATGGGAGGCGGACCGGCTCGCTCCCACCTGGCCATGCGGCCGGGGCGTGCACCGGTCATCCGGCTGATGCCGAAGCGGGGGCGGATGATGCAGTGTGCCTGCATGTGAGGCACCCCCCTCGCTACCCTCCCCCGCGGAGCGGGTGACGATAGGGAGGGGGCCTTGAAGGCGACACAGGAGAATTTTGATGCCAACCGACACACTCGAACAGTTTTCCGATGCGCTGGCAGACTTGCTGGCCGAAGCAGCACCATTCACCGTCGCCATCCGCACCGGACGGCGCGATCGCAGCGGCATCCTGTGGCGGGACGACGTGGTAGTCACATCGGAGCAGGTGCTTCCGGACGGAACGGACTTCACCATAGTACGCAACGGCGCAGAGATGCCGGCGCGCCTGGCTGGCCGTGATCCCGGCACCAACGTCGCCGTGTTGCGACTTGCGCAAGGCCTCGGCGGCACCCGTCCCGAAACCAGCCCGCCGGTGCGCGCGGGTTCGCTCATCCTGCTCGCCGGCGCCGATTCGGCGGGTGCGCCGACCGGGCAGCTCGGCATGGTGCACGCGACCGGCCCGGCCTGGCACAGCATGGCGGGCGGGCGCATCGACACGCTGCTGCGGCTCGACGCTCGGCTTGGCGCAGACGAAGGCGGGCCGGTGCTGACCCTCGGCGGCAAGCTGATCGGCATGTCCACATCCGGTCCGCGCCGGCGTGCACTGGCGATTCCGGCGGCCACGGTCGAGCGCGTGGTCGATCCGCTGCTGACCGACGGCCACATCGCGCGCGGCTGGCTCGGCGTGGGATTGCAGACGGTGCAGGTGCCGGAGCGTATGCGCGAGGCGGCCGGACGCGACCGCGGCATGATGGTGATGCGCCTCGCCCCTGGCGCGCCGGCGGAGCAGGCCGGCGTGCTGCCCGGTGACATCATCCTGGAAGTGGACGGCAAACGCACGGGCCGCGCCGCCGGAGGCTTGGCCGCGGTGCGGGGACCGGAGCGCATCGGCCAGCCGGCCACGCTGAAGTTGCTGCGCGCCGGCGAGGTGCACCTGCTGACCGTGGTGATCGGCGCGCATCCCACCAGGACATGAGCGAGGCGGCGAGCCCCGCCCCACTGCGTGTGCTGCTGCGCGCCGGTGATCCGGTGCGCAGGCGGGGCCTCGCCGCCATGGTGGAAGCGGCGGGTCACCACGTCGTCACGGAAACGCCCGACGTTATGCTGTGCGACCTTGCGCGCGACGCCGCTCCCCCAGCCGAGGCGGAGGCGCCGGTCGTCGTGCTGACCAGCGATGCGATGAACGGCGAACAGCCCGCCGGCGTGCTGCCGCGCGAGGTGACCGCGGCCCAGCTCGATCCCGCGCTGCGGGCGGTGGCGGCCGGCCTACTGGTTCGGGCGCCGGGTGCGTTTCCTCCCGACGGCTTCCGTGCCGCCGGCGACGAAACCGCCCCGGCGCTGACGCCGCGCGAGGCGGAAATACTGACGCTGATCGGTCAGGGTATGAGCAACAAGGCGGCTGCGCGGCAGCTCGGCATCTCGGTGCACACCGTGAAGTTTCATCTCGAAGCGCTGTTCGCCAAGCTGGACGCGACCAGCAGGGCCGAGGCGGTGGCGAAAGGACTGCGCGGCGGCGTCATCGAGCTGTAATCGAGATGATGGCGGCGACTATTCCGGCTCGATGCGGATCATCGTCGGCGCCTCCAGCACGGCATTCAGTGCCGCAATCCGCGCCAGGGCCTCACGCATCGCGCTTTCCTGCGTCTCATGAGTTACCAGCACCACCGGCACTGCCTCGCCGGGTGATCGCCCACGCTGCAGCATCGACTCCAGCGACACGCCAAGATCGCGCAGCACCGCGGTAACATCGGCTATGACCCCAGGACGATCCACCACCATCAGGCGCAGGTAGTACGCGCCGAAATGCGCGCTCATGGGGACCGACGGCGCGTTCGAAAGCTCGGCCGAGGCGGCGCCCCAGACCGGCGTCTGGCGGTTGCGCGCGATGTCGATCAGATCGGCGACGACGGCCGATGCAGTCGGGCCCTCGCCTGCCCCGCGGCCCTCCAGCATGACGCGGCCGACGAAGTCACCTTCCGCCACGACGGCGTTGAACACGCCGTCCACCCGCGCGATGGGCGCCGCGGCCGGCACCATGCAGGGATGCACGCGCGCCTCGATGCCCGCCGCCACGTGGCGCGCGATGCCTAGCAGCTTGATGCGGTAGCCAAGCTCGGTGGCGAACGCGATGTCGAGCGCGGAGACCGCTCGGATGCCCTCGACGTGCACGGCATCGAACGCGACCGGGCGGCCGAACGCCAGTGCGGCCAGGATCGCCAGCTTGTGGGCGGCGTCGATGCCGTCGATGTCGAACGACGGATCGGCCTCGGCGTAGCCGAGCTTCTGCGCATCGGCGAGCACCTCGGCGAACTCGCGCCCGCGCTCTCGCATCTGCGTCAGGATGTAGTTGCAGGTCCCATTGAGGATGCCGGCGATGCGGAGAATGCGATTCGCGGCGAGCCCCTCCCGGAGCGCCTTGATCACCGGGATGCCGCCGGCCACCGACGCCTCGAACGCCAGGGTCACGCCGCGCTCCTCGGCCGCGGCGGCGAGTGCGGCGCCATGCACCGCGAGCAGGGCCTTGTTTGCAGTGACCACCGGCTTGCCGGCGGCGATCGCCGCCTGCACCAGGGCGTGGGCGGGGCCATCCGAGCCGCCGATCAGCTCGACCACCACCTCGACCGCCGGATCGGCGGCGAGCGCCACCGGGTCCTCGTACCAGCGGAGGCCTGACAGGGACACGCCGCGGTCGCGCGTGCGGTCCCGGGCGGACACGGCGGTGACCGCGATCGGTCGGCCGGCCCGCGCGGTGATGATGTCGGCGTTGTCACGCAGCAGCTTCAGGACGCCGCCGCCGACCGTGCCCAGGCCGGCGACCGCTACGGACAGGGGGTGGGTCATGGGTGCGGACCCCGATGTGGCGGCGCAGCGCTTATGGGCATTGTAATGGCGTCCTCTCGGCTGGCGGCGTGGTCTGCATAGCAGACTGGATTGGGCAATGCAGCGCCCCCGGTGTCTGCGCTCAATGCACCTCGGTGCGATGCCGGGAACGGCCCCGGGGGCGCACGCCTCGCCGCGCATGCCGACCTTGAACGGCGCGCCACAGATGCAGAGTCCTTGCCAGTCAATGGGCGCAACATCAGTTCCGACACGTCGCGACCGTGCGCCTTGATCGGTTTCGAAAACGCGACCGGCACCGGCTGCGGCCGATGCGTGAAGGCTCCCGGGCTTGACCCGGGAGTCTGTGCCTCGCTCATGGATGCTTACGGGCGTCAGCCCGATCATCTATCGTCACGGACGGACGTGATCCGGCTATCATGCTGCCAGGTCCTCATACGCGGTCAGCGCCTCGAACTTGACGCCGATCTGCCCTTCACCGGTGTCGAGGTGGACGAGGCCGGAATACCACGCCCGCTGATAGATGCAGGTGTTGCCGTTATCCAGCTCGATGGTGACCGTTTCATTCACCATCGCCACGAGGTCCTGCAACGACAGCGTGCCGTCATCGGAAATGTTAGCTTCCACTGTGGGGATGACGGGCCCGCGCTTGCGGCCATGCACGCCATCCTGGCCGGCAACGCCTTCCCACTGGAAGTTGTTGGGCTGCACCTTGAAGTCGCCACGCACTCGAAGCTGTCGGCCGCCGGCCCAGAAGTAGGCCACGCCGCCGACCATGGGGAAGCTGGCATTGGTTGATCTCACTACGTGTGAGTATTTCCATCGATCCCAGGCGCATTCAGCAGCGCCGGCTTTGCATGGCCGTCCGCAGGATCTGTCGCCACGCGAGTTAGGTGCTAGAACGCAATTGCTTGAAATCAGAGCGAAAAATTGCCAAGGTTCCGCGAAACGGCTCTGAGGGAACCGGAAGTGGACCACTTCATCGACGTGGCGGCGAACATATCGACACCTCTGGGGTTGGCAGGTTTGAGTCTGGCGGTACTCTTCTTTGTGGCGCGGCAGATTATTAGTTCACGTCTCATCCCAGTGGCTCATCGTGAGCATAGTCATACGATAACGCCCTAATCAACAAGCTCTTTTGGTTATCGCTTGCCGCGATGGTGCTTGGGTTCGCAGGATACCTGCTGTCGGGTGTCCAATCTCGAACAACAGCATCATCGCAGCAACAACGGGTGCCAATTCCGGGAGGAACCGGCTGGGTGTTTCTTGGTTACTACAATAGCTAGTCTGGAGCGTTTACCGAGGGACCAAAGGCTGAGGTTATCTCTGGCAACATCAGGGCTCGGGCACATTTCTATGACGCTGGAGACATTGTCCGACTGAAGGTCCCGTCCAAGGTGCGGATCGTGGACTGGGAAACATCGAAGACTGACAAGAATCTGACATCACCAATCACGAAGGGGATCGTTTCGAATGCCGACTAGACAGGAGCAGTTCTTCCAGTTGGAACGGAGTTGATATTGCGTGACGACTCGATGGGCGCGTGGCCCGGCAATCCTAACCGAGCAATCTGGGGCCGTGTTGTATATACAGACGACAATTGATGGCCTGAATTCTGTCGTTTGAATCGGCACGCTGCACTGCCCCATTATCAGTGATAGGCCAGACCTGATAGCAACCGGAACTGATTGAGCAGCGCAACAATGCGCAAGCCGCTGACCGTGTAGGGCGCCCACAGCACGTCGAGCCGGCTCGGATCGCGCGCGTTGCGCTCAACGATGGTGGCTTTCGCCATCGCGTCGGCAGCTTCGACTAGGCCGTCGAACTCCATCTGCCGATACTGGGCGATGATCTCTGCCTGGTACATCGACGGCGTCACGACAGGCTGGCCGGGACCCGAACCGCGTGCCGTCGTCCGTCAGCTTGCCGCGTGGAAACTTCTGCGTAGTCGACGCCTTCAGCCGACGCGTGATCTCCGCCAACGTCGCCAGCGTCTCACAGCTGAGAATGCTTTTGGCCGCCAAATGGCGCCCACTCCGGCCAGACACCTGCGTTTGCCGTGGCGCGAAGCAGGTGTGAGCGCATCCGGGTTTCCGGCTCTCGGCCAGTTGTGTCGAAGACGCTTGTATCGATATAACAAAATGCTATATCTCCCCGGTGAAGCCAGTTCGCTACACGGCTGACGCGCTGAAAGGCCTGAAGCGGCACGGCAACATGGCCAACCGGATCATGCGGACGATGCGGGAATATGCGGACGGCACCGGTGCGCACAGCAACAACGTCAAGGCGCTGCAGGGATCGTCGGCACTTCGGTTGCGCATTGGCGACTATCGGGTGGTGTTCAGCGAGACAGAAACCGAGATCGTCGTCACAGGCGTCGGACCGCGCGGTCGCATCTACGATTGACGGAGAAATTGGATGGCAATCCAGACCACACGCGGTCCCAATGGCGAGGACATGGTGCTGCTGAGCATGGACGAGTACGAGGACCTAGTTGATGCGCGTGGTCACGAAGCAGCCATGCGGGCGGTAGCGTCGGGTGCCATGGAAACGCTGTCCGAGGACGCCGCTGCCGCTTACCTGGCAGCGAAGACTCCCCTGGCGTTCTGGCGCCGTCACCGCGACACGACGCAGCAGGCGCTCGCCGAAGCTGTCGGCGTGTCGCAGGCATACATCGCACAGATCGAGGCCGGCGTCCGGGAAGGCAGCCCCATTATGCTCCGCGACCTCGCGCGCGTGCTGCGGATCAGGATGGAGGACCTCGTGCCCTAGATCGCGGCGACAAACGCCTGGATATAACCGCACCATGTCGGGAATTCGCCGCCACAGTCCGAGCCAGTCCTGCGACCATTGGCGTCAATGTCCATTGTTTCAAGGATCGGCGAGTCGCTAAGCGACGCGGATTCGGATACTCTAACGCCATGCCGGACGATCTCTACGACCGCGACGCTCTCGCCTGGTCGGAACACCAAGCCAGCCTGCTGCGTCGCGTCGCGCGCGGCGAGCGGGTGAACGAGGTGGACTGGGAGCATGTCATCGAGGAGATCGAGGACGTGGGGCTGTCGGAACTCCATGCCGTCCAGAGTGATCTCCATCAGATGATGGTGCACCTGCTCAAGGTCCACGGCTGGCCCAACAGCCCGTCTGTAGGACATTGGCGTGGAGAATTTGTCGCATTTCAAAGTGATGCCGCACGTCGGTTTGCGCCATCCATGCGGCGAAGGATTGATCTCGCACGGCAGTATCGTGACGCACTCGAACAAGTTGAGACAGCCAATTACGATAGGGTTCCGGCTCGCGCCTGGCCGGCCGATTGCCCATTCACCCTGGACCAGTTAGTTGGCGACAAGCGGGCCGCGCTGGAACAACACCTCGAGGCGGCGGCCGCAAGCAGCACGGCCTGATTCAGGGCGTGGCAGTCTCTGCCAGCGCCGCCTGGTTCGTCCCGCTCTGCATGAAGGCGCGGATGCTGCGGACCGCCTGGCGCAGTCGGTGCGTGTTCTCCACCAGCGCGATCCGCACATATCCCTCGCCGTGCTCGCCGAAGCCGAGCCCCGGCGAGACTGCGACCTTGGCGCGAGCCAGCAGCAGCTTGGAGAACTCGACGCTACCCAGGCTGGCGAAACGGGGCGGGATCGGCGCCCAGGCGAACATCGAACCCTCTGGGCTCGGCACATCCCAGCCAGCCGATGCCAGGCCGCGGATCAGCACGTCGCGCCGCTCGCGATACATCGTGCGGATCTGGTCCACGCAGTCCTGCGGCCCGTTCAGCGCGGCCGTCGCGGCGACCTGGATCGGCGTGAACGCACCGTAGTCGAGATACGACTTCATCCGCGTCAGCGCGTTGATCAGCCTCGGATTGCCGGCTGCAAAGCCCATGCGCCAGCCCGGCATCGAGTAGGTCTTGGACAGGCTGGTGAACTCGACTGCGATCTCCTTCGCGCCCGGGACCTGCAGCAGCGATGGCGGCACCTTGTCGCCGAAATAGATCTCGGCGTAGGCGAGGTCGGACATGATCCAGATTTCGTGCCGGCGGGCGAACGCGACAACCTCGCGATAGAAGTCCAGATCCGCCAGATAGGCTGTCGGATTTGAAGGAAAATTCACGATCAGAGCGGTAGGCTTCGGCACCGAGTGCCGCACCGCGCGATCCAGCGCCCGCAGCATCTCCTCGTCCGGGCTGGCCGGCACCGAACGGACCGCCGCGCCGGCGATGATGAAGCCGAACTGATGGATCGGATAGGACGGATTAGGCACCAGGATCGTGTCGCCCGGGCTGGTGATCGCGGACGCGAGATTGGCCAGCCCCTCCTTCGCCCCGGGCGTGGCGATCACCTCGGTCTCCGGATCCAGACCGACGTCGAAGCGCCGCTGGTAGTAGCCCGCGAGCGCGCGCCGCAGACCGGGGATACCTTTGCTGACGGAATAACGATGGGTGCGCGGGTCCTGCACCGCCTCCACCAACTTGGCGACGATGTGCGGCGGCGTGGGACTATCGGGATTGCCCATCCCGAGATCGATGATGTCCTCGCCGGCGCCACGGGCGCGCGCCTTGGCCGTGTTGACCTCGGCAAAGACATACGGCGGCAGGCGGCGAATGCGGTGAAATTCACCGGGGAAATCGGAACTCATGCTGGGTCTCGCGGATTGGAGGCTTACTTTACCAAACGTGCCGCGCCGCCGCGACCGATTGCTTCGGCGTCGACCTGCACGGCCGAGCCCGGCACGCCGGCCGATGTGAGCGCCGTGGCCATCGCCTGAGCACGCGACAGTCCAAGCTTCAGCGCCGCCGACTGGGCATCCGGGTCGTTCGATGTGGCGTCGCCATAGCCGGTGACCGCGATGATGCCGCCCGCCCGGCGTGCAGCGAGCGCTTTCAACGTGCTGGCCGCCGTTGGCGGCAAATCCGCCGAGCCGTCAACGAATGTCAGGCTGACACTGTTGGCCGAATTTGGCGGTGGCGCCGGTGTTGCCGCGGCGGTCGCTGCCGGTGCGGAAGGCGGCGGGCCCACGGCGGGTGGCGATCCCACAGGTGTGGCAGGCGCGCCGCCGGCAGCCGGCAGATTAGGCGGTGGCGGCGGGGTGGTGGGCAGCGGAGGAGCCGGCGCAGCTTCCGCAGTGGGCTGTGCCGAAGCGCCAGGAGGCGTCAGGGGCGCGTTGGCCGCGGGCGGCGGCAAGGCGGCCGCCACACCGGGTTGCGCCGCAGGGCCGGGGGCTGCCGGCGCATTGGGCTCAGGCTTGGCTGATGCCGGACCGGCAGCAGGCCCCCCCGGAGCGGCGGGAGGCGGAAGTTCCGCGGTCTGCACCGCACCGACCGGCGCCTTTGCCGGCGCGGCGGCAGGCGCAGTGCTGGCCGCCGCAGGGCTCGGTGCCGACGGAGCGGGCGACGGCGCAGCGGGCGGCGCATCCGCGGCCGGCAACGATGCGCTCGCAGTCGCGGTTCCGGGTGGCGGCGGCGGTGGTGGCGGTGGCACGGTCCCCTTGCCGAACAGGGCCGGCGAGGCGCTCGGCGACGACGGGTCAGCGATCGGCGCCGCCGCATCGGCGCGCTGCGTGTTGGTGCGGTCTGCGATCAGGCCATTGGCAATATTGGCCAGGGCTGCGCGATCGGGCTCCGCAGGCTTGGGCGGGACCGTCGCCAGATTCGGATAGGGCTGGTCCGCACCGGGTGGCGGCGGCCTTTGCTCGGCGATCTTCCCGCCCTGCAGATCGTGCCACCAGGTCACCGGGTTCATCGATGAAGGAAACGACGAACAGCCTGACAGCAGAAGACCAATGCCCGCCAGGACAGCCTGTACAGAGCGGAAACGCAGGCCAGACGTGCCGGATCGCGTGCCCGGATAAGCTTGAACCCGATCACGCGCACCCCTAGGTTGCCCGCCACTATCGCTGATCAACATAGCCGAATCCGCTCCAGGCCTCGTCGCATTGGTGTAGCTTGTGGTGGTGCCGACGGAAAGGACGCGTATGGCCGAGATCGAGAAGCCCGAAGTCGCCGGGTTCAAGCTGCCCGACCCGGCGGAGATCGGTCGTTCGATGGCCGATATCGCCGAACGCTCCCAGCGCATCGTCGGAGAGTGGCTCAAGCGCCAGGCGAGCGAGGAGCATGCGCCCGATCCGTTCAATATCGGCAGCGCATTCATGGAGATGACCGCGAAGCTGATGGCCAACCCGGCCGGGGTCATGGCCGCTCAGCTCGGCTTCTGGCAGGACTACATGACGCTATGGCAGAACACCGCGCGGCGCATGATGGGGATCGACTCTGACCCGGTGATCGACTCGACTTCGACCGATCGCCGCTTCAAGGACGACGCATGGAAGGACAGCGAGGTCTTCGACTTCATCAAGCAGTCCTACCTGCTGTCCGCGCGCTTCGTGCAGGACGTGGTGAAGCAGGCTGACGGGCTGGATGCGAAGACCGCGCAGAAGGTGGATTTCTACTCGCGACAGTTCGTCGATGCGATGAGTCCGTCGAACTTCCTGATGACCAATCCCGAGGTGCTGCGCAAGACCGCCGAAACCGGCGGCGAGAACCTGCTGAAGGGCCTGAGCAACCTGCTGAGCGACCTCGAGCGCGGCAAGGGCAAGCTGCACATCAAGATGACCGATACCGACGCCTTCAAATTGGGCGAGAATATCGGCGTGTCGCCCGGCAAGGTGGTCTATCAGAACGAGCTGATACAGCTCGTTCAGTACACCCCGACAACCGACAAGGTGCTGAAACGCCCGCTGCTGATCGGTCCGCCGTGGATCAACAAGTTCTACATCCTCGATCTGAGACCGCGGAACAGTTTTGTCCGTTGGGCCGTGTCGCAGGGCCACACCGTGTTCGTGATCTCGTGGGTGAACCCGGACGAGAGGCTCGCGGAGAAAGGCTTCGAGGACTACATGACGGACGGCTACCTCGCCGCGCTGGGTGCGATCGAGCGGGCGACCGGCGAGCGCGATGTGAATGCGATCGGCTATTGCCTCGGCGGCACATTGCTGGCGAGCACGCTGGCCTACATGGCGGAGAAGGGCGACGACAGGATCAAGTCCGCCACGTTCTTCGTCACCATGATGGACTTCGCGGAAGCCGGCGAGCTTGGCGTGTTCATCGATGAGGAGCAGTTGAAGTCGCTCGAGGAGAAGATGAGCAAGCGCGGCTTTCTCGAAGGCTCCGAGATGGCGACGACGTTCAACATGCTGCGGGCCAACGATCTGATCTGGTCGTTCGTGGTGAACAACTACCTGCTCGGCAATGACCCCTTCCCGTTCGACCTGCTTTACTGGAACGCGGATTCGACTCGGATGCCGGCACGCATGCACAGCTTCTACCTGCGCAAGATGTACCAGGAGAATCTGCTGGCGGTGCCTGGCGGGATCAGCCTGGCCGGCGTGCCGATCGACCTGACCAAAATCAAGACACCGGCGTATTTCCTGTCCACCCGCGAGGATCACATCGCTCCGTGGAAATCCACCTACCGCGGCACGCAATTGCTGAGCGGTCCGAAGCGGTTCGTGCTGGCGGCATCGGGCCACATCGCGGGCGTCGTCAACCCTCCGGAGGGCGGCAAGTACAGCCACTGGATCAACCAGGATCTGCCGCCCGAGCCCGAGGCGTGGTTCAAGGGCGCCACCGAGATCGCCGGCTCCTGGTGGCCCGACTGGCACCGCTGGGTGAGTGCTCTCGGCAAGGAGCAGGTGCCGGCGCGGGTGCCGGGCGCGGGCAAGCTGAAGGTGATCGAGGACGCGCCAGGGAGCTATGTGAAGGTGCGGCTGAGCTGACGGCGGCCGCGTCAGCGTGCTCCGCTGATCCGTGTCAGGGCGTAGTCGAAGGGAGCCGTCGAAACACGAAAGTCGCCGCGGAATGGGTTGCTCAGCGCAATGATCAGCACGAGCACCAGCACGCCGGACACGGCCAGCATGGCGGACATGGCGAGTTGCATGCGCACGCTGGGCGCGCCCAGGAACGAACCGAAGACAATGGTGATCGTGCCGCCAACGATCACCACGATCCAGACGATTTCGGGAATTGTGGTCTCCGCCGCCAGCAGTCTTTCCTCCCTTGCGTCGTGCAGCCGTACCAGGGACTGCAGCAGCAGCGCATGGAAGTTGCCATTCGCCTGGTCGGACGGTTGCAAGCCGACCGCAAGCCGATGCAGATCGGCGAGATACGTGTCGCCCGAGCTATCCACGCGGCCTTCCGCCTGAGCGGGCCATTCAATCGCAATGACGGCCCGCGTGTAGCGTCTCAAACGATCGGTCAGGTCTGCCCTTGCCGTGTCCTCCAAGCCCTCGGCCGCCTCAAAGACGTCGAGAATGACGGCAGCTTCCGAATGGCTTGCCGCCTTCGCCTTGTTGAAGCCATCCCAGGCGGCCGTGGCGACAAAGGCCAGGAGCACGGCGTAGGTCACACCGATGATCGACAGGATTGCCGCGGCGATGTCGTTGTGCTGGCGCCGGAACTCGGCCGACACAAAGCGTCGGACAGCGATTTCCAGAAGCATCGTCCCAACGACCGCCGCAATGACAAGCGATAGCCCGACGGCCCAGATCGGGTACTGATAGACCATATCGGCGCGCATCATCATCTGCGGCACCCGCCATCATTGACTCCCTCTCCGCCCTTGGGGGCGGAGAGGAAAA
>Ga0210402_10005171_pt1 | contig 11740 bp, 9 predicted proteins | sample IncBWC7MmetaG_FD_161055 | JGI IMG/M metagenome (GOLD analysis project Ga0210402, IMG submission 161055) | Forest soil microbial communities from Barre Woods Harvard Forest LTER site, Petersham, Massachusetts, United States - Inc-BW-C-7-M | ecosystem: Environmental > Terrestrial > Soil >... | reverse complement strand
GTAAGCCGAAGTAATGATCGAGCACGTGATAGAGGATGGAATCGAAGGCGCCGCCTTCCTCGGCGTTGGTAAGGATGACGACGCCGAGATTTTCTTCGGGCACCAGCATCACGCGGGATACAAATCCGGCGACGCCTCCCGTGTGGCCGACGAGCTTGCGGCCGTGGTAGTCGCGCAGTCCCCAGCCCAGGGCGTAATCGGCAAAGTTTGTTTTCAGTCCCGCAAGACCAGGTGGAGGATCGCCGGTGGGAAGAATGGTTTGTGGCGACCACATTTCTCTGGATCGCCGCTCGGTGAAGAGGTGGCCTTCTTTTTCGGCGCCAGCGCCGTTGGTGAATTTTCCGCGATTGAGTTGTAGCTGCACCCACTTGGCCATGTCGGCGGCGCCGGAATTGATGGCGCCGGCGGGGCCTGCGTTGTCGAGCACTTCGAAATGGATGGCTTGCAGTTTGCCGTCCAGGCGAGAGTGCGGGTAGGCGACGTTGTCGGTGGGCTTGAGGCCGGTCACGCTGGAGTGGGTCATGCCGAGCGGCGTGAAAATGCGCTGGCGAATGTAGTCGTCCCACGAGATGCCGGTTACGGCGGGGATGATCTGTCCAGCCGTCATATAAAGAAGATTGTCGTAGGCGTAATGACTTCGAAAACTCGACGCCGGCTTCATGAAGCGCAGCTTGTAGATGATTTCCTCGCGCGTGTAAGTCGAGTGCGGCCAGAAGAGCAAGTCGCCCTCGCCGAGTCCCATGCCACTGCGGTGCGTGAGCAGGTCGCGGATGGTCATCTCATGCGAGACGTACGGGTCGTACATCACGAAGCCAGGCAGGCGCTGGTAAACCGGGTCGTCCCACGAGAGCTTGCCTTCATCGACCAGCGTGGCGAGCGCGGCGGTGGTGAAGGCCTTGGTGTTGGAACCGATCCCGAACATAGTGAATTCGTCGACCGGCGTAGGGTCGCCGAGTTTGCGCACGCCGTACCCTTTGGCGACGAGAATCTTGCCGTCTTTTACAATGGCCACCGCCATGCCGGGGACTTCGAAAGTTTTCATCGACGACGCGACGTAGGCGTCGAGGTCGGACGGTGGTGCGACAGGTGACTGCGCCTGCGCAGGAATCATGAAGATCGTCGTCGTTATTGCGAATGCGACCGCGAGCCGTATCGAAGGCGTTTGGGGCATTGGATCTCTCCGGTTGATGATTGCGCGAGACTATGACGCGGAGATTAGAACACAGAACTGGCACGCCGCGGGAACCCGGGCCTGAGGCAATGTGTTGGTCTCGGATCGCTCGTACGGGCTGTCGAGCGCTCGACCGGAGCGCCGGGGGCTGTCCCCACATGGCTTCAATCCGCCTGTACAAACCTGCGGGCTTCATATACAAACGCTGAAAGCGGTGCGTGGGGCGCCGCTGCGGGGGCGGATTTCTTGTATCTCAAGCCGAAGACACTCGACGAGGCGGTCTCTCTGCTGGCTTCTCCGGGCGGACAAATTCTGGCTGGGGGAACGGATTTTTATCCGGCGCTGGGAGAGCGATTGCCGCGGGGGCGGGTTGTCGATATTACCGCGCTCGGGGAAATCCGCGGCATATCGACCGAGGCGGGGCAGGTTCGGATTGGCGGGCTGACCACATGGACTGAGGTGATTCGAACTCCGCTGCCCCGATGTTTCGATCTGCTCAAGGCGGCCGCGAGGGAAGTGGGCTCGGTACAGATTCAGAATCGCGGGACGGTGGCAGGGAATTTGTGCAATGCCTCTCCGGCGGCGGATGGAGTGCCACCGCTACTGGCGCTGGACGCGGAGGTGGAACTGGCTTCAGCCGCGGGAAGACGACGCATGGCACTGTCGGATTTTGTCGCGGGCAATCGCAAGACGCTGCGTCGCGCGGATGAAATTCTGGCAGCTGTAGTTGTTCCGCGGCGGATGGAAAACGCGGCTTCGGCGTTTCTAAAGTTGGGGGCGCGGCGGTACCTCGTCATCTCCATCTCGATGGTGGGCGTGGTCCTGCAGGCTGATGAGACCGGGCACGTGTCGGAAGTTCACGTCGCGGTGGGCTCGTGTTCGGCGACCGCGCAGCGATTGAGCAATTTGGAAAAAGATCTGGTCGGTTTGCCGACAAAGGCTGGAATTGGTGCGGCGGTGAGGGCGGAACACTTAGAGACTCTTTCTCCGATTAACGATGTGCGCGCGACTGCGGACTATCGGCGGGATGCGTCGTTGACTCTAGTGCGACGCGCCCTGGAAGCCTGCGTGGGGAGCCGCTGATGGCGACCGTCGAAAACGTGCCGGCGGCGGAAGCCGAGACGATTTCATTTTCAGTGAATGGGCGCGTTGTCGAGGTTGCGGCGTTTGGGGCACGCCGGCTCTCGCGAGTATTGCGCGACGATCTGGGGCTGACCGGAACGAAAGTGGGCTGTGACGCGGGCGACTGCGGGGCCTGCACCGTGTTGCTGAATGGCCAGCCCGTCTGCGCTTGCCTGGTGGCGGCGGGTCAAGCGGCGGAATGTGAGATCACGACGGTGGAAGGGTTGGCTGCGCGCCCACCGCTGTTCCGTCGGCTGCAAGACTCGTTTCTATCGCACGGTGCCGCGCAATGCGGGGCGTGCACTCCCGGAATGCTCGTCGCGGCGACGGCGCTGTTGGAGAGAAATTCATCTCCCAACGAAGGCGAAGTGATGGACGCGATTGGCGGCGTGCTGTGCCGCTGCACGGGATATCGAAAAATTATCAGCGCGGTCATCGATGCGGGAGATTCGGGCGCACACCTCACAGCCGCGTCACCAGCCGCTGGGACGGCAGTGGGTGCGCGCCTGGTGCGGCTCGATGGCAAGAAGAAAGTCGAGGGCTCGGAAATCTTCGGGGCCGACGAAACCCCGGCGGGAACGCTGGGAGTGCGCGTGGTTCGGTGTCCGCACGCGAGGGCGCGATTTAAGTTCGGCGATCTGGATCAATTCGTGTCGGCCCATCCGGGAGTGATCGTGGTTCTGACCGCGAAGGATGTGCCGGGCATCGATCGCTACGGCGTGATTTCCAAGTACGCCGATCAGCCTGTGTTTGCTCATCATGAGGCTCGCTTCCGCGGAGAAGCGGTTGCGGCTGTGGCGGGCGAGACGTTGGCACTGGAGGCGCTCGAACTGGCGGAATTTCCCGTGTGTTGGGAGGAGTTGCCGGCGCTCAAGACGATGGATGAGTCCCTGGCGGCGGAGGCCCCTCGTATTCATGCGCATCGCGAGGATAATATTCTGGTGCGCGGGCGCGTGGTTTGCGGCGACGTTGAAAAAGCGTTGGCCGAGGCCGACGTGGTGGCCGAAGGCGAGTATGAAACGGGATTCGTGGAGCACGCCTACATTGAGCCGGAAGCCGGGTTCGCGCGCCGAGTTGACGATCGCATCGAAATTCAGGCGTGCACCCAATCTCCGTACATGGACCGGGACGACATCGCAAAGATTCTTGGGATCGCTCCGGAGCAGGTGCGAATTATTCCGACGGCAGTCGGCGGAGGATTCGGGGCGAAACTCGACCTTTCGGTGCAGCCATTCGTAGCTCTGGCGGCCTGGAAAGTGGGACGGCCGGTGCGCATGGTCTATTCACGTACGGAATCGATTGTGTCGACCACTAAGCGGCATCCCGCGCGGATGAGGCTGCGGGCGGGAGCCACGCGCGACGGAAAGCTGACTTCGCTCGATTTTGCGGCAGACTTCAATACGGGCGCGTATTCTTCGTGGGGGCCGACCGTGGCCGGCCGTGTACCGGTGCATGCGTCGGGACCGTATCGGGTTCCGAACTACCGGGCACTGACTCGGGCGGTACATACCAACATCGTTCCGGCAGGCGCGTTTCGCGGATTCGGTGTGCCCCAGGCGGCGATTGCTCAGGAGCAAATTTATGACGAACTCGCCGACGGCGTTGGAATGGACCGGCTGGAGTTTCGCATTTTGAATTCGCTGGACAATCATTCGCCGACAGTGACGGGGCAGGTGCTCGGCGAGGGCGTGGGCATTCGTTCATGCTTCGAGGCGTTGCAGCCGAGGTGGAACGCCGCCCGCGCGGAAGCTTCTACATTCAAGGCGAGCAACAAGCGGCCGTTGCGGCGCGGCGTTGGTGTTGCAGGCATGTGGTATGGATGCGGGAATACATCGCTGCCGAATCCGTCGACGGTGCGCATCGGCCTAAAGCGCGATGGCCGCATCGCACTGCACCAGGGCGCGGTGGACATTGGGCAGGGATCGAATACGATTGTGACGCAGATTTGTGCGGACGCGATGATGGCTCCCGTTTCGCAATTCGACCTGGTTTCGGGCGACACGTCGATTTCCCCCGACTGCGGCAAGACCTCAGCCTCTCGGCAGACATTTGTGACCGGCAAAGCGGCTCACATGGCAGGAACTAAGCTGCGCAGCGAGATCTTGAAAATGGCTGGCGCGTGCGACAGTGCGACGGTGGAGTTTCGCGACGGCGTTGTTACCGTCGCCGACAACGGGAAGCAGACGGCGCTGGCTCTTTCGGAGTTGCCTCTTAACGAACAGGGCTACGTGATCACTTGTGAGGCAACGTTCGATCCGCCGACGAGTCCACTGGATGCGAATGGACAGGGAAGCCCGTACGCGGTATTCGGGTTTGGTGCGCACCTGGCGGAGATTGAAGTCGATGTTGAACTCGGTACGGTGCGCGTGTTGAGAGTGACGGCCGCGCATGACGTTGGGCGGGCGATCAATTTGACGTTGATTGAAGGGCAGATCGAAGGCGGCGTCGCGCAGGGACTCGGCATGGCGCTGATGGAGGAATTCTTTCCCGGCAAGGGTGAGAATCTTCACGACTATCTGATTCCGACAGCCGGCGATATTCCACCGATCGAATCGATTCTGATTGAGGAAGCGTCGTCGATTGGGCCTTTCGGGGCAAAGGGCATCGGCGAACAGGCAGTGATTCCGACCGCGCCCGCGATTCTCAACGCGATTCATGACGCGACTGGTGTGCGGATTCGGAAGGTTCCGGCTACGCCGGACCGCGTGCGCGCGGCCATTCTGTGCAAGAAAGAGCAAAGCCAAAACCAAGATCAACAGCGACGGACAGGAGCGTCCGTCCCACATGACGGCGGTGGAGGGTTTCGTGGCTGACGACGCGATCCGCTGCGATGCTTGCCCCGTGTTGTGCTACATCAAGCCCGGTCGGACGGGCGCGTGCGATCGCTACGGCAACCATGAAGGAACGCTGGTGCGGCTCGATCCTCATGTCGTGCTCGATCGAACTCTGGAGCGCGGGGGAGCAGTCAAGCCGTTTTTAGAGCGCGGCCGCGAATGGGACGGCACGCTGGGCAGCCACGGTGAGACATTTGTGACGGCGATCGGGGCAGGGACGACGTATCCCGATTACAAGCCAGCGCCGTTCATCATTTCGTCGCAGGTGGAAGGCGTGGACATGGTCACGGTGGTGACCGAAGGAATTTTCAGTTACTGCGGCGTGAAAGTGAAGATCGACACCGACCGGCATCTCGGCGCGGAGTGCAGCACGGTGCGGGTGCGAGGAGAGGCCATTGGTCATGTCACGACCAGCGAGTACGGATCACAAATGCTTTCGTTGGGCGGCGTTCGGCATTTGACCGGAAGCAGCCGCCATGAGGGCACGGCCACTTGCGACACGCTGCTGAACTTGTGCAACGGCAAGGCGGTCGAGTTGAGAATTGATGACGGATCAAGAGTCGTGGTTCAGGCGGGCCAGCCGCCGATCGTGGACGGTGCGCAGGAAGAACGCATGCGCGTGGGCTGCGGTTCGGCGACCATCGGAATGTTTGCCAAGCAATGGTTCGGCAAAGTGGATGAGGTGGTCGTGGTTGATGATCACATCACGGGTGTGCTCTCGGAACATCAAGCCGGGAAGTTGCTGGGTGTGCCGGAGACGGGAATCAAGTTGAAGGGCAGGCGCTCGACACCGGGAAGATATTTTCAGGTGGCCGAGCCGGGAACGTCGTGGGGCGGAACCGATGTTGAGGACCCGCTGACGATTCTGGGAAAGTTCAACGCGAAGAAGGCGTGGTCGGGGCTGCGGCTGCTGATGGTGAGTACGACCGGCGAGCACTACAGCTATTTTGAGCTGGATGAGGATTTGAAGCCGCAAGAAAAAACGTTGCCTGCGGGCTTGCGTGCGTCGGTGGCGCGCATCAAGGAAAATTGCGAGCCTGCCCTGTGCACTGTCCTGTTCATGGGCGGCGCGGGAGGATCGCTGCGCGCGGGTGTGACGGAGAATCCCGTGAAACTAACGCATTCGGTGCGCGATGCGCTGACGCATGTGACTTGTGGAGGCGCCCCCGTATACGTATGGCCGGGCGGGGGAATTACATTCATGGTAGACGTGACCCGGCTGCCGCAGAATGCGTTTGGATCGGTGCCGACGCCGGCGCTGGTGGCTCCGATTGAATTCACTTTGAGGCTTGCGGATTATGCGGAGCTCGGCGGTTACGTCGAGCATGTTCGTCCGCTTAGTGCGGTTGTTGCGGAGAATGAGAGACGGCGGCGCGTGTCGGCTCGCGCCGAGAATCCGTGGCCTCTCGAGTCTGGAGTGAAAGCCGTGAGAACAGTAAGAACCAAAAAGCGATGAATGAGCGCGCGCAAATCCGCATGCTGGCCGACGGACGGCGATTGCATCTTCATGATGGCCCGATCGATTTGATCGTGGAGGCGTTTGGATCGCCCCACCAGGTTGAGGCTGCGTATCGCGCTGCCAGCGTCCGTTTCTTGGCAGTCCTCGATGAGTTGTGCGGCGAGCTGGCTTACTTGCGTACAGCTTGCTCGGCCGAGGCGCCGTGGCCGCGTGGTGCGGTGGCACGGCGGATGGTGGCGGCGGTAATGCCTTACGCTGCGGAATATTTCGTCACGCCGATGGCGGCGGTAGCGGGCGCGGTGGCCGAGGAGATTCTGGCGTCGATGACTGCGGCCGCTGAACTCTCGTCCGCGTATGTGAATGATGGGGGTGATATCGCTTTGCACCTGGGCGCGGGAGAGAAGCTTGTAATTGGGATGGTGGAGCGCCCTGATCGTCCATCGTTGCTGGGGACGACGACCGTGCATGCGCACGATCCGGTGCGCGGCATTGCCACCAGCGGGTGGCGAGGGCGAAGTTTTTCGCTGGGGATCGCGGACTCGGTAACCGTGCTGGCGGATCGTGCTGCGGCAGCCGATGCCGCCGCTACCATCATCGCCAATGCGGTCGATCTGCCAGGGCATTCGGCGATTGTCCGCGTACCGGCTTGCGAGCTTGCCCCGGACAGCGATCTTCGGAATCAGCCAGTGACGCAGGCTGTGGGTGAGTTGACGGTGGAAGACGTCGATCAGGCTCTGGAGGCGGGCGCGCGGTCTGCCCAACGATTGTTGAGAATGGGATTGATCCGCTCGTCTGCGCTCAGCTTGCATGGAGAAACGCGAGTCGTCGGAGCTCTGGGAGAATTGCCAATAACCGCGACGTCCGTTCACGAAAGGGGCCTGGTGCATGCCTGAAGTGGTTGTCCGGAAGAAAACGATCTGTGTCGAGGAGATTTTCCACGAAGGAGGGCCCGCGCCGGAGAAGCCTCTGCGCCGTGCAACCGCGATTGCGGTGATTCGCAATCCCTTCTCGGGATCGTACGTCGCAAATATTGAGTGGTTCATGGATGACTTGAAACCTCTTGGGTTAGAAATGGCGCGCAAATTGGTGGACGCGCTTGGAGGAGATGTGAAATCGGTCGAAGGTTACGGCAAAGGCGCGATCGTAGGCGCGGCGGGAGAACTCGAACACGGAGCGCTGTGGCACGTTCCAGGCGGATACGCGATGCGTGAGATCTTGGGCGGAGCGAAAGCGATTGTGGCGTCGACGAAGAAAGTTGGTGGGCCGGGAACCCGGCTGGATGTGCCCATCACGCACATCAATGCCTCGTACGTGCGAAGTCATTTCGATGCGATGGAGGTAGGAGTAAACGATGCGCCGCGCGCGGACGAGATGCTGCTGGCCCTGGTGATGACGACTGGCGCCCGCGTGCATGCCCGCGTGGGTGGGCTGAAAGCTTCGGAGATCAAGGGAGAAGACGGACTGCGGTGATGACAAACCTGCTGACGAAACATGCTGACGAAACATGGCGACAAATATGAAAGCAAAGATTCGTAAGATTGCGACGTTTCTGGAAGAGACGGACCGGGAAATGGATCGCGCGGTTACGCCTCCGACCAAGCGTGCGGCCGCGGTGGCCGTGATTGAGAATCCGTTCGCCGGAAAATATGTCGAGGATCTTTCCGAGTTGATGGCGATTGGTGAGGAACTCGGCGAGTTGCTCACGGCGCGGGCGGTGGCAGCGCTGGGAATTGCCGGCCCGCTGGCGGAAAGTTATGGCAAAGCTGCGGCGGTCGGCGAGAACGGAGAACTCGAGCACGCCGCGGCGATTCTGCATCCCAAGCTGGGAACTCCTGTGCGGCGCGTGCTCGGCAAGGGCGCGGCGTTGATTCCGTCGTCGAAGAAGCGGGGCGGGCTGGGCGTGGTGCTCGACATTCCGCTGGGGCACAAGGACGCGGCGTTCGTGCGCAGCCACTTCGACGGCATGGAAGTGCGAATCAATGACGCGCCGCGCGCGAATGAAATCATGGTGGCGATTGCGGTCACCGACAGCGGGCGTCCGCTGGCTAGGGTGGGCGGCCTTTCCAAAGGCCAGATCAAGGGCGAAGACGGACTGAGATGAAGCATGTAGGGACAGCCCTCCACGGCTGTCCAGCGGCCCAGGTTCATCGGGCCGCGGCTGCGGGAGCTTTCATCAGGAACGAAATGTTGTCCACCTTGTAGAGAACTTTGCCGGGCGAATCCGGCGTTGCAGTGACCTTCCCCGCCCGCACCGCATCGAACGCTCCCACGAGCCGCGCGAGTACCGTGGGTGATGCAACCGGAATGTTGTGCGCGCCTAAAACAATCTTCACTTGTGGCGCAAGCGCTGCCAACCGCCGAATCGAGGCGGCGTAGGCATCGAGATCAGTTTCCGGCCGGAACAGCCAGATGGGCGCCGGATAATAAGTGTCGCCGGTGAAGAGCAGGCCATTTGTTCGATCGATCAGGGAAATTGCGTCGGGCGTGTGGCCGGGTGTGGCAACCACTTCGATGCTGCGACCTCCCAGGTCGAACTTGTCGCCGTCGTGCATGTAGGCGAAGATTTTCCACGGACGTGTCGAGTAAGCCTTCGCATCGAATCCTTTGGGGAGTGTGCCGCAGATCTGGTCGGGCGTGATCTCGGCTTGTGCATCTTCACGCGAGCCTTGCGCGTTTCGGCGCGTAAAATCCGTATCCATTCCATAGACCGTGTCGAATTGCCAATTGCCACCGACGTGGTCGTCGTGGGTGTGGGAATTCAGCACGACGATCGGGAGCTTGGTGAGTTCGGACGTGACTTTCTTGACGTCGCTGATGCCCATACCGGTATCGAACAGCAGAGCTTTCTTCTTGCCGACGATCAGATAGCCGATGGTTTCTTCGGCCTGGTGCGGTTCGTAGATGGCGAAGACGCCGGGGGCTGGTTTGTAGACTTCGAACCAGGGGTTGGTGACCGGGACGCGTTCCAGAGATTTGTATTGGGGGCGCGGGAGGGCGCGGCACCAGTAGGCGGGGATGGGTTCTTGCGCGAAGAGGCGCGGGGCCGCCAAGGCAAGGATGAGAGCGAATTTGGCGAGTCGCGTCAGCGAATGGTTTTCTTTCAAGTGCATATCTCCGAAGTGGAAACTCAAATCTAGGTCTACTGTCGGCCCTCACTTCAACGTTTTATACCTGACGGCAGATTCCTCAATGCCGATGTTTCCTTTTTCAGTTTCGTTGTCCAGAAACGCGAGCGCCTCGGCAATATTCGATTCCTGCGGCAGCGTGACCGCTAGCAGGTTCATTCCATCCATGAGTTCGCAGCCGCAGCCCAGACCGTCGAGCTTTTCTCGTATTTCCTTTGTCATCGCAGGTCGCTTCAAAAGAACGCGCAAGGTCGAGTTCTTCGAGGGGCGAATCAGATGTGCAAAAAACAGCTCCCCCTCAGACTCTTCGACCGAAATCTCATCTCCTAGACTGATATCGCGAGCGTAAAAGGGAATGTTGTCTACTATGAATGTCGCGTTCTGAGTCGGGAGACACCACAGAAACTCGGATGTCACAGGTGGATACCCAGACTCATCTTGTTTCAGCCGAAAGAAAACCTTGACTGTAGAAGCTCTCAACGAGAATCACCTCATGCAGATCACTTTCTCTAAACGGTCTCTGGGACTCGCGTTGCCGGCGGGGTGTTGCGGCTGCGCTGGATGCTGACGGAGCCGTCGATGATTACCATGCCGACTCCGGGCAGATCTCCTTTTTGAATGCTGTCGAGTAGATTCTTGCCGGCGGATTGTTGGGCGGTGTCCAGGAAGACGAAAGTCGCTTCGCGTCCCGGGCCGATGAGGCCGCAGTTCAGGCTGCGCATTTTTGCGGTGTTTCCGGTCGCCAGGCAGATTGCCACTTCTGCTGGGATCTCCCCTAACGACGAGAGCATCGAGATCATGCGCAGGATTCCGAGAGGTTGCACGCCGGAACCGGCGGGCGAATCGGTGCCGAGGATTACATGGTCAAGATGGCTCACCTCGCGGGCTGTTCGCAGTGCCAGCAACGCTGCGCGCTCATTGCCGTTGTGAACAATCTCGAGGGCGCGCGGCGAGCGCAAGCATATATCCATAATCTGATCATCTGGTAGTGCGGTGTGTCCTCCGTTAATATGGCCGACCACATCGGCGTCGGTTTCGAGGACCATGTCTTTGTCGATGAGGCTGGAGCCGGGGATCGACGGGCCGCCGGTGTGGATTGTGCTCTGGATGCCGTATTTGCGGGCCCAGGCGACCATGCGGCGTCCGGTGGTTCCGTCTTTCACGCTGCCCAGGCCGACTTCGCCGAGGAATTTCACGCCGGCGGCGGCGAGGTCCTTGAAGTCATCTTCGACCATGCCTTGTTCGAGGACGGGTGCACCGGCGTAGACCTTCACGCCTCCGGGGCGGAAAGCATGGAAGGCGCGCTGCGCGAAAATCGCCATGGCTTTCAGGCCGACGATATCTTTGGGGCGGCCGGGGGTGTGAACTTCTCCGGCGGAAACCATGGTGGTGACGCCACCATGAAGGCAGCTGTCGATCCAGCCGAGTTGATTCTGTCGAGGGGTCCAGTCGCCGCAGACGGGATGCACGTGGCTGTCGATGAGGCCGGGAGCGAGGGCTGTGCCGTGGGCATCGATCGTGGTGGTGGCGGCGGTTATGTCGATGTCTTTTTCTTTGCCGACGGCGTGGATTTTGCCGTCGATGGCGACTACTGCGTCGGCATCGAGGATGGGGTGGTCGAGGTCTCCGCTGAGGAGGAGTCCGATGTTGCGGATTACCAGCTTGGTGGAGGCGGGTTTTGGCGGGACGTCGTGGCTCATGAAGGGTTTCTCGGGTTCGTTTCGCGAGACCTGCAAATCATACGCGAGGCGCGGTTGTAGGGCGAAGTTTGTCAGAGCCAAAGCGATGGTGTTAGGCTCGGCCTTCGACAGCGCGGGCGAGAGGCCGCCGCTGCGCTAAAGCGCTGCGTTGGTTTGGTATCGGTGGGGAGGAAGAAGCTTATGGTTTCGAACGACTTTATATTTTGGGAAGTGGATGTACAGGCGGACTTCATGTTGCCGGGTGGAAAGCTGTACGTGCCGGGAGCGGAGAGGTTACTGGCGAACATTCGGCGGCTCACCGATGCGGCGCGGCGGGGGCAGGTTTTCCT
>Ga0210402_10005170_pt1 | contig 11740 bp, 11 predicted proteins | sample IncBWC7MmetaG_FD_161055 | JGI IMG/M metagenome (GOLD analysis project Ga0210402, IMG submission 161055) | Forest soil microbial communities from Barre Woods Harvard Forest LTER site, Petersham, Massachusetts, United States - Inc-BW-C-7-M | ecosystem: Environmental > Terrestrial > Soil >... | reverse complement strand
AGCGCCGCGAAGTGCGGATCGAAGCGCCGGTTGAAGCCGACGAGCAGGGTTGCGCCGGATAATTGCGGTCCCGCTTTTCGCGCACGCGCCAGATCAAGATCCAAGGGCTTCTCGCAAAAAATGGCTTTGCCAGCGGCAGCCGCCGCCAAGGCTTGATCGAGATGCGCATTCGTCGCGCTTGCGATGATGACACCGGACACCGAAGCATCGCCGAGGACCGCGTCGAGGTCAACCACCTGAGCACCCGTTTGATTCGCGAGCGCTTCAGCGGCCGCGCGGTTCGGATCCACGACATATTTGAGCGTCAATTCCGTCGAACCTGCGGCATTGCGGGCATGGATCTGTCCGATCCGTCCCGCCCCGAGAATGGCAACGTTGAACATGGCCGTGAGTATAATCAGGCTCACTTCCCGTTGCGTGAGATCCTTGCCCGACTCGAATAAAAATATTGATCTGATCGCGGTCGGCCGCGCGAGCGTGGACTTGTACGGAGAGCAGGTCGGAGGCCGGCTGGAGGATATGGGATCGTTTGCCAAGTATGTCGGCGGCAGTCCCACCAATACTGCGATCGCCGCGGCACGGCTCGGTTTGCGGACGGGACTGTTGACTCGTGTCGGCGCCGATCACATGGGGCGATTCATTCGCGAACAACTCGTGCGCGAGGGCGTGGATGTGCGGGGCGTGCGCACCGATCCTGAGCGCTTGACGGCGCTGGTCGTGCTGGGTATCCGCAATCGCGAATCCTTTCCGCTCATCTTCTATCGCGAAAACTGCGCCGACATGGCGCTCAGCGAGTTCGATCTCGATGACGCGTTGCTCGCCTCTGCGCGAGCGGTGCTGATCAACGGCACGCACCTATCGACGCCCGGCGTGTTCGCAGCGAGCTTAGGTGCAGCGCGGCGGGTCAAGGCAGCCGGCGGCCGGGTGGTATTCGACGTGGACTATCGGCCGGTGCTGTGGGGGCTGACCGCGAAGGATCTGGGCGAGAACCGCTTCGTCTTGAATGCGGAGGTGACTGAATGCCTGCAAGCCGTTCTGCCCCTGTGCGACTTGATTGTCGGCACGGAAGAAGAGCTTCGCATTCTAGGCGGTTCCATCGATCTGCCGGCTGCCATCAAAAATATCAGACTGCAAACGGCGGCCACCTTGGTTTGCAAGCGGGGCGAGCGGGGGTGCGTGGCCTTTGCGGACGCCATCCCCGATGATATTGAATCCGGCCTGGTGGTGCCGGGCTTCAAGATCCAGATACTGAATGTGCTCGGCGCCGGCGACGCCTTCATGGGCGGCTTTCTTCGCGGCTGGCTGCGCGGCGAATCTCTCGAGCACTGCTGTCGCCTGGGCAACGCGTGCGGCGCGCTGGTGGTATCGCGCCATGGCTGCGCCCCGGCCATGCCGACCTGGCAGGAGTTGCTGCTGTTTTTGTCCATGCGAGGGGAGCTGCCGACCGAGTCCTTTGTCCGCCATTTGGATCATGTGCACTGGGCAAGCACGCGCCGTCGCGACTATCCTGAACTCATGGTGTTGGCGATTGATCATCGCAGTCAGTTTGAGGCCTTGGGGGCCGGTGCCCCCGATCGCGAGCGAATCGCAAAATTCAAGACTTTGGGTCTGCGCGCGCTGCACGCCGCCGCCCGTCAAGACAGGCGTTTCGGCGTGCTGCTCGATGGAGGCTATGGATTCGAGGCCTTGAGCGAGGCGGCGGATTTGCCGTATTGGACCGGTCGACCGATAGAGGTGCCAAAATCGCGGCCGCTGGAATTCGAGGGCTCCGCCGACGTGGCCGCCGAAATCTCGACCTGGCCGCTGAATCACGTGGTCAAATGTCTCGTGACCTATCATCCGGACGACGCGGCGGACTTGCGGGGCCGGCAAGATCGCCAGTTGCGGCGTCTGTTCGACGCCTGCCGCAAAACGAATCACGAATTACTCCTCGAAGTCATTCCACCGCGAGAGATGCCGGTCGATTCGCAAACGACCGCGCGCGCACTGTCGCGAATATATGCGCTGGGTGTGCGGCCGGACTGGTGGAAGCTGCCGCCGAGCGGGAGCGCGGCCAGCTGGCAGGCGATTCAGGATACGATTGCTCACGAGGATCCCCTGTGTCGGGGTGTCCTGCTGCTCGGATTGGCGGCGCCCGAGGCTGAACTCATCGCATCCTTCGCCGCCGCCGCGCCATTTGGAATCGTGAAGGGTTTTGCCATCGGCAGAACCATTTTCCACGATGTGGCCGGTGCCTGGTTCGCAGGGTCATTGAGCGACAGCGACGCCTGCGAGGCGATATCTTCGAAATTCTTGAGCCTGGCGAATGCGTGGCAGAGTGCGCGCAGGGCGGTTGCGATGCAGACGATACCGACATGAAGACCTTACGATGCACCGCGGCGCAAGCGGCGGTTCGCTATTTGGCGAACCAGTATGTGGCGAGAGTCTCGGAAGAAGTACGCTATTTCGCGGGCGTGTGGGCCATATTCGGCCACGGCAATGTTGCCGGTCTCGGACAGGCGCTGCACGCCGCGCGCGACTTACTGCCTACGTATCGGGCGCATAACGAGCAGGCGATGGCCCACGCCGCGATTGCATTTGCAAAGCAGCTGCGACGGCAGCGCGCCATGATTTGCACGAGCTCGATCGGGCCGGGCGCCACCAACATGGTGACAGCGGCGGCATTGGCGCACGCCAATCGACTCCCCGTGCTGTTTCTTCCCGGAGATACCTTCGCGACACGCGCGCCCGACCCGGTGCTGCAGCAGATTGAGAGTTTCAGCGACGGCACGGTCTCGGCCAACGACTGCTTCAAACCGGTTTCCCGATATTTCGACCGCATCACGCGTCCCGAACAATTAATCGACTCGCTGCCGCACGCCATGAATGTGCTGCTCGATCCGGCCGCATGCGGCCCGGTCACCGTGGCTTTCTGTCAGGACGTGCAGGCGGAGGCGTATGAGTACCCGGAAGCTTTCTTTCGCCGCCGCGTGTGGAACATTCGCTGGCCCCGCGCGGACGTCCTGGAAATCGATCCACTGATCACTCTGCTGAAATCGGCCCGCGCCCCGCTGGTCATCGCTGGCGGGGGAGTTCACTACAGCGGCGCGGAAGAGCTGCTCGCAGCCTTCGCGAGCAGTACGCATATACCCGTGGCTGAAACTCAGGCGGGGAAGGGCGCGTTGCCATGGAATCATCCATTCAATCTCGGTGCGATCGGTGTGACGGGCACCAGTGCCGCCAATGCGACGGCTGCCAAAGCCGATCTTGTGGTGGGCATCGGCACGCGATTGCAGGATTTTACGACGGGCTCGCGAGCCTTGTTCACCGCGGCGAACCGCCGTCTCGTGCAGATCAATGTGGCGTCCTATGACGCCGGCAAGCACGAAGCGACGAGCGTGGTGGGCGATGCGGGGGCGGTTCTTCTGGATCTCATGGCCCGTTTGGGCAGCTGGCGCAGCAGCGCTGACGAGGCGACGATGCAGGCGCAGGTGGCGCGCTGGAATCTCGAGTGGGAAGGTGTTACGGCGGCGCCGGGTGCCGGTCTGCCGTCGGATGCGCAGGTGATTGGCGCCCTGTGGCGTAGTGCCTCGGCAAGCGCGGTGGTGGTCTGCGCGGCGGGCGGATTGCCGGGAGAGCTTCACAAATTATGGCGATCGCGAGCGGCGGACGATTATCACGTCGAATACGGTTACTCCTGCATGGGTTATGAGATTGCGGGGGGCCTCGGCGTAAAAATGGCGCAGCCGAATCGCGACGTGTACGTGCTGGTGGGCGATGGCAGCTACTTGATGCTCAATTCCGAGCTCGCCACCTCGATCTCAATGGGACTTAAACTGGTGGTCATCGTGCTCAACAATCGCGGTTTTGCGTGCATCAATCGCCTGCAAAGAGCCACGGGCGGGGCCGCCTTCCATACCCTGTGGGAGGACTCGCCGCACACGAGCATTCCAGACATTGATTTCGTCGCGCATGCCGCGAGTCTCGGCGCCGTCGCGGAGAAGGCCGGCTCGATCGCCGCGCTGGAACAAGCGCTGCGACGGGCGCGAGAATCCGACCGCACCCACGTGATTGTGATTGACACCGATCCTGCGATCACGACCGCCGCGGGTGGTGCGTGGTGGGATGTGGCGATACCCGAAGTCTCGTCCCGCAGCGAGGTGGATGCTGCTCGAGCGGCGTCTTTGGGTCCCCGCAGCAACCGGCGGCTCGGGGATTAGCGAATGAGCATTCGATTTGGGGTGAGTCCCATCGCCTGGATCAACGATGACCTGCCCGCGCTCGGCGGCGACACGCCGCTCGAATCAGTCCTCGCCGATGCCCATGAGGTGGGTTTTTCGGGCATCGAACTTGGGGGTAAGTTCCCGCGAGATCCTGCCATGCTGGCGCCGCTGCTCAAGCGACATCAACTCACCTTGGTGGGCGGATGGTACAGTGCAAGTCTGCTGCAGCGATCGGCCGAGGCCGAAATCGAGGCTTTGCAATCTCATTTGGCGCTGCTCAAGGCGATGCATTGCAGCGTATTCATTCTTGCAGAGACTAGCAATGCGATCCATGGCGATCAGGGCCGTCCCGTGTCCGGCACACCGCGGCTCGCCGACTCCGCGTGGCCTGAGTTCGGCCGCAAATTGACCGTCGTCGCCGACTACCTCGAGCGAGCGGGGCTGCGCATGGCCTATCATCACCATCTGGGCACCGTGGTGGAGTCGCAACGCGATGTGGATCAATTCTTGGAATTCACCGGTCGGTCCGTCGGGCTGACCCTGGACACGGGCCACGCGGCACTCGGCGGTGTGGATTCCAGGGCGCTCATTCGCGGCCATCCTCAGCGTATCGCGCACGTGCATTGCAAGGATGTCCGCTTGCGTGTCTTTGCCCAGGTCAAATCCTCGGGCAAGAGCTTCCTCAACGGTGTGATCAGCGGGATGTTTACCGTGCCCGGCGACGGAGACCTCGAGTTCCAGGGCGTAATGCAGGCGCTCGCGCACATTGGCTATGCGGGATGGATTATCGTTGAGGCGGAACAAGATCCGGCCGTCGCGAATCCAAAATCATACGCGGCGCTCGGATTGAAAACCCTGCGCCGCGAAGCCTCGGCAGCGAATCTCGACAAGGTGGTGCCTTCATGAGCAAGCTTTTGATTCAGTCGGGGACCCCGGATCAGGAGGGCTGTGTGCTCAACATCACGCCGCAGAGCGCCGGCTGGAAGCACATTGGATTCCAGGTGCATCGCCTGACGCCGAAGCAGGTCGTACGCGGCGGCGCGGGTGAGCGTGAAACCTGCCTGGTCGTGCTCGCCGGAACCGCCGATATTTCGATCGACGGCGAAAACTTCGCAGGTGTCGGGGGCCGGGGCTCGGTGTTCGACGATGCGGCACCCGGTGCCGTGTACGCGCCCGCCGGACGGAACTATTCGGTGACCGCAAAAGGTGCGGTCGAGTTGGCCGTATGCTCGGCGCCTGGCAAGCCGGGACGCTCGCCGCGCGCAATTGCCGCCGCCGATATGAGCAAAGAAATTCGCGGCAGCGGCACCAACACCCGGTACGTCAGAAATATTCTGCCGCAGACCAAGGAGGCCGATAGCTTGCTGGTCGTGGAAGTCATCACGCCCGGTGGACATTGGTCGAGCTATCCGCCGCATAAACACGACACGGCGACACTGGGCAAGGAAACCGTGCTGGAGGAGACTTACTACCACCGCCTGATGCCGCCGCAGGGATTTGCATTTCAGCGTGTGTACACCGATGAGCGCGATCTTGACGAGACGGTGTGCGTGCACGACGGCGATGTCGTCCTCGTGCCGCGGGGCTACCATCCCGTCGGCGCGGCTCATGGCTACGATCTGTACTATCTGAATGTGATGGCAGGTCCCGAACGCAATTGGGTGTTTCGCAACGATCCCCAACATGCCTGGCTCGCCGTGCAACCCAATTCAAGAACACCGCACTGATGCGCGGCATCGTGGCTTCCATGCTGTTGGCATGCGCGGCGATACTCGCCGGCGCCGGATGCTCGGGTAAGCCGGGCGGGAATTCGATCGAGATTGTCGCCAGCCTGCACGACATGACGGAGCCGTTCTTCGTCGCGGTGAAACGGGAGCTGGACTCGGAGGCCGGACGGCTCGGGGTCACGATTGCCGTGGAAGACGGACAATCCAATTCGGCCAAACAGACCGCCGACATCCAGGCGGCCATCACGGGCGGCGCGCAAGGCATCATTCTCGCGCCGAACGATGTGAACGCCCTTGCTCCGGGCGTCGAAGAGGTCATTAAGGCGGGAATTCCCATCGTGACGCTGGATCGCAGAGTCGACAATACCAGCGTCAAGGTGCCGCATGTCGGGGCGGACAACGTGGCGGGCGGACGCATCATGGCGCAGTGGGTGATCAGTGCCTTTCCGAACGGCGCCAGGATCCTGCTGATCACCGGACAACTGGGATCCAGCCCCTCCATCGATCGCACTCGCGGCATCAAGGAAACCTTGGAGGCGGCCGGCGGGAAATACCAAATCGTCGCGGAGCAATCCGCCACCTGGAAGCGCGATCAGGGATTGACGGTGACGCAAAACGTGCTGACCTCGCTCGGCGGTCAGTCATTGCAGGCAGTCGTGGCGGAGAGCGACGAAATGGCCCTCGGTGCCCTGGAAGCGTTGCGCTCGAGCGGCGTTTCCGGCGTCAAGGTCATTGGATTCGATGCGACGCCCGAAGCGTTGAAATTGGTTCGCAGCGGCGAGATGGCGGCCACCGTCGAGCAATCGCCCAAAGCCCAAGCGCGAACGGCGCTTCAGCAACTGGTGGCGCGCATCCGCAAGCAGACGCCCATGGCGGGCGCAAGCATCGCACCGGTGCTCATTACACAAGCCACCGTCAATCAAGCCGAGCGCATCGGCGAAGTCCGGTAATGGGCTGATGTCCGCCGCAATCCTTCTGGATGTTCGCGACGTTTGCAAACAATTTCCCGGCGTAAGGGCGCTCGACGGCGTTGAACTGCAAGTCGCCGCCCAGGAAGTGCACGCCCTGCTGGGCGAGAACGGCGCCGGCAAGTCCACCCTGTTGAAAATCCTGTCGGGCGCACTGCGCGCGGATCGGGGCGAGGCAACACTGGACGGGATCCGGCTCGAGCCGGGCCAATCGCCGCGCGATCGGCAGCGTTTGGGGCTGATCACCATCTACCAAGAATTCAATTTGCTGCCCTTCATGTCGATCGCAGAGAACCTGTACTTGGGCCGGGAACCCACCCGCTACGGCATCATCGATTGGGCCGCCCTTTACGAGAACGCGCGCGCTTTGCTCGCAGATCTCGGCTTGAGCGTCGATCCCAGGCGGGAAGTGCGTCATTTGAGCGTCGCCCATCAGCAAATGGTCGAAATCGGCCGTGCGGTCGCGCAGAAAGCCAAGCTCATCGTCATGGATGAACCGACGGCGGCCTTGAGCGGACGCGAGGTTGAAATCCTGCACACCGTCATGCAAGGGCTCAAGACGCGCGGGGTGAGCTTCATCTACGTGACGCATCGCTTGGATGAAGTGAAGCGGGTTTGCGATGGCTTCACGGTACTGCGCGACGGCCGCTACGTCGCGTGCGGCGAGGTGCGGGGCGTCGAGATCCGCGATTTGGTGCGTCTCATGGTCGGCCGTGACGTGGAATTTTCCAAACGCTCGCGCACGGCGGCGCCGGGCGAAACAGTCCTTGCCGTCAAGGGAATCTCGCGCGCGCGCGAATCGAGCGGCCGGCATGCGATTGCGCTCAAGGATCTGTCTGTAGAGGTGAAAGCCGGGGAGATTGTCGGGTTTGCCGGGCTCGTGGGTGCCGGGCGCACCGAATTGGCCCGCATTATTTTCGGTGCTGATCGCTGCGATGACGGAGTGCTCTACGTCAACGGATTGGAAATGAGTCCGTTGCGATCGCCGCAAGAGGCCATCCGCGCCGGCATGGCGCTGGTGCCCGAGGATCGAAAGCAACAGGGATGCTTTCTGGACCAATCCATCAGCCAGAACATGACGCTGCCGAGCCTGAAGCGAATCGCACGCTGGCGCATTTTTGTCGACGAAGTGAAAGAGCGCCAATTGGTGGACCACTACCGCAGCGCGCTTCGCATCAAGATGGCCAATTCCGCCGTGGCGGTCGGCACGTTGTCCGGCGGCAACCAGCAGAAGGTGCTGCTGGCGCGCTGTATGGCCCTGCAGCCCAAGCTGTTGATCGTCGATGAACCGACTCGAGGCATCGATATCGGCTCGAAAGCCGAGGTTCATCAATTGCTCTTTGACATGGCGCGAAGCGGAATCGCAGTAATCGTTATTTCTTCCGAGATGCCCGAGGTGCTTGCGCTCAGCGATCGGATCATCGTGTTTCGAGAGGGCTGCATCAGCGGATTGCTGGATTGCCGAGACGCGACGGAAAGCAATCTGATGGAACTCATGGCCATTTCAACGGCTGCCGGCGCGCAGCGCGTGGCCGCGGTATGACGGCCGCTCGCCGTGTTGATGTCGTGATGTGGCTGCGGCGCTACGGCACTTCCATGTTCTTGCTGGCGCTAATCCTGTTCTTCGGCCTGGAGAATTCGCGCTTTCTATCGATACGCAATGTCGCGAACATTCTTACCGAGGTATCGATTTACGGCATCATCGCCGTGGGCATGACCTTCGTCATTTTGACGGCGGGTGTCGACCTTGCCGTCGGTTCGCTGCTGGCGTTTGCCGGGATGTCGGGCGCCTATGTCATGAAGGCAATCGGCGCCGACTATCCGCTGAGCTGGTTGGTGGCGCTGGCGACGGCGACGGCGGTCGGCAGCCTCGTGGGATACTTGCAGGGCAAGACGGTAACCTTCTTCAGCGTCCCGCCATTCATTGTGACCTTGGGCGGCTTGACCATCTGGCGCGGAGCCACGCTGATTCTGAATGACGGCTCGCCCATTTCCGGCTTCGATGCGCGCTATCGGTGGTGGGGAACCGGATCGATAGCCGGCGTGCCCGTGCCCATTGTGCTGTTTGGCCTGATTGCGGCGGCGGGATTTGTCACCCAGCGCTACACGCGCTACGGACGCTATATCTATGCCGTGGGCGGAAATCCCGAGGCAGCGCGTCTCAACGGCTTGGACGTGGCGGCCATCGTCACCAGTGTGTACCTGATTGTGGGCGCGCTCTCGGGATTGGCGGGATTTCTATTGTCGGCGAGGCTGGGTGCCGCCGAAGCCGTGGGCGGCATCGGCTACGAGCTGCGCGTCATTGCCTCGGTGGTGATCGGCGGGACCAGTCTCGCGGGCGGCCGCGGCGGCGTCGGAGGCACGATCGTCGGGGCGCTGTTGATCGGCGTGCTCACCAACGGCTTGGTGATCATGCACGTCTCGTCGTACTGGCAGCAGGTGGTCATCGGCCTCATCATCGTTGCCGCGGTTGCGTTTGACACCTACGCGAAGTCGCACCGGGAGTAAGGAGAAGAACCGTGACAACCCGGACGCTAATCGTGGCAGAACTCAAGCGCGCACTTCGAGAACGGGGCTACACCTACGCCACCGTCGCCAAGCACCTGCAGCTCAGCGTGGCGAGCGTAAAGCGGCTGTTCTCCACAGGAGATTTCACCCTGCAGCGCGTTGATCAGATCTGCGATTTGCTGGGACTCGAGCTGCCGGTAATTCTCGATCGCGCCCAAGATTACCGCGCACCCACCAATCAGCTGTCGCTGAGTCAGGAAAAGGAAATCATCTCCGATTCGGGATTGTTCTTGATCGCCTGGCTTACCTTGAGCCGCACGTCGTTCGAAGACATCGTCAAGACATACAAATTCAGCGCCGCCGAGGTGCAGCGTTATCTCATCAAGCTCGATCGGCTGAAAGTGCTCGAGCTTCAGCCCGGCAACCGCGTGCGGCTGCTCGTGAGTCGCCGCTTCAGCTGGCGCCGCGGTGGCCCGGTGCAGCGCTACATCTATCAGAAGCTGCTCAAAGAATTCTTTGCCAATCATTTTGCCGGCGAACGCGAGGAATTTTTTTTCCATGGCGATGTGATTTCGGAACAGGGTCTTGCCAAGTTGAAACGCGCGCTGCAGCAGGCTGTGCGGGAGTGCATGGAAATTACCGAGCGCGACCGGGGCTCGCCGGACCCGTTCGGCATCGCCTTTGTCGTGGCCATGCGCCCCTGGGAATACAGCGGCTTCGTCGAACTGAGGCGCTAGGAACCGGCCGGGCTTGCATTTTCAGTTTACCCTATGTAGACTTACTACCATGGGTAATAAAGAGCGTGAAGTGCGAATGTCTCTGCAGACCTTGAAGGTGCTGGAGGCATTTCTGGAAAACCCCGCTGAGCAATTGTCGGGCGCGGAAGTGCACCAGCGTTGCCATCTCGCGTCCGGGACCTTGTATCCCATTCTGCTGCGACTCGAAGCAGCCGGATGGTTTGTCAGCCGATGGGAATCCATTGATCCATCGAGTGCGGGCCGCCCTCGTCGCCGTCTCTATCGACTGACGCCGACCGGGCTTAGGCGCGCCAGCGAAGTTTTCGCAAGCTTTAATCGGGGTGTTCTTGCATAAACCGGTGCGGCCACCGGTTCCAGGAGGAGCCATGACTTCCGAGCGAGAGTTGGACTGGATCGATGGGTTTTCGCGCAACTTGGTCCACCGTGCGGTACAGCGAGCGCCCGACACGTTATCGGAACGACTGGAAGAGGAGTGGCTGGCCGACATGGCCGAGCGGCACGGGAGTTTTTCCCGTCTGCGCTTGGCGCTCGGCTGCTACTGGGCAACTTATGCAATCGCGCGCGAGCACAGCGTGGCCGCGCGTGAACAGAGGGTGGCGACGGTTGCCGCGGTCGGCCCTCGCACGGCGCAGGTGAACTTTGCCGGATATGCGCAAGAAACCGCGTCGCTGTTCTCGGGGCGCAGCGCCACGTTTCTGCTGGTCGCGGCGTTGCATGCGGCCGTGCTTTGCGGGCTTGCTGTCGGAATAAGTTCCAAATTCACCAAGGTGATTCCGACGCGCTTCGAGACGGAGGTCATCGAGAAGCGGCTTCCGCCCATCGATCTACCGCCGGCGCCCACGCCCAATTGGAGCACGCCGGTAGTCGAACGACCACCAATCAAGGAGTTGCCACCGATAGAGCAGGAATCTCCGCCACGGGACGATGCGAAGGTCGTAACGACCGAGCCCCCGGGGACCGATGTGACACCTCTGCCCCCCGCCAAGGTAATCCGAGTGGTGGGCGAACCGGGAAAAGGGTTTCCCAATACGGCGGAATTTTATCCCCCGGCTTCCATTCGCCTGGGCGAAATGGGTGTCGCGGCGGTCAAGGCGTGCGTCGATGGCAATGGGCGCCTCACGTCCGATCCAACCATTGTGCAATCGACTGGGAAGCCGCGGCTCGATGAGGCGGCGCTCAGACTTGCCCGTGCCGGCTCCGGGCACTATCGCGCGACCACGGAGGACGGCAAGCCCGTGAGTTCCTGCTACGCGTTTGGGATTCGCTTCGACTTGAGGAACTGAATCTCGACGCAAGCAGGTCCTGATATGATGCGAGCGTGAAACTTTACTATTCCGCCACATCGCCTTTCGTGCGCAAATGTTTGGTGAGCGCACATGAGTTGGGATTGCGCGAGCGTATTGAACTGCTGCCGGCCACTCCGCATCCCATTGATCGCGATCGCGCGCTGATCGTCTGCAATCCGCTGGGCAAGGTCCCGACGCTGGTCACCGACGACGGCACGGTTCTCTACGACAGCCACGTCATCTGCGAGTATCTCAATGCGTTGGGCGACGGACACTTGCTGCCCGAACAGC
>Ga0210402_10005169_pt1 | contig 11741 bp, 7 predicted proteins | sample IncBWC7MmetaG_FD_161055 | JGI IMG/M metagenome (GOLD analysis project Ga0210402, IMG submission 161055) | Forest soil microbial communities from Barre Woods Harvard Forest LTER site, Petersham, Massachusetts, United States - Inc-BW-C-7-M | ecosystem: Environmental > Terrestrial > Soil >... | reverse complement strand
AGGCGCTTATCAGCGGTCTGATGAAATACCTCGCATCGAGCGAAGCTCGCGGACGAAAGTTCAATAAACCCAACCGTGAACCGTGAACCGAAAACCGTGAACAAAATCAAATGCGGCGTCGTCGGCGTCGGGTCACTCGGCCAGCATCATGCGCGCATTTATGCGTCGCTGCCCGGCGCCGAGCTCGCCGGCATTTTTGAGACGGACAACGCGCGCGCGAAGGAGATTTGCGCGAAGCACAACTGCCGGCGTTTCGCCACGCTCGACGAACTGGGCGAGGCGTGCGACGCGGTTTCGGTGGTCGTGCCAACGGACCGGCATGCCGAGGTCGCGCTGCCGCTGCTCGCGCAGGGCTGCCATTTGCTGATCGAGAAACCCATCTGCGCCTCGCTGGCCGAGGCCGAGCAGGTGCTCGCCGCCGCTCAGAAAAACAACTGCCTCGTGCAGGTCGGCCATGTCGAGCATTTCAACCCGGTGATGGCGTTCCTCGAGAAAGAGGCCGACCACCCGCGCTACATCACGGCGGAGCGGCTCGCGCCCTACCAGACGCGCGGCACCGAGGTTGGCGTGGTGCTTGACCTGATGATCCACGACATCGGCATCGTGCTCGCGCTGGTGAAGTCGCCGCTCGCGCGCATCGACAGCGTGGGCATCCACGTGCTTTCGAAAACCGAGGACATCGCCAATGCGCGCCTGCAGTTCGAGAACGGCTGCGTGGCCAACTTGAACGCGAGCCGCCTGAGTTTGAAAAAAGCGCGGGAGATCCGCATTTTCCAGGACAACGCCTACCTGTCGCTCGATTTCATGAACCAGTCCGGCCACCTCGTGAAGAAGAGCGACATCATCACCTACGGCCTGAAAATGAAGATCGGCCTGGTGAAACCGGGCGACCACAACTCGGTGCCCGTGCACCAGATCCCAATCGAGAAAGGCGAGCCGCTCGCGCTCGAGCTGGCGCACTTTGTGGAGAGCGTGACGAAAGCCAAGCAGCCGAAGGTCGGCGGGGCGCTTGGCAAGTCGGCGCTTGAGGTCGCCATCACGATCACGGACCAAATTCGTTCGGCAAAAAAATGAACCACGGAGGCACGGAGACCACAGAGGTAGTTTGCCGGGAGTTTCGCTCGGTGCTCTCCGTGTCTCCGTGGTTCACAACATGAAACCAGCCCTGCCATTTCACCTGCCGCCGCCGCGGGCGGGCGGCGTGGACCTGCTTATCATCGCTGGAGAACATTCGGGCGACCAGCACGCGGCGGCGATGTTGCGCGGCGCGCTTGCCCAGCGACCGGGCCTGCGCGTCGCGGCGCTCGGCGGCCCTGAACTGGCGGCGGCGGGCGCGCAGTTGCTGCACGATTTGACGGCGTCCTCGGTCGTCGGGCTCGTCGAGGTTTTGAAAAATTACCCGTTCTTCCGGGCCTTGTTCCACGAGACGCTGCGCTGGATTGACGAGCACCGGCCGGCGGCGGTGTGTTTCATCGACTACCCGGGTTTCAACCTGAGGCTGGCGGCCGAGCTGCACGCGCGCGGGTTGAGCGTGAAGGGCGGGGGGGGAATCAAAACACCCTTCTACATCAGTCCGCAGATTTGGGCGTGGAAGGGCCGGCGGCGCTTCACGATGGCGCAGCACCTCGATGCGCTCGCGGTGATTTTTCCCTTCGAGGTGGAGTGCTACGCCGACACGTCGTTGCCGGTCGAGTTCGTCGGCCATCCGTTCGTGGCCGCGGATTATGTGGCGCCGGTGCGTTACGACGCTGGCGGGCCGGTTTTGCTTTTGCCCGGCAGCCGGCGGCAGGCGGTGGCGCGGATTTTCCCGGCGATGCTGGCGGGTTTTCGCGCCTTTGGCGAACGCGAGGCCGTGGTGATTTTCCCCAGCGAGGAAATCGCCACCGTCCTGCGCGCGGCGCACCCGCCCGCGAATGTGCGCCTGCAGGCCGCGGGTGCGCCGGTCGCGGCGTCGGCGGTGTTGACCAGCAGCGGCACGATGTCGATGCACTGCGCGCTGGCCGGCATCCCGGGCGCGATCGTGTATCGCGCCAATCCGCTCACGTATCTGCTTGGCCGCGCGCTGGTGCGCGTGCCGTTCCTCGGCATCGCGAATTTGTTGCTCGGCGAGCCGATGTATCCGGAGTTCATCCAGGGCGCGGCGACCGAAAAAAATCTTTCGCGCGAGCTGGCGGTTTGTGTGCGCGATGCGGCGCGCCGTGACAAAACCGCGGAGCAGGCGGCGCGCCTGCGGAAAATTTTGCAGCAGCCGGCGATTGGCGCGGCGGACTGGCTATTGCGACAGTTGGTTGGCGTTTGAATTAGGGTGATTACCCTGTTTAGGTGGATTTGCTTTGAGCCTACTGTAATTTTTTCGTCAATACAGGGTGTGCCCCGTGTATGTTTGGGGGCATTTTACCCATGACCATTCAGCAAAAGGCCGTTTCCACCAAGCGCGCCCTTCTTCTTGGAGTTTTGGTGATTGTCGCTTGCGGCACGGTTTTGTCATTCACGGGTTGGTGGTTTGCGCGCAAGCAGATCCTCAGCAACGAACAGACTCGCTTCACGCACCTGGCGGACGGCGTCAAGGATACGTTGGAGGACCGCTTGTTCCAAACCGAAATGGCGCTGCGTGCTGGGCGGGCGTTGTTTGACGCCAGCAACGAGGTGAGTCGTTCGGAGTGGCATATGTTTTTCAATGATATGCTGCTGACCATAGGTGATAAGTCCGGGGGATTGGGCTACATTGAGCGCGTGCCACGCGGGCAGTTGCCGGCGTTTCTCGCGCAGGCGCAGGCCGAGTCAGGGCCTGATTTCAAATTGGTGACCAGTGGTGATCGCCCGGAACTTTATATCTCCCGTTATCTCGAGCCGGTAAAATTCGCCAGGCTCGGTTTGGATCTGGCCGTGGAAGAGACTCGTCGCGAAGCGGCCGATGAGGCGATGCTTACCGATTCGCCAGTCTTAACCCATCGTCTTCCGTTTATCATCAAATCACAGAGCGCCGGAGCCATCGTCCTTATGCTGATGCCGGTCTATTCGCATGGGGAGCCGCCGATCACACCCCAAGCGCGCCGTGAGCGACTGCAAGGTTGGGTGCAAGGCTTGCTGCATCCCGATTTCCTGATGAGCGGGTTGGCAGACTCGACGCACAATTTACTCAAGTACGAGATCTATGAGGAGCGCGACAAAATCTCGCCCGAAACCTTGATGTTTGCCAGCGAGCTGCCTTTGAGCGCGCCCACGCTGGCCAATTTTGAGAATGACAGTTTTCAGGCGGGAAAATTTATCGGGATCCGGTACGTTGGCCGGTATGGCCAGCAATGGAAAATTTATGTTGTTTCGCGGCCGGAGTTTCTGTCCGCCACGGATCAATGGTTTCCCTCCAGCATTCTCATCGGCGGCGTGGTGGTGAGCCTGCTGACGGGTCTTGGCCTCTGGTCGATGGGCACCTCGAAAAGCCGCGCGCAGGAGCTGGCGGCCATCATGACAGAAAACTTCCACCAGACCGAGGCCGAGGCGCGCAAGCTTGCGCACATTGCCAGTCGTACAAACAACGCGGTCATCATCGTGGATGTCGCAAGACAGGTGGAGTGGGTCAACCAAAGCTTTACCCGGATCACGGGTTATTCCCCGGCTGAGGTGCATGGCCGTGAAGCAGCCAGATTCATCATTGGCCCCAAAACGGAACCAGCGGTGGCGGAAGAAATCAGGAAGTCACTGCAGCACGGCAGCGCTTTTCATCAGGAAGTCTCAATCCAAAGCAAAGCCGGCCAGCTCTACTGGCTTGACCTTGAAATCCAGGCTGTGCGCGATCCATCCGGCCGCCTGCTCTACAATTTGGTCATCGCGACCGATATCACCGCCCGCAAGCTGGCGCAGGATGAGCTGGCAACCAAGGAGGCGGAATACCGTTTCATCTTTGAGTCGTCACCGGTTGGCATCTCATGGCGCATTCTGCGCCCCGATGGTTCCCAGACGCGGCACGTCAACGAGGCGCATCTGAGCATCTGCGGGCTGACGCGTGCGCAAATGAATGAGCCCGGCGTTTTTGCGCGCATTACCCATCCAGATGATAGAAAAACGCACAATGAGTTTTATCGGAAGTTGGAGCGGGGCGAGATCAGCAACTTCGCCATGGAAAAACGATACATCAGGACTGATGGCAGCATCGTGTGGCTAACCTTTAGGATGATCCGCAAACAAAATCCCGATGGTGGTTTTCAAGAGCTATCCCTGCTCAGCGACATCTCCGACCTCAAGCATGCGCAGGAGGATCTGATGAACAAGGAGACGCAGTTCCGGTTCGTATTCGACAATGTGCCGGTGGGCATCTCCTGGGTGCAAGTGGACGGGGACAAGAAACTGGATCGCACCCGCATCGTGAATCCGGCGCATGTTCGCATTACCAGTGTGCCGGTGGAAAAATCCTTCGACACCCAAAACTACGTCGCTGTATCCTATCCCGAGGATCGCGAAAAACAGCGCACTCAGGATCAGCGGCTCAATCGAGGCGAAATCGACGGCTTTTCGATGGAGAAACGCTACATCCATCCCGATGGCCGTGTCGTGTGGGCCTTTTTAACCGTGCGCAGTTTTGTCGATCCCCTTACTGGCAAAAGGCAGGACGTCACCACCTTGGTGGACATCACCGAGCTTAAGAAAGTGCAGGAAGATGCCGAGCAGCAGCATTTGCGCATGCGTTATATCTTCGAATCGGTGCCGATTGGCCTCACCTGGTTCTTTGTTGGCCAGCCAGGGACTCGCATCGTCAACGATGCGCACGCTCGAATCACGGGTGTGTCAATCGATGTCGGGCATCAAGACGCCAGCGCTTATCGCAAGGCGACACATCCGGAAGATCAAGCGCGACAAGATGCGTTGACCGAGCAGATCGAGCGCGGCGAGATCGACCGTTTTACATTGGAGAAACGCTATATTCATTCGAACGGCGACATTTTCTGGACCCAGCTTTATCTCCGGCGTTTTCCAGACAAGCGCACCGGCCAGGTACACGAAGTCGTGGCACTTGCGGACATCACTGAGCAGAAGCGCCAGGCCGAGGCGCTTCGCCTGGCCATGGAATCGGCTGAGCAGGCCAATGTCGCCAAGAGCCAGTTTCTCGCGATGATGAGCCACGAGATCCGCACGCCGATGAACGGCGTCATTGGCATGACCTCGCTCCTGCTGGACTCGCCGCTCACGTCCGAGCAGCGCGAGTTCGCCGATACCATTCGCAGCAGCGGCGACTCGCTTCTGGCCATCATCAACGACATCCTGGACTTTTCCAAGATCGAGGCCGGACGCCTGGACCTCGAGAAGGAAGTCTTTAGCCTGCGTGAGTGCGTGGAGGGAACGCTCGACCTTGTCTCCGCGAACGCCGCGAAGAAGGGCCTCGATCTGCTCTATGAAATCGCGGCCGACGCGCCCAGCCAGGTGCGCGGCGATGTCACCCGCCTGCGCCAGGTTCTGGTCAACCTGTTGAACAACGCCCTCAAGTTCACCGCCCACGGCGAAGTCGTGCTCACGCTGGGGGCGGTCTCCCTCGGCAAGGGCGCGATCGAGCTGCACTTCGCCGTGCGCGACACTGGCATCGGCATACCTGCGGAGGCGATCGGCCGCCTCTTCCATTCATTCAGCCAGGTGGATGCCTCGACCACGCGCAAGTACGGCGGCACCGGCCTTGGCCTCGCCATCAGCCAGCGCCTCGCCGAACTGATGGGCGGACGCATGTGGGTGGAGAGCGAGGAAGGCAAGGGATCGACTTTTCACTTTACCATCCACACCGAGGTCGCCTCCAGCAAGCCGCTGCCTTACCTCAGCGGCGTTCGCACCCATCTCACGGGCAAGCGCATGCTCATCGTGGATGACAACTCAACGAACCGCCGCATTCTCTCCACGCTTGCGCAAAACTGGGGCCTGGCTCCACGCACGGCCGATTCAGGCCAGGCCACCCTGTCGCTGATCGACTCTGGCGAGACCTTTGACATCGCCATCATCGACATGCAGATGCCCGGCATGGACGGGGCGATGCTCGGGCGCGAGATTCACAAGCGCCGCGGTTGCGAGACACTGCCCATGGTGTTGCTCTCCTCGGTCGGCATGAACGCCGACATACCGGAAGGCGTCTTTGCCATCCGCCTCACCAAGCCGGCCAAAGCCTCGCAGATCTTTGATGCGATCGCGGGCATTTTCCCGTGGGAGGAGGATGCGCCGCAGTCAAAGCGTCCGCACGATCCCACCGTGGTGGCGCCGGCGGCCGTGCCCACCCGCACCGAGCGCATCCTGCTCGCGGAGGACAATATTGTTAACCAGAAAGTGGCGCTCCATATGCTCGCCCGCCTCGGCTACCGTGCCGATGTTGCGGCCAACGGCGTCGAAGCGCTCGCCGCCGTGCACCGCCAGCATTACGACCTCGTGCTGATGGACGTGCAAATGCCCGAGATGGACGGCCTCGAGTCCACCCGGCGGATGGTGAAGGAATTTCCCCTGCGCAAAGACCGGCCCTGGATCATCGCGCTCACGGCCAATGCCATGCAAGGCGACCGTGAACTTTGCCTGCACTCGGGCATGGACGACTACATCAGCAAGCCGCTTCGACTCACCGAGCTCTCCTCCGCACTTGAGCGGGCCCGTATTGCCGTCGTGTCCTAACCTGGGGTGTGGGCCGTCTTCGACCACTGCCCGCCGCCGGCCGCCCCGCCGCCACACAACTGCTCCATCCGCGGCCACAACGCCCCGGCTTTTTCCGCGACCATCGCCTGGGCGTGTGCCATCTCGGTTTCGCGGGCAGCGCGGTTTTCCTCGGCGATTTTCGCCAGGTCGTCGAGATTGTAGAGAAACACGTTGGGCAGCTTGGCCACTTCCGGCTCCACATCGCGCGGCAGGGCCAGGTCGATGAAAAATAGCGGCCGGGCCGGCCGCCGCCGCATTGCCGTTGCCACCGCATCGTGCGTAAGGATCACGCCGGGGGCGGCCGTGGCGCAGAGCACGATGTCGAATTCCGCCAGCCGTCCGGGCGCATGCTCAAACGGCAGCGCGGCCGCGGCGAGGGCCTGGGCCAGCTCCATGGAGCGCTCCAGCCGCCGGCTGGCAATGGTGAGCGTCTCCGAACCGCGGCTTTGGAATGCCCGCGCGGTTTTTTCGCCGATCTCACCCGCGCCGAGCAACAGCACGCGCACGGTGCGCAGCTCACCAAAAATTTTTAGCGCGAGATCCACGGCCACGCTGGCCACGCTCACCTGGCCCTCCGTGATGGCGGTGTGCGTGCGCACGAATTTCGCGGCCTGAAATGTTTTTTGAAAAGCGCGGTTGAGCACGGGGCCGGCTGTGCCGCGGCGCTGGGCGTCGGCATAGGCGTCCTTCACCTGGCCAAAAATCTCCGTTTCGCCGAGCATTTGTGAGTCGATCCCGGTGGCGACGGCGAGCAGATGGCGGAGTGCCTCGAGGCCAAAGGTCCGCCGTGCCGCGCCGGCGAAGTCCGAGGGGGAACATTCCAGCAGCGCGCAAAACTCCGCCTGCAGGCGGTCGATGTCCGCGGGCGTCCCGGCCACGCCGTAGAACTCGACGCGGTTGCAGGTGCTGAGCACGGCCCACTCGCGCAGCCCGCCGGTCGCGCCGATGCGCGCGCCGAGCAGGGCGGTCTTTTCCGGCGTGAGCGCGAGTTTCTCGCGCAACGCCAGCGGCGCGGTGTGATGGCTTGCGCCCAGGTGAAAAAAGTTGCCGCCGGCTGCGCTCATGGCTGGTTGGAAATAGCCCGGACCGCCGGCACGGGATGTTTATCGTGGCCCACCATTTCAGTCGAAATGAGCGCCATGGCAAAAAGCGCTGCGCACACCCACGCGAAACGCTGGGCAATGAGCACGCCGCGCAGCCGCAGGCCAAGCGCCAGGGTGTAGGCCGCCCATACCGTGATTGTCACCAGGATCGCATGCACACTGCCGGGAGGATCGCGCAGCCACCACACGGAGCCGACCGCCAGCGAAGCCGTGAGCAGCACGACGCCGGCTGCGAGCAGGCGCAGGCTGATGTGGTCGAGGTCGATGATCGAAGGCAGGAAGGAAAACCATCCGCCGAGCCGCTTGTGTTTCAGTGAATAATTTCTCAGCAGGAAAAGCAGCGAGGTGAGCGCGAGCAGCGCAAACACACCGTAGCTGAAAAGCGCCAGCGCCGCATGGAACTCGATCCACGGGTTGCCGCCGAAGACATTGGCCCGCCGGGTCGCATCCCACGAGGGAATGGACAGCGACACAAGCGTGAGCACCGCCATCAGTGTCGATGTGAAGTAACCGAGCAGGCTCAGGCGGAACGTCGCGCCGATGACAAGGAATAGTGTCGTGGCCGACCAGGCGGTGAACTGGAAAATCTCAAACGTGTTGCCCAGCGGACAGCCATGTTCCACCTGTCCGCGCAGCCACAGCCCGATGGTTTGCAGCGCATAGCCCGCGGCGATGAGAACATACATGAGCGCACGCGATTGCCGGTGTTCGCGCAGCAAGGCCAGTGTGCCCAGCGCGAATCCCGCGAGGTAAAACCCCGCGGCCAGCCACAGCCATTGGCGGTCGATGAGGACGGATAACATGGAATCTTTCAGGCTACCGCGGCACTTGCCGTCCGGCAAGCCCTCGCCGAAAGAAATCCTTTTTACCACGGATTACACGGATGGGCACGGATATGCACGGATGGGCACGGATGGGCACGGATGGGCACGGATGGGCACGGATATGCATAATTGTTCTGTCATTCCGAGCGCAGCGAGGAATGACAGAACAATCTTTTTTTATCCGCATGATCCGTGATTAATTCAGTTTTTCAGATACAGTCTGAAAAAACAATCGACGGGGAATTGCTACTCCCGCCGCGCGAGCCAGAAGCGGCATTCGTCGGAGAACTCGATCACGGCACGCGATTCCCGCGCGACCTCGCGGCGCATGGCGTCGAACTCATAATGCCAGCCGGTCGCGGCGAGGTCGGCCAGGATTTCTTCCCGGCCGGGCAAATGCATGAACGTGCGGCCGGCTTTGTCCTCGAAATAGCGGTCGCCGAATTCGATGAGCCGCGCATCCTGCTCACCGCGCGCCCAGCGTTCCGCTTCCTGCGCCCACAATGCGCGCTCGGCCGGCGAGGCGTCGCGATCGTGCGTTGTGAACAGCAGCGGGGCGCCGGGCCGGCAGACGGCGTGCAATTCACGCAGTGCCATCCGGCGGTTTTCCCGGCCGGGAATCTGCATGAGGCCGTTGAACAGGAAGAGCGCGCCGGCAAAGCCGCCATCCGGTTGAAGGTTCAAAGCGGAAGATTGGGCCTCCGTGAGTTTCGTGACATCGGCTTGGAAAAAGCGGATTTCGCGCGCTTCGCGCTCGATAGCGAGGCTGCGGGCCTGGTCGAGCAGCTCCTCGGCGAAATCGAAAGCGGTGAGGTTGCGGTAGCCCATTTCCCACAAGCCAAGGGTGGCCCGGCCGGCGCCGCAGCCGGCTTCGAGCAGCGGGCCGGCTTGGTCGGGGAAAAAACGCGTGATGAGCGTGCGCTCGGATTCCCACAGGCCGATGAAATGCGCCGCGCGCGTATAATGAACAACGGCGAGCGGGTCGTTGAAATCGGTGTGGACGGTTTCCTTGGAAATTTTTTTCACCGGTGGAGCGCCGTAGCTGAATCCAGATTTTTGAGGTAGGGCGCGACCGTCGGGCGCGCCGCGGTTTCAAAAGGCAATTTTCACAGAAGATCGCAAAGGAAGCGAAGCGACTGGAGTCAGCTCGCACCAAATTTCCAAGCAGGCGCTGCTTTTGCCTTTGATAACGAAATTCCAACGACTCTTCGCGATCTTCTGTTCAAAACAATACATGCTTACGTCTGTTTTTTCCAACCGGCGACAAACATGCCGTTGGCATTGATCTCGTGCGGCAGGAAGGTGAGTTGGGCGTGGGTGGCGGCAGGATGGACGCCGAAGAGCGGGTGCGGCTCGAGCTCGGGATGCGCGGCGGCGAAGGCCTCGGCCACGGCGGTGGTTTCGCTGCGCGTGAGCGTGCACACGGAATAAATGAGGCGGCCACCGGGCTTGAGCGCGGGTGCGACGTGGTTGAGCAACTGAAGCTGGATCGCGGCGAGTTCGCTCACATCGCCGGGCAGGGTGGTCCAGCGCGCGTGCGGGTTGCGCTGCCAGGTGCCGACGCCGCTGCACGGCGCATCGACGAGGATGCCGTCGAACTTTGTCTTGGTGGGCAGGTGGGCGGAGCCATCCCACAGCGCGGTGCGGTAATTGAAAACTTTTGCACGGGCGGTGCGCTGCTTGAGCGCGGTGAGGCGGCGCGCGGAGCGGTCGCTGGCCCAGACGAGACCCCGGTTTTGCATGAGGTCGGCGAGGTGCAGGGTCTTGCCGCCGGCGCCGGCACAAGCGTCCCACCAGGTTTCACCGGGTTGCGGCGCGCAGGCGTGGCCGACGAACTGGGAGGCGAGGTCCTGGATTTCAAACGCGCCGGCGCCAAACTCCGGCGTGCGGAAAAGATCCTTCGTGCCGGTGTAGCCCAGGGCGGCGGAGGCGGTGGTGAAAAGTTGAGGGTTGAGAGCAGGTAGTTGAGTGAGCGCGGCTGACACGCAGTCGCCGAGCGCGGCGGCGAGTTTTTCCGCGGTGTGCGGGCGGGCGCGCAGCCAGACCACGGGGTCGCGCTGGAGTTGCCGGAGAAAATCGGCGGACATTTCCATCTCGTCGCGGAGCCACGCGGGCACGGCGCGCACGGCCAGCGCCTCGGCTTTGATCGAGAGCGGGTTTTCGTCGAAGCGTTGCTGCAGCGCGAGGGCCTGCGAAAATTGCTTTTGCAGCGAGTCGCGCGGCTCCAGCCACTTGAGCCAGCGGAAATAAGTGAAGACAGTGCGCACGACGGCACGCTTTTCGCCGGGCGCCATCCGGGTCCGGGTGGGGTCAACGAGGTAATCGCGCAGCACGGCGTCGGCGGGCTGCTCGCGCGATGCCTGGGCGACAATGCGGGCGGCGTGGTTGAGCGCGGCGGAATCGGGCATGGGGTTGATCAGGCAAATACAAGAACGCGGCTGAAAGGAAGAACGTGGCGTCTATTTTACCGCCGTGGGCGGAGAGTCCGCAGATTTTGGCTCAAGGTATTTGGCGAGAAAGGCCTCGACCCTATGATAATATTCCACTTGGTCTTCATAGTGGGAAAAGCCATGGCCCTCCCAGCCGCGGTAGAAGGTTTCATACGGCACACCATTTTTTTCGAGCTCACTGACCATGCGCCTCGACTGGTGCACGGAGACAGTTGTGTCGTCCGTGCCGTGGGCAATGAACACGGGCACATGAATCTGTGCGACGTGGTTGATTGGTGAAATTTCATCGAAGTGTGCGCGATCGGTTCCGGGCTGGCCAATATGGTCACTAAGATATTTGTAGGCGACGGTCTGATCATTCCATTTCTTTTCCTTGATTTGCTCCTCCCAGTCGAAAACACCGGCCAATGAAACGGCGCAGCGGTAGAGTCCCGGCTCAAAAGCCACGCCAGTGAGGGAGAGATAGCCGCCGAAGCTCGCGCCCATGATGGCGATGCGGGTGGGATCGATCAGGCCGGAGTGCTGCATCGCATGGGTGGCATCGGTGACGTCGTCGTGCATGCGGCGAAAATCAAATTTTTTATCCTCGCTGATCTGGGGGGAGTAGCCGGACGAGCCGCGATAGTTGGGCTGCAACACGGCGTAACCGCGGCTGGCCAGAAACTGCACCTCGGGATCGAACCCCCAGGTGTCGCGAACCCATGGGCCGC
>Ga0210402_10005168_pt1 | contig 11743 bp, 9 predicted proteins | sample IncBWC7MmetaG_FD_161055 | JGI IMG/M metagenome (GOLD analysis project Ga0210402, IMG submission 161055) | Forest soil microbial communities from Barre Woods Harvard Forest LTER site, Petersham, Massachusetts, United States - Inc-BW-C-7-M | ecosystem: Environmental > Terrestrial > Soil >... | reverse complement strand
GCCCTGGCGAAACACCGTCGCCGCCGCCACGTTGGATTTCCCGGCCTTTTCGATCGTCAGGCGCATGGCGCGCTCGTTGACGACGTAGCCAAAACCCCAATGGCCGTCGACGACCGTCGTGGTCGGCGATTCCTGCACGATTTTCCAGGGTGCGCCCGGCACGATGTGTCCGACCTTGATGCGCTCGATATAGGTCGGGATCTGGATCACCCCGTGCGAATCATGGCCGGCGAGGTTGGCGTTGACCACATGGCGAACGACGATCTCGGCCTCTTCCGGCGGGGTGCCCGCCGCCACAAACAGCGCCCGCCCGATCTCGGTCAGACGCTCCGCCGGAATTTTCGGCATCGTGTTTTCCCTCCCTAATGGCCCGCGCCGAAGGCGGCGGGGTCGACTGTCATTCCGTAAAAGCGCTGCGGATTGTCGAAGAAGATCTTGCGCTTGAGGCCGTCCGCGATGTCGGTGCGGTCGGCCAGGGTCGAAACGGCATCGGGAAACTGACCGTCCCAATGCGGATAGTCCGAGGCGAACAGGATATTGTCGGCCGGGAAGAACTCGGGCACGTAGCGCAAGGTCTTCTCTTCCGGCTCGCAGGAGACGAATACCCGGCCGCGAGTCATGTATTCCGACGGCTTGGCCTTCAACAGCGGCGCGTCGAAGGGCCGGAATTCGTATTCCTCGTCCATGTGCTCCATCCAGAACGGGACCCAGCCGATCCCGGCCTCGAGGAAGGCGATCCGCAGATCCTGATATTTCTCGAGCAGCCCGCTGTAGATGACCGCGGTGCACGCGATCAGCTGCTCCGGCGCGTGCGACAATGTATGGATCTGCAGGAAATTCTCGAAATGGCACAGCGGGTCCATCGTGTCGCTGCCCGAGGCGTGAAATGCAACCGGCACCCCCTGGCGCGCGCATTCCTCATAAAACGGCCAGAAATCGCGATGCGCGATATTGCGGCTGCGGTCGTAGGTGTTGACCATAACCCCGACATTGCCGAGCTTTGAGACCGCCCGCTCCATCTCGTCAATGGCGGCCCTTGTATCGACATGCAACGGGACGAGGGCGACGGCTTTCAGCCGTCTGCGGTCGATCGCGCACCAATCGTAGAGCCAGTCGTTGTAGGCCTGGCACAAGGCGATCGCATAATCGCGCTCGCGCACCCGCGTCAGCATCAATCCGCCGGTCGGGTAGATGATCTGCAGATCGATCCCCTCCTGTGCGTTATCGGCGAGGTTCTGTGCCGGCGACGGCGGCCGCTTGGCGGCGAGCGCACCGTTTTGCGTGCGGTCGAAATTGTCGGTCGGATAGATCGTCGCTCGGTTCCGGTACTGTTCCGGCAACCTCTCGCGATACACCGGCTCGTAATCAACGGCGTGCCCGTCCGCGTCGATGATGACCATGCCGTTCTTCATGCGGGACCTCCTCGCCGGCCGAAATGCGGGTTATAGCATGGGTCGGCGGCCCAAGGTACCCGGAGCGGGGCTCCGGCGGTTTGCGTGACAAGCGGCAGGACTTACCGGTATACCTGCACAAACGATCGTTGGGCAGCGCCCGCCGCGAAGGCCGGAGGAGTGAGGGGAGAAGGCGCATCGCCGGCAGCCAACCGGGCCGCGACGACCGCGACGATCATCTGCGCCTGCGTCATGCAGGGGCTCGACACGACGATCGTCAATGTCTGCCTGCCGCACATCCAGGGCAGCATGTCGGCAGCGCAGGACCAGATCTCGTGGGTATTGACGTCCTACATCGTCGCATCGGCGATCATGATGCCGCTGACCGGCTGGCTCGCCGGGCATTTCGGCGTCAAGTACATATTTCTCGGATCGGTCGTCGGGTTCACGATCACGTCGGCCTTGTGCGGCGCCGCAACGAGCCTCACGCAACTGGTGCTTTATCGCATGCTGCAAGGCGTATGCAGCGCCGGGCTGGTGCCGCTCGGCCAAGCCACGTTGTTTACGATCTATCCGCGCGAGCGCCACGGCTACGCGATGGCGATCTTCAGCACCGGCGCGATGATGGGGCCGATCATCGGCCCGACATTGGGCGGCTGGCTGACCGACAATTTCGGCTGGCGCTGGTGCTTTTACATCAACCTGCCGGTCGGCGCATTGTGCGCCCTCGGCATCTTCGTCTTCATCCGGCAGACCCGCACGATGCGGCGCGACGCGTTCGACGGCTTCGGCTTCGCGATGCTGAGCCTCGGCGTCGGCTCATTGCAATTGATGCTCGACCGCGGGCAGCTCAAGGACTGGCTCCACTCGACCGAGATCTGGGTCGAGGCGACCGTCGCGGGGTTGTGCTTCTACCTGCTGGCCGTCCATACGATGACCGCCGGCGAGCGCTCGTTTCTCAATCGCGAGCTATTGAAGAGCCCGAATTTCGTCGCCGGCAGCCTGTTGATGTTCGGGGTCGGCATGATCCTCACCGGCACTCTGGCGCTGGTCCCGTCGATGATGCAGGTATTGCTGAATTACCCGGTATTCGACGCCGGCTGGATGATGGCGCCGCGCGGCTTCGGCACGATGCTGGCGATGTTTTTAGTCGCCCGCATGATCGACCGGGTCGACAACCGCCTGTTCATCCTGGTCGGGTTCCTCTTGACCGCGGCCTCGCTGTGGCAGATGACCGGCTATTCGCTCTACATGGGATCGGGGCCGATATTGTGGGCCGGGTTCGCGCAGGGTTTCGGGCTCGGCTGCACCTTTGTGCCGCTCAACCTTTTGGCATTGTCTGGCCTGCCGCACCACATTTTGACCCAGGGAACCGCATTGCGCGCGCTGATGCGCATGCTCGGCGGCAGCATCGGCATCGCGATCCTCGAAACCGAGCTCAGCCAGAACACACAGATCGTTCATTCGCGCCTGATGGAACACCTGCGCCCGGACAACCCGCTGGCCCAGGCCCCGTACCTCTCGGCCCCGTTCAGCCTGACCGACCCCTCAGGGATCGCCGCCCTCAATCACGAAGTCACCCGCCAGGCCGCGATGATCGCCTACAACGACGATTTCGCCTTGATGCTGATCGTCATCCTCGCCTCATTGCCGTTATTGCTGCTGGTCCGCACCCCGCGCCGCCAGCCAATTCCCGCGGCAGCGGACGATTAGTATTGGTAACTAGTCGGAGCCGACCGTCCAGTGCCGCCGATTGGACGCCAAGCGTCAGAAAAACCTGCACAGAAGCCGACAATCGCTGAGCCGGCGTGAAAGGGCTGCTCTCGACCCATCTCGGTCACTCAGCGTCGCATTCGGGAACGGCTCTTCCTGCCCGTTCCGGCCATTGCCGGTATCAGTTCACATGTCGCCGCGGGAGGAGCTAGGCCGAGAGATCGAGCGCTTCCGGTCGGCGCCGCGCCGGCCGTCTTGCAATTGCCCGAGGGTGTTCGATAGCGGTATACCGACGAGCCAGCCAGGCGCCGACCAGCAGCTGGAGCTGATGGTATATCATTATTGGGACCACGATGAAGCCGGCATCCGGGCCGGAAAACAACAGTTGCGCCATCGGCACCCCTGTCACCAAGGATTTTTGCGAGCCGCAAAAAATCATCGCGATCCCATCGCCGCGGGGCAAAGCGAGCAGGTGGCCGCCCAACTTTATTGCCAGCAGTGCCCCTGCGAGCAGAAGCGCATTGACCAAGCATACTTCGACCAGCAGCAGCGGCGGCAATTGGTGCCAGACACCGTTCATCACGGCCGCGCTGAACGCGGTGTAAATGACGATAAGGATCGAGCCCCGATCGGTAAGCGCCAGAATGGCGCGATTGCGGTCGGCCCACTCGCCGATCCAGGGACGCAACGCGTGGCCTGCGGCAAACGGCACCAATAGCTGGAGCAGGATCTTCCAGAGGCCGTCCAACGCGATCGATCCCCCGTGCAGCTGCAGCAAAAACGCCAGCATCATCGGGGAAAGCACGATACCGACGATGTTCGATGCGGTGGCTGCGCAAATCGCGCCGGCCACGCTGCCGCGAGCGATCGAAGTGAGCGCGACCGAGGACTGCACGGTCGACGGCAGAACGCAGACGAAAAGCACGCCGATCTGGATGGACTGCGGCAAGCTCGGGAGCAGCGCGAGCAAAACCAGCCCGAGCACCGGAAACAGCACGAAGGTGGCCGATGCGATTCCGAGGTGGAGCCGCCAGTTCATGATTCCTGCAGTTACCGCGACACGGGAAAGGCGCGCTCCCTGGAGAAAGAACAAGGACGAGATGGCGAACGCCGCCAGCCCATGGCCGATGCGGGCGCCGGCGCCGTAACAAGGAAACAGGCTCGCCGCGCCTACGACGGCGATAAGCGCCGGGATAAACCATTCACTCTTGAGCTGAGTTACGCCGAAAAATCTGTTCATGGACCCGGCTCCTCGCGTCAATTTTGTTGAACCGACCAGAGCGGCTTGCGCGTTGCTGCAATTGACCTGACAACGCGGCGCGATTTCCCTCGGCTACATCAAGGGCAGGCAGCGATCACCGCTACAAGCGATGGAAATCGCTCTATGGCGAACAGCGAAAGGGCCAATCCGGAGAAGGAGAAGACGATTAGGATGCGGACGTCTTCATCGCTATATTGCCAGGGCCCGAATAATCTTCCGACGGTAGCCCATGGCGATTTCCCGACAATTCCAATAAGGGGCATGGCAGTGCACTCAACGGCTGGGAGCTGCGGGTCAGCCCCAGCCGAGTTCCTTCATGGCCCATCCGGCGTTCCAGACTTTCGTCATCTGTCGGATCTTGTCCCCGGCAAAATCCATGACGTACACATAGTCGGTCGTCGTGCTCTTGCCGGTTGGCGGGCATGGGCCGCCTTGACCCGTATGGGTGGCCGAGAAGACGCCATAGGCGCAGACGCTGTTCCTGTCGTCGTCGGTGGCAAACGACTTCACAGCGTAGCGTCCATCCGGCATGAACGAGAGCAGCCCCTTCATCCAGTCGGCATATCCCTGAAGGGTGAGTATGTCGGCGAGCGGCTCGGCTTGCGCCGAGAAGCTCGCATTGGGCGTGCAATACGCTTGGCATACCTCCCAGCCCTTACCCGTTTCGCAAGCCTCAAAGAATTGCTTGGCAACGGCTGTGATGTTTGACATGTCTCGCTCCTCCTCCTTACATGGTCTGTCTTAATTAAGACTTTTGCCGTTAGTAGAGATCGGCGCCTGAGGACGGCGTTGATCATCGCGACATCGTGACTGCTTGCTACCCGCCAGGGGACCGGAGGGACGTTTGTCGGCCGCGGGGATCGCAACTGACGGGAAAGAGGATGCCCCCTCCCGCGATCAAAATCTTTGAGTCGAGCTTGATATTTTCTTGATATCTCGTTGATTCGTCGGCCAGAGAAACTTCGCGGACGAGCAAATTTTAAGGCGCCGCATCATCCCGCGGCCCATAAAGACGAGCTATATTCCTAGTTTAGGTGCCGCTCCTCTCGGCCGTCGCGGATTACGGCGAGCCTCCTTCAGCTCTCCCACCCTGCCTTGCGCAGCCCGTCGAGCATATGGGCGTGATCTTCTGGCCGCCACCAAGGGACGCGGCGGTGGATAAAAAGGTCGAAGGCGGCCGGGGCGATTGCGATGGCCTTCTGCAGCGCTTCCTTTGCCTCTTCGATCCGGCCGAGCTGGCCGAGCGCGGCGGCAAGCAGACGGTAAGGCATCGGATATTCAGGGTAGGATCGGATCACCCGTCTCTCCACCCCGACTGCAGCCTCGTATTCGCGGCAAAAGTAATGCGCCGACGCCATTTGATGCAAACCTAGTGCGAGCATCGGGCTCCTAGGATCGAGCCTCAGATACCTCTGAAGCGCCGCGAGCCCTTCTTTCGGTCGCCCCGACCAAGTCAATGTGTCACCGAGCGATTCGTGCGCACTCGCTAGATTTGGGCTCATCGCCAGTGCGCGCTCGATTTCGGGCAGCGCGCTTTCGGTATCGCCTGACATGTACAGGATGTGACCGAGCCACGAACGGGCTTCCGGATCTCCGCTGTCGAGCGCCACCGCCCGCCGGGTCAGTGCCTCCGCGGAAATCAACGCTTCCGTGAGATTGTGCCTCTGAAATATCGCCGCCGATATGATTTGTGCTTTGGCAAGATTCCAATAAGCTCCAGCGAAATTGGAATCGAGCTGGAGGGCCTGCTGAAAGAACTTCTCTGCGACTTCGTTGTCGTCTGCAGTGAACTTGCTCGAATGCCATAGGCCGCGCTGATAGGCGGCCCAGGCATCAAGCCTTTCCGGCGGCTTGCGGATCGCGCGCTGCAGTTCAGCCTCGGCGACGGCCGGCGCCACCGCAATCGTCACCGACTGTGCAATCTCGTCCTGCACTGCAAAAATATCAGCGAGTTCGCGGTCATAGCGCTCGGCCCAGACATGATTGCCGGTCTCAGCCTCGACGAGCTGCGCCGTCACGCGAACTCGACCGCTCGCCCTACGCACGCTTCCTTCCAGCAAATAGCGAACGCCCAGCTCGCGCCCGACCTGCTTCACGTCCACCGCGCGACCCTTGTAGGTAAAGCAGGAGTTGCGGGCGATAACGAACAGCGAGGGATAGCGCGACAGCGCGGTGATGGTGTCTTCGGCGATGCCGTCGGCAAAGAACTCCTGCTCGGGGTCGCCGCTCATGTTGGTGAACGGCAGCACCGCGATCGACGGCTTGTCGGGCAGCGGCGGGGGAGTGGCTGTTACCTCGATGGCGGCCTCGCCGCGCACGCGATAGGCGCGGATCGGCTGGGCGATGTTCTTGACCTGTTGCTCGCCGAGGTCGGTCAACGCGATCGGCAGTTTGGATCCGATGTGGTCGCGCACGGTGCCCGAAATGCAGATCCCGCCGGGCTCGGCGAGCGCTTCGAGCCGCGCTGCGATGTTGACGCCGTCGCCGAACAGATTCTCGCCCCGCACGATGACGTCGCCGACATGCACGCCGATGCGAAACCGCATCTGTTCACCCGCGGGTCGGGCTCCGTTGTCCTCGGCGAGCGCCTCCTGCACCGCGACCGCGCATTGGACCGCATCGACGGCACTGGCGAAATCGGCGACGACGCTGTCGCTGGCGCTGCCGAAGATCCGACCGCGATAGGCCGCGATGCGCTCGTCGAGAATGGCGCGGCACGCGGTCAGCCGGCGCAGGGTGCCGATCTCGTCCTGCCCCATCAGCCGGCTGTAGCCCTCGACATCGGCCGCGAAGATCGCTGCGAGCTTGCGGATCGTTTCTTCTTCCTCGTGCACCACACCGACAAAACGGATCCCTTTGCCGTACGCGGTGCGAAGGAGGCGTTGTTTCTCCCCGCTGTCGCCGATCGCGCTGCGCGCCGCGTTGATCCGCGTGCCCAACGTCGATTCCGAGACGATGCGCCCATTCCACACGGCGGCCAACAGATCGTCCTTGCTGACGACGCGCTCGCGATTGCGGATCGCGTATTCGAGGAGATCGAAGACCTGAGGCTGGAGCGCGATCAGCGCCCCGCCGCGCCGCAACTCGCGCCGCGCCGTATCCAGCGAGAAATTCTCAAAGGAGTAGAGCAACCCGCTCCTCCGCATAGGTCGGGCGTTCAGGTACCGCCGCCTGGACCGGGCGGCCTCGTGTCATGTAATGACCCCGGCCTTGCGTAACCCTTCGAGCATGTGGGCATAGTGCTCCGGCCGGTGCCACGGCACGCGCGTGCGGACAAACCTGTAGAATGACGCCGGTGCGGTCGCGATCGCCTTTTCTAACGCCTCCTTTGCTTCGTCGACGCGGCCAAGCTGACCGAGGGCAGCGGCGAGCCAGCGGTAATCTTGCTCGCGATCGGGATATGAACGGATCGTCCGATGCGCCGCTTCGATGGCGGCACTGTATTCCCCCGACAAATAGTAACCTATGGTTACAGCATTATAGCGGTATGCCAAGTTAGGATTGCGTGGATCAAGCCTAATACTCCTTTCAAGGGCAATCCGAGCTGTTGCCCATTGGTCGGACCAGTTTAGAACTGAACCTCTAAGCCCATGTGCATTGGCCAGATTCGGACTTAGCGCCAGAGCAGCTTCGCTCTCTGCGAAAGCGGCTTCGAGGTTTCCTTGCCACATCAACATAAAGCCGAGACATACCCGTGCCTCGGCATCGTTGGCGTCCAACCTAACGGCGTGGCGTGCTGACTCCGCGCTTTCGCTATCGGGCAGCCCGTGTCTGCTCGATGCTTGGTGCTGTGCATAGGCTAGCCCCGTGTGGCCTCCGGGGAAATTGGAGTCGATATCAATCGCTTGCCTAAAAAATCTTTCCGCGAACGTAGTGTCGTCCGCGGTATTTTTCTCCAAATGCCAGAGCCCGCGCTGGTAGGCTGCCCAGGCGTCGAGGCTTTCCGGTGGCTTGCGCATGGCCCGCTGCCGCTCGGCGTGGGCAATAGCCGGGGCAATCGCGATCGTCACCGCCTCGGTGATCTCGTCCTGCACTGCGAAGATGTCGCCGGCGTCGCGATCATACCGTTCGGCCCAGACATGCTTGCCGGTCTCGGCTTCGACCAGCTGCGCGGTGACGCGGATCCGGTTGCCGGCCTTGCGCAGGCTGCCTTCGAGGACATAGCGCACACCGAGCTCGTGCCCAACCTGCTTCACGTCCACCGCGCGGCCTTTGTAGGTGAAGCAGGAGTTGCGGGCGATCACGAACAAGGACGGGTAACGCGACAGGTTGGTGATGACGTCCTCGGCGATCCCGTCGGCGAAGAACTCCTGCTCGGGGTCGCCGCTCATGTTCGTGAACGGCAGCACCGCGATCGACGGCTTGTCGGGTAATGGCAGCGCGGCGGGCGGAATGGTTGTTACCCCGATGGTGGCCTCGCCGCGCACGCGATAGGCACGGATCGGCTGAGTAATGTTCTTGACCTGTTGCTCGCCGACCGTTTCTTCCTCCTCGCGCACCGCCCCGACAAAGCGGATCCCTTTGCCGTACGCGGTGCGAAGGAGGCGTTGTTTCTCCCCGCTGTCGCCGATCGCGCTGCGCGCCGCGTTGATCCGCGTGCCCAACGTCGATTCCGAGACGATACGCCCGTTCCACACGGCGGTCAGCAGATCGTCCTTGCTGACGACGCGCTCGCGGTTGCGGATCGCGTATTCGAGGAGATCGAAGACCTGAGGCTGAAGCGCGATCAGCGCCCCGCCGCGCCGCAGCTCGCGCCGCGCGGTGTCCAGCGAGAAATTTTCAAAGGAGTAGAGCAATGTACTACTCCGCCCATATGCGAGGAAAGTACCCTTACTTGCGCGTTAACCGAGCCTGACGACGGAGTACCTCAAGTCGGCGATGGGCGACAAAACGGCCAATCAGGTTGGCCTGCGGTGACCATTTGCCCCAAGTCGCTGACGTAAGCCCCTCCGAAGAGGACCACCGGCCCCATTCCTGTAGCTGATCGTCGTTGGTTATAGGAGGTGGACGGGTATCGCGTCCCCCGCGACCTTTAACCTTTCTTCAAGGCCCTCTGGCTTCGGCATCGATGCCCGGACCCTACGGACTCCGCCCTTGCCGGAAAGGTCCGGCGCCTCTCCAAGTGGCTCCCCCCGTTCCCCGATCCCCCCATACCCCCTGAGAATCCACTCCATCCTCACCGGGCGCGCCGGGCTCAGGACCATGGCGGTCAAGGTAGCAAGGGCCGTTGCTTCACCGGCGCGGGCGGTTGCCGATGTAATATGTTCGGCTGGACGGGAGCTCGGCGTCACTCGCGAAGGCGGGGTGAGTAAGCACAAATCAGCGGCTGCCAGGGCATATTACGAGGCGGCTCTGCGCCGTCGCGCCTGGACGAGCTCCTAGGTGCAGGGTCCGGGGCGAACGTCCGCTTTTTGCCGACCCGACCATCCGCTGGCGGTGGCCAGGAATCGCTCTTAAGGGTCGACTCCCGCGGCTCCATCGCGGTCTCGCAAACGGCCGGAATCGGCGCTCTTCCGCCATTCACGGACGCGAGGGCGAAGGACCCCTTTCCACCCGTCTGAGACATTTGCCTCGAGACCAGCAATGTCGGTTAGGGTCAGGAAAGACACCTACTAAGGCTCGCACGGACCCGACCCCGGGCGGCGCCTTGCAGCGGACTCCGGGATCGGCAGACCGTCCTCGCGCACCACCGCGAGCCACGCTTCGATCGCCTGCTCGATTTCGGCCGGGGTGTCGCCGAAAGCCGAGCATGATTGCAGATCCGGCACATCGGCGACCCAGGCACCGTCCGGCTCCGACCAGAACAGGTTGATATGATATTTGGGGATCATTATGGGTGCTCGATCGTCAGGCCGAATTCCCGAACCATATCGAGGAACTGAGAGATTTGGGAAAGGCTTGGCTTCCCGGTTTGGGGGTAAATGTAATGGCTGCCGCTGCCGGCGTAGCCTCAAGCCGAAACTTTCGATGAGCCGCCGGCGCCAGAAGCATTCTCCTCGCTAGGCGCACGATGCGACAGCATCGAGCTTCGAGGCCCGGCCGGGAAGGCGTCTTCGGGCTATACCGGGCGTCGCCGCTCGACGGCTTCAGGACCCTGTAGAGTGCCAAGAGATCCTCGCGGCCAAGGCCCCGCGAAAAGGTCCTCCAGTAGACGGAATGGTGGTGCGTAGCCACATTGTAGTCGCGAACATCGGGAGCGGTTCGATGGCCTCGGATACGGTTGTGCGCGCCCGCATCGACGGGCAGGTCAAGGAGAAGGCTGCCAAGGTTCTCGCCGATATGGGTCTGTCGGTTTCCGATGCGATCCGTCTGCTGCTGATGCGCGTGGTGAGTGATACGGCAACGGCAAAATTGCCATAATCACGTGGTTAGCTTCGCCCAGAGATGGCGCGCCGCGACGCCGCGGGTCAGGTGGTGGATGGAAGATCCGGTTGGCTGTAGATTCGCTGCAAAAACAGCCAGGCCGCGGCGGGAAGGCGGCCTCGGGCTAGACTGGGGCGTCGCCGCTCGACGGCTTGAGGAATTTGTAGACAGCGGAGAAATCCTCGCGCGAGCCCGTGCGAGGAGGCCATGCGATAAAGCTGCTGCGCGGCCGCCGCGACAGCGACCGGGACCCGTTTCTCGCGTGCGGCGTTGACCGCGAGGGCGAGATCCTTGGCCATCAGGTCGGTCATGAAGCCGGGCGCGTATTGCCGGCTCGAAGCGGCACCGTCGACGATACCGGGGACCGGATGCATGTGTTCCATGACCCAGGTGGCGCCGGAGCATTTGGCGATTACGTTGGTTCAATATCTGCGGGTCGACGCCGAATGCCTCGCCGATGCGGAACGCCTCGGCGACCGCGATCAGGGCCGAGCCCGAGATCAAGTTGTTACAGAGCTTGGCGACCTCGCCTGCCCCGACCGCGCCGACGTGAATGACGTCTCGCTCTCGGTCTCGCCCGGCGAAGTCCTGGGCCTCGTCGGCGAGAGCGGCTGCGGCAAATCCACTCACGGCCGTCTGCTGCGGCAGTTGTTGCGGCAGCGCGGCGACAGTGTCGAATTCGACGGGGCCGATCTCTCGCGCCTGCCAGCCCAAGCGCTGAGCCCTTTCCGCAAACAGGCGCAGATCGTCTTCCAGAATGTCGGCTCGTCGCACCCTCGATCGCTGGTCTCGACTTCAAGCCCGACGTCGCGAAGTACATGGCGTATCCGGAATCGAAGATGGACGAGATGCGGATCTTCAGCCCCGACTGGGTGTTCATCAACCTGCCGCGGCCGAAATTGCTGGAAACGTACAATCAGGTGTTCGGGGCCTAGATGGCCGTTTCGGTTCGCCTGAGCGAGCTGACCAAGGTTTATGGCGCGACCCGCGCCGTCGACCGCCTCTCCTTGTCGAT
>Ga0210402_10005167_pt1 | contig 11745 bp, 8 predicted proteins | sample IncBWC7MmetaG_FD_161055 | JGI IMG/M metagenome (GOLD analysis project Ga0210402, IMG submission 161055) | Forest soil microbial communities from Barre Woods Harvard Forest LTER site, Petersham, Massachusetts, United States - Inc-BW-C-7-M | ecosystem: Environmental > Terrestrial > Soil >... | reverse complement strand
TGCACGTGGATATCGATGGTTCGGTAGAAATCTCTTGGCAGCCCAAGCAAATTCGAACGCGAGCGCACGTAGCTCATCGCTGCTTGAGCGGACTCCTGCATCACGTCGCCGAGTTTGCCAGTCAGCGTCAGCCGGCCTTTGCCTTCCATCAGCGTGGCTTCCGTGGACAGCACAGAGCCCCCGACTTCAGTCCAAGCCAAGCCCGTGGTCAATCCAATTTCGTTGTTCTTCTCCAGCCAGAATTCGCGATACTTCAGCACGCCCAGGAACTCGTTGGCGTTGGCAGGCGTGATCTCCACGTTGGAAGCCGCGCCGTCCGTGACCACTTTGCGCGCCATCTTCCTCGCGATGTTTTGAATTTCGCGCTCCAGGCTGCGAACTCCCGCCTCGTGCGTGTAGTGCCGGATCAAGTGGAGCAGGCCTTCGTCGGTAAATGTCAGGTTCTTTTCGGTAAGCCCAGTCGCTTCGCGCGCGCGCTTCACCAGGAATCGCTTGGCAATCTCCAGCTTTTCCTGCTCCGTGTAGCCGGGCAGCCGCAGGATCTCCATGCGGTCCTGCAAGGGCTGCGGAATTGTATGCAGCACGTTGGCCGTGCAAACGAACATGACTTTAGAAAGATCGTATTCCACGTCCAGGTAGTGATCCGTGAACGAGTGATTCAGCTCCGGATCGAGCACTTCCATCAACGCCGCTGACGGATCGCCGCGGAAGTCCGTGGACATCTTGTCCACTTCGTCCAGCACGAAAATCGGATTCACCGTGCCGGCCTTCTTCATCATCTGGATGACTTGGCCGGGCAGCGCGCCGATATAGGTCCGGCGATGACCGCGAATTTCCGCTTCATCCCGGACTCCGCCGAGCGAAACGCGCACAAACTTGCGCCCCGTCGCATGCCCAATGGACATCGCCAGCGAAGTCTTTCCCACGCCAGGAGGCCCGACGAAGCACAGAATCGACCCCTTCGGATTCTTTACCAGCTGGCGAACCGCCAAAAACTCCAAAATCCGTTCCTTGACCTTGTCGAGGCCATAGTGCTCTTCGTTCAGAATCTTTTCCGCGGCCTTGATGTCGCGAATTTCTTTGGACTTCTTCTTCCAAGGCACTGCCAGCAGCCAGTCGAGATAGTTGCGGCTGACCGTGGACTCCGCCGACATCGGCGGCATCAGTTCCAGGCGCTTCAACTCCTGGATGGCCTTTTCGTGGACTTCCTTGGACATCCCGGCGGTGTCGATCTTCTTTTTCAGTTCGTCGATTTCGCTTTTCTCGCCGCGTCCCAGCTCTTTCTGGATGGCCTTGAGCTTTTCGTTCAGGTAATACTCTTTTTGCGCCCGCTCCATCTGCCGCTTCACGCGCGTATTGATGTTGCGGTCGACGTTCAGCTTTTCCAGTTCGATTTCCAGGATGTCCGCGATGCGGTTCAGGCGTTCGAGCGGATCAACCGTTTCGAGCAAATCCTGCTTTTCGTCCACGGGGAGCTGCAGGTTGGCGGCAATCGTGTCCGAAAGCCGCGCCGGGTCGTCCACCCGCGCCGCCGCGATCATCGTGTCGTAGTTCAGGCTTTGCGAAAGCTTGATGAACTGCTCGTAGAGCCCGGTCACTTTTTCGACGATCTGCTTTACTTGTGGTGAGTCTTCCACCCGCGCGCCCAGCAGCCGCACAGTAGCGCGGAAGAATCCTTCTTCCGTCGCGATTGACAGCGCTCGTGCCCGTTCCACGCCTTCCACAAGGACCTTGATATTGCCGTCGGGAAGCTTGACGCTCTGCACGATGTTTGCGAGCGTTCCGACCGCGTAAATCTCTTCCGGCTTGGGATCATCCACCGAAGCGTCGTGCTGCGTGGAAAGGAATATCTTTTTGTCGCCTGCTAGTGCTTCTTCGAGCGCGCGGACGCTGGCTTCCCGGCCGACGATGAACGGCGTCATCTGCTGCGGGAAGATGACCATGTCGCGCACCGGCATCATCGGGACGCGCTTCATTTCCTGTTTTTCGCGAGTGAACATTCATTCCCCTGGATTCTGCTTGTGCGGCCCCAAACGGGCCCGGCAACTGACCCCGTCCGGCCGCAGCGTACGATCCAAGCCCGAGCGGCTTATCCGGCCTTCTCGAGCAAACTCCAATTGATTTCGCGGGTGCGGACCATGTCCGCCGTCACCACGAAGTCGCGCACCTTCCGCTGCATGGGAAGGTGGTACATCAGTTCCAGCATGAGGTCTTCGAGGATCATTCGCAAGCCGCGCGCGCCCACTTTGCGCTGAAGAGCTAACTCCGCCACGGTCTCGAGTGCGTCGTCCGTAAATCGCAAGCGCACGTTCTCGAATTCAAACAGCCGCTGATATTGCTTCAGCAGCGCGTTCTTCGGCTCCGTCAAAATCTTGACGAGCGCGCCTTTATCGAGATCATTCATCACGCCCGCAACCGGTAACCGGCCTACAAATTCCGGAATCAGCCCATAGCGGATCAAATCGCCCGGCTGCACTTGCTCCAGCAGCTCTGTATTCCGACGTTGCGGCGTGGTCGGCGCGGAATCCGTGTGGAATCCCAGCGAACGCCGCCCTGCCCGCTTCTCAATAATTTTTTCCAGCCCGACAAACGCTCCCCCGCAAATGAATAGGATGTTCGTCGTGTCCACCGGGGTAAATTCCTGGTGCGGATGTTTGCGCCCGCCCTGCGGAGGCACATTCGCCACCGTGCCTTCCAGAATCTTCAGCAGCGCCTGCTGCACGCCCTCCCCGGACACATCGCGGGTGATCGACGGATTCTCATCCTTCTTCGCAATCTTGTCGATCTCATCGATATAGATGATGCCCGTCTGGGCCTTCTGCACGTCGCCGTCTGCGGCCTGCAACAGCTTCAGAATGATGTTCTCGACGTCTTCGCCGACGTACCCCGCCTCGGTGAGCGTCGTGGCATCCACGATCGCAAACGGCACGTCCAGCATGCGCGAAAGCGTCTGCGCCAGCAAAGTCTTGCCCGTCCCCGTCGGGCCAATCAGCAAGATGTTCGACTTACTGAGCTCGATGTCGCCGGGCTGCTTGTTCAGGAAAATCCGTTTGTAGTGGTTGTAAACCGCCACCGCCAGTTTCTTCTTCGTGCGGTCTTGCCCGATAACGTACCCATCCAGGAATTGCTTGATCTCTGGCGGACGTGGAAGCCGCTTCGTCGGCGCCGCTGCCTGTTCGCGTTTCTCGTCTTCCAGAATCGTCTGGCAAACACCCACGCACTCATTGCAGATGTATGCGCGCGGGTAGTCCGAAGGCGAACTGATCAGCTTTTCCACCTGCTCCTGTGTCTTATGGCAAAAGGAGCAGCGCAAGGGCTCGTCTGGGTTGAATTTTTTCACTGGCGTGAAGGCCTCGTCTCCGCTGGGCTTCGACGGAGTCTCTATCCACTATTCTAGGCCGATTATTCCCCTGAGCAAAAGAGAAAGTCGATGGGTTACTAACTTTTTGGAACTTCCGCCCGGTCCCCACTTCAAGCCGCAAAGCACTCCGTGCCATGAAACAGCGGGTAGCTAGCGGTGCTTATAAATAATCTCGTCGATCATCCCGTATTCCTTGGCCTGCTCGGGATTCATGATGTAATCGCGTTCGACGTCCTTTTCAATCCGCTCTACTGGCTGCCCGCTGTGCTTGGAGAGAAGTGTATTGATCGTGGTGCGCATCCGCAGAATCTCTTTCGCATGCAGGTCAATGTCGGTCGCTTGGCCGCCCAGCCCGGACATCCACGGCTGGTGAATCAGGATGCGCGCATTCGGCAACGCAAACCGCTTTTTCGCCGCGCCACCGGCCAGCAACACCGCGGCAATCGATGCCGCCTGCCCAACGCAAGTCGTTACCACATCCGGCTTCACAAACTGCATGGTGTCGTAAATCGCAAAACCCGCCGTGATCGATCCGCCCGGCGAATTGATATACAACTGAATATCCCTCTCCGGATCTTCCGCCTGCAAGAAGAGCATTTGCGCGGTCGCTAGATTGGCGACGTGGTCATCAATTGGCGTGCCAATAAAAATGATGTGCTCTTTCAGCAGCCGCGAATAAATATCGTAAGCCCGCTCGCCGCGGCTCGTTTGTTCCACCACCATCGGTACAAGCGTTGTTCCGTAGTACTCAGGTTCTTCGAATTTTTTCATTTGGGTGAATGTCGCTGGCCGCAGCCGGAGTGTTTCACTTTGCATCCGTCGCCGCATTCGCCGCTGCAACGGTCTTGATCTTGGCATTCTGCGCGAGCCAGTCGAGTGTTTTGTCGCTGCGCAGCTTAGCTTTCATCCTATCGAGCGTCCCTTGCTTTGTCAAACGCGCGCGAATCGCTTCCGCGGATTCGCCACCGTGGCTGGCCATATGCTCCAGCTCGTGCGTGACCTCTTCCTCGGTCACGTCGATGTTTTCCGCCGTCGCGATGTGATCAATGATCAGTTCCGCTTTCACATCATCCTTGGCGCGCTCTTCCTGCCTCTTCCGCAGCGTCACCCAGTCCACATTCACCGCTCGCGGGTCCACGCCTTGCGCTGCCAGCGACCGCACCACGCGCTCCAGCCGCACATCCATTTGATGCTCGACGAGCGCTTCGGGTACAGGAAAGTCGTGCAGCTTCACGATCTCCGCCAGCACCTTCTCGTGCAGCAATTCCTTGTGCTTGTGGTCGCGCTGGTGTTCCAGCCCTTCGTGAACTTTTTTCTTCAGTTCGTCGAGCGTCGTCGCGTCGCTCACATCCTTCGCGAACTCGTCGTTCAATTCCGGCAGCTTCTTCGTCTTGATGCCCAGCACTTCCACTGCATAGTGATACTTCTTTCCCGCCAGCTTCGGGTCGGGATAGTCCGCCGGATACTCCACGTCGAAATTCTTGTGGTCACCCGCGTTCGCGCCCTTCAAATTCGCATTGAACGGCTCCATGGTCTCTTCCGCGCCGATGTGGCCAAGCACGCTCTCCGCCTGCAGCGGATCGCCGCCGCCTTCTGGCGTCCCGAGCAGTTTCACTTGCGCAAAGTCGCCGTCCTCGATCGACCGCCCCTCGACCGGTGCAAATGTCGCTGCCCGCTCGCGCATCCCCTCGAGCGTCTTCGTGACGTCCTCGTCCGTAATGTCCATGGTCGGCATTTCAAAGGCCAAGTTCTTGTAATCGCCCAGTTCAAATTCCGGCAACACTTCAAACACCGCTCGAAACTTCAGCGGTTGCCCCTCGTTGAAATCCAGCTTGTCCACTTGCGGCTGTGAAACCGGCGTCAGCTTCTGCTCTGCCACCGCTTTCTCCACCCGCTCCGGCACCAGCGATTGCAGCACTTCTCCCTTGATGTCTTCCGCGAACTTTCGCCGGATCAGCGACACTGGCGCTTTGCCGCGCCGGAATCCCGGCACATTCGCCAGCCGCGCGAATTCCTTCGCCACGCTCTCCATTTTTTTCGTTACTTCTTCCGCGGGAATTTCCAATTCCAGCTCGCGGCGGCACGTCGCTTCAGCCATGCAACTGTCCTTTCCTGGGACACCACTTGGATTCTTGACCGTACGGTTGCTGGTCTCGACGGCATGCGGCCCGGTCTGAGGCTACGGACCAACCCGGCTTTCGTTTCAGAAGAGGCCAAACAGGTGAGCACTCACCCTGCAACTCGAATTCTCAGTATAGGCGACGCTTCCGGCACCGTCAATCCGACCTGAACCTTAGCCAGGGCCACTCAAATATCTTCCATTCAGTTGAAACGAACGAAACAGTTTACTCACAACACTAGGAGGTCCAACCCAGAGAGGAGCTCTTGCAAATGCCCAACTATCGCTTTGGAAAACATCCGCCGAAAGTCGACTATCGTACCTTGCGCTTCAAAAGCTATCTGACCCCAGCCATTGCTGCCCCGCCTGCGTCCTACAACGTCCTGACAACAAGTGTCTACGCGAAACTCAAGACCACCGATCCAACCAGGTTATTCCCCATGGACGGCAACGATACCCTGGGAGACTGCACCATCGCGGCCTTGGCCCATGCCGAAACCGTCTATCACGGCATGGTTGGCAGCCAAAGAATCTTGGCCAAGACCTCCGTGGTCAAGCTCTACATGCATTTGACTGGTGGCGTGGACTCCGGCCTCAATGAACTCGATGTTCTGAACTATTGGCGCCAGCACCCTGTTTCTGGCGACAAGATCATCAGCTACGTAAGCATCGACCCGAAGAACCACACCCACGTTCAGCTGGCCATCCAGCTCTTTGGCGGAGTCTACCTCGGTTTCCAGGTGCAGCAGAACGCCGTCCAGGAGTTCGACAACCATCAACCATGGACACCCGGCCCGCTGACTCAGGACGGCCATGCCGTCTACGCCGTAGCCTACGACCAGAATCAGGTGACCGTGCTTACCTGGGGGAATACCCAGCAGGCCACCTGGGCTTGGTGGGATGAATGCGTGGACGAAGCCTATGCCATCTTGCCGCCCCAAGCCCAGAATGCCGGCTTCGCCCCGGGCTTCAACTACGCGCAGCTACAAACCGACCTTTCCGCCGTGGCAAGCTGACGGAAGCTTTAGGGCGAACTCTTGAGGGCGAAGTGTTCGTCGTCCTCGAATGCCATTTTTCGTCCGTAGTGTTAGAAGAACTTTTTGGCAAAGACGGCCGGATTTCCGTTGGTCTGGATTTCGAACGTTCCGAAGAAGCCGTCGTTTCGCAATAGAAAATCATTTGAGAGAGCGTCGTAGTCGCCGATGTAGGTTGACCGTCGGCCGATTTTTGTGCGGCGAATCTAGCAAAGCGACCGTGGAGTCAAGCGTTATAGAATTAGTATTTGAAATCAAACGAATTCAATCCGCGGCTGCGGAATGGTTCAGCCCTCGCGTAAGGTCGGCATGAAGCAATCGATGGAAAAGATGCTCGCCGGCTTCGCGTCGCACCGACAGCCGCCCCGCCACATACGCGCGTGAAGCCAGCCCGCGCTGCACCGCGTCGCAGATAGCCTCGTCTTCTTCCTGCACTTTTTCGCTCACCTTGATGCTCGCCCGGTTTTTCCTGAGAGCCTTCTTGCTGACGTCCGCGAAGTAGTAGTCAAACACAACCGCGCACTTGTCCACGCCCATCGGCAGCACCAGATTCGTGTCCATCACGCCTTCATACGCGTTAATCATGAAGTTCGGATAAATCCACAAATAAAACGCCCGTCCCTGCCGCGTAGTTGCAACTCCCGATTCCTTCTTCGTCCCCGAAGAGAGCGGGCTTGACTGCAGGCAAGCCCGCTCGAAATTTTCAATCGTGTATTTTGTATACTCGATCACGCTGCTCAATCCCTTGTGCGCGTGCGGCACGTGGTAGCCGCCGTCCAGATAATTGTCCACGTACACTTTCCAGTTGCAGTGCAGCGTGTAAATGCGGCGATCGAAGTATTTCAATTTCTTGGTGAGCTGCAGCGGCGCCACAATTTCTGGAATCGCCCCAAGAAACTCCCTCAGCCCTGTCGCGCGTCCATCCAGATTCACAAACACAAAATTCTCCCAAGTATCCACCTTCACCGGCACCAGCCCATTCTTCCCCCGGTCGAAATTGCACACGCCCTCAAACTCCACCATCCCTTTCAACGCCCCGTCATTCCCATACGTCCACCCGTGATAAGGACACCGGAACTGCTTCGCACACCCTTCCGCCTCCGTCACTACCGCCGCCGCATGATGCCGGCAAACGTTGTAAAACGCCCGCAACTGCCCATCGTCCCCACGCGCCACCACAATCGGCTCTCCGCCTAGGTCCGCCGTGAAAAAACTCCCCTTGTCCCGCACCTGGTCCGCCCGCCCCACCACCTGCCAGGCCTTCGCAAACACGCTCTGCTGCTCCAGTTCGCCCACGCGCGGCTCAAAATACCAGGGCGACGGAATCGTCCAAGCATGATCCAGTGGATCATTCGGATTGTAGAGATTCAGCAGCTCTCGAATATCGCGTTCCATCGATTCCCCCGTCCCTTTCCTTGTCGCCCCTCATCCTATTAGATGCCACGCCCACTTTCATACTCCCAATCTCCGCGCGGGCAAAGCGAAAAGGGAAGTGTGCTCCCCGCCCCTAAGTGCGACACAACCTGGACCAACCCGTTGAAGAATTTCGACTCGCTCCGGCGCTCGGTGTTGTAGGATGCCACCGATTCGAGTGGCCTTGGTAGGAGTCTAAACGGACGGTCGGGGGAAAACGATGCGCGCAATTTCGAAATTCAGTTTGCTAGCGATGCTGATGGCGGCGGCAATTGGCGCCGCGGGACAGGAGACATCGCCGAAGCAGGAAACTTCGCCAAAGCAAGCCCCAGTTGCTGCTCACAATAAGGATGGCAAGAAATTGTTCGGTGCGGGCGACATACTGCGGGTCGCGCGGGTGAGCGCTCCGCGAATTTCGCCGGACGGCGCCCGCGTAGCGTATCTAGTGTCGGCAGTGACGACGGGGAAGGACGGAGACGCGGCTGAGAAGAGTGGAGCGCTGGGAAAATTCGTATCGCAACTTTGGGTGGTTCCTGCCGCAGGCCCGGCGAGCGCGGCGCGCCAATTCACCCGTGGGGAAAAGAGTGTTTCGAACGCCAAGTGGTCCCCGGATGGAAAAATCCTGGCGTTTACCAAAGAAGGCGGCGAGGAAAAAGATGCCAAGCCGCAAGTGTGGTTTCTCTATGCGGACGGCGGGGAAGCCTGGCAGGTGACCAAACACAAATCGGGAGTGGGCGGATACGAATTCTCGCCCGACGGCAAGACGCTCCTGCTCGTCGCGACAGTCCCGGAGAGCGCTGAACAGGAAAAGCGCAAGAAGGATAAGGATGATGCGGTCGTGGTGGATCACGACTTGAAGATGGAGCACCTGTGGAACTGGGACATCGCCGCCAGCGAAGAGAAACAGCTGACTCATGGCGAATTTACTGTAAGCGATCCTCGATGGTCACCGGACGGCGCGCGGATCACATTCACGTCGAACCCGACACCGCTTGCGGACGACGGCAGCCTGCAAACCGCCTGGGTGCTAGACGTGGCGGCGGGCAAGCAGAGGAAGCTCGTGGAAACCAAGGATGCAACTCACACCGCCCGCTGGTCCGGTGACGGCAAATGGATCGCCTACTTGAGCACAGCGGGCGACGGGATTTACCAACAGAATCTGTTTGAAGTGAGCGCTGACGGCGGCGAGCCGCGCAAGCTGATGGGTGGTTTCGAGTTGAACGCGGAAGAACCCATCTGGGCGCCCGACGGGAAAACAATTTATTTCAGCACCGTAGACCACGAAACGGAGGAAGTTTTCGCCACGGACGTGGCCGCAGCCACCGTCCACCGTTTGACCGACAAACCAGCCGTCGTTCACCTGACTGGCGTCAGCGCGAAGAGCGGTGCGGCGGTGGGAACGTGGGCCGATCCCAAACATCCTGATGAAGTGTTTCGCAGCGACTTGCGATTTAGTGCCATCGAGCCGGTGACGAATCACAATGCCTGGCTCGCCGATTACGCGCTGGGCGAAACCGAAGTGATTCACTGGAAGAGCAGCAAGGACGGCATCGAAATTGACGGCATCGTCACCAAACCGGTGGACTACGACGCTGCTCGCAAAGTCCCTTTTTTGCTCAATCCGCATGGCGGGCCGACGGGAGCCTCGCTGCTTTCCTTTTCGCTTGCTGCGCAAGTCATGGCGGCGAACGGCTACATGGTGCTGCAACCGAATTTTCGCGGATCCATTGGCCGGGGCGAAAAATTCGCGCGCGCCAACCAAAATGACTGGGGCAACGGCGACTATAAGGACGACATGAGCGGAGTGCAGGCAGTGGTCGACCGCGGTTGGGCCGACGCCGATCGTCTCGGCGCGTTCGGTTGGTCCTACGGCGGCTACATGACCTTTTGGATCGACACCCAGACCGATCGCTTCAAAGCCATTTCACCCGGCGCCGGCCTGCCCGACCTCTATTCCATGTATTCGCAGAGCGACATTCACCGTTACATGAGGCAATACTTCGATGAAAAAGCTCCATGGGACAATTTTCAGCAGTATTGGGATCATTCGCCGATGAAGTTCGTCGGCAACGTGAAGACTCCCACTATGATTCTCCACGGCCAGTCCGATACCCGCGTGCCCATCCCCCAGTCCGAGGAATTTTATCGCGCCCTTTCCGAGCGCCACGTCCCCGTCGAGTACGTGGTCTATCCCCGCGAAAACCACGGTTTCGTCGAGCCGCGCCACTTGGTCGACCGCCTGCAACGTTACCTGGTCTTCTTTGGCAAGTATCTAAGCAACGCCCCGGCCACCGAGCCAAAGGAAGTCCTCGAGCGCATGCAAAAGGATTTGCCCTTATAGACCACTATGTAAGGCAGCCAGCGAATTGCAAATTTGTAGTTCTATGGGGTATTGAAAAATTCCCACATTGCTGGCGCTGCAGCGGCATCCCCGGGCAGTTTCGTCACGCCAAGTCCTTCAAGCGTCAGGCGAAGTACGCTTTGATGTTGATAGAAAGCGATGGACTTGTAATTACGCTTGGCCTGCGGGCTGACAATGACCGTGATGACGTGTCCCCCACCTGCAGTAAAGTCCAGCGTATCAGCCTCGTCGAAAACGATGATGAGCAGGCCGTCCTTCTGAAATTGCGGGCTGTTAATCAGCGGGTCGATGTTGGTCTTCAGCCAGGTATCGGCGGTACTCAGCGGGCAGTCGTGCGCGTCATCGCACAGGTTGGGGACGATGAAGGAATATTCCGGCAGGTTGGCGGTGTTCAGATCGGCAGCCAATTGACTGAACGGCACGAGGTTTTGCGCTTGCGTGGTGTCGTTTTGCACGTCCGTCAAATACGCGAGCGGATTGTGGCGCACGGCGTAACGGCCCGTGTCGCCGCCGGTGTAGCCGATTGATGGAAGATCCTCGGCGTACGATTTCCAGGTTTTGCCCGCCGCGAGCAGTTCGCGCACCACGTTGTCGGCGGACACCGGAAACGTGTGCGGCGTGCTCGCGTCAATCAGCGTGAGTGTCTGCCCGGTAGCGAGTTCAAAATAGTTTGGGATTGAAGGATGCGCGTTAGCGAAGTAGTTGGTCGCCAGCCCGTATTGGTTGGCAAGTCCGTTCAAGTACGGCATCAAGGGGCTCGCGATGACGTTGGCGTAATTGGCGTTTTCCTCGACGACCACGAAGACGTGCCCAAAGCGCGCGCTCGGCGCGGGTGGCGGAGGGGTCATCGCTACGTTTGCAGTGCACCCGGCCAGGGCCAAAACGCAGCAGACTCGCGCGAACAGGCGCCACCGGGCCGCGGACAGGATGTTCAAGCCATGCGCGGTTCTGGGTTTGAAGGTAATGGTGTCTCTCTTCTCGCAGCATTCGGCCCCTGAGCTTCTCCGAAATGCTCGGAGCGCTCCATCGAGCCGCCACCTTCCACAGTGGTCGGTTCATTCTCATAAGTCTGTCCGCTTTATGACACCCATCCCGAAAGCCATGCCAACCTCCTTTCCTTGCCCCTGGTCGCCCTGAAACGCTTGCCCCCAGGCCCGCCGGCGGAAGAAAACGCTATCAATGCTGGCCGGCGGGGAGGCCCTTTGCAACAGGTGAAGTCGTGGGCTGGGAGTGGACGCGAGTAGGCAGCTTGGACCGGCGTTTTACATCGGCTTGGAATCTCGCAAACCTACTCTCGGCTGGAGTTCATCCCGTCTTCATCGGAGAGACGGAAGAGCGCTCTCCGTGTTCTCTGTCGACATTCCCCGTCCCTCTTTTGCTTTTCCACCAACAACCTAAAACTCATAACTTTCAACTTTCTCTTTCAGCGGCCGCCAGCGTATCCTTTCCTTCTCAC
>Ga0210402_10005166_pt1 | contig 11745 bp, 8 predicted proteins | sample IncBWC7MmetaG_FD_161055 | JGI IMG/M metagenome (GOLD analysis project Ga0210402, IMG submission 161055) | Forest soil microbial communities from Barre Woods Harvard Forest LTER site, Petersham, Massachusetts, United States - Inc-BW-C-7-M | ecosystem: Environmental > Terrestrial > Soil >... | reverse complement strand
CGTGCACGACCTCGCCGTCGGGCTTCAGCCGCTTGGCCAGGATCGCCGAGCGGATCTCCGGCAGGTCGAGCCGCGCGCGCGTCACGGCGATGCTCGGCCGGATATCGATGCCCTCGCCGATCTCCTTGCCGAAATTTTCCGCGACCAGATGGCCCCAGGGATCGAGCGCGACGATGCGGCCCGCCTCGCTCCATTGCGCGAACGGCCCGATGGTGGCCGCCGGAAACGTGTTGGTGAGATCGGGCCGGCGGATCGGGTCGAGCGCGCCGGCCGAAACCGCGAGCGCGCGGTAGACCGCGTAAGAGCCGCCATGGCTGCCGATCACGTTGCGGTCGGCCGGCCGCGACACCGTGCCGATGATCGGCCCGCGCGAACGCGCATCAGGTGCGCCCCAATGGATCGGGAAGGCATGCTTGGCGCCGGGCTCGGGATGCGAGGTCAGGCGGATATGGTCGGTTCGGTTCGATCGGCTCATGGTGTGGTCCCAAAAAATCAGGTCCCAAAAAGGCAACGGCCCGCCTGACTGACGGGCCTATCGGAGGTCGGTGCGGATGCAGGCTTTAGCCTGCAGTGATTTGGTTGATTTAGCTATAGCAAATCCGGGTCCTGTTGCCCTGCACAATTTATGTATTTTTGGCGAAATTTCCAGGTGGGGGATGGTTGGGGCCGGGCGGGACAGTTTCCCCGTCATTGCGAGCGAAGCGAAGCAATCCAGACTCTCACCGCCTCGACGTCTGGATTGCTCCGTCGCTACGCTCCTCGCAATGACGACGTGGCACAACTCAGCATTCCCGCGGCGCGATTCCGCTCGGGGTCTGCGTTATTCGCGTCCCTCCCAAATCAGAGGGCGCAGGGAATGCCGGGTGCCGAACGCACCCGCAGCCTTGCGTGCAAAAATGGCAGGAAGCACGCACGCAAGTCGTGACAGGTACGCCGGACATTCCGGTATTCCCTGCGCGATGGTTTACGACTTATAGCGCGCTCTCCCCGGTGTCCGGGCTTTTTAGCCACCGTCGCTCGCAAGCACCGGCCTGCGAACTTGATCCCAGCGTCGGGAGATCAGGACCACACGATTTCGCCGTCCGCATCAGCGCCGCTCGCCTGGCGACGCCGATCCGTCCATCGCTCCCCGCAGCCAACGTCCGTGGCGATTGCGCGTACGCCCCTCTAACGGCTGCGGGATGCGCGAAGATAATCACATATTTCCGAAAAACGGAAGCAACATATTTTTCGCAGGAGGCCTTGACACTACTTCTGATAAATCGAAGTGATTTGCCCGTCGGACTGCGTGGCCCGCATTTCCAATCACCCCGGCGGTGGGTGGAAGAAATTGCCCGATGCAGCGGCTGTCCAGACCGTGTTGATAGTCCTAGGGGAAATACCGCTGAGCAAACTTTTGGAAGTTTTCCATCAGGAACCGATTTGCTCGCTTACTGATTGGAGCGTCTGGTACCACCACGTCAAAAGCGTGAAAAGCGCCGTCGAATACCTCGAACTCGACCGGAACATTGGCCCGACGAAGGTTCTCCACGTAGATTTTCGTTTCATCCCGAAATGGCTCTAGACTACCGACGTAAGTGATCGTCGGCGGCAATTTCGAATAGTCTGTGCAGCGTGCGGCAGCGGCGTAGGGCGTAACGTTCATCACGCCATCGAGATAACGGGACCAAGCCAGCCTGTTGGCTCCTTCATCCCATACGGGTGCGTCGTTTCCGACGGCAGAGGCGCTATTCTGCCGGTCGTCAATCATTGGATATAGCGGCATCTGAAAGGCAATTTTTGCATCGCCGGTATCGGTAGCCTTGAGCGAGACGGCCGCCGCAAGCCCTCCGCCCGCGCTGGGTCCTGCTACGATGAATCCGTCGGTTCTTCCGCCGATGGAGGCCGCATTATCCCTTATCCATAGCAGGGTGTCGTAGCAGTCGTTGAATGCAGCCGGGTACGGCGCTTCAACGGCCTTTCTATAGTCCGGCGCGACGATGATGCAGGGTTCTGTTTCGATGAAGTCCTTGATGATTGAGCCGAATTGCTCGGGCACCCCGTGAATGTAACCGCCGCCATGCAAATACAGCATGACCGGCAGCGGTCCAACCGCCGTGGTTGGCCGATAGACTCTCACACGAATAGGCGACCCACCATTTCTGCTCGGAATATGCCGCTCTCGGCAGACAAGTCCTCTAATGTTTTTTCCCCGCAGGATGGCCCCACTAAAACCGAACACGAGCAGAGAGAACCATCTCGTGTGGAAAAAGCGTGCGATAATCCGCCCGGCGGCGTATCTGCCGCGCAAGTCTTTATCCACCATGTCTCTGGTGACCTTCATCCGATACGTCCTGCCTTAACTCGCGGAACTTCTTCCATCTGACGGGTGTCGGCCGAAGCAGGCTTTTTTCCCAAATCGGATGCAGCAGTTCAGGAAGCTAGAACGTGATGAGGTTAGATGGAATCAGCTTCGTAGCCCGGGTGAGCGAAGCGATACCCGGGAAACACATGCCCCGCATATCGCTGCGCTCATGCGGGCTACGCCGAACCCAAAATCATCATGCTTTAGTCTAGCAGGGCACCGGCTACCGCGCCGCGACCTTCACCTTGGCCGGGACAGGCAGCCGAAGGCCCAGCCCCCGGGAAAACGCCGGGCGCCTCGATGCCGGCAGCCTTTCCGGAAGCTGTCCGAAATATGAAATGGTTTGCATCATCGCAGCTCTGATGGCCGGCTCGATCTTCGCGCAAATAAACCAGCAGATCAGGACAAGCATGCCCAGCTCGACCCATACGGCCGAGGTGGCATCCAGGCCGGCATCGACCAGGACACGAATGATCGCCGTGCCAATGACGTTGTGAGTGAGATAGAGCGGATAGGTGATCAGCCCGAGCGTTCTCAAATAAGCCGGCGCTTCAGGCGAAGCGGTGGCTGCAGCGCGCCTGTTCCTGTTCCTGTTCGCGCAATAGGCAATGAGGCCCACTGCCGCTGCCCAAACCATGGTCGGCACAAGGGCTGATTGACCCGAGATGGCGGGTATGCATGTCAAAAAGAAGGAGGCAAAAAAGTAGATTTCCGCGGCACCCGAAAGACACGTGACGGCGACGGCGACCCGTTCGAGCGCCGTCAGTTTTCTGTTTGCAGAAATGAACAGCCAGATGCCCAGCGCAAAAAAGCAGCCATGGGTCAACAAGAATGCTGCGCACGGCACCCGAAACATCAGAATAACGAGATAGGGTAAGTCGTTTGGCGTCATGCACGACAGCACCAGCAACGCCACAGCATTGAATACGGCGCTGTAGATGGTGAGGCCAAAAGCCAGATGTCGCAGGGTGATCCTCTTGGTGAGCATCGCGCAAAACACGAGCCCATAAAACGCGGCCTCGGCCGCCAGCGTCCAGTAGACGCCGTCAAGCCATTCACCGGTGACTCCCTTGGGAACGAGCGTCATGGCGTGGATGTAGGGCCCAATGAACTGGGATGCCGACCCACTGCCAAACAGAAGCAGAACGAGGAAGGTGGCGGTGGCGCAAACCCAGACCGCCGGATAGAGCCTGAGCGCGCGGCCCAGAAGAAACTCGGCCGGCGAAGACTTGCTCGCGGAATTCGCGATGACGAAACCGGAAATGACGAAGAAGATTTCAACACCCACCCAGCCGAACCATGTGAAGGGCGCGGCGGACGGGTATAGAACGTCGGCGGCGACGGTGCGCTCGAACCCCGGGACGCCAATCGAAACCCAGGCCCAGGACCAGAACATCTGGTGAAAAATGGCGACGCCAAGGGCGGTCCCGAAGCGCAGCGGATCCAGCAGGGGAAAATGGTTCTTCACGGGAGTGCTTCCAATCCATGAAACGATCCCGTTGGAGATATTGAATCCCCTCACCAAGCTCTTTGAGGTAGGTCACACTTCCCCGCCCGCGGTCCAAATGCACAAATTGTCGCATGGGCTAACGAGCGATCTGTCGCCCAGGACAAGTAATCGCGGTCACGACAGCCCAGCTCATCTGTGCTCGTTCGTTACCGCAGCCGATCACGATCGTTGGCATCCGCGCGAGGTGGAGCGCGTTCCCGGTTGGTAAGCCGCATACGGCCATGCGAGGCGCCTTCGCGCTGTGTGATTTTCCTCACGGTAGCAATGAAGGGAGGTGGCCGCGCCGAACGGAAGCTTTTGACCGGTCCCCAACGGGGAGAAACGACTCCCGAGGGGACATTCGCGAACGCTTGACAGCGTGATTTCCAGGAAGGCAGTCGGGGCGCGAGCGCGCCAGCGCGACAAGGGCATTACAAACCAACTTAACTTGCATTGCAAGCCCCTCCAAACCGGGCGATCTAGCGCCGTCTCAACTGGAGGAGAGATCCATGGCCTGGGGTACACCGACGGATATAGCGACGGATACAGCGACCTTCCGCAACTGGCCGCATCGCGTCATCCGGCGCGGCGACACGGTGCGGCCGCTCCCACCGCACGCCCGTTCGCTCGCGGACCTGACCTTTGAGGTGGGCGACGTCCGCCTCAGCCTCAGCGACTACATGTCCCGCCGCCGCACGGTCGGGCTCCTGATCCTGAAGGGCGGCGAGATCGCGCTGGAACGCTACGGCATGGGCGGCGGCCCGGAGCGCCGTTGGACGGGCTACTCGACCGCGAAGTCGATGACTTCGACGCTCGTCGGCGCCGCGCTCCACGATGACGCGCTCGGCAGTCTGGACGATCGCTGCGACCTCTATTTGCCGCGGCTGCGCGGCTCGGCATACGAGGGCGTCACGGTTCGCAATATCCTGCGAATGTGCTCGGGCGTGGCCTGGAGCGAGGAAGACGACGGACAGTCCGACGCCGGACGCCTAAGCCGGGCCCTGGAGAGCCGGCGGCCGGGCGCCGTCCTGGATCTCGCATGCACCCTGCCGCGCGCTCAGCCGCAAGGCGCCGTCTTCAATTATTCAACCGTCGAGAGCTGCGTGCTGGGTGCGGTGGTCGCGGCCGCCACGGGCCGGCCGCTGGCCGACTACTGCGCTGAGACGATCTGGGGGCCTGCCGGCATGGAGGCCGACGGGTACTGGCTCCTCGAGTCCGACGGCGGCCTGGAGATGGGCGGGTTTGGCGTCAGCGCGCGCCTGCGCGACTTCGGCCGCTTCGGCCAGTTGGTGCTGGAGGACGGCGAAGCGTTCAGTGGCCGACGGGTCCTGCCGCCCGGCTGGCGCGATCTCGCCGGCCAGCCCGACAGCGCGCCCACCGCCTTCGGTCGGCTCATGCCCGGTTCGCCGGCGGGATATGGCTACCACTGGTGGGCGGTGCCGCCCTTGCCGGGCGGCGTCAACAACGGTGCCTTTTCGGCGAGAGGTGCGTTTGGCCAGTTCATCTTCGTCAATCCGACTGAGCAGGTGGTCATTGCGATCCAGAGCGCGTGGCGTCAGCTTCAGGACAGCGACGCCGAGGTCGAAATCGTCGCGATGATCAGAGCCGCGGTGCGCGCGCTCCGAACGGACCCAGCGTCGTAGGCCCCGACACGATCGATCAGCTTTAGGAGCGCCGGCGCGCGGTTTGCCGGCTCTCCTTCACCAGCCAATCCCGAAACGTCTGCATCGCCGGCGAAAGGCGTCTCGACTTCAACGATGTCAGCCAATAGGCCCCGAGTAGCACCTCGACGTCGAACGGCCGCGCCAGCCGTTTGCGCGCCAGATCGTCGGCGAAGAGAATGCGGGGGAGCAGCGCCACGCCGGCGCCTTGCGCCGCCGCATGCGCGAGTCCCACGGATGAGTCGAACATCGGCCCCGTGATCCGGGGCTGCTTGCATCTTGCCGCCTCGAACCATTGCGCCCATTCGCCCGGCCGATAGGAGCGCAGCAGCGTCTCTCGATGCAGATCAAGCGGGGCACGCAGCGTCTTCGCGACGGCGGGCGAGCACATCGGCGTGAAGAAGGCGTCGAACAGCCGCACCGCATCGGTGCCGTGCCACGCGCCGTCGCCAAACCGGATGGCGTAATCCAGTCCTTCGCCGGCAAGGTCAACACGGTTGTTGTTGGAGAAGATGCGAAGATCGATCTGTGGGTTGGCCGCGCTGAATTTCCGAAGCCGCGGCAGCAGCCAGCCCGAGGCAAAGGTTCCGACCACGCCGACGGTGACGATCTCGCGCAGGCGGCCATTCTCGAAACGCTCCAGCACCTGGCTGATGCGGCCGAAGGCATCCGATATCGCAGGCCGCAGCGCCTCGCCTTCCTCGGTCAGCGCGAGCCCCCGCGTCAGTCGCCGGAACAGCTTGATGCGCAGGCTCGTTTCCAGCACCTTCACCTGCTGGCTGACGGCGGCTTGCGACACGCGCAGCTCGAGGCCCGCCTTGGTGAAGCTCAAATGCCTGGCCGACGCTTCAAAGGCCCGGAGCGCATTGAGCGGCAGTTGCGAAATATCCGGAGAACGGCGGGCCAATTCTGATCCTAGATTTTCTTATGGCGGTCATCACGAACAATCGTTTGTCAATAACAGGCAGGCGCTGCACACAGACGCTCATCGATTCCTGATCAATTGCTGGCGAGGTCTATAATGCTGACACGACGCGGGTTCAACCTGATGGCGTGCGCCGCGGGCGGATGGATCGTCTTCGGCCGCGGCGCGGCGGCATCGCCCTCGGCGCCGCGATTTGCCGAGGACATGGCGCAGCTTGAAGCCAAAAGCGGCGGGCGGCTCGGCGTCACCGTGATCGACAGCAAGGACGGCGCGCCCGTTCAGCACAGGGGCGAGGAACGCTTTCCGATGTGCAGCACCTTCAAGGTGCTAGCGTCGGCGGCCGTGCTGAAGAGCGCGGGCGAGGACCTTGCCGGGCTGCAGCGCCGGGTTCGCTTCGAGAAGTCCGACCTCGTCGAATATTCGCCCGTCACCGGCGAGCACACCGGCGGCGACGGCATGTCACTGGCGGAGCTCTGTGAAGCCGCGATCACCCGCAGCGACAACACGGCAGGGAACCTGCTCCTGAAGAACATCGGCGGGCCGGAAGGCCTCACTTCCTTTGCCAGAAGCCTGGGCGATGAGGTGACGCGGCTCGACCGGATCGAGACCGAGCTGAACGAGGCCAGCCCCGGCGATGTGCGCGACACCACGTCGCCCAACGCGATGGCCGCGAATTTGAGGAAGCTTTTGCTCGGAGACGCCCTGCTTCCCGCGGCGCGCGATCAGCTCGCAGCCTGGATGGCCGCCAACAAGACCGGCGACACACGCTTGCGCGCCGGCCTGCCGCAAAACTGGCGCGTCGGCGACAAGACCGGCACGGGACGCCGAGGCACGAACAACGACGTTGCCATCGTCTCGCCGCCGGGCCGGCCGCCCTTGATCGTCGCGGCCTATCTAACCGGCGCCAGCCTGGACATGACAGGTCAGAACGAGATCATCGCGTCGATCGGACGCGCGGTCGGCGCTGCGTTCGCATGAATCACTCCGCCGCCCGGCCCCGCGCTGCCGCGCGCTCGGTGACCAGCTTGCGCGTGAGCGGGATCAACTCGCGGCCATAGTCGATCGCATCGATCAGCGGATCGAAGCCGCGGATCAGGAAATGGCTGATGCCGAGGTCGTAGTAATCGCCAAAGACTTCGGCGACCTGTTCGGGCGTGCCGACCAGCGCGGTGGTATTGCTGTTGGCGCCGGTGAGCTTTGCCATTTCGGTCCACAGCCGCTTGTCGATGCGCGCGCCCTGGTCGGCCAGCGCGAGCAGCCGTTTCGCGCCGGCAGTGGCGTGACCATCGGCGGGCTTGCGGTAGCCGGTCTTGTCCTGCAGCGCGGTGGCGCGCGCCAGAATTTCTTCGGCTTTCTCCCACGCCTTCTCCTCGGTGTCGGCGAGGATCGGCCGCACCGACAGGCTGAAGCGCGGCGAAGGCCGGCCATGCTTCACTGCTGCGTCACGCACCCGCGCGGTCTGCTCGCGCACCTGCGCGTAGGATTCGCCCCACAGCGCATAGGTGTCGGCATGCTTACCGGCGACCTCGATCGCTGCATCGGAGCCGCCGCCGACAAACGTATAGATGCCGCCCTTCTGCAGCGGCTTCACCTGCGAAAACCCCTTCTCGACCTTGTAGTACTTGCCGGAGTAGTCGAACGGCTTCTCGCTGGTCCATTCCAGCCGCACGATATCGAGGAACTCGCCGGTGCGCGCGTAGCGCTCGTCCTTGTCATCGAGCGTGTTGCCGTCCTGGCGCAGCTCGGTGGCGTTGCCGCCGGTGATGACGTGCAGCGAGACGCGGCCACCATAGAACTGGTCGAGGGTCGCGAGTTGGCGCGCCAGCAGCGTCGGCGCGGTGAAGCCCGGCCGCTGCGCGATCATGACCTTCAGCGATTTGGTGACCGTCAGCACGTGCTGGGCGACCTGCAGCGCGTCGGGCGTGGTGGAATGGAACGCGAACAGTGTGCGGTCGAAGCCGGCGAGCTCGTGCGCCTTCGCCACCGTCTCGATATAGGGCGGGTCGAGCACCGGGCCGGAGCGGACGACGGTTTCGGAGAAATTGCTGTTGGTGATGAAGCCGATGAACTCGATGGACATGGCAACACTCCCTTTTTCGTCGGCTGGCAGAATTATGATCCCTGCAGCGGCTTCGCACCATCCATTTCGACGCATGAATGATGCGGCGTCATTGCAGGGCCGTCAATGAAATGGAATTTCGAATGCGCCCGCCTGGACGGAAGGAGTGTCGTCATTCCGTCAACTTGCGAGCTTCGCAGGTCTCGATCGCCCCCATCGATGTCGATTGACGAAGCCGCCGCGGAGCCGGCTCTTCTGCGGCAAACAGCCCGGCAGAGCCGACACGGCTTGTTTCCGAACATGGAGATTTATACTACCCTCACCTCCGGCCGAGAGCCAAAATCAGGGTTGATTGTAGTTGCAGGGGAGCGACAAACGATACCTCGTTCCAGGGATCATTAAAATGCGTCGCGTTCTTCTGCTTGTCGCCCTTGTCTTTGCCAGTGGCGCCGCCTCGGCCCAAATCGTGGAAGGACGCCTGAAGCAGATCGGCGAGAGCAAGGTTGTCAAGCTCGCCTATCGATCCGACGCAAACCCGTTTTCCTTCGCAGTTCCGCAGGGACAGCCGGACGGCTATACGATCGACCTCTGCAAGTTCATCGTCCACTCCCTGGAGCTGCAACTGGACGCCAGGCTGACGATCGAATGGGTGCCCGTCGACACCCAAAATCGTTTCGATGCAATTGCCAACGGCCTGGCCGACATGGAATGCGGCTCAAGCACGGTCTCCTTTACGCGGATGGCGAAGGTGGATTTTTCCAGCTTCATTTTCATGGAAAACACCGGCGTGATGGTTCGGGCCGCTTCAGGGATTGCCAATTTTGGCGACATGGCCGGCAAGAAGATTGCCGTAATCGCCGGCACCACCAACGAAATCGCACTCGAGAAGGAATTGAAGCGACGGCAGCTTCAGGCTTCGCTGGTGCGGGTCAAGGACCGGATGGAAGGGACGGCAGCGCTGGAAAACGGGGCCGTCGATGGCTTTGCCAGCGACAAGCTTCTGCTGATCGGCGCCCAGAATGCCAAGGCGTCGACCTTCAAGCTGCTCCCGGATAACCTGTCCTACGAACCCTATGCCATCGCACTGCCGCGTGGCGACTCGGCATTCCGGGTCGCAGTCAACAAGGGATTGTCGCAGCTCTACAGCAGTCCCCAAATCCTCGACATCTATCTGAAATGGTTTCCCGGAAGGGGAGAAAGCCACGACCTGTTTCGTTCAGCGGTTTACATCTTCGGGACTTTTCCGGATTAGCGCGCGACATTTGACCGTGCCGGCTGCCGGGTTATGATCTCCTGCAAAAAAGGAGATCGTGATGGAGGAAGCCCAAGCCCGCAGTGCCGCCGAGGCGCTGCTCAACGAGCACAAGACGGGCGCTCAGTTCAAAGCCTTTGACGCCGGGACCGGCCTCGCGTCGATGGCGGATGCCTACGACATTCAGGACAAATACGTCGCGCTGCTGCGCCCCGGGAAGGGCGAGCCGGTCGGCTACAAGGTCGGGCTGACCTCGAAAACGATGCAGACTTTTTGCGGGATCGATCATCCGATCGGCGGCGTGGTGCTGGCCAAACGCGTGCACCAATCGGGCGCGACGATGCGTCGCGGCGACTACGGCCGGCTCGGCCTCGAATTCGAGATCGCGGTCCTTATCAAGTCGGACATCCCGGCGGCGGCGCAAACACCGGCGGCCATCGCGCCGCATGTCGACGGCGTCTGCGCCGCGATCGAAGTGGTCGACGACCGTGCGGCGGATTACAGCAATCTCGATGTGCGCTCGCTGGTCGCCGACAATTCCTGGAATGCCGGGATCGTGCTCTCCAACTTCGCGGCACAATGGCCGGATCTCGAGAGCATGCTCGGCAAGGCGACGAAGGATGGCGCGCCGATCGGCGAAGGGTATGGGCGCGACATCCTCGGTCATCCCTTCAATTCGGTGGCCTGGCTCAACGCCCAGCTCGCCTCCCGCGGCGGCGGCTTACGCAAGGGGCAGGTCGTCATGACCGGCAGCGTGATGAAGACGGTATTTCCGACGGAGCCGGCCGCCTACCGGTTCGAGTTCGAAGGCCTCGGCGCAGTCGACGTGCGCGTCGCCTGAGGTGAAGCCGATGGGCGTTTCCTCAGCGCGTCGATCAGCCGCTCCGGCAGCATCAAGCGATCTCCGCAGCCAAGCTAGCCGGAAGGGCGGCCCTATGCTTTGATCAGCTCTTTGAAGTGTTTTGGAGGGGCTGGTGAACATTCTTGGAATCAACGCGGTCTATCACGAGTCGGCGGCCGCGCTGCTCATCGACGGCAAGCTTGTCGCCGCCGCCGAGGAGGAACGCTTCAACCGCATCAAGCACGGCAAGGAAGCCAATTTCGACAACCCGCATCAATTTCCCGAACGCGCGATCCGCTATTGCCTGAAGCATACCGGGCTCGCCGCTGAAGACATCGATCACGTCGCCTATTCGTTCGATCCGAAGCAGCGCCGGGCGCGGTATCGCGCCGAGTGGTGGGATCCGCGGTTCGAGGAAATGTTTCTGACGCGGGTCGGACAAGTGCGCGGCGTCGCCGAGGAGATTTTCGGGCGCTCCCTTTCGCAAAAATTTCATTTCGTGCCCCATCATCTGGCACATGCCGCTTCGGCGTATTTCCCGTCGGGCTTCGATCGCGCGGCTATCCTCTCCATCGACGGGATCGGCGAGACGGCCGGCTCGGAGCTCGCCAAGGCCGAGGGTGAGAGAATCCAGGCGATCGAAATATTCGACTATCCCAATTCGTTGGGCTTCCTGTGGGAGGGGTTCAGCAGCTACCTCGGCTTCTCGACCTACGACGCCTCCAAGCTCATGGGTCTCGCGGCCTACGGCAACCCCGAAGTATTCCGCCGCCAATTCCAGTCGATCCTGCGCGTCGGCAGGGAGGACTATGCCGCAGACCCGGAGTTGATCGGTTCCCGAACGGACTTTGCCAAATTGGAAAGCCTGGTTGGCGCGCCGCGGTACCCGGATTCCGAATTTGAGCCGCGGCACGCCGATATCGCGGCCGCGCTGCAGGAGACCACCAACGCGGCGGTCATGGCGCTGGTCCGGCGCATCAAGCGCAAGGTGCCGTTCGACAACCTCTGCATTGCCGGCGGCGTTGCGCTGAATTGCACGACCAACGAGTTTCTCCGGCAATCGGGCGAGTTCGCCAACGTTTTCATCCCGTCGGCGCCGCACGATGCGGGCACCGCGATCGGCGCGGCCATGCTGGTGCATTGTGCCAAACGGAAAAAGCCTCCGCAGCGCGGC
>Ga0210402_10005165_pt1 | contig 11747 bp, 12 predicted proteins | sample IncBWC7MmetaG_FD_161055 | JGI IMG/M metagenome (GOLD analysis project Ga0210402, IMG submission 161055) | Forest soil microbial communities from Barre Woods Harvard Forest LTER site, Petersham, Massachusetts, United States - Inc-BW-C-7-M | ecosystem: Environmental > Terrestrial > Soil >... | reverse complement strand
GATAGATCGGCAAGCCATAGCCGGCGTGCGGCTTCATCGAGAGGTAACGCCTCGTCCAGAAGTCGACTCATCAGTGCTATCTGCTGAACCGTCAGCTTCATCGGTTCCTCGCGCGCTCCGCAGCCGCGAACCGCGCCTAGCGCTGTGCGACGAGTCGCGCCCGTGCTCCGTGGCATCATTATACTCAGCACTTGGCGGAGCCGTATTTGTTTCCGTGGAGCGCTTCACCTTGGATGCGCGCAACAGAGCTTGACGCTCGCGAGTCCAACTTAGCCGGTCAACAAAAAGAAGGGGTCCCGAAGAGCCCCAAAGGGATGGACCATAAAGTCTATTTGTCGTTACGGCCATTCCCTTCATCGGTATCGGGTGGTAGAACCACCAATCTGCCGTCGATCGGGAACGCCCTCAGTTCGATCGAGAATCCCAGGCCTTCCTTATGAGGAAAGGCTGCGCCGATTCGCGTCCATTTCTTCTGTGTCTTACCGTTGGACTCGAATTCCTCCACCGTAAACACGTTCAGATACGTGAGAGTGGGGGTTTCTGCGGGTGCAGTGCTGCGAGCGGTTTGTTGATTGCGATTGTTCATTTCATAACTCCTAAGTTAGATGTTTGGACTTTCATCGCTCCGGAATTCCGAAGCGATGGAGAGGGAATACGGCAGCGTAAAAGCGCCGAGCGCACATGGGACGTGGAATAAATAGTCTGTTGGTCTAGATTCGATCAGACGGAGTGCGAAATACGACGTTTACGTGCGGCACTCCGGAAGCAGCGAGGATATAAACAACGTTTTCACTGCCGCAGCGGTCGAATCGATCACGGACGGTTTATGCCGCGAAAGCTCATTGCGCGAGACGCGCGATGCCGATGATGTCCCGAACCTAGATTCGGAGTTATGGAAGAGGAAGAGAACAAACACTCTATATATAAGGAGTACGGGCAATCGGAATCAAGACGATTCAAAGAGGGACGCCGGGGGACGAAGCGATTTCCCAGATATCTCCAGTACTATGGTATCCGGGAACGCTAGGGCGCGCGCAGGATGCGCCGGTAGCGGACTTCGTTCGCCATGACGCCCCAGACTTCCTCGACCCGGGACGAGCCGTCGCAGACCCATCCGTCCATGGAGTATATCTTGCGTGCTCGCGTGTTGCCGATGAGCACCCAGAGGATCGCCACGCTGAAGCCCCGCTCCACGAGACGGGCACGCACCGCCGCAAGCAGGGACGTACCTATCCCTTTGCCCCACCAGCTAGGGTCGACATACAGGCCGCAGAGTTCGCCCACTGAGGCAACGTCCGGATCGGGCACGGGGCGGAGGGTGGCGAAGCCGCGGATTTCCCCATGCAAGAGCGCCACCAGGGTCTCGGGCTGCTGTGCATCGACACGGTCAAAGGTGTACCGCTGCGCGCGCTCTTCGGGACGAAGTCCGTCCAGGTATCCATCGGGAAGCAGGCCACGGTAGGCCACCTGCCAGGACCTTACGTGCACGCCTGCCACGGCGACGGCGTCGTTCGGCTCCGCGGGACGCAGGATGGGCTCCTCCAGTTTCATGCCGCAGTCCGAGCGCAACGCTGTGCGGAAATCCGATCCAGGCAGCGACCCATCAGCATGGTCGCGTCTCTAAGCTGTCGGCCGGACAAGCCAGCAAATCCCATCAGGAGTCCTGGTCGCGGCGGCCTTGAGCGAAAGTACGGATGAATCGGATGTAATCCGAGTCCGTGACTAGCACCCAACGCAAGCAATTGATCGAGTTGTGCGTAATTGAGGTCTGATAGCCACGCGACGATGTGCATCCCGCCGGTGGAAGGCGCGATCTCGAGGTGCGCGCGGCATCGCCGTTCGAGGCCCTCAAGCAGCGCGGCACGACGAACATTCAACTCCGCAACCAACTTGCGCAGATGCTTGTCGAACTGCCGGCTCTGCATGAATGCCGCCAGAGCGGCCTGTTCTATGGCCGGGCACGCGAGATCATCCAACGTCTTCGCCCGCAGGAGGTCGTTGCGAAGTGCTTTAGGACATACGATGTAGCCGAGTCGGAGCGATGCAAAGAGCGTCTTCGAGAAGCTGCCGACATAGACGACCCGATCCAGAGTATCGATCGACCTCAAGGCAGGAATTGACGGGCCGTCGAATCGAAACTCGGCATCGTAGTCGTCCTCAAATATCCAGCTGCCTTTGCCGGCGGCGTAGTCGAGGAGCTCGATGCGTCGCGCGACCGACATAACAGCGCCTGATGGGAACTGATGCGAGGGAGTCACATAAATCAGGCGAGGCGCACCTTTCGGCATCGCGTGGATGACGAGACCTTCCCGATCGGTTGGTACGCTCACAATACGGGCGCCGTGAGCGGACAGGGCATGCATCGCTAGTTGATAGTGAGGATCTTCCAGAACCACCATATGGCCCTCGTCGAGCAACACTCTGGCGACAATGGTGAGCGCCTGTTGAGTACCCCCTACGACGAGAACGTCCTCGGGTGTACAAACGATACCCCGCCGCCGCGCTAGGTGATCACAAATCGCGCGCCGCAGCGGTAGATGGCCAGGCGGCGCCGGGTATCCGGGTTCCGCGCGAAGAGCCGCCGCAGAGAGCTTTCGACGCCAGGAGTTAAAGAGCCCCAAACCCAGCAGGGGCTCGCCATATTGCAGGTTGTAACGTGCCCGAGAATTCACCGTGGCAAGCGTGATCGGGCCCAGCGCGCGTGCGCGCGCCACGTATCGTGACTGGGGCGGCAACACAGAACTTAGTTTTTTGGTGCGAGAGGTTGCGCCGACGTCGGCGACGCGGGTCCCCGACCCGGCGCGCGGCACTACCAGCTGTTCGGCGCACAGTAACTCGTATGCATTGAGAACGGTATTTCTGGACATCCCGAGCACCAACGCGAGCGCGCGAGTTGTCGGCAGTCGGCTACCCTTAACAAATCGGCCGCTCAAGATTGCTTGCTTCAGGGCCCGCGCAAGCTGCTCGTAAAGCACTCCTTTTCCGTCAAGGTTTAGATTCACGCGATCTCAATTGGCACCAAAGAAAAGTTGCAGAGAGGACCTGGATTCCACCCGCTATTCTATATACGATACATAAGTGTCTCGTAATAGTCCAGATCAAATTCATGAATAATGCTTCTGTTTTGATCCTGGGCGCAGGTCCAACTGGATTGGCACTCGCATGCGATCTGCGAAGCCGAGGGGTAGACGCCCAGGTAGTTGACCGCTTTAGGGGGCCGGCGACCACGACGCGCGCTTTGGGAGTCCAACCACGAGGCCGACAAATCCTCGAACGTCTTGGCGCCCTTCCAACGGAGGCGAGCTCGCAGACTCGGTTCAACGTCTATGTCGATGGACGCGCCGTGTTAGGCGTTGATTTGGAGGTGCTTGGGAGCCTTAACGATGACGGCGCACTACGGGTGCCGCAGACAGCGGTTGAGCGGCGACTACGTGAGCGCTTACGTGATCTCGGGACAGAGCCGCTGTGGGGCCATGAAGTCATTCATGTTCGTGAGGACATCGGTGGCGTCGAGGTCGATATCCGCACGGCGCACGGGGATGTACGAATGCGCGCCGATTGGTGCGTGGGCTGTGACGGCGCCCACAGCATCGTCCGGGACGCAATCGGCGCTACATTTGATGGGACCGCATATCCTGAAACGTTTCTTTTGGGGGATGTCCGTCTCGATTGGGATATGAAGGAAGGCGCAGCAATCTATCTGAATGGGAGTCAGATACTGACCATAGCTTCCCTAAGGAGGGGGATATGGCGGATCGGCGCGGCGCTTCCGCCGCGCGATCCGCTTGCCGATAGGGGGCGCGACGCGATGACGGTTGAGCGCGAGAAAAGCTCCGTGCCATCTCAGCAGGGACTTGAGCGCCTACAGCAACTCTTCGCCGCCGGCTCTGGTGATTCGGAGACGCGCCTCTCCGACCCGAGCTGGCTTTCAATTTTCCGCATCAACCGGCGGATGGCGTCCACCTTTCGACGCGGTCGGCTGCTCATCGCCGGGGATGCCGCCCATCTCTCCAGTCCGCTCGGTGGCCAGGGCATGAATACCGGTCTAGCAGACGCCTTCAATCTCGGCTGGAAATTGGCCTTGGTGGTACACAAACGGGCGAGCGAAGCCCTCATCGACACGTACGAACAGGAGAGACGGCCCGCCGCCCAACAAATCGAACGCGCAACAACGCAATGGACGAACGTGCTGCTCGGTAAGGACGCAGGAATCCGCCTTCTCCGTCGCTATGTCATATTCCCCGCGATGCAATTCCGTATCGTTCAAAGTTGGGTGCTGACCCGCCGGCGCGCATTGCAGAGCAACTACCGAGGTGGCCCGCTGGCTCCCCAGGTCTCATCTGGGTGGTTGGTCCGCCGGGTTCACCCGGGTCCGCAGCCTGGAGACGAAGCACCCGACGCGCGTGGCATCTTGGTCGGCGAGCACCGGCGTACCGGCATTGGGCGCGAAATCGGAAATCGGTGGGGCCTGATCTTCTTTGGAAGCGCTGGGGCGCAGATCCGCGCCTGCTCAGACGCGGTACGATACCGGCTCGGTAATGATCTGCACATTGTGCACGTGGCCACGAACGGCGCAACCCATAGTGGAGATACAGTGATTGAAGACGATGCGGGTGCGATTGCCCGGGCTTATCGCCCCGCCAGTGACACTGCGATCTTGATTCGCCCGGATGGCCACTTGGCGTGGAGATCGCGGAGCGCGGACGTGTCCGGAGTGATCGCATGGCTGGATAAAATCCTGGCGACTGGTTCATGACCGACAATGACAAACGCGGTGCCGCCGGTCGACCGCGTGACCCAACTGTGGATAAAACCATCCTGCGAACGGCATTTGAACTCTTCATGGCGCACGGTCCCGCGGGAGTGAATTTCGATCAAATAGCGAAGCAGTCCGGCGTTTCAAGGGCGGCTATCTATCGACGCTGGAAGAGCAAGGAGCAGCTCCTTGCAACAGCCCTGCGAACGTCAAGGCGACCACTGGTCGACAATCCGAGCGAGCTTGCTGGCATGTCGACGGAAGAGCTGCTCCACTTTCTGGCGACCACATTGGTCGATGCGCTGACGAGGCCAGGGTTTCGAGTATTTGTTGCGCGAATGATCGGGTCCCTCCCTGATCACTCCGAGTTGCTGACCGCATACCGAAAGAATTTCGTAGATCCCTTTTTGAAAGAGATCGCCTCGGCGCTGCAGCGCGCTCGCTCAGCGGGCGAGCTACCTCACCTTGCCGACGTGGATATTCTCTTCGCGGTTCTGAGCGGCGCACTCGTCCAGCGCCTCCTTATGCGCACTGGAACGCCCAACATTAATCAGGAGAAGAAATGGGTGCTCAAGTTAATGCGCCAAGTGGGCCTACAAGGGCTCGCACCCCGCTAACGTTTATCATAGCGATTCTGACGCATTGAGAGCGGCATCCTGAAAATGCCCGAGCACCTGCGCAAGGATGCGGGCTAGGAGTCGGCAGTCACCAATCGGCCGCAGGTGAAAGTGCCCTTTAACGCAGCACGAGCGATTCATCGAGCGCGCTTTTATCGTCACGGCTCGCAATCACGCGCCCACCAATTGGCACTAACAAATAGTTGCAGAGTGGATCTTGAGGATAGGTCTGCGCCAACTTAGTCTGCAGGCCGCCCTAGCCTCTGGTGCCAAATAAAGCGTTCCCAGCAGAAGGGAACAGAGGTCATCAAAGAACGATTCCACATCTGCGCTTAGGAGGCAGTCATCGACAGTTTGACGGCAGTGATCGCGATCGAAATTCCCGGATGATGTCGTGGAAGGCGCTGATTGGCGTTGTAGCAAGTGCGCTGATGGCTCCGATCACGGCCCACGCGGCATGGGACGCGGAGGTCGACCCGATTGCCTTCGCATTGAGTGGGTATTCGGCACACGTTGGCTACCAAGTAAGTCATCTACGGGCCGACCTCGGTATCTACGGCGCGAAGGTCCCCGAGGTTTGGCATGGTAACGAGGGTTGGACGGAGCGCACCAAGGGGGTCGGCGCGAAGCTCGACTGGACAGGGTCCGATCAAGGATTGTTCGCAGGAGTCGATGGAGAATACAACCGCACGAAATATACATGGCGTTATACCGCCGAATCGGTGTCACGCTCCGCACCGGCCGTGGGTGGGCGGGTCGGATATCGGTTTGTCCTGAGTCAAACGCGTTTGTACATTTCGCCATGGGTTGGCATCGACTACACGTTTGGCGAAATCGGGGCCAGTATCGGTGGCCGCAAGTTTGACGAGAAAAGAATTAGCCTCTTCCCGACCGTACATTTGGGCTGGAGATTCTGATGCAGGGCGTCCGAACCAAAATGAAAGGAGCTTTAGATGAACGATTCAACCCCGAAACCGATTCGTGAGATGGTAGATGGTGGAGAATCGGCAACGTCAATCTGCCCCTTCCGCGTCCAGATTCAGCAAGCCGAGATCGATGATCTCCACGCCCGCCTAAATCGCGCGCGATGGTCGGGCGAGCTTCCAGGCTCTGCGTGGGATCGGGGTGTGCCTATGTCCTATATCCAAAGCTTGGTACGCTATTGGCTCACAGCATATGATTGGCGTCGGCACGAACGATATCTCAATCGATTTGCTCAATTCACAACCGAAATTGACGACGCGCGCATCCACTTCTTGCATGTGCGTTCGTCCGAGCCCGGCGCGACACCCTTGCTTCTTGTTCATGGATGGCCAGGTTCTGTCGTTGAATTTCTTGAAGTGATTGGCCCGCTGACCGAGCCAAGTGCTCACGGGGCGCCCGGGAGTCCAGCATTTCACGTGGTTATTCCTTCGCTGCCTGGGCACTGCTTGTCTGGCCCGTTACACCATCCCGGGTGGACGCATGTGCGGATCGCGAACGCCTTCGCCACGCTGATGGCCAGGCTTAACTACCATCGATACGGCATCCAGGGAGGCGACTCTGGTGCGTTTATCGCTCCTGACATTGGGCGCCTGCATCCGGAGCAGGTAACAGGTGTGCACGTCAATGCGCTCGTTACGTTTCCGTCGGGCGATCCAACGGAGTTTGCCAGCCTTACTGAGGCTGAAAGGACACGAGTCGCGCGACTCAAGCACTACAAAGAAGAGATGATGGGGTACGCCCAAATTCAGGGTACAAGGCCTCAGACTATCTCCTATGGCCTCACCGATTCCCCGATCGGTCAACTGGCTTGGATTGTTGAAAAATTCAAGGAGTGGAGCGATCCCGCGACCAACTTTGCGGAAGACCCCCTCAACAGAGACATTATTCTGACCAATTCCAGCTTGTACTGGTTCACCCGCACCGCCGGATCCTCCGCCAATTTGTACTACGAGAATCTGCATCAGCCCAATGCGTGGGCGCCGAAGCAGCGCAGCAGCGTACCCACTGGCGTGCTCGTGTCTCTCACTCGCGACGTCGCCGTTCGACGGTTCGCGGAACGAGAGCACAACATTACCTATTGGTCGGAAAGCTCAATTGGGGGCCACTTCTTCGCGCTCGAGCAGCCTTTCTTATTCGTCCAGAGCGTCCGCACGTTCTTCAGGTCGCTGGAGGCTGAAGCCCGCTGCGACCAAAAATTTCGCGAAAATCGTCAAGGTCACTTCTGAGCCGCAATACATGAGCCACGTCCCGAGGTCTCCTTTTGCAAACAACATGTCGGCCGCGGTGCGACTCCTCGGGGGGTATTGAAGGCAAGCTGGGTAAGACAAGCATTTGACGCTGCCCAAGCCATCCTACACTGTAGGCATAAGATCGCTTTCGGAGTATCCGTTGCCGAATCTTCGTCTCTCACGCGTACCCGCTGGCAGTCGCGAGCGCTTCTTGCCTTTCTTGCTGCTTGCGGACGAATCCGCGCAACAAGTGCAGTCCTACATGAACACCGGAGATCTCTTTGTTTATTCTTCTAAGGATGACATCGTAGCGGGCATCGTTCTGGCGATTCCGATAGAGCCAGACGTCGTTGAACTCAAGTCCGTAGCAATCGACCCGCAACAGCAAGGCCAGGGTATTGGAAAGCGCATGCTCATCGACGTGCTGGCCGAATTGCGCGATATGGGCTGCAAGCGGGTTGTCGTGGGGACAGCCAATGCGGCTATCGGTCAACTTGCCTTCTATCAGAAAGCGGGGTTTCGCCTGCTCAGCATCGAGCGGGATTTTTTTTCACCCACAAGGGGATATGCCGAGGCGCTCGAGGAGGCGGGAATTCGTATGCGGGATATGGTTTGGATGGATTTGGTACTCGCGCTAGATTGACAGCTAGGATTAATCTGCTTGTCGCCGGCAATAGTTGGTTTTATTTAGTTCCGATCATGGTCCTGTCGCGCTTCAGCGCGCTGCAAGCATTCGACGCCGCCGCGTGAGCGAGGGAATTTGTAAGGTCGGATGCATTTTCGAGGAGATAGATAGCCTCGTCGAACCGACGGAACGCCTGCAGCAGAGCAGGTACAGCGAAGCATCGCGCTACGAACAGCCCGGCCGATGAAGAACTCTCAAGCTAGCGAGAGGCCTACATCGACATTGCCACGCGTTGCATTTGAATACGGGCAGACTTGATGCGCTGCGTGAATGAGCCGTTCGGCATCGGTGCGGGCCAAGCCCGGCAGGCTCACCTTGAGGTCGGCGGTGATGCCAAATCCCCCCTCGGAGCGTGGACCAATGCCGACGGTCGCGGTTACGGCGGCGTCCGCCGGAACCCGCAATTTCTGCGCGGGCGCGACGGCCTTCATGGCACCGATGAAACATGCGGCATAGCCGGCCGCAAACAACTGTTCCGGGTTGTTGCCCGGGCCGCCGGCGCCGCCGAGTTCCTTCGGCAGCGACAGCTTAACGTCCAGGCTGCCATCTGCGGTGCTGGCTTGCCCATCTCTACCACCGGTCGCAGTGGCGGTCGTACGGTACTTCACATCTATGGACATCAGTTTCTCCTTCTACCAAGTGATCAATGTCGTTATTTTAACAATCGCAATGATTTAGGTGTTCGGTTGATTCTATGCCCGCGATTGACGTGGTCTATCTGCGTTCTTAGGGGTTCCAAACAAGGCCGAACTGCGCGGCTAGATTGGCAATCTTGCTAAGACGGCGGGTATCCGCATATATGGAGATTCGTCCAAAGAAGAATTCTGATGTCCGAGAACGATGGATCGCCCAAGCCACGGAGGCAACTGCGGAGGACCGCCCAGACGAGGAAGCCATCAAACGGTCATGTCCATCAATCAAGGTGCAACTGCGTAATGGCATAGCGCTCTCTTCAGCGGACGCTTATGGCACTCAGTAAGATCGTTTCAGGCGGGCAGACAGGAGTCGATCGTGGCGCACTTGATGCTGCGTTGGTCGCGGGCTTTGCCTTTGGTGGGTGGTGTCCGGCGGATCGAGGAGCTGAGGATGGCGAGCTCTCCGAGCGGTATCCGCTCACGCCGTTGCCAGATGTTGCAAAGCTGGCAGCAAATCCAGCCCGGCAGGTGGCAGAGCGGTGCAGAGCGAGGACGCTCAAAAATGTCCAAGATAGCGACGGGACGGTGATTCTCTACAGCGGGTCGCTCTCGGGAGGGACGCTCCTGACGCAGAAGTTGTGCATGAAGGAAAAAAAGCCATCCATTGCTCTCGACGCTCAAGCGATGACGAAGCTTCGTGCTGCTGGTGCCGTTGCGCATTTTGTCGAGGAACACGGCGTTTCTGTGCTCAAGGTTTGCCGGGCCTCGCTTAAGTGGCTGGCCGGCGGGATACGGGTACGCGTTGGGGGTGGTTGGTGCGGTGCTCCGGAATTTGTAACGCAGACATTTAAGCGGGACTATTTCTGCGCGCGTGCGGCCTCAAGAGCGTTTCGCAGCGAGTAGTTACCCTCGTGGCAGGCGTACTCGTACATTCGTGAATGCGAACGCAGAAAGTGCGATTCTCCCGTCCAGGAGCGAGTGTAATAAGTCTCATCGGTGACGGTGAACACATAGTTCAATTCGTTATCCGAAACCCTCGTCAATCGCTCGATCACGGTGGTCTGCGGCGATACGAGGAGCACGTCGCGTCCCCTTACGCGCGCGGCACTGTTGATCGAGAAATACTTCGTCTCCACAACCAGGGTGTCTTTCTCCCACCAACCAATAGAGTCGCCGAGCCAGGAGGTGAGTACTGGCGGCGAATGCGCTCCATTCATGCGAATCATGCGCGCGTCGTGAATCATTTCCGACACGATCACTGTAATCGCCGGAGTTTGTACAACCTGATACAGATTGTTGTCGATGCTCGGAAGCATGGGAGGCGCGCCGGTCGAGGCCACACAACGTTCCGGACCCGGACGCTGTTCGGGGTTATCAAACGCGCTAAGAACTGCGACCCGCAGCGCCAGCGCGTCTTTCTGGTGCGCCGCGTTCCACGGTATCTTCCCGTCGCCTGGATCTACAATGAGCGAGCTGCGAAATTCGCCACGAATCCGCTCGATTGTTCGCGCTTCGAGGTCCCGGCCGGGATCGTCGGGTTGATTCGGGCCACCGGGTCCAAGGTAATACTGCGCTTCGAGCTTTTTTGAGTCTGCCGCCGTAATCGTCAATTGAGTGAATCCTTCAGGGCGCTCGAGCGGCGTGAGATTGGAGTTATTCCAAATGCCCTGCATGTCGACATGCCCGTCGGGCAGGCGCGGTGGACGGTAGGCCCGCGGTTTTTCTGCGGCATGGGCCGTTCCAAAAAAAGCGAGTAGAGCCCAACAAATCGTCTTTGGAACGAGGCGTTTCATTTCATATCTTTGGTCACTTGGCCCGCTGTTTTCGCCGTCTGGATCGCCGAAAGTATGCACGATCAGGCTCCCAGCCGTCTTATCGCCTTTGCCGAAGAAAGCTATTTCGCATTGACTTGCTTTGGCGGCTAGAATGCGATGAATGCTCAAGGAAGCGTCTAAGTCAGGGAAGGCATCATGTGGTTTTCTTAGCGATTATCGTTGCGTTGGTCGCCATTGCTGTTGTGCGGGTGAGTCGCCGGCGACGTCTTGGGACCGATCGGACATCCAAGCATTGCCCCCATTGTGAGACGCCCATGTCGATGCGGTGGATCTCCTGGTTTAAGTCGCTTTTGTTCCTGGCAGCATGGGAGTGCCAACACTGTCACACTCGGAGTAAGCCGAGAAAGCATGTGACGGGGGCCGCCAGTTGAGGGCAGTTGGTTTGGTTATGTTTGGAGCCGCGCTAGGCGTTGGTGGTTGCGCGGGCATGAGTCCTGCGGACAATGCGAGATTTCAAAAGGTTGTAGCGAAGAATGTGTCGGTGGGGATGCCGTTTGTGACGGCGATCGAACATCTGGTCAAGGCGGGGTTCTCTTGTGACGATCGCGTTAGGGCACCGGCGGTGAGCTGTAGCCGATTCCGCTACAGCATCTTGCCGTTCAGCTGTATTCAACGGATTGCGATTTCGACGGATCCGGATCGCAGAACCGTTGCCTCGGTAACAGCTGAGCCAATCATCTGCGCGGGGCTTTAGGCCATCCTCGTGCGCCACGTATTGTTCATTTGTAGCCGCAATCAGCTCCGTAGTCCGACGGCAGAGCAGGTGTTCTGTAGGTGGCCCGGGATCGAAGTCGCAGCAGCGGGGCTCGATCCGAAATGTCATGCACCAGTGACACCGGAGCTACTGGCTTGGGCCGAGGTGATTTTCGTCATGGAGCGTCATCACCGCAACAAGCTGTTGAAGCAATTTCGGGCCAATATAAAGAATCAGAAGATTGTCGTATTGGGAATCACTGACGACTACGAATATATGGATGCGCGCTTAGTACGGCTGTTTGAGGCCTTG
>Ga0210402_10005164_pt1 | contig 11747 bp, 13 predicted proteins | sample IncBWC7MmetaG_FD_161055 | JGI IMG/M metagenome (GOLD analysis project Ga0210402, IMG submission 161055) | Forest soil microbial communities from Barre Woods Harvard Forest LTER site, Petersham, Massachusetts, United States - Inc-BW-C-7-M | ecosystem: Environmental > Terrestrial > Soil >... | reverse complement strand
AGCTGCCGCGCTGCATTTCGATATTTCCGTCAACAATTTTGGAATTCAGGAGTACATGCTTCACACCAAAGAGACCGACGAAGTCTTCCCGCACACCTATTCCTTCAGCGACGGCTACCTGCATCCTGGCGACGGCCCTGGGCTCGGTGTCGACTACGACGAAAAACTCGCTGCTAGATTCCCCTACGAGCGCGCGTACTTGCCTGTGAACCGAAAACTGGACGGCACCATGTTCAATTGGTAGCTCAAGGACATTGAGGGCAGTCCAGCACTTGCACTCGGCGCGCATTGCACCAAAGAGAGACTCTTTGTTCGGAGACTAAGTCATGGGATACAGCAAGCTCGATCTAACCGGCAAATCAGCAGTAGTCATCGGCGGCACGTCCGGGATCGGCCGCGCTATCGCTCTCGGTCTCGCCGAGGCCGGCGCCGACGTCGCCCCCACCTCGCGCCGTCTCGACCAGGTCGACGCCACGGCTCGCGAAATTGAAGCCCTTGGCCGCCGCTCCCTGCGCGCTACTTCCGACGTCACCGATCGAGCCTCATTGCAGGGGGTGCTTGATGCCGCAGTCGCAGCCTTTGGAAAAGTCGACATTCTCGTGAACTCTGCAGGGCGCACGAAAAAAGCTTCCACGATCGATTTCTCCGAAAGCGATTGGAATGACATCCTCGAAACAAATCTCACGGGCATTCTGCGTGCCTGCCAGATTTTTGGCCGCCACATGATCGAGCGCCGCTACGGAAGAATCATCAACATCGCTTCCATCGGCTCTTTCCTCGGCATGCTGCAAGTCTCTGCTTACTCCGCCAGCAAAGCGGCGGTCGCCTCGCTCACCCAATCGCTCGCCATCGAGTGGGCCTCGCACGGGATTTGTGTAAACGCCATCGCTCCCGGCGTCTTTCGAACCGCACTGAATCAAAAGCTGCTCGACGAAACTCCGCGTGGCAACGAATGGCTGATGCGCACACCCATGAAGCGCTTCGGCCAGGTCGAAGAACTCGCCGGAGCCGCCGTCTACCTGGCCTCCGACGCAGCGAGCTACACCACCGGATCCGTCATGATCGTGGATGGCGGGATCCTCGCCAGCGGCGTCAATCAGTGAGCTGCTTTCGATTCACCTTGACACATGTTTCGATAAGGAACAGTATGAGTTCGAGGTTTCGCTGTTTGAGGCGAAACTCCCGCTACTCAGTCCAATAGCAGTTTCTTTAAAGGACAAGCTCCGCATCGAGCGCCAACAGGGCAGAACCTATAAGGTTCTTTTTACTCCCTCGCGCGGGGCCCTACCTCCTGTTCGACGTACAGGTTCACACACCCAGACGCCAGCGGTCTCAAGCCACATCGTTCAAGCCAGCTCGCTACTTGCGAGAAGGAAGTTCTGTACTTAAAAAAGGAGATTCATCATGTCTGAACAAAACAAAACCAATGTGCGTCGTTTGTTCGAAGAAGTTTGGAACAAGGGCCATATGCAGGTAACGGACGAGCTCATCGCACCTACTTACACTCACCACGACAGTTCGACGCCTGATGTTGGCCGAGGACCTGAGGCTGAAAAGAAGAGAGTCACTCTCTACCGCAATGCATTTCCCGACATCCGCTTCACGGTCGAGGACATGATTGCCGAAGGCGAAACAGTTGTGGCTCGCTGGTCTTGCCGCGGTACCCATAAGGGCGAACTGAACGGTATTGCCGTAACAAACAAGCAATTCAACATCACCGGGGTGAGCATCGCCCGGTTTACGAACGGCAAAATGTTCGAAGGTTTCGTCAACTGGGACTCTTTGGGCCTCATGCAACAGCTCGGAGTAGTCCCCGAACTAGGCAAGCCCAAGGTATTCGCCGCATCCTCGAGGTAGTTGTCACTGCTCGTTCGAAAAAAGCGGAAGGCCCGATCCAGCGTCGGGCCTTCTGTTCGACTTCCTGATTCCCTCTGTAAGTCCCCCGTTCGGATACCCTAACTCCAACACCCACTTTCGGCATGGATAGCGATCAAGCGACCTAATTCTCAGCCGCCGGCACATGATCCACACTGAGCAATATCGAACAGACACGAATTCGGAATTCTCTTATGTTTGCGACGTTCGAGCTTTCGAAAGACCCTCTTTGGGGAAGAGACTCCGACCGCAAGAGAGGCCAAGACTGATTGGTCCAGGGAGAGAGAAATGGCAATGGAAAAGACAAAGAAATGCGCACACCCAAACTGCTCATGCACGGCGATGGCTGGGAAATATTGCAGCGTGCAGTGTGAATCGATGGAAAAGATGCCGGACATTGATTGCAAATGCGGGCATCCCGTCTGCAAAGGCAAGATCGAATAGAAGGCTCCTTGAGCCGGGGAATGTGCCTTTAAGTCAGGGAAATCAAGCCACATTAAATGAAGGAGCAATCCAATGAAGCCAGGCACGGAAGATGAAGTAGAAGGAATGCTGCACGATCTGAAAGGAAAAGTGAAGAAAAAGACCGGGCAACTGACCAATGATCCCGACCTCGAGGCTGAAGGCAAGGCTGAAGAGATCAGCGGGAAAATCCAAGAGAAGGTTGGGCAAGTGAAGAAGGTTCTCGGCAAATAACCAAGCGACTTTCAGCGCGAGCCCAAACGGGAATCAGGGAGGGAGAGCCATGGAAAGCTCCGGCCGAAATGCGTTGGTTGTAACCACCTTGGGATTGGATCATCTTGCAACGTGGAACGAGGTCCGCGACGCTCTAGCGGCCCTAACCCGAGAGGCTTTTCAACTCGTATCGGTACGCGACGGCGAGGTGGAACTGGAAGTTGACGTCAGCAGCGGTGTGGGATTCCTCAGCGAGGACCTTGCCTGGCTGCGAATTGCGAACGAAGCGATGGATTCCCGATTGAACTGATTCTGCAGGAGAATTCCTTCCCTCCTATTCCGGCGGAAGGCTGTGAAAAGAACACCAGGCAGCGACTCCCAAGTATGATGTCGAGTGCCAACAGGGAGTCGTATCAATTCCCTTCCCTGTTTCATGAACCTCATCTTCTGAAAGGAAATGCAATGCCTCGAGATTCCCATCAACGAGCAGCTGAGTTTCACGAAATGGCAGCACACGCGCACCGCGCGGCGGCAGCACATCATGGCAGAGAGGATCACCTGACCGGCCACGAGCACTCCAGGCAAGCGATGGAACACGCCACGAAAGCCTGGGAGTACTCCCAAGCAGCCCACGAGAAATCCGCAAAGGCCAGTGGTAAAGAAAAATGAGCGCGTCAACCGTGTGTATCGCAAGCCACAGGTGTGCTTATTGAGTGCGTTTATGAACAGAAATAACTGGGGTATTCGACTAACGTAGCTCGAAAGAGATCTAGACCTGTAAATATTTGCGCCATCTAGTCAACCTGGGCCTCTTCGCCGGGACGCGAGTTGGACGCTAGCAATTCAGGTCTGCAATATTGAAAAGGAGAAACATGAAATCGAAGATGCTATCTGGCGCGTTGTTCACGATGTTCGCCTTCGGGGCGATCGCAGGATGCTCCAGCACACCTACACAATCCGTAGCCGTGGCAGATACGATCGGCCAGTCTCTAAAGCAGGCGGGGCTCAAGGATGTCAGCGTCAGCCAGGACCGCGACAAGGGCGTCGTGACCTTGACCGGCACAACCACGTCGGATGCGGACAAATCGCAAGCCGAATCCATCGCCCGATCCATGGCCGGCTCTCAAGTAATCTCTGATCAGATTGCCGTGAGACCTCCTGGCGGCGAGAGCATCGCCAAAAAGGTAGACTCCGATCTGGATGCGGGTATAGGAAAGAATTTCGATGCGGTGTTGCTGCTACACAAACTCGATAGCGACGTGAAATACGACGTCAAAAACGGCGTGGTTACGTTAACAGGCCATGTTAACTCCCAGAAACGGCGGGATTCGGTGGAACATCTGGCGGCCGGGGTACCCAATGTGAAGCAGGTGGTGAATGAACTGGAAGTGAAGAATCAGAAAGCCAGTTCCACCGATTAGCAGACTGGCGTAAGCCATTCCCGCTATGCAAACGGCGGTTTCACGGACGGAGTAAGTGGCCTTGCCCGGTAAGACGGGCGGATTTAGGGTTAATTCCCGGCGAATGTTTAGCCGCGGCAAAGTAAAACTGAAGCCGCTTCCTGGGCGAATAGTTCGGTTTCAGATCTTGCCTTCCATGCGACGAGCTTGTTCACTCTTGCACAGTCGCATTCTTTATGGCGTGCTAGATTACCGACACGGGACATGTTGGGAAGGGAGAAACATGAAACGCAGGGAAACGCGGGTTACTCCCCTAGCTGGCTTCGGTTCTGGAGCCAGCCTCGGCGGCAAGATCTCAAGCTATCGAAACAACCAGAACATTTACACGCAGGGTGCCCCTGCCTACACGCTTTTCTATATTCAAGAGGGTGGCGTGAAACTCATGACACGAACGAAAAATCAACCCTCGGCAGTAACTGCCATCCTCGGCGTGCATGATTTTTTTGGCGAGCTGTGCCTTGCCGGCTATCCGCTTCGCATGTCTACCGCCGTGGCTTTGACAGCCAGCTCCATTCGCACCATCAAGAAATCGAAGATGCTCGATCTGCTGCGCAGGAAGAACAAAGCCTCAAACTCGCTGGTAACCTACCTACTTTCCAGCGTAAAGCATTACCGCGATCACGTGGCAAATCTGCTGACTTCTTCCGCGGAACAGCGGTTGGCGCGCGTGCTGCTGCGCCTGGCGCACCTGGATAAGAACGACCGAGCAACTGCTGAAATCCCTGTCCTAAGCCATCAAGTTCTGGCAGAGATGGTTGGGACCACGCGCTCGCGAGTAAATCTGTTCATGAATCGGTTCCGAAAAAAGGGGTACATTGAATACAACGGGATATTAAAAGTCCACGATTCTTTGCGTAAAGCTTTATCCCAGTAAGTATCGTACACACTCTGTTAATTCTAAACGACTTATTCAGATTTTTCTGCACACGGGGCAGCTCGGCCTCCTGGGTAGGAGTGTGCAAAATTGAACAGTCCCCGAGAACCCCCATTATGCTATTTTAGTCCATGCCTCCCGCCACTGTCCGACGTGAAGCTGCCTGCCCTCCTCGGGTGCGCCAAAAAGTAAAATCACGAATTCCTTCGTTTGATCTAAAACTATTTCTGGACTCCTCCGGTCTCGGAAGCAGAGTGGGTAAGTTTGGAGCCGGAGAAATCGTCATCGCGCAAGGCGATCCCGCGACAAATGTCATGTACCTACAAGAAGGCGGGGTGAAGCTTACTGTAGTCAATGAATCCGGCAAAGAAGCCGTACTGGCAATTATGGGACCAGGTGATTTTTTTGGAGAGGGGTGCCTCGCCGGTCAATCCATCTGCATGGCTACAGCGGTCACCATTGCACCGACGACTCTGTTGGCAATTGAAAAGAACAGGATGATTCAGGTTCTACATAAGGAAAGCGAACTTTCCGACCACTTCATTTCCTACGTGCTGTCGCGGAACCTCCGGGTGGAGGAAGATCTTATTGACCAGCTCTTCAACTCCAGCGAAAAACGCCTGGCGCGCACTCTACTTCTTCTTGCACGTTACGGTGCGCGAGGCCAGCCTGCCAAGATGCTTCCCAAAGTATCCCAAGAGATGTTGGCGGAAATGATAGGCACAACCCGGTCCAGGGTGAACTTCTTTATGAACAAGTTCAGGAAACTGGGCTTTGTTCGGTACAACAAAGACCGCGAGATCCACGTCGATCCTTCCCTTCTGAGTATTGTCCTGCACGACTAAGTCATATTTCGGCAAGATGAGTTTCGTGAAAAAGATGAATAGAACTCGAATAAAGAGTTTATCGGCTTAACTCGCCGATTTGGCCGTTGCGGTTTCCATGAAGCCCAACATGGCCTGCTTCAATTGCGAATCCACCTCGTCGGCGATGGTCATCACGTCGAGCAGCACGGTGCCGAAGTCAACTCGGCCCAGATTGTTTTGCAAAGTATTGAAGATGCTGACCTGAAGGATCCGCGACTCTTCTACGACCATGGGGACAGTATAGCCTTGCTTGCGACGGAGGATTCCATGTTCGCGCGCGGCGTTGGAAATAGGAGATTTGGCTTCGGGCGGGAGACGCAGACGACAAACGAGGTCGCTGAGGAGAAAAGGGAGATGGCCAGTTCGGTCCTGGTACGTGAGCGAGAGTGCTGTTAGTTCCTCAGTGTGCTCGACGCGGGACATCCAACTCTGAATGGTCGTCTGCATATCACGTTCGAGGATCTCGGCGACGCGCTCTTTGTGGACGACAGGATGAGCCGAAGGATTTGAGAGTTTGTTTTGAATGATCGCGACGATTTCAGCGAAGCCAATCGGTTTCACCAGAATCTGATCGGCCTGAAGCAGGATGGCGGTCATAGCCGCCTGAAGCACAGGGTAGTTGCTGAGCACCAGAGTTACGGCGTTGGGCTGAGTGTGGCGCATGGCGTTGACGACGGTAAACCCGTCGCTGGCATCCGGCATGTACAAATCGGCCAGCAGGACATCGAACTTTTCCGTGGAAATGAGTTTTAGGGATTCACTAACGGAGCCGGCGGGTGCCACGTAGAAACCGTGGCTTTCCAAGCCTTCCTGAAATGCAATGCGAATGTCAGCATTGTCTTCCGCCAGCAGAATTCGATTTGTCTTCATCGAGGTTTGGACCTTCCAGTGAGAGGGGGGCAACAATCTTATGAACTTTTTCTCATTTGAATCTCAAACTTCGCAAACAGAAAGTTACTGGGCAGTGCTGCCAAACAACGTCTGCGGCACGACCCATCATTTCTCAATGCCGGCAGTTGGCTGCTGTTTTGAAAGGTTCGGAGTTCAAACAGTTTCTTCGCCCCAGGACGCGTTCTTGTGTTTCCGGCGCATGTAGTATCGGTAGACGCCTTTGGCCAAGCGGTTGCCGGGACGATGTTCGCCTTCGGCGGGTAGCCGTACGGGACGCTGAGCCGTGAGCAAAAGCAACTCACCAAGGTGGCGGACGAACGGCAGGGCTGCCGCGAGCAGCAAAATGGGACCAGCAAAACTCGGAGGAAGTTTCGCCACTAACGGAACACGAGGTCGAATCGGGCGAATGCGAGCGTTTGAAAAATAAGGAGCCGATTCCAGGCGGAGCGACTTCGTCGTCAAATGCTCGATGAGGATGCCGTTCAAGGAGTAGCGTCGCACTTGTGGTAGACCCAGGAGGCGGCGATTTAAGTCGTCATGTTCAAAACTACCGACGTAACGTCCTTCATTCTTCAAGGCTTGAGCGATCGTGCGAAACATATTCATGCGTTCGTCGCGAGAATCGAGCGGAGTCAGGGTGAGCGCACGATCAAAAGCGCGGCTGGCGAGATGCAGTTGATTGATGTCTGCTTGGACGCGTCCGACCTTGGCGCCGGGGGGTAGTCTCAGAGCGAGGAGCCGAAGAGCATTGATCGAAAAATCCACCGCAAGAATCCTTGCACCCGTTTTTGCGATGAGCGATGTGAAGCGCCCATCGCCGCACGCAAGCTCCAAAACTAAATGGGAGGGCGAGACATGCAACGCCTTCAAGTGCGCGGGCACTTCCAGTCTGTCGGAAAGCGCTGATCGCCAGCCTTCAGCAGGGGGCACGAAAGACTTGGGGTTTGCGCACTCGTAGTCGATCGTGTCGCGAATGCCCATCTCATGCCTGGCTTCCCGACTAAGTTGAAGTGGCAACATTCGCGCGATTCCATCTTCGATGCGAAATCCAGATTTGCAAATTGTGCAGCGCAAAACGGCGTTCAGAATTCCCCTGGAGTCGCCTCGAGGTTCCTCCGTGATGGTCAGCTCACCATCGTCCACGTTGCACCGAAGCAGAAGGACCATATCCCTTGGAAAATGATGTGTCGTCAAAGATGAACTACTGAAGGGTGTGAGAAGCTTCTGGTAAGTCTGAGCGTGGATCATAAGTTTCCTTTAATCGACGGCTTTTTAGTCCTATTCATCGCCCGGGGAGTACTCACCTGACGTAGAATCCCAAGAGGCCGTTCTTTCAAAAGCTGTCATCCGAGTCCGCAGCGGCTGCCGCAGACGGTCAACGCGGGTACTGGCAGCCGATCGAACCTTATGGACATTGATAATGCTCGGCGACTACTGAGAACCATCCCCGAAAATGCGCTGGTCGTGGACGTCGGTGGAGGCGCTGCACCTTTTCCGCGAGCGAACTTCGTGATTGATGCGATGCCGTTCGAGAAACTCGGCACCGGCAGCGATGGAAACATCCACCAGAAACTCGGAATCGAGCCGCGATATTCTGGAGAGCGATGGATTCAGACAGATCTATGCGATAGGCGCCCCTGGCCTATTGCCGATAAATCGTTTGATTTTGCAATCTGCTCGCACCTGCTGGAAGACATTCGCGACCCGATATGGGTTTGCTCGGAACTGCGGCGTATCGCCAAGGCCGGCTACATTGAGTCGCCTTCTCGGGTGGTCGAGCAATCGAAAGGCGTGGAGAATCCGCGCCACGCGGGCTTTTACCATCACCGATGGCTCATCACCCGAAACCAGAAGGGACTGGAGTTCCGGCACAAGCCTCACGTCTTACACTCCGTGAAGGATGCCATCGTTACCCATTTGACGGCGGGCCGACGGATCAGTTCCGAACACGCCATCGTAACCTTGGACTGGACGGATGACTTCGAAGCGGTGGAGGTGCTTGAGTTTGATGAGAGAAAGGTGATCGACGAGTTGTGCGTATTCGCTTCAGAAGCCCGGCGGTTGCCAAATCTGACGGTGAAAATACCTGCCCCGATGCTGCAATCCATTAAGCGTCGAATTTTCTACTACCGTCTCTGGCTCGGACAAGCGGGATAGCGTCGGGAAAAGCCATGAACCTGGAAACGGTCAGCGTCGTCATTCCTTATTATCGAGCGAGCCAGACGATCGCCCGGGCAGTAGAAAGCGCTTTGGCGCAGACGGTTCGACCGCTTGAAATCCTCATTGTTGACGACGGATGTCCGGAAGATGCGGAAGCAGCAACCAGACGGTTTGGTTCTTCTGTGAAGCTGATCCGAAAACCCAACGGCGGCACTGCGAGTGCTCGGAATCTTGGGATTGAGCACGTGCAGGGTGAGTGGATCGCTTTTCTTGACGCAGACGATTACTGGGAACGAGCTAAACTCGAGTGCCAGCTCGCGTTTTCTGAAGGCGTGGGAATTGTAGGAGGCGCGTGGTTTACGGAAGCCCTTGGCGAGCCTCGACGCGTCGCGAAGACTCCGGATCCTGATATTTTCGGAAGAGCGTTCAAGCCCCGTGAATCAGAAGCGTTCCAAGTGGCCATGAACATGTGGACGAGTGTTGTGCTGGTGCGGCGAAAGGCCTTGGGCGATCTACGATTCGTTTCCGGATTGGAACCTGCGGAAGATCGTGACCTTTGGATCAGGCTGGCTGCAACAACGGCCGTATACCTCGTGCGCGAGCCGCTCGCCACCTACGCTCAGTTGCCGGATTCCCTTTCCAACAGCGACTCCGACCGAGACGGCGTGAGGATGCTCAAGGTCATACATCGCCACGCTGGGCTGCTCGGAGCGAAGGGAGTTCGTGAACAAGAAGCGATCATTTACCGTCGTTGGGCTGGCAGTCACCTTGCGCGAGGAAAACCGCGGTCCGCGATAAGCCCGGCAGCGCGGAGATTAGCGATACAGCCCGCATCTGCGCAGGCGTGGTGGATCCTGTTTAAATCACTGGCCAGATCCATATTGTCCTAGTTCTCGCCGCGCCATCCAGTCGGCCGCGAAGCATTTTCTCGCTTCAACATCAACTAAGCCACCCTGAGCGATCTTGTCGGCGGACAAGGCATTCATCGCTTCACAACGTAGCATCGACTCCTTGAGGTGCGGTCACGCTTTCGGCGGAGACCCTTGTCTCATCGATGGTTGGACTAGCTGTCGGCCGCGATCAAGTTTGGCAGTGGCGCCCGCGTTGGGTGCCGAGTGGTTTTGCAAGTGGCACTTTTTGTTCGCCAAGGTTAACTCGAAGAGAGATTCGTATTGATGCCACGTCTCTCTGATGCCGAACCTTTGCGCCCAACGTGCGGCGACTCTTCCTTGGGTGGAAAGATCACAGCGGCTGGCCCCACGGAGGATTTCCCTGGCCAGAGATTCCGGTTGACCTGGAGTACAGTACCCCGCAACGACGCTCTCAGGTGCCAGCTCTGTCAAGCCAGGTAGCCGGGTCGAAACAATTGGGAGACCGGACGCCATGGCTTCCATCAGAGAAATTGGCAGGCCTTCCGAAATGGAAGAAAGGACGAAGAGATCGAGAGTGGAGAGAAAGCCGGGGACATCGAGACAGGCGCCATGGAGGAAGACACGATTTGTAAGCCCTAGGGATGCTGTGATTTGCGAGAGTGCGATACGGCATGGGCCGTCGCCGAGGATGTGCAGTTCGGCTAAGGGCATTGCCGCACTGACGATGGCAAAGGCCCGAATCAGGGTGACGTGATCTTTGGCAGGCACGAGTCGTCCGACAGTGCCAATACGAAACGCGGGCCGAGCCGTGGAAGGATGGGCGGGGCGGGATGTGAATTTGTCGAGGTCGATGCCATTGTAGATGACCGAGGTGTGGCGAGTGGAGAGTCGATCTCTTGCAACATAAAATTCACGAACTGCTTCCGAGATGAAGACAAGGGCATCCGTCCAGCGAAGGGCTTGTCGCCAAATGCGTTCGCAGTGGGAGTCCCAATTGTTATTACCGCCGTGACGAGTGTTAACGACGATGGGGACTCGGGCGAGGAAAGCGGCTGCAATAGCGTAGTGAAGCACAAGCGCGTTGTGAGCGTGAAGCACGTCTGGACGATCCACTCGTAGCCTCAAAACCAGGTCGCGGATCAAGCGTGGAGAGAAACCTGTGGCCTTTCCAAACGAATGCACCGGAACGTTTGCTGCCTCGGCTTCGGGTGCAAATTGTCCCGGATGGCTTGTGCAATAAATAGATGGCTGATGGCCTTCGGCTATTTGCTGACGCGCCAGGTCGACAGCGAGGCGCTCCATTCCGCCAAGTTCGAGACTCGGGAGGATTTGGATAATCTTCATAAGGGTGAGCCGTACGAAAGCAAGGCCAGCGGTTGGAGCCTAATACGGTGAATCGCCTTCTGTGTAATACCAACTGTCTGCGACGGCGGCAGCCGTGGACGAATGCGGCTCGTAAGTGAAGAGAGTCTTACAGTGTTCGTGGTGATTATTATTATTGAGCTTGCCAGGCGGCACAGCCGACCGCCGGGAGAAACCATGGCGGATAAGATTGGCGGCAAGAATGCCGTTGGAACAACTGAGCGATAGGGCTGAGAGTCCACATCCCCAAGCGATGGCCGTCCAAGATGACAGCAGACAATCGAGATCTTCGGGGCCGCCTGATGCAAGAAAGTCGGCGCAAACCGCAGAATGGTCTTCGACGTAGTAGATCAAGTAGCCTAGTAGTCTCGACTTATCCTCTGTGAGAAGGCCCAAGATCTTGTACTGTCGAAGTGGGCATTCTTGATATCGCCACTTCAGAAATCGTCGGTCGCGAATGGTCACCGCCCATTGCTCGGACGCGATCTGATTCCAGAGTTCATCAAAACGTTCGTCGAAAGAGGGCAATACTTGAGTGAGCCTTCTGCTCCACTGCCGTCCGAACATTTGCAGGGCGGCGAATCCTTGGTCGGCTATCCTCCCGATAAATGGAACGATAGCCCTCAACTTTCCGGACTTCTCCAGGTATTGCGAAATCCGCAGGACCTTTGCGTAACGATGTACGCGACAGAATTCATGGTACCCAACATAT
>Ga0210402_10005162_pt1 | contig 11747 bp, 7 predicted proteins | sample IncBWC7MmetaG_FD_161055 | JGI IMG/M metagenome (GOLD analysis project Ga0210402, IMG submission 161055) | Forest soil microbial communities from Barre Woods Harvard Forest LTER site, Petersham, Massachusetts, United States - Inc-BW-C-7-M | ecosystem: Environmental > Terrestrial > Soil >... | reverse complement strand
ATCTCGGCGACATCTCGTCGTAGCGTCCGGTCATCTCCACGGCCCTGCCCGACTTCAAATCGTACAGCGTCAAATCCACCGCGCAGCCGCGGTTGTGCCGCGATCCTTGCGACGGGTCGGCTACAAATACATGGGCCGATTCCGGGGTCGCGTCCCAAAACATCTTGGTCACGAACCACGGCCGATAGGCATCATGGATGAGCAATCCGTATCCCCTGGATGCGAGCGCGCGCTCGACGCGCCCAAGCGCCTCAGCCGCCGGCCTTTGCAGATACGCCGCCGGCCGCTCATAGAGAGGAAATCCGATGAAGTTATTCGAAGTCGCGTAGCGGATGTCGAACTTGATGGTCGGATCGACGCCTGCCAGATCCACCAGATCAAATGGCCGCCTGGGATTAGGTTCCATGGGTGGCTTGGCCGCCAGCGCCGCCGCGCGCAGCTGACCGGAGCCGGATTTCACGCCTGCGCGAATCTTTTCCTCAACTTCACGGCCGATGTCCCTGAGTTGCATCCGGCTGCCGCCGACGACAACCGCGGAGGCTTGCCCGTCTCGATCCGATTCGAATTCCAAGCGGGTCGGGGGTTGCTTGTCCTCCACGGAAAAGCGCGTTGCGCTCAGCCGCCGGAGCGGCGTGCGCGGCAATCCAATTCCATTTGCGAACAGCTGCCCGCCTGCCTCGTAAATCGTGAGCTGCGCCTCTGCCGAGCGGTACTCGCCAATCAAGCGCTTCAGCTCGCTCGGCGCATCGCGCGGCGGACCCATTGCGTCGGCGGTGCTCTTAAGGGGCGCATCCGCCCCGGAACTGCTCGTCGCAACCGCGACAGCCGCGGAGAGGACAAGCATCAACCAATACGTTTTGGCGCGTCCGGGCACAGTTCACCTAAGCTCGAGTCTCGACCCTCGCGGGTCAACGATCGTAACATCATCCTATCGATGGACGGCGATACACGGTACCGTGGGGCGTGGGGATCCAATACTTCGAACACGGTGGTCCATGACCCTGTCGCGAGACTGGTTTCATCGCAAGCGAATTGCCGAGACAATTTCCGACCTCGAGGGTGAGTCCGGCGGCGCCACGCTCCGGCGGGTTCTCGGGCCGCTTGACTTGCTGTTCGTCGGCATCGGCGTCATTGTCGGCGGCGGGATCTTTGTCGTCACGGGCAACGCCGCCGCACAATATGCGGGGCCGGCAATCGTGCTGTCCTATTTGATCGCCGGACTGGGTTGCGCGCTGACGTGCATGTGTTACGCCGAGCTAGCCGCCATGATCCCCGCCGCAGGCAGCGCCTACACTTTTACCTACACCGCACTCGGCGAGGCAGCAGCCTGGATCATCGGCTGGAATTTACTGCTGGAATACGTATTTGCCGCATCCTATATCGCGGTAGGCTGGTCTGCCTATCTCATGTCCCTGCTGTCGCAGTGGGGTGTGGCGGTACCGGCATCGCTCACGAGCGCACCCATCGCCATCGGGCCGCACGGCTTGACGACCACCGGAAGCTGGATCAATGCACCGGCATTTTTGTTTGCCGCCGCGATGGCGCTCATCGCGCTGCGCGGCGTGCGCGTGTCGAGCATCGTTAATGGCGTCATTGTTGCTCTGAAAGTGGGGGCGCTGCTGCTCGTCGTGGGCTTCGGCAGCCTGCACATTCATCCGCGGAATTGGACGCCGTTCATGCCGGCGAATGAGGGATTCGGACGCTATGGCTGGAGCGGCGTGCTGCGCGCGGCATCCATTGTATTTGTCTCCTATCTGGGATTTGACGCGATCGCCACCCTCGCGCAGGACACGCGCAATCCGCAGCGCAATGTGCCGATCGGCATTCTCGGATCACTCGGCGCCGTGAGCCTGCTCTACATTGCCGTGTCGCTCGTGCTGACCGGACTCGTGTCCTATCAGATGCTCGACAGCGCAAGCCCGCTCTCCGTCGCGCTTCGCGGCGCGGGTCCGTCGCTGACATGGCTTCTGCCGATCGTGGATCTTGCGGCGGTCATTGGATTGGGCTCCGTCGTGCTGGTCGTCATGCTGGCCCAGCCGCGCGTACTCATGGCGATGGGGCGCGACGGATTGGTGCCGCCCGTCTTTGGCAGCGTGCATCCGCGCTACCACACGCCTCACTGGGGCACGATGATTTGCGGTCTGTCGGTGGCGGTGCTGGCCGGCTTGTTTCCGCTCTCGATTCTGGTGCAGCTGGTGTCGGTCGGCACGCTGATGGTATTCATCGCCGTGGCGTTCTCGGTGATGGTCCTGCGGCGCGATGATCCGCAGCGCCGCCGTCCCTTTCGAACGCCCTTTGTACCGGTCGTGCCGGTCGCCGGTATTCTCATGTGTGGCTATCTCTTGAGTGGAATTCCGTTGCGAACGTGGACGGTTTACCTCGTCTGGCTGGCACTCGGAATCTCAATATATCTTGCCTATGGAGGCCGTTCCGCGGCGCGCCTGCGCGCATCTTGACGAATCTTGACAATCGTCCGCGATGGATGTCAGCTACGCAGGGGCGAATGATCCAAAAATAAACACTGAGGGGAGAATGGCCATGCAAACGAGAATGACCTCGGGAATGCTGCTGCTCGGCTTCGCAGCTTTGAGCCTGACGATGTTGGCGAACGCGGACACTCCGAAGGCAAACGCGGACACGTCGAAGGCGGCCGCCACAGCCGCACCAACCGATGCAGAACTGATCAAAAGCGCCATGAGCGCCGCGCCGGCGGCTGTCGGTAAGAACGCCACCATCGTCGCGATGGGGGCTGACGGCAAGATGCGGACTTTGCGCAAAGGCACCAACGGTTTCACCTGTATGCCGGACAACCCGGCGACTCCGGGGCCTGATCCGATGTGCGCCGATGCCAATGCGATGGAATGGGTCCACGCCTGGGTAGGCCACAAAACCCCCACCCCCGGTAAAGTGGGCATGATGTATATGCTCGAAGGCGGTACGGACTTCAGCAATACCGACCCCTACGCGGACAAGCCCACTGCTGAGAATCATTGGGTGAAGACTGGGCCGCACGTCATGGTCGTGGGTGCCGATGCCAGTTTCTACAATCAGTATCCGAAGGCCGCGGATCCGGATACCAGCGTGCCCTATATCATGTGGGCGGGCACGCCGTATCAGCACGTGATGGTGCCGGTAAAATAGGCGAATCGGCGAGGGGCCGTGCGGCGATACGGCCCCTCGATCGGGGCAGAAACTCATGCGAATTCGACGACCGTCAAGTTTGATCGCTCGCGCGATGGCGATCGGGGCGGCCCTGCACCTGGGCGCTGCGATCGGTGCACCGATTGAGGAGGCCACCGGTGATGCTTGCAAGCTGATCACGGCCGCGCAGGTCTCTGCCGTGCTCGGCGTACCCGTCGACGAGGGTGCCTACAGCCTTCCGGGACATACGCAATTTTGCATTTGGAGAGAAACAGGTAAGCCCGAAGGGATCGCACAGAATGTCCAGGTCCGCTTTTTGACCACGCGGCAGTACGACTTGGCAAAAACGGGGCCTTACGCGAAGGGTTCAGAAAGCGGGCTGGGCGAGGATGCCTATTGGACCTTAACTCCTGGTATCGGCCTTATTCTCTCGATAAAAAAGGGCAGCACGTATATTCGCATCCAAAGCCGGCCGATCCCGGAAGGGATGGCACGCCATTCCGACACGCCCGCCGACAAAGCGAAGTGGGAAGAAAAAGAGAGGGCGGTCGAAAAGGCCATTGCCGCGCAGGTACTTAAGAAACTCTAACTGTCATCGTTTCGCGAGATAGCGCTCGCGGTGCAGTTGCCGCACCGCAATGGCAGTGAGTCACTGCTGGCAGTGCCATGCGCGTCGGCCCATAATTGCGGCCATGCCGTCCAAGGCCACATCAATCGACATCGCATATCTTGCGGGCGTCTCGCAATCCACCGTTTCGCGCGCGTTGCGCGGCAGTCCTACGGTGAGCGAGGAAACCCGCCGGCGCATCGAGGCAATCGCGCATAAGTTAAATTATACGGTCGACAAAAATGCGTCCAACTTGCGCAGTCAGCACTCCAATACCATCGCGCTGCTGTTCTTTGAAGACCCGACTCCGGATGATTCGCTCATCAATCCGTTCTTTCTTTCCATGCTTGGCTCGATAATCCGGATTTGCGCGCAACGCGGCTATGATCTGCTGATTTCATTCCAGGAGCCCTCCAGCGATTGGCACGTTACCTACGAGGACAGCAAAAAGGCCGACGGCATCATCCTATTGGGTTATGGCGACTACCTGGAATACCGGAGCCGGCTAGAGCAGCTGGTGGCACACGGCACTCATTTCGTCAGGTGGGGCGCGGTTTTGGAGGGGCAACCGGGGATCTCTATCGGATGCGACAATTTTAAGGGTGGGTTCGACGCGGCCAAACACTTGTTGGACCTGGGCCGACGCCGATTGGCGTTTCTCGGCGACGCATCGAATCACTATCCGGAGTTTCTCGAGCGCTACCGCGGCTATGCGGCCGCAATCAAAGAGATGGGCGGTGTCGCTTCTCCGCAATTGCAAGTCGACGCGATCACAACCGAAGACTCCGGCTATCGCGCGGCGCGCGAGCTGATCAGCCGCAAAGTGCCCTTCGACGCCATTTTCGCCGCATCGGATCTGATTGCCCTCGGAGCAATGCATGCGTTGCGCGACGAGGGCGTGAGCATCCCGGCAGAAGTAGCGGTGGTCGGCTTCGACGACATACCCGCCGCGACCCTCGCCCATCCACCCTTGACGACCATCATGCAGGACACGCGCCGCGCCGCGGAAGTCCTGGTCGATACCCTGCTCAAGTCGATATCCGGCGAGCCAGCGACATCCATGGTGTTTCCGGCCCGCTTGGTGGTTCGCCAATCATGCGGGGCGCTCAATGAACGCCGCAACACGGGTGGGGTCGACCACGCGCAAAACCAGAGCGCCGGATATCAAGAAACTCACCCCGCCGATGGCCAGCGCATAAATGGGCGCGCCGCCAAACAGCCACTTCAGCAATAAGCCAAGCAGGCTTGCCGCCACCAATTGCGGGATGACGATGAAGAAGTTGAATATCCCCATGTACAGCCCCATTTTCTTGGCGGGCACGCTGTCCGACAACAACACATAGGGCAATGACAGGATCGACGCCCAGGCGATGCCGACGCCGACCATGGATGCCAGCAGCCAATACGGGTTGCGAATCACGAGGAAGGACAGCAACGCGGCACCGCCGATCCAAAGATTGATCAAGTGGCTAACCTTGAGGCCCACCCGCCGTACCAGCTTCGGAATGAACACCGCCGCGACAGCGGCGCAGCCGTTGTAGGTGGCGAACAAGACGCCGACCCAGTTGGCACCTTGATTGAATGCGTCCGACTTCGGGTCGCTAGATCCAAACTGCACTTGCGCCACCGCGGCGGTCGTGTAAATCCACATCGCAAACAGGCCCAGCCAGGAGAAGAACTGCACCGGCGCGAGGCGCCGCATCGTGTCCGGCATGGCCGTCAGATCACGCATCACGGTGCCGAATCCGCCCCGCCCCGCACCTAAGCCGTGGCTCAGCAAAGCCAAACCCCACAGCAGCGAGCCGGCGCAAATCAAGTACAACTGCCGATCCAGCCCGAGCCTTAAGATCACGCCGACCCCGATCAACCCGCAGCCGCTCCACACCAACCCGCGGCGCCATCCCGCCGCATGCGAAGCGACCGGGAAGGCAGCCGGCGGCGGTATGGCATCGCTGAAGGAGTGCAATTCGTCCGGTGGATATTCGCGGGTACGCAGCACGGTCCAGAACATGGCCGACAAGAGCACCACCGCGCCCAAGTCAAAGGCATGGCGCACCGTGTCCGGAATGATGGCCTGCCCCGCAGCGGCCGCCCCGCTGTTGCTCAAGCCGAATTGCGCCAAGATCCAGGGCAGCGCGCTCGCCACAACCGCACCCAAGCCGATGAAGAAGCTTTGCATGGCGTAGCCCAGAGGCCGCTGCGGCGGCGCGAGCTGGTCGCCGACGAAGGCGCGAAAGGGTTCCATGGCCACATTGATCGAGGCGTCGAGTACCCACAGCATCGCCGCCGCGAACCACAGATTCGGGGCGCGCGGCATGAGCCAGAGGGCCGTGGCAGCCAGCACGGCACCGGCCACGAAGTAGGGCTTGCGGCGGCCGATCCGCGTCCATGTGCGATCCGAGAAGTAGCCGATGACGGGTTGCACCAGGAGCCCGGTCAGGGGCGCTGCAATCCACATGATGGGGATCTGCTCCAGATCGGCGCCCAAGGACTGAAAGATCCGGCTGACATTGGCATTTTGCAGGGCAAAGGCAAATTGCAGCCCCAAAAATCCGAAGCACATGTTCCAGATCTGAACGAATGTCAGCGTCGGTTTCGCAGGCTTCGGCGAGATCTTCAGCTCAGGCATCGGGCGATGAGACCAGAGAGAGGCGGAAAATTCCACTCCCCGGCCCCGCCCACGAATTCGATTACCCGCCAGTCGCAATCCACGCTGGGACGCCAGCGGCGCTCGTCCGCTCCCAAATTAAACGCGCACAGCAGCCGTTGTCCCGCCAAACTGCGTTCGAACACCAGAAGATCTGCCGGCGCGTCGATGAAACGCTGTGCGCCATCTCGCAGCACGGCAGTGTGACGGCGTAGCTCTATCAGCCGGCGCGTCACGTTGAGTTGCGAGCCAGGATCGTGCTGTTGACGGTCAACGGCGAGTGCCAGGTGCTCGGGACTGACCGGAAGCCACGGGGCCCCTGTCGAGAAACCGGCATACGGCGCGGATGATTGCCAGGGCATGGGTGTGCGCGCACCGTCGCGGCCCAATGTGGCGGGCCAGTTCGCGATGGCCTCCGGGTCTTTGAGGTCTTCGAAGCCGATTTCGGCCTGCGGCAGGCCGAGCTCTTCCCCTTGATAGAGGAAAATATTTCCCCGCAGAGACACGAGCAGCAGCATGGCCAATTGAGCATAGGCGGCGCGATGTTCCGGCGTTGACCAGCGCGTCACGGCTCGAGGCGCGTCGTGATTCGAGAATGCCCAACTCGGCCAGCCCATGCCTTCGGTGTCGGGCCATGCGCCGAGGGTCCTTCGGACCAGTTCGGGAGTCAATCGATCGGCATAGAGAAAGTTGAATCCATAGGCGGTGTGAAATCGCGCGTCGCCCTGAGTGAGCAGCTGCATTTCCGGTTCGCTGCCCTCACCGCCGATCTCCGCCACGGTGAAGCGCCCGTCAAATTCATCGGCGACCTGCCGGATCCGCTCGATGAACCGGGGCAGGTCTGGGTGCGACTTGTTATACACCGGCTGCTGAAAGTCGACCGGCCGCGTGCGCGGTTGGTCACTCGCCGGCGCCGGCGGATTGTCGCGCAGCAACGGATCGTGCAAGGTGAAATTGACGGCATCGAGCCGGAAACCGTCGACGCCCCGCTTGAACCAGAATCGCGCGCATTCGAGCAACGCCTCCTGCACCTGCGGATTGTGCACGTTCAGATCAGGCTGTTCGGTGAGAAAATTGTGTAAATAGTATTGGCCCCGTCGAGCGTTCCAGGTCCAAGCAGGCCCGCCGAACACGGATTGCCAATTGGTGGGCGGCGAGCCGTCGATCTTCGGATCGGCCCAGACGTACCAGTCGGCGCGCGGGTTGGTCCGGTCCAGGCAGCTTTGGCGAAACCAGGGATGCTGATCCGAGGTGTGCGAGAACACCTGATCGATGACGATCTTCAGCCCCAACGCGTGCGCCTTCTGCAGCAGCCGATCAAAATCGTGCAGTGTGCCGAAGATGGGATCCACGTCGCAGTAGTCCGACACGTCGTAGCCGAAATCCTTCATCGGCGATCTGAAAAACGGCGACAGCCACACCGCATCGACGCCGAGCGATGCCACGTAATCCAGACTCGCGGTGATACCCGGCAAGTCACCGATGCCGTCACCATTGGAATCCCGATAGCTGCGCGGATAGATCTGATAGATCACCGCGCCGTGCCACCAGGGCGATGCACGTTGCGTGTCAGGCGGGGAGTCCGCGGGAAGCTTCACGGGGACCCCGCGCAAACGATGAAGTCCAACGCGGCCAGTTGGACGCGGTAACTGCCGGGCGCCGAAGCGGCCTCGGCACAGGAGCCGTGCAACGCATGAAAGTGCGCCGAGCGAGGATCGACCTCGATCAAGACATCTATGGCTTGCAGAGAAGTATTGAACGCCACCACCACCTCGCTGTTGTTGTTCGCGCCGCTATTGTTGTTCGCGCGCAGCCGGGAGACGGCGAAGATTCCCGGTGTCCGCGCGTAGGCGCGCACTAGCTGTTCGCCGCCGCGCAAGGCGGCATTGGCACTGCGCAGAGCCGCCAGCGCCGCGAGGCTCTGGTACAGCGGATGTTGCGTGCCGAACTTGCTTTGCGCCATCGTGCTCGGGGTGCCGACCAGCCGCTCGGCGTTATAAGTTGCCGTCCGGCTCGCGAACATGTCCTGACGCGCATCTTGATCGCCGCCGCTGCCCGCGATTCCCTGCTCATCGCCGTAATAAATGACGGGAACTCCGCGTAGCGTCATGAGCATGGCATAGCCCAGCGTTACGCGCCGCAGCACTTCGTCTTCCGTAGCGAGTGGCCAGCCCTTGCGAACGAAGTAGCCGAAGCGCCCCATGTCGTGATTGCTGATGAAGGTCGGCAGCTGCTGCGCGGCCGGCGCCCCGCCCTCGTACAAGGCGTCGTCGGCAAAAAGCTCAGCCAGGCGATCGGTTCCCGTCGATCCCGCCACTGTCGCACGCACGGCCAAGGCGAACCCAAAATCGAGCACGGCCGGCAGACCGTCCACTCGAGTGTGCCTTGCGAGCTGTGCGGGATTGAAGTCCTCGGTATACACCTCGCCGAAAATGTGGAAATGCGGGATGCCCTTCGCGGCCGCTCGCGCCTGCATCGCGGGTACGAAGCGCTGCCAGAATTCCGGATTGACGTGCTGCTCGGTGTCGATGCGAAAACCGTCGATGGCGTATTGGTCGATCCACGCGCCGAAGATATCGATGAATCCTTGAACGACGCGAGGGTTTTCCGTGAAAACATCATCGAGCCCGAAGAAATCCCCCATCGTGGAACTCTCGCCGTGAAAGGTCGAATTGCCGCGATTGTGGTAATAAATGGGATCGTTCAGCCAGTCGGGGACCTTGAGGTGTTCTTCTCCCGCCGGCACGAAGGGCGTGTACGCGTAGTCCGGGCGCGTGAGCTTGGCAAAGTTCTCCGCCGTTTGGTACGGCGCGGCATCGCCCAGAAAACCGGGATTAATGGGCTCGCCGCCGATACCGCCGCGCCGCGTGTAGGGATAGTCCGCGCGCGATCGGTAGGGGCAGTCGCTCTCGGGGCATTCACGATAGCGGATCACGTCGGCCGTGTGATTGGTCACGATGTCGAGGTACAACTTCATGCCGCGCGCGTGCACGGCCTGCGCCAGCGCGTGCATGTCCGCATCGCTGCCGAAGTGCGGATCGACATGCGTGAAATCCGTGATCCAATAGCCGTGATAACCGGCAGACTCATGACCCGGAGCGCCCTGCACGGCTTTGTTCTTGAAAATCGGGCCCAGCCAAACCGCGGTGGCGCCCAGACTCTGGATATAGTCGAGGCGCGAGATCAGACCCTTCAAGTCTCCGCCGTGATAAAAGCCTTTGGCGGTGGGATCGAATCCCGTGACCAGCCGGCCGCCCTGAAGGCCGCCGCGGTCATTGGATGTATCACCGTTCTCGAAGCGATCGGGCAACAGGAAATAGATGATCTCATCCGCCGGCAGCCTGCCGCGATAGTCCTGCGCGGGCTGGGCACGGATTTGCGCCGCAAGAGTCAACGTCAGCAGCGACGCTGCGAGAGCGCCGACAGGGCCGCATTTCATCGCACGATTCTCCGGTGGACTTAGAGTTTATATCTGGCGCCCAGGAAGAATACGCGGCCATAGGTTTCGTAATCACGCACGCGCGACGTAATCGCCGCGTAGTCGATGAACGGCGTGTTGGTGAGATTGTCGATCTGGAACACGACGCCAAAGCCCCGCAAGGGGCCCTGCTGGAAGTCGTATCCGGTTTGGAGCGCGCTGATTTGCTCGTGCCGCACGTATTCGAGCGCCCGGTCGCCGGCAAAATCCGTAATTTCGCCGATGTAGTTCGAGCGATACGTGGTCGCGAGTCGCGCCGAAAAACCCGCCCGCTCGTAGTACACGGTCGCCTGCCACACCGTCTTCGACAATCCCGGCAACGTGATGTTTTGCGCAGCACTACCCGCGACCTGTCCCGGGATCGCGATGCTGCTCGCGGTCTGGGAGACGCTGCCGCTGGCGCCGAAGCCTTCCAACGCGTCCCAGAACAACTCACCCGGCACCGAAAATGCGAATTCAACACCGTCCACCCGTCCGCCGGCGCCGTTCTGAGGCGCAGTCAACGTACCGATTGCCTGTTCCGGGCACGGCTGCGATACGCCGTTGATGATGCAGGGGTTGAGCGGCGACGCGGCAGCGTTTTGCGCGCTGAAATCAAAGGGATTTTGGATGTCATAGATATAGCTTTTCAACTTCTTGTAGAAACCGGCGACCGAAATGATCGCCCGGTTCTCGAAATACTTCTCGTACGACACATCAAATGCATCGGCGCGCCAAGGTGCGAGCCGCGCGTTGCCGCCGGTCGCCGAGGGCTGGAAGTTGCCGCCGGTCGAGTACGAGTAATCGTAGGAGACGTCCAGCTGATCCATGCGCGCGCGCACCAGTTCGCGCGCGACGCCGACGCGCAGCTTTTGGCCGGCCGGGAAGCCGAACACCAGGTTCAGGGACGGCAGGACATCGTTATAGTTCGTGCCGTCGTGAATCGGCACTGCCGCGGTTATGTACGCGTTCGAATCGGAACTCTGCTGGGTGTGCACAACCTGCACGCCCACATTGCCGCGCAAATTCACGTCGGCAGACAACTCATGATCGATCTTGCCCATGATGTAGGCCGTCGAGAGCTTCTCCGTGACTTCCCAGCTCTTGCCGACCAGAAAACTCAGCGTGGTCGACGGCTGAATGGGTTGGAAATAATTGGCGAGCACGCCCGGGACATTCCAGGCGAGCGCGCTCGGCGTGCCCGAGAAGCCTAAGTTGGTCGGCGCCAGCAGGTACTGGCTCGCGATCTGGCAGGGGCAGTTGGCATTGGCGTTGAGATTGGCCTCGGGCTGCGTCTTGTTCTTGGTGCGATCGTCAAAATTGAGACCGCCCTGCACCGAACTGAACCAGCCGGACAAGCTATACGCCGCGTCCAGACGCACCGATTTCAGCTCGTCGACGACATGCGGGAAGCGGCTGTAGCCGGCACCGTAGATCGTGGGACCCACGAGAACTTTCGACGGATCCGCGTAGCCGTTGTTCAGGGTGAAGCTCGGCGACGAGCTTTCCGGAATGAAGAACTGGCCGGTGTCGGTTACGCCGCCCTGGTAGGTACCCTGGGTCTCATAGTCGTGCTCATCGCGCGTCGCGCGTGAGTAGCCGATGTCCGCGGCGAGGGTCCAGTCCCCCGGCGTCCATTTGTTGTTCCAGCCGCTCGCGAAGATCCGGTCCTTCGTGGTGTATAGGAAATTGCGCGCCAGCGGGACGAGATTGGCGACCGTTGCGCCGATCAGCGTGTTGTCGCCGCCGGTGACCAGGTTTGAATAACTCGTTGTGTTCGGGTAATTGCCGAGGTTTGCCTCGATGCTGCGCCGATCGTCGGCCCAGGTTCGGGTCGTGTAGTACGCATCGATCGTGCTGGTAAAGGAAGCGATCGGCCTCCATTCCAAGGTCGC
>Ga0210402_10005160_pt1 | contig 11749 bp, 15 predicted proteins | sample IncBWC7MmetaG_FD_161055 | JGI IMG/M metagenome (GOLD analysis project Ga0210402, IMG submission 161055) | Forest soil microbial communities from Barre Woods Harvard Forest LTER site, Petersham, Massachusetts, United States - Inc-BW-C-7-M | ecosystem: Environmental > Terrestrial > Soil >... | reverse complement strand
CCCACTTGCACTTTGACCCTTTTAAACATAGTTTTTTCATCAGTAGATTTGTCTGTATCTTTAGCATAGTATCCAGGTAAAAAAGTTCTACAATAACAACTTAATCTATTGCCTATAGCCACTTTTAAATATACCCCAAAATATACACCGCGTTCAGGATTAAAATTATCTATACAATTCCATAATGCATATAATCCTTCTTGATATAAATCATCATATTCTACTGAAGGACTATTTTCATGCTGTTTATGTATTTTTTTAATTTGTGATAAAATAACTGGTTTATATTTTTTAGCTAATGCTTCAAAATTATCCATATGAATAGGAATATCAGTAGTATTAGGAGTGTATTGAGTTTTCATTAAAAACTTTCTCATTTAGATAATAAAGTAAATTAATTTTTAACTCTTCATCATTCAAATTCCACACTGGTTTATCATAAGCTTTACCGATTTTCATTCCATGTCCGGTGCCGCCACCCCAGCTTTTCTTTTTATTAGGCAAAGCTATCACCAAGTCTGCATTTAAAACTATTCCGGCATTACGATTCATTGCTTTTTGTGCATAAGGAGATAATGAATCATATTTAAAATGATGTTCTTTAGCTACACTAGACCATTGAGCTACCGGAGATATTATGTTGTTTAAAATGTGTCGATTGCCAGGATTATAATTCATATCTGGCAAATATAAATTTACATGTGTAGGATCAGCTTCATTACCTCCTGAAGCGTATGCGGCATCGGCACCCATTGCATTACCAGAATTAATATATTTTCCTAATTTAACCAAACTAAAACCTATAAAAACACACATAGCATATTGTTCTTCAGTAATATCTCTAGAACCAATACAAGCTACATATTTAGCTTGATCTAACACATTAGAATCAAACATGCTCAATCTCTCAACCAATTTGGACCAAGATATTCATATAACAATTCAAAAGCATGATTTAAAGGTCTATATGCATCTACCCTGTATTTCATGGCCATCATCGGGCACAGTTTATGAATAGGAAAATCAACAATAAAATGCATAATTACTATTTTCTTAAACTGTAATGGTAACTGTGCTATGGCTCTGTCTATATCTAGTTTAATGCAAAAAATATCACCTAAATAAGATGTATTAGTTACTGTTTCTGTTTTAACTGCACCAGACTGAGGGAACATTTCACTATCTAATTTATAATACTGTTTTAAACAGTGTTTTATAACTTTTATGCAGGTTTCTTTATGTTTTTCTAATGATACGTCGTTGAAAGTTCTCAATAAACTATATCCTTTATTAGGAATGTCTATTAAAATTATAGTTTATATTAACTATTTTCAACCACTTTATTTAAAATAAAATTGGATTTACACTACCACACAAAGCTAAGTAACTTTTTTCAAAGCTATCACTATTATCAATAACAAAATCACACATTAATTTATCTATCTCAGTTTCAGAAATATCATTCAAAGTTTCCATATTTAAGCCACCGTCACGGGTCCTTAAACGTTCAAAACGAATGGCATCATCACATGTTATCTTGACTGTCGTAAAACCTAAATCTTTAAGTGCTACTAACTCATTTTCTCTACGAATATCATCTACTACTATAAGTTGATCAAATTGTGTTTTAACTTTGTCCAACAATACATTTACCCAATGATCACCACTACATCTGCCTAAATATTCACGTTTAAAAAAGGGCATGAAATTAGTATCACAATCATACTCTGCATAAGCATAACTATCTATATTTAAAATTACACCATTAAAAAAAGGAACTTTAAATAATTCATTACGACGCAATTGACCATAAGATTGCATTAATGCTCTATCACGTACTTTATCTATTTTGCCATTAACTAAATTATATTTAAGGATATCAGTTTTTAAAGCATCCCCAAAAGCTAATTTTACACCATAATTATCATCTACCCATTTTTGGGCTAACGTGGTTTTGCCTGAACCCATGCCACCAGTAAAAGCAAGCTTCATGTACGATTTTTCCGAAAACCAACACTATCATCTGTAGAAGAAATTTTAGAATCATGAAATTGTTTACGAACAAAATCAATTGATGTTTTTAAATCCTCTAAACTTACTGCACAATTTTTATTTAATGCCAACATTTTAGCAGTAATAACTACTTCTTGTAATTGAGCCCCACTAAATTTTTTGGTAAGATTGGCTAATACAGTAATATCTTCTGCTGATATTTCTACATCACGTTCACGGCAAAAAATATTTATTAATTCACCACGTTGTTTATCTAAAGGAACATCAATAACTAAACGACGATCAAAACGACTGGGACGATTTTTTAATGCATCATCAATTAAATCGGCATGATTAGTAGTGGCAACAATAACAAAATTGTCTAATGATTCTAATCCATCTAATTGAGCCAATAATTCACTAGTAAAATTACTGTTGCCGCCAGTACCACGAGCAAATCCAATAGTATCAATATCTTCAAACACTAATACTGTAGGCTGATATTTACGGGCTAAACTAAAAATAGTAGAAATATCTGAAGCACCACGAATAACGCCGTCAGTAACATAAATAAAAGTGACTTTACCTTCTAATGTGTTATTAATGTATTTTACTAATTTAGATTTTCCACAACCCGGAGGACCTTCTAATAAAACACCGCGTTTTGTAGGAATTTTATTAACTTTATATTCTTCTGCACGTAAAAATACATCAACTACATTAGATTGAATAATTTCAGCAATTTCTTTACCAACTACTACATCTTCTTTGCCAACATTAGCTGGTTTAATAAATTTAGGAACCAAAATACCTGAGTAACCAAATTCTAATGCCAAAGTTTTATTTTTATATAAACTATTAGTGCGAATACGTTTTATAACATGACGTAAAAATTTATCTGTTTCTTTATTACCTTCTAATGAATATACTTTGTAATAAGGTGCATTTGTTTCGGTTTCAATTTGAACAGTTAAACGATTCCCGGTAGTAGGATTAATTAATTCTATAACACCTTGTTCATATACGGTAGCAGTTTTATTATAACTGGTAGATATTACCATTTCAGAGACAGGTTCCATATCTGACCATACATCAGAATATGTTTGTTCTACTTCATAATGTTTTGCAATAACTTCAGTAATAGCTAATAAACCTACCGTAGAATTAGGGCGAGGTAAATATTCTTTAATTTTTTCTATAGGTGCATTAGGATCATGTTCTAAAAGCCAACGAAAACAATTATTTTCAGATTTATCAGCGCGTAAAGCTTCGCGTAATGCACGAATAAAAGTGTTTACACTGGCTTCTGAATTATATGTACTTGGAGCACAACCTCGTGACATAGGTATCATAGGATCATCATCAAAATTTAGGAAATCTAAATCATCTTCCATTAATTAATCCATTCCGTTAAATAGTAGTCGTTACCATTATTATAGTCCATCAACACTTACTATATCCGCAGTTATCGCAATGGCTACAGCCGCTTTCAATAACAAAAGCATCTTCATTACAATTAGGACATACTGTTTTTTCTGTAGGTAAAAATTGGGCTAATCCACGCCGTAAATGATATATATAAGAAGATACAGTAACATCTAATTCTTCCAAAACATGTACTATGTGTACTACTGGAACATAATGTCTTAAAGCTAAAGATATTAAACGTGTAATACGAGTAGCACTAGATTGATGACTAGATTTATTAATTTGATCTTCAATAATTGCTTCTGGTACAGCATATTCTCGCAATAAACCTAATAATGCTGTTTGGGCTGCTTCTGTAGAAACTTTAGGTTCCTTAGAATTAGAATGACAAAAAACTTCATATAAAAATCCATCTTCATCTTTATTATAAGTAAAATAAAACTTATGATTTTCTGCTTTGATAGTTTCTGTAAATCCATTCAATTTTAAAGGACGTTTAGCTACTATGTAATCAGTATCTAATAATTTAGTGGCAGATTTAGTTTCTACACTGTAATTATATGAGGTGGGCCGTTTAAACATAAAAATGGGTTCACGATTTTTAGGGTCCTCACGATAAATAGCCACGCCTTTTAAATTATTTTCCCAACACCTAATAAATAATTTTTCAATATCTTCAACAGTGGCAGATTCTGGCATATTATAAGTAACACTAATAGCAGAATCAATATATTTTTGAACTTCTCCCATTAAATCTGCTTTAGCAAAGGGATCGACTTCATGACTGAATTTATGTAATGAAAGATCAATTTTACCATCTATTAATTTAAATACAGCATCTTCTGCAGCAAAACGTTCTGCCCCAATAGGCATTTCATTAATAGTTTTAGCTGCTTGACGAATACGTTCAGATAAATCAGCATCATTTAAAAGTTCATAAACAAATTCATTAACATGAAAATACCATACATATTCACCAGAAATACGAGTACGACGCCAATAAATAAAACCTATTCCTGGTTCTACTCCATTACCCCATCCACGTACAATAATATTGCCTGTTCCTACTGGAGCTACTGTAGTACTACATACATTACGTAGGTGTTTAAAATCAGCCGGAATAACTCCATCACTAATAAGGTGTTGAATAAATGGCGAAGTTTTAATTTTATTTACATCAAATGCTTTAAAGGAACCACGCTTTTCCCCTGCTTCAATAGAACGTTTATATGCGCCTTTAGTCATAGCACGAGTTAAACGGCCAGCAATATGAATGGCTTCTTTACTGTCATAAGAAATACCAATTTTAGAAAAATAATCAGCTAAACCAGTAAAACCTTGACCTATACGACGTAAAGCTTTAATTTTTGCTTCCGATTCAGGTAATGGACTACGTTTATCTACAATTTGTTTAGTTACTACATTATCTAAAAACCATGCAATATAATATCCACGTTCTTCTGCTTCTTTTTCAGCGGCTTCTAAACTGGTTAATGGTAAAGTGGCCCAATTAGCATGACCTAAAGTGCATTGTCCCCATGGGTCCAAAAATTGTTCTGAATTGGAAGCTATTACTCCGTTCAAATTGAATAAATGAATTTCTTCTACAGTTACATCGTAAGTATCTTCTACGCCATCTGGTTCAATAGCTAAAATGCTAGCACGATCAGGACTGCCTCCTAGATTATCAATTTGAATTTTATCACCTGACACAAAATCTTTCAATTCTTTTAATGCAAATTCATTTTTGGCATCATCCCAAATCATGAATTTGTGATTATCGGTAGCACGAAAAGTTGCATCACGATAGCCATCATTATAAATTACTTTAAAAACTGGAGCATTTTCAGAAAAGAAAAATCCTTTTAAAGATGGATAAGACTTACCATTTACTACAGCATTAAAAGGTGTATTAATTAATTCTTTAACGGTGCGCCATCCTTGATCGGTTAAAACTGATTCTGAAGCTGGAATACAGCAATTACCAGTATAAACATGTTGCACAGGAAATACATGTTCATTATGGTCTACAGTAATATCCCATACAGGTTGTCCTACATTATTAATTTCAATATTTTGAATAGCAATATAATTTAGATCATTGTCTAATTTTTTGAAAAAATTCAATTTATTTTGAGCTTTTTCATTTACCAAAGTAAAAATGTTAGCAAAACGACTGGTATTAATTTTATCAAAATTAAGTCCATTGCTTTTTACAACAGAACTAATTCCATAAAAAGATAATAACTTTTGAACTTCTAGAGCTATGTTTTTATTTTTTATAATTAATTCAAAATCAAATAAACTTAAGTTTTCGGTATACGAAGTAACAAATGAATGATTAGAAAATAATCCATCAACGAAACCTTTAATAAATTCATCATTTGATTCCCAAATTTCTTGAGGCAATGATAAATCAGTGAAAACATCAAAATTATCACCCACATAAAATCCATCTTCGCGAGTTAAATTATCATATTGACCATGAATTCCTAAATCTTCATTACGATTTAAATAAAGCAAATCACCCTTTTGTAATTTATCAGATGTTATTTTATTTAAAATACCATTTTTATATACAGGCCATTCATGTTCAAAAGTGGCATAATTAATTCGACCATCACCTAAATCAATTTTAACAGTAGGTTTATCAGTACCAGAAAGAAAACATGTAGCATTAGCCCATTCACCATTTAAAGATTTCACTTTAAAGGTTTTATTTTCTAATTGTTCAATAGGAAAAATACCTATATCAGTATGAACTAAAGTACCTGCAACCAATGAAGCATTAGTACTGACGATTTTATATGGTTCACCCAAAGTATCAGAATTAGAAAAATATTGTGCAGTATCAAAATATTGAATACCAGGTTCTGCGTATACTGCAGCATGTGCAGCAATTTCATGCATAATATCGCGCGCTTTAACTGTTTCAAAATCAAAACGCTTACCATGTTCATTTACCCAATAAAATTGCCAATCTCCATCATCTTTAACTGCTTGCATAAAATCATCAGTGATTTGCAAAGAAATATTAGCATTATTAATTTTTTTAAGATCAGATTTAACTTTGATAAATTTTAATGTTTCTGGATGACTAATTTTAATGGAGCCGAGGCATGCACCACGGCGCCCGACCTGGCTGACAGTTCCTGTGGTAAAATCATACAAATCCAACCAACTAATAGCTCCGCTCGTAGATTTTGCAGCATTATTAGTTGGCATATTTTCGGGCCGCAAATTAGTTACATCAATACCTACGCCTTCACCCAAAGAAAGTACACGAGCCATTTTTTTAGCAATATCGTAAATAGATTCTAAACTATCTGAAGGTGGTTCAGTAGTAGTACATTGACCAGTTAAATAACCCCTGCCAATAACCATAGTATGTGTTTCTGGTTCAAAACAACAATATACTTTTTCAAAAATACCAGTAGATTCAACATTTTTAATCCCAATGATGCCGCGTTGAGTAGGACCAAACTCCTTAGTACTATTTGCTAAAAAAACATCTTTGTGATGGTTTTTAATAATTAATTTTGGATCAAAAAATGCATGATTATAAAAACTTATTGCATAAAGAGGAGCAGGTGTATTATTCCAAGGATTAAGTTTTCGCACTAATCTAATTTTTTTTGTTGGAATACTAGCATAAATACAAAGTTCACGAATTTTTTCAAGAATATCTAGTTTAGCTTGATAAAGTTCTATGTGTCTATTTGAACCAACAGTTCCATCAGCACCAATCATTCCGGCGATAAAACCACGTAAATAACTTATAGAGTCAGTTTTAGAAGGTAAATTCGTTTTCCATTCACGAGGAAGATGACGTACAATAGTGGCTCCATCATATAAATTTGGAGAATAAGGTTTAACATCTGTAATATCACTAAAAAAATCATCTAATAAATGTACGCTATCACCAAATTGAGGCAAACTTGAATACTCTTTTTTCCATCCAGCTAATGATCCGTCGCCAAACACTAAGCCGTGACGCACACCATTGCGATATTCTTCTTCATTGTAAACAATAGCTTCGGCATTAACTGCCTGAATAGGAATATTTAATGTAGCCCGAGAATTAAAACTAGTTAATAAATCACGAGTTTTAACACGATAATCTACGTGTGTTACAATCCATTCATGATCAGCCGTAGCATAAAGAACATCATTATTATCTAAAATAATTTTAAATAATTCTTGTGTTCCAAAACTAAACCATTTGGAATCACGATACACACCTCCTTCAGTTAAAATCTTTACTTGTTTATTCTCCAATGTAGCAGCAGGAACTACGCCATCTTCAGTATGAACTAAAGTGTCACCACTAATACAATTAATTAAAGATACCTTAGTTTTATTACCTGCGGCCACAGTTATTCGACCGCCAAGCACAATGTCTTTATTCCACATCATCCAAAACATTTTTCCAGCTAAATGTTCTGCTTCTTTAATACTAAACCCATCATCAATTTCAGCAGAAGCAATATAAGAACTTACACGCCAAAAACATTCACCAGGAGTTTCTTGACTACCATCTAATGCTACCGCAGCATTTTCTAAATAAAATTTTTCAGATTTTTCCAAAGAATACTTACCATTAAATACATTAACAGCCATAGTCGATTCTTCAAAATATTCATTAGCGGTAATAGAAAATGTAGCCGCAATCTCTGCAGACGGTTTAATAGGATGCATTTATAAAAAACTTTCTAATTATTAATTTTTTGTTGATATTCTTTTAGTGTACGTTCGTAATTTCTTTTTTCTTCTTTAGTATCTTCTAACTGACTTAAACCCAAATCTAAAACTGCACTACTTAATTTCATTTCATTTTTCTTAGTTAATTCACTTATAGTTAAATCACATATTCGAATTTTTTGTTGTAAATCTTGAATTTGTTCATGATACCATTCCTTTTGTGCATCACTTACCACATCAAATTTCGTAGTATCAATCGCATCAATTCTTTTAATAAATGATTTTCTATTAGGTTCATTATGTTTTTGGGGTTCAGCTTTAGCAATTTCTTCAGCTAACATAGTATCATATAATGTTTTTATACCATTACGATGTTTGATTTTATCTGCAGGTGATAAATCAGCAAATTTTTCTGCATCTAATTCATTAATATGATAGTATTGTTTAGTAGCTTTTTCCAGAAAAAAACCACGGTTAATAAACTTCTTGGATGCAGCTACCAATAAAGAATTTTCTACATCTTCATCAGTACCAGCATCTAAAGTTTCCATGGCTTTTCGTTCTTCTGTTTCTTGTTCTGTTACATCATTCCCTAGAACATCATCTTGTAAATCTTCAACAATTTCTTCTAGCGATGACAATAATGACCGCTTAAACACAACAATATTTTGCGTCTTTGCATTTAATTTAGCTTCTTTTAAAATATCTGCTAAATATTTAGTGTAGTTTGCAGCGGTCATCATTTTTTATTTATTCCTCATCTTCAATAATTTCATCATCTTCATCTTCTAAATCAGTTCCATAATCACCAAATTCTATATCTTCATCTGGCTCTTGGATATCTTCTGCTACGATATTTCGAATATTACTTTCGGCTGGAGCCCCGTATTTACGCATACTCATGTTTTTATTTCCCTCCTTCCCTTAAATTATAGGAAAACCATGAACAACTTCTATCCATCATTTCCTTAAAAATTTTCGATTCCATTATTTCTCCTGGGTCTTTATATTCACCTAAAGGTATAACATATACATCTAAACTGTCTTTAAGTATTTCTATACCATGTTTTAAAGCTATTTGACCAGCTTTATCGTTGTCAGTCATTAAATAAACTCGATCAGTATATTTTTCTAGTAATCTTTTTTGTGCTTCTGAAATTTTTGCCCCTAAAATAGCGACTACATTAGGCCATCCTAATTGATGTATCCGCATGACATCCAAAGAACCTTCTACCACTATTAATCCATTGGAGTGTGCCCAATGTTTAGCGCGATGCAAATTAAACAGGGTATGGCTTTTCGGGTATGCGTATGTGTAACGATATTTTGGTTCTTCGTTAATAGGGGTTCTGCCGATAAATCCTGCTCTACTACCATAGGCATCGTGCCCAGGGATAGTAATTCTGTGTTCATAACCAATTTTTCCGGTTGCATAAGATGTTGCCCTCCATTGACTAGTATAGCCGCATTGAAAATACGTAATTACTGGTTCGCTAAATCCCCTGTTTACTAAATAATTATAGGGGTCGGGAGTTTCATACATTAGGTTTATGTGATAATCGTCGAAAGTTGGTAAAGCTACCTCTTCTAAGGAATTTGCGGGTGTACTTAATATAGTACCAATGTCATTCAAAAAAATAATATCTTCAAAGTTAACATTAGCATCTAAACCTGCTCTAGCCAATATAAATTGTTTGGCTTCACTATAACTAATATTATAGGACTTACTGACAAATTGATACAAATTTCCTTCAATACCGCAAGCAAAACATTTCCATAATCCATTTTTTATACTTATTGAAAAAGAAGCATTAGATTCATCGTGGAAGGGACAACACATTACCCAATTATCATTAGTAGAAGGCTGTAATTGCTTTACATCTAAATCTTCTAAAAGGCTTTTAATGCCGTATTTTTGAACAAATAAATCAATTATGGTGTCAGTCATTATTTTTGATTAAACATTGTAATGGCAGTTTATAATTAAAATATATAGTGTGAGATAATTGCGAAAACATAAACCCTATAGCATAATTAACTTTCTTTTGTTTTAGTAAACGTCTTAGCAAAATCTCTTTTGTTTTCCCTGGTTTAATCATAAAATATTTATGGGTGGCCAAATCATTCGCGCTAATGTCCATTCATAAAAAGTAATAATAACATCAATAATGTCAATTCTTATTCTATCGATTGCATAATTTTTATATATATAATCGCCATTATGTATGTTGATTTCCTTTCCTGGTTTAATCATTTTAATTGCTTTTATCTCGCACGGCCACTTTCAACAATCTTACTAAAACATTTCTATAAAAAAATTGACATTGCCAAAAAATTTTACTTTCAATTTGCCACCATAGATTAAATTTAGCATAATGCGATTCAATTTGCTGTATATCTAAAGCTTTATCGGGTTTAATCATATTTTATTTCTGTAAATATATTATCACTCATTAATGTGTGTAATTCAATTCTATAAAATGAATAACTAATATTGAAAATATTCACATTCATTAAATCTACTGCTTTAATTGTAGTAAACTGACCGTCTGCGCTATCACATGGATCGTCTTTTTTGGATAAAGGTTTTCCTGATTTAATCATCTTCTAGATCATATTCATATAATGTTGGATATTTGATTCTAAGATATTCGGTGGAATATTGTATTAAATTAAATGCTATCGACAACCGATAAAAATTATACAAAATATCTATTACATTCCAATTTAAATTAGCTATCCATGAACCATAATCAATTTTTATGGATTCGCCAATAGAACGAATATTTAAATCTTTTCCTGGTTTAATCATTTGGCTGATTAATAATTATAAATTTATTATCTGTCAAAATAGATTCTAAAACTGGCTTTACATCTGACCATTTCAACTTACCTAAACCACATCCTACTCTAGGTATTAATATTTTTTTATCAGTAAATTTAGTTTTAACAACTAATTCATTAGCACTACGTTCTATGAGAGTTAAATCTGAATCATCTTTAAAATGATTTTTTGTAGGAAATGAAAAAATTAAAGGTATGTCACTAATCGGATAAACATGATTGCCGAATTCTTTAATAAAATAACCTAGTTGTTGAGGTAAATGCGGATATCTTAATGCTGTTTGTTTAGCTAAACCCGCACCCATCACCGCTTCGCCATTCGCTTTAACTATACCATTAGTAGGCACCACTAAAGCGAAACTATCAAACCAATCCCAAATATTACCTTGGAGTTCTTGCATATTAATATTGCATTACACGAAGTTCATGATCTATTCTCTCTAATTCATTAATAATAGCTTTGAAAAATGGAGCTTGATCGGTTGGTTGAAATCCAGCATTCGCATTAAATATATTTAACATCTCGCCAATGGAATTTCCTTTTGCAGCAAGAATTAAATTTTCTAAGTTATCATTGTCCACTACGTTTAACCTTCTTTTCAATTATAGAATACAATTCGCCCATAATATCAGTAGGTAAAGTTAAAGTACCATCATCATTAGGAACAGTATATAACAGAATATCTTGCATTAAAGTAATAAAATAATCATGTGTTTCATCTTGATCTACTAATTGAGTTTGGTCTATACGTACCCTGCGACTAATATCATATTCGTGGTGAAA